>Ga0247727_10006223_pt1 | contig 23615 bp, 15 predicted proteins | sample WisWelCaveWW1625_FD_202498 | JGI IMG/M metagenome (GOLD analysis project Ga0247727, IMG submission 202498) | Biofilm microbial communities from Wishing Well Cave, Virginia, United States - WW16-25 | ecosystem: Environmental > Aquatic > Deep subsurface > Groundwater > Cave microbial mat | place...
GTCGATTAACTGATTACTGGTTACTGACCACTGGCCACTTCTTTATTCATATTTCAGCGCCTCGACCGGATTCGCCAACGCTGCTTTGATGGCCTGCGTGCTCACCGTGAGCAATGCGATCAACAGCGCCAACCCGCCGGACAGAGCAAACACCCACCAACCAATGTCGATGCGATAAGCAAAATCCTGCAGCCATTTGTTCATCACAAAATACGCGATGGGCGCGGCGATGATGAACGCGAGCGCGACGAGTTTGGTGAAATCTTGCGAGAGCAGCACGGCGATCTGCCGCACGGACGCGCCGAGCACTTTGCGCACGCCGATCTCTTTGGTGCGGCGCTCGACCATGAACGAGGCCAGACCGAACAATCCCAAACAGGCGATCAGAATCGCTGTGCTGGCCGCATAACTCATGAGCCGGCTCAAGCGTTGCTCGGAATGATAAAGCCGGTCGAAATCTTGATCGAGAAACGAATACGTAAATGGTTGGCGCGCCGAAAATTTTGACCAGACGCCGGCCATGATGGTGAGAGTTCCAGCGATATCCTGTGGGCGAATGCGAACCATGAGATAAGTTAAATTGGCCGGTCGCGGGTAAATCACCAGCGGTTCAATTGCGTGGTGCAATGATTGAAAATGAAAATCACCGACGACGCCGATGATGCGGCGGCCTTCCGGACGATCGGTGCTGAAGGAGAAAATTTTTTTGCCGAGCGCGGCCTCCGGCGATTCCCAGCCCAACGCTTTCACCGCGGTTTCGTTCAATATCACCGTCTCGGTTGCATCCGTCTCATGCTCGCGTGCGAAGCCTCGACCGGCGATAAATTCGAGGCCGAGCGTCGCGGCCAAATCAAAGTCGATCCAGTTGACCGACATCATCATGGATTGATCTTCCGCCACTCCTTCCAAACGAATAGGATCACGAACATGAACTTTGCCGGGAAAAGTATTGATGGAGCCGGCGGCAAGCACGGAAGCATGGCGCAACAATTCACTCCGCAAGGTTTGCAATTGCTCGGACACGGCTTTGTCCTGCACCGGCACGACGAGAATTTGTGCTTTATTGAATCCCAATTTCGCCGAACGAAAATAGTCGAGTTGTTTTCCAATCACCAACGTGCCGATAATCAAAATAACCGCAGCGGCAAATTGGATGACCACGAGGCTGCGGCGCAGCATCGCTCCGCCGGTGGAACCGGCGTCAATTCTTCCCTTTAGAACTTTCACCGGTTGCAAGCGCGAAAGGAAAAGCGCAGGATAACTGCCGGCAATAACGCCGATGCCGAACGTCGCGCCGAGGATAAAAACGAGCAACGAGGCATTTCCGCTAAAATCCAGCGCCAGTTTTTTGCCGGTGAAATGATTCACGTAAGGCAGCAACAACTCGAGCAGACCCGCCGCCAAAATTAACGCGGCCAGCGCGAGCAAAATGGATTCGCCGAGAAATTGGCCGATGAGATGAAAACGCTGCGCGCCGGCGACTTTGCGCATGCCCACTTCTTTCGCGCGCACGGCGGAACGGGCCGTGGCCAAATTCACGTAATTGATGCCGGCAATGGTGAGAATGATCGCCGCGATAGCCAGCAAAAGATAAACATAGCGCATATCGCTATTCGGCTCGATTTCATAGGGAAGCTGTGAGCGCAGATGAATATCCGTAATCGGCTGCAAATGCAATTTCGCTTGACTGCCTTCGCCCAAATGACGCGGATAAAAATCCAGCATCTTTTTTTGCAACGCCGCGGCGGAGGCATTTTCATTCAATACGACGTAAGTTTTCAGCGCATTCATCGTCCACGAATCGAGCACGGCGGGCCACATCACGCTCCGCAGGCTGGCGATGGAGGCGAGAAAATCGGGATGAAAATGCATGTTATGCGGCGGCGGACGCAAAATGCCGGTGACTTTCAGCTCGACATTCGTGTTGTAAGTCAGCGTTTGGCCGATCGGATCGGCGTCGCCAAAATATTTTTGCGCCATGCTTTCGGTGAGCACAATCGCGTTGGGTGATTGCAGCACGCGGCGGGGGTCGCCCTTGAGCAACGGCAGTGAAAACACCTCAAAGAAACTGCTATCCACAAAAAAGAAGCGTTCCTCGATGAAGCCCTTTTGCTCGTGCGCGATCAACGGCGAAAACCAGTGTTGAAACACGCGAGCAATGTGGCGAATTTCGGGATAGTCATTTTTGAACGCGGCCGCGAGCGCCGGCGGGGTGTTGGTGTGCAGACCGGAGCCGACGCCTTCGGACAACAAGCGGTACGTGTGTTGCGCTTTTGGATGAAAACGATCATAACTCAACTCGTCCTGCACGTACAGCCAAATGAGCAATGCCGAGCCAATGCCGAGCGCCAGTCCGGCGATATTGATGAACGTGTATCCTTTATGGCGGCGCAGATGGCGCAGGGCGATTTTGAGGTAGTTTTTGAGCATTTTCAACTCCAGTGGTCGCTTGTCATTGATAAGCGCGATACTGCTTCGGTCTCATTAAAAACAAGTTGTCATCCCGTAGGGAACTTGTTTGTCGCCAGCACCGTGCTGGGTTGGAACAGGATGCTTCCAGCATGACATCTCGCACCCATGTCATCCCGCAGGGAACTTGTTTGTCGCCAGCACCGTGATAGATTGGAACAGAATGCTTCCAGCCCTGGCCTGCGGCTGGGCAGGCATGACATTGATTGCGGTTGATTATTTTTCAAATAAATTAAATCCGCGTTTAAATTCGGATTTTCTCTTTAAAATTCTCCGTCACCACGTGTCCGTCGAAAAGATGCACGGTGCGATGCGCGAACTCGGCATAAGACGGCGAATGCGTGACCATCACCACGGTGGTGCCGGCTTCGTTCAACTCGGTGAGCATTTTCATCACTTCATCGCCGTGCGCGGAATCGAGGTTGCCGGTGGGTTCGTCGGCGAGGATGAGTTTCGGTTTGGCCACCAAAGCGCGGGCAACGGCGACGCGCTGCTGCTGGCCGCCGGAGAGCTGCTGCGGAAAATGATTTTTGCGATGCATGATTTGCATTTGCTCCAGCACTTCGCTCACGCGTTTCTTGCGATCCGTCGCGGCGACGCCGAGGTAGAACAACGGCAGCTCGACGTTTTCATACACCGTCAATTCGTCGATCAAGTTGAAGCTCTGGAAGACGAAGCCGATATTGGCCTTGCGCGTATTGGCGCGCTGCCGCTCGGAAAATTTCGAGACTTCCTGCTCGAGGAAAAAATATTCGCCGTCGCTCGGATTATCGAGCAAGCCGAGCAAGTTCATCAACGTCGACTTGCCGCAACCCGACGGGCCCATGATGGCGACGAACTCGCCGGACTTCACTTCGAGGTTGATATTGTTGAGGGCCGTGGTTTCCACTTCTTCGGTGGTGTACAGCTTTCTGAGATTGTGGGTCTTGATCATGATCACTCCTCGTAGGTTAAAAACTAACGCGCTCAAACTTAGAATAAAATTCTAAAAGCGCCAATGGCATTTTTTGAACGCGGATGACGCGGATCGGGCGGATTGACGCGGATAAAGCAAAAAATAAAAAATCCGCGAGAATCCGTGTCATCCGCGTTCAAAAGCTTTTTGCTTTGATTATTTGATATACACCGCCAGCATCCCTTTCACAACCGCGACTTCATGGGTGAGGCGTTCACAACTGGTTGCATTGAGCAGGCCGTGGCCGCAGGCCGACAACAAATGCGCTTCCAGATCAGTCGCGGCGCGCCAGGCGGTTCTAAAAAATTCGACCATTTCCTGCGGCACAAGGTTGCCGCAAGCTTTCACGATATTCGCCACCATCGACAAACAATCGTGGCGAATTTGATTGGCCAACTCATACGAGTCCTGCGCCGAAATCGTTTCGGTGGCGTTAAACAGCGCCAGCATCAACAGGCGGCTTTTTTTCCACATCAAGGATTTTCGGAAGTCACGTTCTTGCATGGAACAACTAACTCCACCAACGTAAGGCGTAAAACGTAAGGCGGAATCACCGACTAAAATGGTCAAAAAGCCAATACGCTATACACGAAAGTTTCAACAAGCGTGCCGGTGCTGATTTTTAGCAAGTTAGGTAGGATTTTAGCGAGGAGACGAGTCATGGCGTTGTCCGCTGGCATGACAGGCGGTGTTCGCTGGTGGACAGCGGGCGGAGGCAACATTCTACAAAAGAGTGAAAACGATTTGCCTCACTCGATCTTTGCCAGTTTTTCAATAATTTCTTTCGTTTGACTTGCCGTCTTGGCGATGACTTTATAAAGGTAAACCCCATTGGCAATGTTATCGCCGTCTTTATCACGGCCATCCCATTCTATCGTATTAAAAAGCGTCATGGAATAATCATTGAGTATTTGAATCAAGCGCCCGCTGATCGTGTAGATTTTAATGATGACCTCAGCCGGTTGTGATAGCTCATACGTAAAATATGTTTTATCCCGCATCGGATTGGGATAATTCATCACGCTCGCAATGCTCAATTCATTTTCTTGAATATGGAATTGAATTCGATCCTCGCCCTTCAATCCGGCGCTATCTGAAACCACAATGCGAAGATGATGCGACCCTTCTTTGAGATTGGTTTGTAGTTGTACTTCTGCAAGATTGTGACTCGAAGGAAGATAAGTGATCATGGGATCATTTACAGGAATATTTCGGCCATCCAAGGTAATCTCGATCAATTCGGGAATGAGTGCATGCGTACTTCTAATCGTTGCCACGAATAGAGGGTCTGGTTGCACAAATTGTTCTTCTTGAGATAATGGTTGGTTTTCAAAACGCCATTCAACGATTGGAGCATCGGGATTGATAACGTTTAGTTTTAATGCCGGATCTCCAAACAATGTGTACATTTCTACATGATCCGGCAATCCACCCGAAGCCCAATACCCCAATTTTGCTTGTGTCACAAAGGAGCCGAACCTCAGGTCTTGATTTGTAAAAATGGCGTCATATAAATAAGATCCTATGCGCAGATATTGCGAAATAAAAACGAAGCCTGTTGCTGCCCAAGAGGCAATAGCGCCGTTCCTTGTCTTAATTAGCTTTTCTCCAATACAATCCCGAGCCGGATGCTCAAACAGCCCATTTAAGCATGTTAGCGTAAACATGAATGGATACATATACCGATTATTCAAATATTCCACATCATTATTTCGAAAAATCCTTTCCGTCGCCCAAAAATCCGGCGCTCCATGACCTACATAGGTTGCAATCAAACATCCGCGATCAATAGACCGAGTCACTTCATCACGGCAGTTTTCCCCGCGCGCAAAATTTCGCAGATAGACGCTTTTAACTTGAAAGCTCTTGGGCAGAAGATAGGAAAGGCTATCGCCAATTTTTTCAAAACCTTCTTTACTGGGAGAATCATCAGCAACTATTAAAACTGAACGCTTGGAATCTGAGTGTAAATAGTTATATTTATAGTCGAATATTTTCTGTATGATATTATCCAGCTCTGAAGAACTTCTAGTGGGCAATCTGCCGATCATCATATCCGGTAAAACGTCTTTGCCGCTCACACAAACAAACCAATTGTCGTTAGAGGTTTGATAAGAGACATAATAATTCTCAAAAAGATGCGTTGGAACGTGGCCCGGCAAACCCAATCCCAAATAATCTTTGTAATCGTACGTAGCGTCGCCTACCAAAAGCACATAAGTTGGCGAAGGCTGAAGCCAGAAGTAATAAGCATATTGCAAGAAATTCCTAATCGCCACAGGATCAAAAATTCCGTAATTAAATTCATCATAAATGTCCTGCACCTTGACAACTTCTACGGACAAACCTTCACTTCGATGTAGTTCAGCCAATCGCAGGACATTGTTGTAAAAAGACTCGTGAGTAAGAATGACATAGTCGCTCTGTTTGCTGATGGAATATAAATCAGAGGGCTCATCGATTAAAATTTGATTTGGAGCAAGGTATTTGTTCGACTCCGTGCATATAAATTTACGGGCAAATTCGCCAGCGGTTTCAAAGTATAAGGTGTATCTCTCACCATCCTGAATTGTTTTCGCGTTGGTTATGCGAAAAACTCTCGCGGTGTCCTGAATTTCGTAAGTATCGATTAAGGGCGAGGTAAAACCATTGATCTCAAGTTGAAAATTCCCGCCTTGGGGAAGCGCAAATGCAATTTTGCCTTGATCCGCAGCCATTGTTTTCCAATATGCGATTTCAAACCACTCAAAACACACAATGCCATCCCGACCGAACGATTTGAGGGTGAGCAAATTCTCACCCTCGTTAAGATAAGATTGAGGAAAAGCTCTTTGCATCGAAAAATTGCTGCCGTGGCTCCACGTTGTATCCGTGATATCATTGCCATTGAGAGAAAATTTAAATGAATTCCACCAGTTATCTCGACTATACAGTAAAACCCTTAATAAGGCCGATTCCTCCGAAGCGTCAATATGTGACAACTGGAAGCGATAATCGTGTTTTTCGTTGGGTTTAATTTCATCCCATACCCAATGATCTTCGTTCGCTTTTCTAAATGGCATTTCATGCTTATATAGTTTATTAGCTTCAATATGCTCAATGGCTTTATATCTATTCAGCTTGGCAACGGAATTTAATAGTTGCCCGTCTTTCGTTTGCATCCTTAAGCCTCGCTGCTCGCCCACCACCATCCAATACACATTCTGATCTGAATAAATGGTTTTGTTGGCCTGTCCATAAAAAATCACGAAGTCATCGGTATCAAACTTTTCATCATCTTCACCGGCGATATAAATCGGTATTTCGCGGCCTTGATTGAATAAGCGGATATTCTGCGGATTTGCAAAAGACAAATCTAAACCGGAGCCTTTTAAGGCAAGGTAACTCAATTTGTACATTCCATCCTGCGAAACGATTATCTTAATCGGATTTTGCCCGGCGAGACTGCTGTAGAATTTTATTGCATCGAAACCGCCCCCCGTGTCCTGCTTGAATTTGAAGGGCAAAGTTGCAGCGTTCACTTGTTTAGAATTCAAAATTTGATTGCCGAGGGCTTGATCAAAAACCGGAGAACTTTCGTCACGATGATAACTACTTTTGGGCAAAGAAAGATCAGCTTGAGCCAGCTCTTGTTGTTTGATCTGAAATCGAATTCGCTTATGCAATTTCAAAACATTTTGCACGGGGTTATATTGCGCCGGACTGATCATGATCCGCAACAAGTATTGATCTCTCATGAATCCAAGGATGTTCAGCGCAACCGGTTTTGCCGGATAAAAATCATTCGCGCCATAAATTTTCGAGTCTTTTTTTAATATGGCTTTCTGCTCGAAAGCGCCATTATCTTCGGGCGTGAATTCCGGTGTTAGATTTGGCGAAAGATCAATGTCTGTTTTTAGTTCAAAATCTTCTGCCAAGAACACGAGGTCAAACTCTGAGTATGCCGGCACACTCAGGAGAATCCCTTTTACAGGCAACCGTGGTTTCCCTGCCTCGTTGTTGAATGGGAGACCGTCGATAGTCACTAAATGATGGCCATTTTCATCGGTTGAGATCGTAAATTGGTCTACAGTGACCTCCAAAATATAATTACCGCCATCTTGGCTCAGTATCTTTACATCACATCTCTCGCCTGCTATCGCTACAAATGTATTTATTATAAGCCAGGCAGCGAAAATGTGTTTGGTATAGGACGTCATATTCAAACTCTCATTAATGCCTCGCTCGGATTCAGTTTGGCGGCCTTTCGCGCCGGATAAATTCCAGCCAACAAGCCGGTCAAAACCGATACCGACAACGCAACCATCATAGCTGGCAATAACGAAATCTCGCCGATATTCAGCCAAACTCTGCAGAACATTAAGACAGAAATGGCAGCGAGAATACCGATAATACCGCCAAACGCGCCTACCATGATTGCTTCAACCATAAACTGGAAAAGTATATCTTTGCGGGTGGCGCCAATCGCCCTTCGGATACCGATCTCAAAGAAGCGTTCAATAATTGAGGCCAGCATCATATTCATAATGCCGATGCCGGCAATGAGCAAGGCCACTCCGGAAATAATACCTAATACGATTGTAAGTATTCTCATGATCCTCTTTGCCTTTTGAATCTCAAAATAAAGCATTTTAACCTGAAAACGAAATTCATTTCCATACTTGAGGCATAAATAATTTTTGAGATCTTCGGCAACTTGCGTCAATTTATTGAAGCCGGTGATTTGGAAATCCAGATATTCCACATTTCGAGTATTATGCCAGTTTGAACTCTGCAGGACCGAAAAAGGAATGATAATGGCCTCTTCTCTCAAGGGAGCAGCATTAATGCTCTTTAGAAGCGGCCTTTCATTATTTTTGAGAATGCCGACAACGGTAAAATATTCATCGGCAATCTGCAAATTCATTCCCAAAGCCTCGATCTCGCCAAATATCAATTTTCGGGCTTTACCGGATAATACGCAAATTCGGCTCCTTCGCGCTTCGTCGATGGGCGCAATAAATCGACCGTTTGCAAGTTGCTCGTTATGGATCATCGCCCAGTCCGTGCCTGCGCCAACAAGCAGAACGCCCTCAAAAACTTTTCCGAAATAAGCCACTTTCGCGCCAAGCCAAAAGCCGGGGGCAATCAGGCGAACGTCTTTGCAATATTGGGTGATTTCTTCAATGACTTCATTTGAAATCATCTTATTAGAAGTCCAAGGATCGGCGTTAGGATCATCAAGCAAGTCGTTCAAATCGCGGAAAGCCCAAATGCGATTGACGCCAAAACTTTGGATTTCATCAAAGATGGCTTTTCTGCCGATTTCACTCACAACGAGCACAGTGGTCAGTGAAAAGACGCCGATCGCCATGCTCAACAACATGAGAAACCATCTCGCCTTGCTGTTTTCAAAGTTGACCCAGGCCATTCCGATCAGGGCAAAAAATTTCCCAAGCATTTTTTTCACGTTTACCGATCCTCATGTAACTCCATCTCCATGCCTTCGCTGATTTCATCAAAGTGCGAAACGATGACCTTGATTCCTTCAACAACTTTATCGCCGCTAATAATTTCAACAAACTGATGATTATTGTTCCCAATCACAACTTGGCGCTTTTTAACGACACCTGTCTCGATAGTAAAAACATAAGTTTTTTCCTCAAATATTCTAACGGCTTCAACGGGCAGGACCAAAGCGCGGTCAAGTGCGCTCAAGTGAATTTTAACCTCGACCGAGCTTCCGAGTCGCATATGAAAATTATCATCCGCATGAACGATGACTTTGACCAGTCCTCGCTTGATTTCCGGAGCGATAAAACTAATAGTTCCTTTCAGAAGAGTGCTATCCGCAGCCAACAAATGATTTTTGATAAAAGCTTCCTGTCCAACTTTGACCTTCACTGCATCATCCTCATTGAGATATGTTTCAATATTAACGCCATCAGCGCCGACGACCGAGAGAAGATGTTGCCCAGAATTGACGGATATGCCTTTTTCGAGCGGCCAGGAAAACAAAATCATTCCCGCCATGGGAGCGCGAATAATCGTTTTTTCTGTTTTTGTCTGATGCAAGGCGAGCAGTTGTTGAGTAATGGTGCGCACATGCCTTAGAGCGCTCAACTTTCGCTTCAATTCATCTAATTCTTTCTCAGAAATCTGGTTAAGCTTATAAAGGCTTTCACTTCGTTGCAATTCTTTTTGGACCCGCTCCACTTCCAACTGAGTTTGGATGACTTCTTTTTTGGTTAAAAGATATTTTTCATGCTGAAGCGAAGAATTGATTTTCAAAAGCTGCTGTCCCTTTTCAACCATTCCGCCATCTTCAACAAATACCTCTTCAATCATGCCTGTCAACTCAGCAGCGATGCTCATTTTTGTTTTTGGAACAACCGTGCCTATAGAAGTGATGGTGCTGACCAGCACATCATACTTGGCAGTAACGGTTTTTATGTATTGCTTTTCGTTCTTCCTGCCAATGTTCTTGATTGTTAGACTGAGTATCGGGATAGCCAACAACAGCAAAAAGTAACCCGGTTTTCCCATCCGGTTAAGCCAATTTTGATTTTTCATTGCGCCAATAATTTTTCAATACAATTCGTTTGTTTTAGAAATTCAAGACAGGTCGAATGAAAGTCAGCTAGCGAGTTTGCTTTTTCAAGTTGCAGACTGAGGAGATCGAGGCGTCTGCGATTCACCAGCAGAGTTTCCTCCAAACCTGCTTGAGCTCCTACCGCATTTGAGAGCTCTATTTCCAAGGCGTTAATTCTCAAATCTAATGATTGTAATTTTTCATATTCAATCAACAATTTGGCATGGGTTAGCTCGAGTCTCTGGTTGATTCGTTCCTTTCTTATTTCCAAATTGGTTCGTGCGGCCGCATGTCGAGCTTGCGCCAATTCGACCAGGGCCTCTCTTTCTCCGCCATCCCAAACCGGCCAATGAATGCCGATTCCAATTACCCAGCTTTGTGAGGTGGAATATTTGAGGTAGCTTTCGAGATTGACAAATATGGTGTTATGTTTTTGGGCTCGTTGCGTTCTTATGTCATTGATTTTTACTTCAAGCTCGGCATCTTTATGTTCCAAATTCACTATTTGGCCATTACCCCCTCTTGCTTGACGGCAGATTTTCAGAAAATCAATATCATGTGACGTTTCAATTTGAATGATTTCATCCTTTGGAATATCCAAGATGGCATGCAGATTCATTATCAACTCGAGATTTTTCAGATTCACTATTCCAACCCGATCCTGCAATTCGAATCGTGATTGTTGTATTTTTTCAATCTCAATTTTGCTGATAAGTCCTGCGGCAAAATAATTGTCAAATTGTGAGCTTAGTCGCTTTTGCAGCTCTATTTCTTCTCCAAGATATATGAGCGTTGTCTCGGCGTGGCTGGCTCGGCAATAAGCCGTTGCGGCTTGAAAAAGGGTTTCTGTTCTGGTGCGGGTAATTTCGTTTTCGGCTGCTTCGAGAATCACACTCTTTTCCCGAATCTCGTAAAAAGTTTGTTTGTTGTCAAAGAGAACTTGCCAAAAATAAAGCCCAATTTCGCCATAGAGGGTGGGACGTAGCTCGAATTCTTCGGCTGGGACTGAAAAACTGTTGAAAACCGGAATTCCACCTCTATACTGCGCAGCGCCGGAGTAGCCCATGAGTGAGAGCTTGGGAAGTTTTCTGGTCTTGCTATAGCGCAGATCTGCCTGGGCGGCTTTGATATTCTGTTGCGCCAACTTTAAAGTCAAATCGTTCTTTAGAGCCAGCGCCAGTGTTTGTTTAAACGTCAATTCAATCTTTTGGCGCTGGCTCCAACATTTTTGCATTCCGCCAAGGCTTAAAATAACGACCATTAGCATAATCTTTCTCATGACCATTGTGCCGATCTTTATGTCTGCGCCAAAAAAGTACGGACTGGAAATCATTTTTTAAAATCGTTTGCAGGCATTGTAATTTTTTAAAGCCATCCGGACTTTGTTCTTTTAGAGCAACGATGAATTTGTAAGAATAAAGAACGATCAGATCCAGGAGAAGTGTCAAAAAAACCGCCCAGAAGATTATCATTCCCTTTCTTGGTCTGATCGATTTTACCGCTGGTATAGCCGTGTCCAGGATTTTAAGGGATATGAGTTGATATTTCTCCTGCGCATAGTCAAGTTGATTGCCATATTCGTTAGCAATGTTGGCGGCGCGCTGAGGAGACTGATCAGCAACCTCAATTGATATGTTGCCACCTTCGATTGTCTCAATTTTCGTATATCCATTCAAGATTTCCGCAGCCTCTGTTATCGTTGCGGTCTTATAGACCTTCATGAGCTCTAGTTTTTTTGCTATTTCTTCTTTGAGGACTCGGCTTTTCAGAACAGCTATAGTCCGTTCAGTAGATTTTCCGTTCAAAATACTCAAAGCCAAAACGGTATTGTGTAGCGAAGCATCACGATTAGGATCAATGGCCAATACCGGTATGAAAGTTATCTTGGCGTTATATTGTTTGGGCAACCATGGCAGCACGAGCAAACAAATAAAAACGTTTAAGCTTAAGCTCGTTAATAAAAATTTTCGACACTGTACGATGCTTGCGGCTATCTGTACGAAAGTGTTTTGCGGCTCTAACATCGTTGCTCATTTGATTAAATCGAAACTCAAACGCCAATTATAATCTTACAGCCAGAAGTGCATTCCAACCGAGGGAAGAAACGGTAGCATGTAGATGGTTCGCCTCTTCGCCACTTTCAAAGAGGAGGCTGTTTCCGGCGCCTTTTCCCACGTCAAATTATATAAATTTTTATGGTTATACAGATTGATCAAATCCAGATAGAATGAAAATGAGTGCTTAGCAGAATGAACCAAGTAGCTCAACCGGGCATCGAGACGTTGGTAGGAAGGAAATCTTTTGGCATTTCGTGGGCCACGGATAAAATCCCAATTGGATTCCAACGGAGCATTTTGCAAGATCCGTACGCCCAATACCGGAGTATAAGGCAGACCGCTGGCATAACGCCACAACAGACTGAGCTGCCAATTTTTCCGGAAACTTTGATTATACCAAAATGTCAAGCTATGCCGCCGGTCATAATTAAACGGAGTCCAGGCGTTATTTTTGATGTTATGATATTGGAAATTGCCCAAAGAATAACTGATCAATCCGCTGCTCCGGCTTGATTTCTTCTCGAGCACCAACTCGATGCCCTTGCTGATTCCTCGCCCATCATTGAACGGCGTATAGGTTTCCCGGTCTTCGGCTAATAAAAGCCGATCGATATCCATATGATAAAACTCCAGGCTCGCCGTTAAATCCGCCGTTAGCTTTCTTTTGACTCCGATAACATTGTGGGTGGCTTTTTCGGCGGTAATGACCTCGAGATTTTCTCCAATATTCAAAGGCTGATCGCGAATGCTAATGGTTTGTGGGTCGGGATATTGATAAAACACGCCCCAGGCGCCGGTGATCGAGGTATAATCATCCACCTTATAAAGCAGGCTGAATCTGGGGCTCAGCTCGCCGGCTTGGATCAAAGTGGAATAGTCATATCTTAAACCGATTCGCGTTTGTAGTTTTTTGCTCAACTCCGAGGTATTCTCCATATAAGCCGCATAGTACCGTTGTGATCGATTGAAACGGATTTCTTCGGGAAATTCGTTTCTGGCAAAATAAAAATTTTTCTCGTAGGAGCGAAAATTAATTTTGGAATGGATTCTCGTTCCGCTCACTCCGGCGTTCAACCAGCTCTGTGCGGTCAATTGATACCGCAGATCCTGCTTGAGTGAAAGCGTGCGGTTTTGTGAATCGAGGTTTTGATAATCCGCAATCGTCGTGTCGTTGGTAGGATTGTAAACGCGCAACGCGATCGTGTCGTCAAAATAAGAAAGCAACGTATTCAACTGCCCGCGATTGTTGAGCAATTTTTTCCATGAAAGAGCGCCCTGATGCATTTGGGCTGCTTCGATTATGCTGACCGCTTCGGAAAGATCGGAGAGCAAATCCGCTTGTTCCCGGCTCGCGGTAAAAGCAAGGGTTATCTTGTTTCGTTCATTCAAATGCAATAGCCATTTATTGGTGATATCATAAAAATTCGGATAAACGGAATTGGATTTCGCCAATCGCTTTGCCAACAAGTCAAGATAGGTTCGGCGGCCAGCGAGCAAAAATGAAATTTTCTCTCGCCGGACCGGCCCTTCGATAATCGCGCCGGCATCAGTCAAATTAAAAGAGCCGCCAAATCTGAATCGATGGAGATTGCCAGATCGGGTTTCGATCTCGAGCACGGAAGATAAAGCGTTGCCGTATTCCGCCGTAAAACCTCCCAAATGCAGGTGGACATCCTGCGTGGTTTTGGGATCAAAGATGCTGAGGCCGCCGCCCAAAGCGAGGCGAAAGCGATAGGGATTGGGAATGACAACGCCATCCATCACCACCAGATTTTGTTCCGGACTGCTGCCGCGCACCGTGAGAAAACTATTGAAATCTCCGGCCCCAACCGAGCCGCTGCGCACCAGGATCGCGCGCGTGGGATCATCGAAAGCACCTGGTAGAGTGATGATTTCCTTCCCTCCCATCTGCTGAATACCCACTTTAGAAATCTCGGTATGATATTTCTCCCAAAGACGATCGGCTTCAATCGTGACGGAATCAAGTTTTACGGGAACCGGCGAGAGAGAAAAATCAATCGTTTTTGTTTCACCGGATTCTAAAAATACATTTCGCATAATTTTTGTTTCAAACCCAATCAACGAAGCCTGAAGTGTATACTTGCCTGCCGACAAATTTTCCATCCGATAACAGCCGCTGCTATCAGTCACAGCGCCACGCGGCGTTCCGCTGAGCAAAACATTCGCGTTCGGCAAAGGCGCTCCGGTGTTCTTGTTAATGATCTTGCCTTTTATGTTTACCAGAGACTGCGCCGGCAGCCGAGAAACTTTGACATTTACCACGAGCAGAAATGTCAATAAAATGATTAAAAATGGCCGATCACACTTTGACAGCATTATTGCAATGGCAACAAAACAGTTGAGATATAAATTTCGTTTTGATAAATATAAGCGAGCTTGGTTCCATCCGGCGCCCAGCTTGGCTGGCTCCCTCCCGGAACGACTAATCGCGGTTCGGGTTCTTCCGGCGAAAGTATGTAAATGCCGTTGTTGCCCTGAACCGCAAGATGAGAACCAAGAAGCGGATGAATAACTGACCACGCAGGATAGTGAAAGGTGCCGGGAATGATAACTTCCGGCACGAGTTTATCGGCTTCGATGGCGAAAATTCTAAGTCCATAAGGTGTGCGGCAGGCCAATTGTTTGTTGTCCGGCGACCAGGCTGGCTGGCTAAGCGGCTCATTCAAATCCACCGCCAGCTTGCGCCGTTCACCGCTGTTCGTGGAAACAAGAAAAATGTTGCTACCATTGTCGCAGGCCAGCATGGTTCCATCCGGTGAAATTGCCGGATTTTGGAAAGTATTTTGAAAAGTACTTTCTCCGGGCATATTCGTCACAACTTGGCGGCTTTCACCGGTGGCAAGGGAAAGAGTCCAAATTGCCAACTGCCCTATCTCGGCTTTGGTGAAAGCTATCGTAGTATTATCGGGAAACCAGGCTGGCTCGCGCTCGCCGAAGAAAGCCGGCTCGGTAATAGGAAATTGAATTTGACCACTCGATAATTCTGCTACCGCCAGTTGGTTGAAGCTGAAGGTTTTCGTGACAATAATAGTATTTCCATCCGGCAGCCATAAAGGGTAATAGAAAGGAGAAGTAAAAAATCGAACAACATTCTCATCCGCAAATGAGTAAATTCCCACTCCGGCCGACACACGAAAGGCAATTTTTGATCCATCCGGCGACCAGGAAGGAGCATCAGCATATTCAAACATCGAGACCAATTTTTTCTCTTTACCGCCGAGGGCGGGTATAATTGAAAATCCGGTCGTATCACCGCGACGCCACAAAAAGGCAATATTTGCTCCGTCCGGTGACCAGGCCGGATAAGACTCGGATGCCGAATTGGAAGTCAATTGACGAAGCTCTCCACCGGCAACGGCAGCGATCCAGATATCTTCGTTAGGAACGAAGCGAGGCTTCATGGCGTGAAACGCGAGCCGGGCGCCATCCGGTGACCAGGTGGGCGCATGCGCCGACATCTCAGCCGGTGAAGTGATACGCCGGCCGCCTTCACCATTGGCTTGGATAATCCAAATACTCGATTGCCTGAAGACAGTATCCAAGGCGCTGTAGGCGAGCCATTGACCATCTCGCGACCACGCCGGCTCGATCGCCCCTCCATGACCGAGCAACAGCGCTTTTTCGGTTTTGTTCTGAAAATTATATAAAAAAATTTTCCGGTCTCTTCTCGTAAACGAAAAATAGGCAAGCTGTTGACCGTCAAACGACAAGGCGGCTCTGCCGCTAATTTGATCGAGGACATCGCCCAACTTTCCCACTTCACGCCGATCAGTTAAAGAGAATTTAACCAGATCGGTGCGCACGCGATCGGAGACAAAGGCAATGCGATGGCCATCCGGCGACCAGGCCGCGTCGTGCTTCGGCCAAGGGTCGTTCGTGACTCTGATTCGCTCCGGCTGAATAGCGATGGAAGTCTCTTCCTGGATTTTTACGTCGCAACCAAGAAGAAACACGAAGAGCGGCAGCAAAAATAAGATTACAAGCTTACCAGCATTCAATTTTCACGTCAGGGTTTTTAGTTTACCTCACCAGAACAAGTTTTTCTACGTCGGAGAATTGCATGTTATCGTCACTGCCACGAGCCTCCATTTTCAAAAAATAAACACCACTTGGACAGGAATTTCCAGCCGCATCCCGCCCGTTCCAAAAAACGATGTAACGCCCCGCTTCCTGTTTCGCATTGACTAACTCAACGACCTGCTGCCCCATTGCATTGTAGAGACGAATCGTGATCTCGCTTTCAGCCGGCAATTCATAAGGAATCGAGGTTTCCGGATTAAAGGGGTCGGGATAATTGGGCTGCAGGACGTATGTTGATGGGAGATTATCTTCCACGGCACTGGTAGGGTCGATATGGATTTGAACATAATCCTGCTTGGTAACACCATTCGAGTCTCTCGCCCTGATCCAAACATGGCGATCCGCCGTTTGGCCAGGTGTAGTCCAGGCGTAAGACTGGTTATAAGTATAATTAGTAGTTCCGTCGGAATTGGTGACGATATACCACATCTCGTCAACGTGATTGGAAGTGATAGGCTGACCACTATGCCTGGTGTTAATCGTACGACCTCCTGGCGAGATCGCATTGGAAAGTGCATAAATTGCTTCCGCCTCAGCCGTAGAAGTGGGAAGCTTGTCGGTAAATTTGACAAATTGATTCCATGTGGATGGAGGAGTTGGAGGGGAACTCGCTTCAGTGACTCCCCATTCGATCCAATTTACACCGACTTTTTCATCCCAGCTTACCGGAGGTGATGGCCTGTCGTGAATGTAAACGATAAAATCAACATTGGTGTTATATGGAAGATGATTGCTATTCAGGACAGTAATCTGATTTTGGCCGGAGTATTGCGCGACAACCAATTCGACTAATGTTGGTACTTTTGTGTCAGGATATTGCGTGAGATTCAAGCGAAAATCAGTGGAATTGCCGTTGTATAGTGGATCTTTCTTGTTACCGGATTGATCAATGACGGTAAGATGAAGGTGATTCGCCCAAGTGTTACCTTGTCCAAAATCTGTGATCGTCCCTAAATATCCTTGGTAAAGAATATTATCAATTTGAGTACCATCTGATAAGAATTGAAAAAAGATGGGGTTCGTAGGATGAGGCGTTTTCTCATCAATGTGCGTATAATGATATTCAATATTACCCCCAGATTGATACTTGGTCAGAACAGTACAATCACCGGTTTGCCTTCCGCAAAACCATAGTTGTGGCGCTTTATAAATAGTCCCAGTTCTTACTGGCTTAAAACGAGTATTGAGTGTTGTGTTATGAAGATCAATTCCTCCATGAAAACCACCTCTATAATCACCAAAAGTTCCTTTTAGCGTAAATGTATCTAAAGGCCATTGTAATTGGGCAAATGCTTTTTGTGGAAAGATCAAGAAGAATAGGCAGGCGAATATAAATAGCAATCCGGCTTTCATAATTACTTCCCTTTCTATGTTTTGATTTATACGAGTTACTTGCTTTCGATTTGGAAATGACGGATACTATTATTGTCCGACAACCACAGATTTTCACCCGAAAATGACATTATCCCTAATGGCCCAGCAATGTTTTCCGCGATTATTTGGCCGGTATTATTGAAAATGAGTACAGTCGTGCCTTCCGGCTTCCAATAACTTGAGGCGGCGATTTTTGCACTATTGGACAACAACACCCAGGGAAACCAAACTTTAGCGTCATTTTTTATTCCTGAATATTTCCAAAACAACTTTCCAGTTGAAACTTCAAAAAGATTGAGCGACCATATATTTTCCTGAAAACCGCTTGCTGCCATATATTTTCCATCTGGAGATATTTCTCCTCGGATGCTGCCATATTCACCAAGACTTTGATTCGTTAAAATCTTTCCTTCCTCGGAAATAAAATAAAGGTTCCTATTAATTGAAGTGTTGATACCATTGTTTTGAACAACAGAAACAACATACTGTCCATTTTGAGACACAACGATTCTCCCCGATATCCCAGTAACTTCTTCTCCGAGATGTTTTACCCACAGTTCTGTCAAATTGTGTAAATCATATAAGGCAAACACTTCTGATTCTGTTCCATTTGAATTGCGAAGACGGCAAGCAAGTCCATAATAATGCCCATCTGTAGACATTGCAACAGCGACGGAACCAAATTTCACATCTCCATCCTTCAACGACCCCAAATTCTTCAAATTACCAGACTCATCATATACCTGAAGCTGGTCATTATCATTGTAGTTATAAGAAATATCAGGACTCTCGTTCGGAAAATCACTGGGGCCGGTTAAGGGTAGAACGACCCTACCGTCAGGTGTCACCAAAGGATGGCCTATACCCGGAGTCAGAGGTCCTCTTATCCTTCCCGGTACTTCTTTTTCCCACAGGGTTTTCCCCTCGATTGTTTCCAATCTGGCGAGGCCAGTTTTACTATTCCAAATAAAAACAAATTTCCCATTTCCAGAAACGCTTAGGCGTTCATAGTTCAAGTTAAATTTTTTTTCAACCATAGGCCGATCATTATCATCAAAAAATATCAACCTGTTTCCAGACATAACAAAATATTGAATCTTTTTGCCATTTACCACTGCACTAGGCTCGCGGATTATATCCATTTTATATATTTCCCCATTAAGTGGAATCGTCTTGGCTAATTTTATACTTAAGTTACCTGTAGCTGAAAACTCCTGTGCAACTCCCAAATGGGAGAATAGAACAGACACCCCTATCCCAAAAACCAATATTCTCTTGATGAGCATTTCAAAATCTCCTTTAGGATCATTTCACCAAAATCACCCTCTGCATCGCCGTCTCGCGCTGGCCGGTGCGACCTACAAATTCAACTCGCAGCAGATATATGCCACTTCCGGCAACAATGTCGTTTTGATTTTTTCCATTCCACCGCAGGGCTTGACGGCTAGACGACATCATCCCATTATAGAGGCGATTGATCTCATGACCTGCAAGATCGTAGATAACGGCAATGACATGTCCGTCACTCGGAAGGTTAAGTTGAAACGTCGTTGCAGCATTACCGAAGGTTCCGTGCGCGGAAAACGGATTGGGGTAAAGCGGGGACAAGGAAAAATTTTGCGGCAAGCTCGAAGACTTGGCGCTTTTATGGCCGGCAGAAGTTTGTTCGTCAGGCTTCGACGCTGCCGAGCCGGCGCCGAACACTTCGATTTCAGCAAGTCCGATATCACTTCCCGAAGCATCGGTTACAGTGAATCGCAGCCACGTAATCGTTCGAGCGCCGAAGGTAACTTCCGTGGCGCCGCCGCCATTATCTAACTCGCCAACACCTATCGTTGAGCCATTGCTAAAACTCAATTCAGCGCCCAGCACTTGCGTTCCAGAACCCGGACGATCATACATCACCACTCGGTCGACGGTCACTGCGGAAGGAAAATCCAACTGCAGCCAAGCCCCGCTGCCTTCCCCGTCTGAGGCCCACTCCTTAGTATAATCTCCGGGCCAGCCATCGACCACGCCGTCATTGGCTTTGTTTGCCGTCTGGCCATAATTGGCATTCTCACTGCTCGCAGAGGCCGTTGCCGATAAGGCAAAATTGCCGCCTCCGCCGCCACTGCCGGTCGTGGTAAAAGTAAAATCGCCGCTTATCGCCAAATTCCCGCTCGCGTCCTTGGATTTCACCCGATAATGATAAAGTGTACTCGTATTTAATCCCGACAATGACACGGAATGACTTGTGACCAGCGAAGCATTGAGCGAAGTCGAGCTGCCATAACTCGTGCTCAAGCCATATTCCACTTGCGAATCGCTGCTTTCATCCGTCGTCCAAGTGATGGTGGCGCCGGAGCTGGTGATATTGCCGGCGGCAATATTGGAGATGACCGGCGGCGTTGTGTCCCCACCGCCGCCACCGGAGCCATAAACTTCTATCTCCGCCAGTCCAACATCACTTCCGGCGGAATTGGTCACCGTGAAACGCAACCAAGTGATCGTGTGCGCACTAAAGGTAACCGTGGTGGCGGCTCCGCCATTATCCAAAGCGCCGACATTGACCGGTGAGCCACTGCTAAAGGTTAATTGAGCTCCCAATACCTGTGTTCCAGAACCCGGCCGGTCATACATGACGACTCTGTCTACCGAATAGGTTTGAGAAAAATTCAACTGTAACCAGGCGCCATTGCCTTCATCCACCGAAGCCCATTCCTTGGTGTAATCTCCGGGCCAGCCATCGACCACACCGTCAATAGCTTTATTCGCGGTCTGGCCATAGTTGACATTCTGGCTGCTGGCGCTCGCTGTGGCTAATGGGGCAATATTGCCGCCGCCACCGCCGCCCGAAGACGTGGTAAAGGTGTAATCGTTGCTTGTCGCCAGATTGCTGCTCGCATCTTTGGATTTAACGTGATAATGATAAAGTGCGTTCGCGCTCAGGCCGGACAATGAGACGGAATGACTCGTGACCAATGACGTATTTAAAGGCGTGGAATTGCCATAACTTGTCGTCAAGCCATATTCCACTTGCGAATCGCTGGCCTCATCCGTCGTCCAGGTAATGGTGGCGCCGGAACTGGTGATATTCCCGGCTGAGACATTGGAAATGACCGGTGGGGTGGTATCTCCTCCGCCCCCACCATCGTAGGTGAAACTCACTGATTTATTGTCCTGGCCGTGGGAGGTGCTTGCCGTCAACTCAAAAGTATATTGCCCGTTTGAAACTGAATTGCCGCTATTATCCCTGCCATCCCAAGTATGTTGATGGTTGGAATAGGCCGGAAGGCTGGAACTTGTAATCAAATCTCTCACCACCTGCCCGCCGGAATTCTTGACTTTCCCGGTCATGGCGGCATTGGCCATTAAAATGTAATTGAAGGTGACATTGGAACCGCTCGCATTGGCGCTTAAATTCAAAATCTCAACGCCGACGGAATATTGCGAAACACCACTGCCGCTCGTCCAAGCCTCGATTGTGCCCAGTTCATAATACCCGCGAGCAAAATTAACGTTCTTGGGCTGATTAAAAGACTCCGATGAATAACCGAGATAATCTTTGCCAGACCAGCCGGCAACGTGAAGTCTGCCTTGGGCTGCGTCCATGACATAGGCATTGCCATCAGGGTCAGAGGCAATATCTTGGAGATCGGAATTTGCAATCGATACGGTATTCCACGCTGCATAGGCGCCGCTGGAAGAGCCTTTGGTAAAGAAAACCACTCTATCGTTGCCGGTGTCGGCAACGTAAATATCGCTTGAGGATATTCCGCCATTAGATTGGCGGGCCGAGATGCCGCGTGGCGAGGAAAACTGCCCATTGCCGGAGCCAGCGCCGCCCAACGAGTAAATCGGCGAGCCGTTTGAGGTGTATTCGGTGACATTGCTCTGGCTTGCGCTCAACACCCAAAACGTGCCATTGGTAATTACAACATCCACCGGATTGGAAGTGCCGGTAATCGTTGAAACATAAGTGATCACGCCGTTAATGAAATCTGCGTTCAGGCGAACGATTTGATTGTTGCCGGTATCAGCGACATAAATATTGCCCGCCGCATCGACGTCAATTCCTTCCGGAGCGTTAAATGAAACTTCACCGGCGCCATCTCCATAAACGCCCGCATGTATAAGGTTGTCATTTTTAGCGATCAAATAGGTTAATGTGCCTCGACTCTGATCAACGGTAAAAGCCGATTTGAAAAAATCCGATCCGGAAGAAAAATAGACGCCCGCTGCTCTTGATGGATTCGAAAAAAGCCCGGGTAAGACACTGTCATTCAACTCATATTGCAGGCTGAGCAACGCGGTTGATTGTTGTGCGCTCGTTTCTTGAATCATCATCAAGGAAACAGACGCGAAGAACATCGCCAGATTAAATCGCCGCATGGAAATATCCTCGGGTTAAAGAGATTACTTGAATAATTTTCATGCTTTGAATTCTTGCAAATCTCGCACCGGAGGAACAGCAACAGAATAACCCATTGTTTATAAAAATTTAGCTCGAACGGCTACGCAGCGAATTGCCAGCATAAATTCTCGCGGCAGTCAGACAATTCCAATTGAAAGACTCGATTTAATTAAAAATAAATAACTTGCAATTCTCATCCCAGTGAGAATCATTCTTACCGGGGCAAGAATTTAATCATGGTTTAAACGTTGGGCGTGCAGGAAATTTAAAAATTCTTTGTAGTCTTGAGGAGGAATATTGAAAAGCCGCAATAGCCCTTTGTAACTTCCCTTTTCGTGCAATCCTTTTTGAATGACGGCTCTCACCTGGCTGCGATTGAGCTCCCGGTTCATAAACGGTTTTTTAATCGCCTCCCAAAAACATTCATGCTTCTCGACCATGCGGTTGTAATAATCGGCAATATCCATGGGAAGCAGGTCGCTTCTTCTCTGGTTTTGCACTTTTTCAGTGATGTCGTTAAGCTGAATCATGTTGCCCTCACAGACGCGAAAACCGGTTTCGACGATATTCTTCGACTCGCGGATATTGCCAGGAAAGGCATATTGTTTTAAATACGCCCGCGCTTCGGGGGAGAACTGCTTTTCGACGCCATGCGCTTCATTCAATTTGTTCAAATAATATTGCAGCAGCAAAATCCGATCGCCCCCGCGCTCGCGCAAAGCTGGAACGTGAAGATGCAGACAATTGAGCCGATAAAACAAGTCTTCGCGAAATTGGCTGGCTTCTGCCATGCCTGCCAAATCGCGATGGGTCGCTGAGAGAACACGTATATCGACTTGTCTGGTCTTGGTCGAGCCCAAAGGCGTAATTTCCTTTTGCTCGATCACCCGCAGGAGCATTTTTTGAGCGCGCAGCGATAACTCTCCTATTTCATCCAGGAGTATCATGCCGCCATTGGCCGATTCAAAAACGCCTTGACGATCCTGAACGGCGCCGGTAAAGCTGCCTTTGGCATGGCCAAACAATTCGCTGACCACCAAGTTTTCATCGTCGAATCGGCCGCAATTGACACAAACATAAGGCGAGCTATTTCTTTTACTCAAAAGATAAAGCGATTTGGCAAAAAGCTCCTTGCCCACGCCGCTTTCGCCGGTGATCAGGACCGGCTCATCGGAGGGCGCGAATCGTTCCAATTTTTGCAAGGCTTCGCCAAAAGCGGGGTGCTGGCCCAGCAAGACAATTTCTTTGCCAAAAAGTTTGAGTGATAGCGCTCTAATCTTTTGCAGCAGCGGCGCATTGGCGGGGTCTGTTCCGTCAAATGAAAATGCCATCACAAACCTCCATTCATCTCGGCTTGAATAAAAATCCTAAAATCATGAACCTTTCTTGGTCAGCCACAGATGCCATCTCCCCGATGGCAGATCTACAAACCTAAAACTCTACAGATTTGGACGCCACTCAACGCAAACGAAGATGGAAGATGGAAGATGGAAATTGCTTGCTCCCATCCCACAACTCTGCTCTCTCAGCCCTTATCAGAGCAGACACCTCCGTTGCACTCTGTAAGTACCTTAATTTTGCACCGTTCTTTGAAAAACTATTTGCAAAAGTGGTAAATGTCCTTTTATTTACAGAGTCAAATCACGATTCTGTTGCTTCTAACCATCTGTTGAAAAGGCACCCAAATGGTGG
>Ga0247727_10006224_pt1 | contig 23613 bp, 22 predicted proteins | sample WisWelCaveWW1625_FD_202498 | JGI IMG/M metagenome (GOLD analysis project Ga0247727, IMG submission 202498) | Biofilm microbial communities from Wishing Well Cave, Virginia, United States - WW16-25 | ecosystem: Environmental > Aquatic > Deep subsurface > Groundwater > Cave microbial mat | place...
ATTGTGTCGAATCCGAACCGGCCGACGGTGTCGAACCCGGCCGACCTGACCCAGAGGGGCGTCGCTGAGATCGAATACGGCTGGCAGCGCGCCTGGTCGGGGGCGGGCAGTCGCGGGGATTCGTTCGGGGGGCTGTTTCGCTTCGGCCTCCTTTGTGATGTCGAGCTGCGTTTTAGTTTCGACAGCCTTCTGGTTGAGCGGGAAGCCGGGGTGAGCCGCCGCGGCTTCGGGGACACCTGGATGGGCGCCCAGTACCGTTTTCGGAAGCAAACCGACCACCTGCCGTCGATGGCTTTCAGTTACGCGCTGAAGCAGCCCACCGCCAGCAACCGAAAGGAGCTCGGATCGGGGCGGGCGGACCACTTCCTTACCTATCTGGCCAGCAAGGACCTGGGCGGCTTCCACGCCGACTTTAACGCCAGCTACCTGGCGGCTGGCCGCGCCGGGGCCTCGGGCCGGGACCGCAACCTGGAGCTGGCGCTCTCGGTCAGCCACGCCCTCCGAGGACCTCTAGCCATTACGGGTGAGTTCTATGGCGACACCCGCCTGAATGACGAAACCCCCGGCTTCACCTCGACGCTGTGGGCGCTGAGCTACAGCGTGAACCCGCGCCTTACCCTGGATGCCGCCATCGACTTCGGGCTGACGAGCGGGGCCGCCCGCAAACAACTACTGGTCGGTTTCACCTACGCGCTTGGGGAATTCTACTCCGGCCGCCCGCGCTGATCCGCAGCCGGGCGCGTCGCGGCGATCTTTATGCCCCTTCGCCACTAAAGTTCGATTCCCCAGGCTGCCGAAGTTTATTGCTGGGGCGTCGGCCGCACAACGTCAGCCTGATAGCGCCCAAGCCAGAACATCGAGCGACGAGGAGAAAACTCATGGGGTGGTTCAAAAATCGCAAGACAATGGCCAAGTTGATGATTGGCTTCATGACGCTGGTGGCGGTCATGATCGGCATCGGGGTTTACGGCCTGATCCAGATGGGAGCAATCCAGGATGAGTTGACGGAGATGTACGAACTTCAGCTCCAGCCGATCGTCGATCTCGGCCAGATGCGTGTGGCGCTGAATCGAATCCGGGCAAGCGTCCTGAATCATATTCTGGCGGATACCAAGGAAGAGATGAAGGAGTTCGAGAAGGAGATCGAGGAGGAGGATCAGGAAATCGAGAAGGAGGGGGAACTTTACGCGAAGTCCATCCGAACCGAAGAGGGCCAGGCGCTTTACAACGATTTCCTGAAAGCCCTGAAGGATTACGAAGAGATCCGCAGCGCCCAGGTCTTGACGCTGAGCGCCGCCGGAAAAAAGGAGAAGGCCCTGGAAGCGGCCGGGGGACCAGTGAAGCAGCGCTTCACGGCGGCCGCTGCCCTCCTGGGCAAGCTCAGCGATATCAAATCGAAGCTGGCCAAGGACTCGTTTGAGACTGCGGATCAGCACTACAGCTCAACCAGGAACCTCACCGTCGCCACGCTTGTGATCGCTACGGTCTTGTCCGTTTTCCTGGGTCTGATGATCGGGCGGATGATCGCGCGGCCGCTGGGGCAATCTGTGGAGGTTCTGCTGGCGGTGGCGGGGGGCGATTATACCAAGAGACTGGACATCGACACCCAGGATGAAGTCGGTCAGATGGCGGGGGCGTTGAACAAAACGATCGAAGCCATCCGCACCTCCTTCCAGCAGCTCAAGGAAGCCGGCGAGCGCGAGAAGCAGCAGGCCGAGGACCTGCGCGGGAAGGTCGACAGCATCCTGGCGGTGGTGGATGCGGCGTCCAAGGGTGACCTGACGCGGGAGGTGACCGTGAAGGGCGCCGACGCCGTCGGACGGATGGGCGAGGGGTTGGGGAAGTTCTTCGGGGACCTGCGACGCAGCATCGGCTCGATCGGTCAGACAGCCATGTCGGTGGGGGCGGCGTCAGAGGAGCTGACCGCTACCAGCCAGCAGATGGGGGCCAGCGCCGAGGAAACCTCGGCGCAGGCCAACGTGGTTTCTGCGGCGTCCGAGCAGGTATCGAAAAACGTGCAGACGGTGGCCGCCGGGTCGGTGGAGATGAGCGCCAGCATCAAGGAGATCTCCAAGAACACCAGCGAAGCGGCTAAGGTGGCCAATGCGGCGGTGAAAGTGGCCGAGACAACCAATGCGACCATCTCGAAGCTGGGCGACTCCAGCGCCGAGATTGGCAAGGTTATCAAGGTGATCACTTCGATTGCCGAGCAGACCAACCTTCTAGCTCTAAACGCCACGATCGAAGCCGCCCGAGCCGGCGAGGCCGGCAAGGGGTTCGCGGTGGTGGCCAACGAGGTCAAGGAGCTGGCTAAGGAGACGGCCAAGGCGACCGAGGACATCAGCCAGAAGATCGAGGCCATACAAAACGACACCAAGGGGGCGGTGGACGCCATCGGGCAGATCAGCGGGATCATCAACCAGATCAACGACATTCAGAACGTCATCGCCGCGGCGGTCGAGGAGCAGACGGCGACGACCAACGAGATTGGCCGCAACGTGAGCGAGGCGGCCAAGGGAACCTCCGAGATTGCCCAGAACATCACCGGGGTGGCCACGGCGGCCCGCACAACCACTCAAGGGGCGGCCGACACGCAGAAGGCGGCCAGCGAGCTGTCGCGGATGTCGGCGGAGATGCAGCAGCTAGTGAGTCAGTTTAAGGTTTAGTCCCAGAGGCGCAGAGGCCACAGAGCCCCAAGAAATCACGTGGCGAAAGCGTTAGTCGTCGATGACTCCCGGTCGATGCGCCTGATTGTGGGCCGGACTCTGCGCGAGATGGGCTTCGACATCACCGAGGCCGGCAACGGGCAGGAGGCCCTGGAGCGTCTGGAGTGCGACCCGGAGCTGTCTCTCATTCTGTGCGACTGGAACATGCCGGTGATGAATGGCCTGGACTTTCTGGTGCGGGTGCGCGCCGACTCGCGATTCTCCGGAACCGTAGTGGTGATGGTCACCACGGAAACCGAGGTTGGGCAGATGGTGCGGGCGCTGGAGGCGGGAGCCAACGAGTACGTGATGAAACCGTTCACGCGGGAGATCATCGAGGAAAAGCTTCGCCTGGTCGGCGCGGTGCGCTAGCGGATTCGGTGTTGCTTCTCCTAATGTGGCCGCGGATTTCCCATGACCCTCGCGAATCGCGTCGTGGCGCCGGCCGGCATCCGGATCCGTGTTCTGGTAGTGGACGACTCGGTGGTGATCCGGCGGCTGGTCACGCAGGCGCTCTCGGAGGACCCGGAGATCGAAGTAGTGGGAGTCGCCGCCAACGGCCGCATCGCGCTCGACCGCATCCCCCAACTGAATCCCGACGTGATCACGCTGGACATCGAAATGCCGGAGATGGACGGCTTGCAGACACTGCGGCGCCTGCGGGCCGAGTATCCCAAAGTGCGGGCCATCATGTTCAGCACGCTGACGGAGCGCGGCGCGGCCGTCACGCTGGAGGCGCTGTCGCTGGGGGCGAGCGACTATGTCGCCAAGCCGGCCAACGTGGGTTCGCTCGACGTTTCGGTAAAGAGATTGCGGGACGAGCTGCTGCCGAAGATCAAACAGTTTTTCATCCGGCCGGCAGCGGCCGCGCGGCCGCCGCAGCGCGCGGCGGCGCCCTCGCCGGCTGGTTTCCGGCCAGCGGCCCGGGAACGGCGCGTGGTGGTCATAGGCTGCTCGACAGGAGGGCCGAACGCGCTGTCGATGATCTTCCCCGCCCTGCCGGCCGCGTTGCCTGTGCCGATCGTGCTGGTCCAGCACATGCCGCCGTTGTTCACGCGCTTGCTGGCGGAGCGACTGGAGGCGCAATCCAAGATCCAGGTCCGCGAAGCGCAGGGCGGCGAGGAGCTGCAGGCGGGTGTGGCGTTGGTCGCGCCCGGCGACCATCACATCGTCCTCCAGCGAAAGGGAGCGCGCGTGGTGACCGCCCTGAATCAGGAGCCGCCGGAGAACTCCTGCCGGCCGGCGGCCGATGTGCTGTTTCGCTCGGTGGCGGAAATCTACGGCGGCGATGCCGTGGCTGTGGTCCTGACCGGCATGGGTCAGGACGGATTGAGAGGAATCGAGCTGTTGAAGAGCCAGGGCGCCCACGTGATCGCTCAGGACGAGGCTTCCAGCGTGGTCTGGGGGATGCCGGGTTTTGTGGCCAGGGCGGGCCTGGCCGACGAGGTGACGCCAATCGAGCAGGTCGCGCAGCGCATCCTGCGCGTCTTACCTAAGGCTTGAACATGGAGGCCGGGAACCCAGCGTGGTAGGCCAACAAACCCCCGTTGCCAGCCTGTCGGCGGAGAGCATGCTCTACCTCTGCCAGGTGGTCCATGAAGACTCCGGGATCGAGCTGGATGAATCGAAGCGGTATCTGCTGGAAGCGCGGCTGTCGCCGCTGGCCCGCGACCGCGGCCTAGGCGGCCTCGAGGAGCTCTGCCGGCGCCTGCAGGCCGACCGCCGCGGCCCTCTTCGCCAGGAAGTGGTCGAGGCGATGACCACGAACGAGACCTCGTTTTTCCGGGACATGGGACCGTTCGAAGCGCTGCGCAAGACGGTGATTCCGGAGCTGCTTCAGAAACGAGCGCCGACCCGGCGACTGGCGATCTGGTGCGCCGCCTGCGCTACCGGCCAGGAGCCTTACAGCCTGGCCTTGCTGCTACATGAAACGGTCCCCGATCCGGCCGGCTGGATGATCGAGATCCTGGGCACGGATATGGCGGAGAGCATCCTGGAGAGGGCCCGCCGCGGACGCTTTTCGCAGCTGGAGGTCAATCGCGGCTTGCCGGCGCAGCAACTGGTGAAATACTTCCGACGCGACCACATGGACTGGGAGCTGAAACCCGAGATTCGGGACATGGTGAAGTTCCGGTCTTTGAACCTAATGGGGTCTTTCCGCGACCTGGGGCCCTTCGACCTGGTTCTGTGCCGCAACGTGCTGATCTATTTCAACGGCGAGCTGAAGAAGAAGATCCTGGCCGGCATCCGCGGCGTGCTGGCGCGGGACGGTTATCTCCTCCTGGGAGGCAGCGAGAGCGTCTTCAGCGTGGACGACCACTACGAGAGGGTCGCCGTCGGACAGGCCTCGTTTTACCGGATGAAGTGAGGAGACCATCATGGTGGACTTCGAGCCGGAAGTGCTGCGAACCGATCTGACGCGAATCGTCCAGGATATCTTCCAGACGATGCTGGGGATGGAAGCGCAGGCCAGGGACCTGCGGATCGAAGACCTGCGGCCGCCGATCGTCTCGGCGTCCATGCACCTGAGCGGGAACTGGAACGGCGCGGTGCTGCTGCAGTGCGAGCTGCCGGCGGCGGCCGAGTTCACCTCCGCCATGCTGGGAATGGAGAAGCCGGCGACGGCCGGCGAGGACCTCAAAGACGTCATGGGCGAGGTGATCAACATGATCGCCGGCAACTTCAAGGGGCTGATCGGCGGCGCGCACCTTTCCATGCCGATTGTGGTGGAGGGCAGCGACTACCGCATCCGCTTGCTGGGGGGCAAACCGACCGCGCGCCTGGGCTTCCTCACCCCGGGCGGGCCGCTGCACCTGACGCTGGTGGAGCTGGAGGTCACGGCGGGGCCGTAGATCGATCTACCAAAGCTGCCGGAACTGCTCCCACGCGTAGCGCGCGTTGACCGCCGAGGCCGCCGCGAGCATCGCCGAACCGAGCGCCATCGCCCACAACAACAGCCGGCTCCGCGGCCACCAGTCCTCCACCGCGTAAAGCGCAAACGGCAGCACGGGAATGGCGAACCGCGGAAACTCGGCCCAGCTCCACTTCTGAGCGTTGTAGATCCACAGGAACGCGAAAGCCAGAGCCGCAAACAGCGCCTCGGGCGGGTGGGTTCGGGCGTAACGGCGAAAGCGGGGGCGCAGCAGCATGGCGGCGCCGCCGGCCAGAACCAGGACCACCCATACCAGGATTTTTGCGGTGTTGGTCCAGGGTTCCTTGGACTCGAGAAATCCCCTGGCGAGGGTCACAAAGGGGAAACCGATGGGCCAGGAGCCGGCCCACTCTCCCTGGTAGCCTCGCAGATTGGCGAAGGGATCTCCGAAGGCCACCTGGAAAGACACAGCATGAAGGCCGCCCACAGCGACGGTCGCGGCGACGGCGGCAGCCAGGCGATGCCATTGCCTCCTCCAAAGAAGCACGCCGGCCACCGAGATCACCGCCAAGACCCCCACGGGACGCGTGATACCGCTGAGGGCCGCCAGCAGGCCCGCCAGCGCCCAGCGGTCCCGCCGGGCGGCCCAAAACGACCCCGTCAGCAGCGCGACAAACAGCGTCTCGGTTCCGCCGAGCACGGAACCGTGGATCCACGGCCAGTTGATCACGGCAAACAGAGCGGCTACCCGCCCGCCCCAAAGGCGCTCCGCCAGGGCGATGCTGGCCAGCGATGCCGCCATGGAGACGGCCAGGATCGCCGCCAGGTCTCCCAGCCCGGTAAGAACGCCGACGCCGGCGGCAGCGGCGGGAAGGCCCCAAAAGTGTTTTCCCCAACCGACGGCGCGCAAGTCCCCGCCGCGAAGGGCGGCGGCGATGCCGGCGTAGAGGTGGTTGTCCCCGAAACGATCGACCGTCGCCCAGTAGCCGGCCAGCCAGTGAACGGCCAGTCCGAACGCCGCGTAGCTGGCCAAGGCCAGCACAAGTACCTCGCGCTGAGACAATTGCGCGCCGCGAGCAGCCGGCGCCAACGAGTCACCCCGGCTCACAGGAACACCTGGGGGTTGCGAATGGAGGCGCGGAGCGGATTCGAACCGCTGGATAAAGGTTTTGCAGACCTCTGCCTTACCACTTGGCTACCGCGCCCGAGAGATACGACCTGCGGGCAGTGGAGCGGGAGACGGGGTTCGAACCCGCGACATCGACCTTGGCAAGGTCGCACTCTACCAGCTGAGTTACTCCCGCTTCTGCCCTTTGATTCTATCGAGCGCGCCGGAGGGGTGTCAAGCCGAGCGCGCCGGCTGCGGCTGGGGCGCCTCGGCGACGCTGGCCTCGCGCAGGAATTTCGCCGACTCCTCCGGCGGCGTGGGGTTGATGTAGAAGCCCGAACCCCACTCGAACCCGGCCACCTTGGTGAGCTTGGGCATCACTTCGAGGTGCCAGTGGTAGTAGTCCTGGGTGTTCTCGGCGAGCGGCGAGGTGTGCAGGACGTAATTGTAGGCGGGAAACTCCAGCACCTGGTCGAGCTTCTGGAGCAGCCGCTTCAGCACGCGGGCCAGGCTCTCGAAGACCTGGGACTGGGAGTTTTCAAACGACGCCTCGTGCTGCTTGGGGAGAATCCAGGATTCGAACGGGAACCGCGGCGCGTAGGGGGCCAGCACCAGAAAATGCTCGTTCTCCTGGATCACCCGCGTGCCCGCGGCCGCCTCCTGGCGCACGATGTCGCAGAAGATGCAGCGCTCCTTGAAGTTGAAGTAGGTCTTGGCGCCCTCCACCTCCTCGCGCACGTAGATGGGAACGACAGGCAGGGCGATCAGTTGCGAGTGGGTGTGCTCGAGCGAGGCGCCGGCGGCCTCGCCGTGGTTCTTGAAGACCAGGATGTAACGGAAGCGCTTGTCTTTCTTCAGATCGAGCATGCGGTCGCGGTAGGACCACAGCACGTCCTCGACTCGTTTTTCCGTCAGCTGCGCCAGGTTGCGGTTGTGGTCCGGCGACTCGATGATGATCTCGTGCGCGCCGACGCCGTTCATCTTGTCGAACAAGCCCTCGCCCTGGCGCGCCAGCTCGCCCTCGATGCCCAGCGCCGGAAACTTATTGGGGACCACCCGCAGCGACCAGCCGCGCTGGTTGGGCCCGGCGCCGTTCGGCCGCCAGCCGAGGATTTCCGGCGGGGTCTTGTCCTCGTTGCCATCGCAAAACGGACAGAATTTTCCGGCGGTCGCGGTGACCGGCTCGCGCGCGAAGTCACTGGGCCGCTTGGCCCGGTCGGTGGCTATGATCACCCACCGGCCGATGATCGGATCCTTCCGCAGTTCCGGCAAGTTAGCTCCCTCCCACTACTAATATCGGCTGACCGGGCCGGCGACTGTCCGGGGGGAAAACGCGTCCCGGTAGACCTCGATGCGGATCGGCTCGTCCCAAACCACCCCGACCGTATCAAACCGCGCACAGCCCCACTCGAGCCCCGCCCGCCGCAGGTACTCCCCGGCGGCCCGCACCATCAACCGCCGTTTCCGCGAATCGACGGCCGATTCCGGGGTCCCAAACTCCTCGCTGCTCCGAGTCTTAACCTCCACGAAGACGAGTTGTTGGCCGTCCCAGGCGATCAGGTCTACTTCACCCCGGCCGTTGCGGGTGCGGTAGTTCCGCGCTACTACTGTATAACCAAGGCGGCGCAGATGTCTATAGGCCGCCTCCTCCCCTAGTCTGCCCCGCCGCAGATGCTCCGGCTCGTCCGGTCGCCGCCGGACGAGCCAACGCTTGAGCAGGTTCACTCTTGAGAGCCTCCAGTTCAAAAAGGATCGCCTTGCCGCGCACCAGGAAGCAGAGGTAGTGCTCCCAAAAGCGGCGAAAGATGAGCGAATGATTGACGGCCAGCTCGAAACCGAGCCAGCGCCAGAACCGCAGCAGCTTGAGCCGCACCCGGCGCTCGCGGAACCGCACCCGGCTGTAGTAGCCGAATCCGCCGTTGCGCTCGCCGAAGTAGCGAAACGAAAAACTGCTCAGATGCCAGCGGTGCGTGGGGTCGCAGTAGGAGCTGAAATCGGTGTAGTGCGGCGTCTCGATGATCACGCGCCCGCCGGGGATCGCCAGCCGGTGCAGCTCCTCCATCGTTGCGATGACGTTGGCGACGTGCTCGATGACGTGGGTAACGCGGATCTGCGCGAAGCTGGACGCGGCGAACGGGTAGGGCACGCGGTCGAGGTCGCAGATCACGTCGGCGACAGTGTCGGGGTTGCGATCGACGCCGATCGCGCCGGGGTACTTGTTCCTGCCGCAGCCGACGTCGAGGGTCATAAACGCGAGATCAGATCCTCCAGCAGGTCGAGCGCGAAGTCCGCCTGGTCGGCGTCGACGGTCAGCGGCGGCATCAGCCGCAGGGTGCTCTCGCCGCAGCCGAGCAGCAGGAGCCCATGCTCGAAGGCCTGCTGCACGAGCCGGTCCCGCAAAGCGCCCGCCGGCTGTTTGGTTTCTTTCTCCGCGACGAGCTCGATGCCGATCATCAACCCCAAGCCGCGCACGTCGCCGACGGCGGCAAAGCGCCGGGGCCAGGACTCGATCCGGTCCATGACGCGGCGGCCGATGCGCGCGGCGTTCTCGACCAGGCCCGCCTCGAGCAGCTCGATGGTGGCGAGCGCGGCGGCGACCGACACGGGATTGCCGCCGAAGGTCGAGGCGTGCGCGCCGGGCGTCCAGTTCATGAATTCGGCCGAGGCGATGGTGACGCCGAGCGGCATGCCGCTGGCGATTCCTTTCGCCGTCACCAGGATATCCGGCTCGACCTCGAAATGTTCGCAGGCCCACATGCGGCCGGTGCGGCCCATGCCGCTCTGCACTTCGTCGAAGACCAGGGCGATGCCGTGGGCGTCGGCGATCCGTCGCAACTCGCGCAGGAATTTCGCCGGCGGGATGACGTAGCCGCCCTCGCCCTGGATTGGCTCGACGACGATGGCCGCCACCTCGCGCGGCGGCAGGATGGTCCGAAACAGTTGCCGTTCGAGCACCGTGACGCACTCCACCTCGCAGGTGTCGGGCTCCAGGCCGTAGGGGCACCGGTAGCAGTAGGCATAAGGAATATGGTAAACGCCGGGCAAAAGCGGCCCGAACCGCTCGCGCTGGACGGTCTTGCTGGCGGTGAGCGAGAGGGACCCCATGGTGCGCCCGTGAAACGCCCCCAGGAAAGCGATGAGCTTGTCGCGGCCGGTGCGGTAGCGCGCCAGCTTGATCGCCGCCTCGACCGCCTCGGTGCCGGAGTTGGCGAAGTGGACTTTCTTGGGGCTCGCGCCCGGCGCCAGGGCCGCCAGCTTCTGAGCGAGCCGCGCCAGGCCCTCGTAGTAGAAATCGGCCGACGCCATGTGGATCAGCTCGGCGGCCTGCTTTTGGATCGCCGCCACCACGCGCGGGTGGCAATGCCCGGTGGCGACGACGGCGATGCCGGCGGTGAAGTCGAGAAACCGGTTGCCGTCGACGTCCTCGATGATCGCCCCTTCGCCCCGCCGCACCGCCAGCGGGTAGGGCCGGCCATAGGAGGGCGATACATACTGCTGGTCGAGCGCCACCAGCCGTTGCGCCTTTGGCCCGGGCAGCGGCGTCGCGAGCAGCGGCAATCGAGGGTCGGCGGTCGTGGGTGCGCCTTTCATGAGCGTCTCCTGATGAAGATATCGAAGGAATCCCTGCGCACCAGAAGGACTCTTTAGTCGGCGCCGAACAGGGCGGGACGCTGATCGGTGGGTGTAAGGCTGCGGGCCATGACTACCCCGCTACCATTATGACGCAGTTCGGGGCCGGCTGCGTTGCGGAGGGCGGCGTTATAATGGAACCACCATGAACATCGAACGGACCATGGAGTTCATCCTGGAGCAACAGGCCAAGTCGGCTGTGCGCCAGGCGAGGTTTGAAGAGTGGCAGGCAAGGTTCGAAGAACGGCAGGCGAAGCAGGAGAAGGAGTTCAAGAAGAGCAAGCAGGAGTTTGACCGCAGGATCAGGGTCATCACGACACTGCTCCTGCAAGGGGCGGCAGAGATTCGCGAAGTCGCGGCTGCGCAGAAGCGCGCCGAGGCGAGACTGGCCAGGCAGGACGAAAAACTGGATCGGCTGATCGCGGCTCTCCTCGGGCGAAGCACCAACGGCCGGGGGTAACGCCGGGCGTCAGCCGCTGTGCTTCCAGCGCGTGCCTTCCTTCGTATCTTCCAGGATCACACCCTTATCGACCAGCCCGCGGCGGATCTGGTCGGCGCGCGCGAAGTCGCGGGCTTGGCGCGCGGCCAGCCGTTCGTCGATCGCCCGCTGGATCTCCTCCGGTGAAAGGCGGCCTGCGCGGCCCGGCTCGAGCACATCGAAGATGCCGTCGAAGCGCGTCAGCACATCGCGGGCGCCGTCGGCATTGCCGGTCTTGAACTCGCCGGCGTTCATCAAGGTGTTGGCTTCCCGCACGTAATCGAACACGGCGCCGAGGGCCTTAGCAGTATTCAGGTCGTCGTCCAGGCCCGCTTCGAACTGCGCGCGGGCTTCCCCCGACATCCGTGTAATCTCTGGATTCTCCCCCGGCGGCAGACGGTCGGTCTGGATCCGCAGTCGGAAATTGCGCAGCCGGTCGATCGCCGTGGCCGCGGAGTTGAGGCCCTCGAACGTGAAGTTCAATTGCTTGCGGTAGGGAACCGAAGTCAGAAGATACCGGACCGTTTCGGGACGATAGCCTTTCGCCAGCACGTCGCGCAGCGTATGGAAGTTGCCCGCCGACTTGGCCATCTTCTGGCCCTCGATCTGGAGAAACTCGGCGTGCAGCCAGTAGCGGACGAACGGCTTGCCCGTCAGGGCCTCCGACTGGGCGATCTCGTTCTGGTGATGCGGAAAAATCAGGTCGACGCCGCCGGTGTGGATATCGAGAGTCTCACCCAGATATTTCATGGCCATCACCGAGCACTCGATGTGCCAACCCGGGCGGCCCTGGCCGAAGGGCGATTCCCAGGCCGGCTCGCCGGGTTTGGCGGCTTTCCACAGCGCGAAGTCGCGGGCGTCGGCTTTGTCGTACTCATCCAGGTCGACGCGCGCGCCGGCACGCATCCCGCCGACGTCCAGCCGGGCGAACTGACCGTAGGAGGGAAAATCGGCGATGCGGTAGTAGACAGACCCGTCGCTCTGATAGGTAACACCGCGCGCGGCGAGCTTCTCGATCGCTGTGATCATCTCCGGAATGTGGTCGGTGGCGCGGACCATCCGTTCCGGACGCTCCAGGCGCAGCAGCCGCCAGTCCTCCTCGAGCGCGGCGATATAGTGGTCGGTGAACTCGCGCAGCGGCTTGCCGGCCTCGGCCGCGGCGCGGATGATCTTGTCCTCGACGTCGGTGATGTTCATCACCTGGTCGAGCTGGTAGCCGGAGTAGCGCAGGTAGCGCCGCAGCACGTCTTGAAACGTGAAGGTCCGGAAATTGCCGATGTGGGCGTGATCGTAGACCGTCGGGCCGCAGGTGTACATACGAACGCGGCCGCTTTCGAGGGGAACGAACGGCTCGAGCTGGTTGGTGAGCGTGTTGAACAGGCGCAGCGCCATCGGAAAAAGCCGGGAAAAACCATCCTAGCACGCGATGGCAGTCCCCTCCGGCCGGGACGGGTAGGTATGATCCCCGAGTTGAAGCATCGGAACCTGCTGATTTTCCGGCCGCTTCCATAGTGGGGATAAACAAAATATATGCGCGGAGCCTTGACCGCAGGCCAGCGCGGGGCTACACTAGAAAACTGGGTTGAGTGGATGAAGCTGAAGCGCAAGTTCGGGCTGAGGGGATCGTGGCAGCAGCCGACGCGCGTGGAGCGGCACGCTTGCACGCCGGCGCTGCGCCCGGCTTGGAGCGCCCTTCCCCCGGCCGGCCCTTCTCCCGCCGCCCTCTCACCTTATCCCATCGCCGCGATTCGAATTAGCAGGGTCATCATTATCGTGGTCGGCGTACCCGGCCCCGGATGACGGCCTGCTAGGAACCGAATTCCAGAGGCTGCCAGCCGGGGCGAAAGCAAGCCGGTGGCAGCTTTTTTTGTTTTGGAGACGCGGAGGAACCAGATGCTGATGAAAGGCGCGCGGATGGTGCTCGAGGCCCTGACCCGCGAGGGCTGCGACGTGATCTTCGGCTACCCCGGCGGCGTGACGCTCCCGATCTACGACGTTCTGTACGACCATCCCATCCGCCACATCCTGGTACGACACGAAGAGAACGCCTGCTTCGCCGCCGAGGGTTACGCGCGCTCCACCGGCAAGGTCGGCGTGTGCCTGGCGACGTCCGGCCCGGGCGCGACGAACCTCACCACCGGACTGGTCGACGCCATGATGGACTCCATCCCGGTGGTCGCCATCACCGGGCAGGTGCCGAAAAACCTGATCGGCCGCGACGCTTTCCAGGAGGCCGACACGTTCGGCATCACGCGGTCCTGCACCAAGCACAACTACCTGGTGAAGGACATCAGCGAGCTGGGGCGGACGATCCACGAGGCCTTTCACATCGCCTCGACGGGGCGGCCTGGCCCGGTGCTCGTGGATATCACTAAGGACGTGCTGCTGGCGCAGGGCGCCTACCACGCCCCCGGCCCCATTCACTTGCGGGGCTACAAGGTGAGCCTCGAAGGCCACGGCGGCCAGATCAAACGCGCGGCGCAAATGATCTGGGAGGCCGAGCGGCCCTACGTCTACGCCGGCGGCGGCATCGTGGCTTCCGGCGCCTCGGCCGAGCTCCGCGAGCTCGCGGAAATGGTGGAGTGTCCGGTGGCCGAGACCGTCATGGGACTCGGCGCCCTCCCGAGCGAGCATCCCTTCTGCATCAACATGCTGGGGATGCACGGCAGCTACGCCGCCAACATGGGCATCAGCAATGCCGATCTGCTGATTGCGCTGGGCGTCCGCTTCGACGACCGCGTCACCGGCCGCCTCGACGCCTTCGCCCCCTACGCCAAGGTGATCCACGCCGATATCGACCCGGCCGAGATCGGCAAGAACCGCCGGCCCGACCTGCCCATCGTCGGGGACATCCGCCACGTGCTGGTCAAGCTGAACAAGCTCCTGGCCGAGACGCGCGAAACCGAGGGCGGCGTGAAATCCGCCGCCCGCATCCGCTGGATGCAGCAGATTCGCGAGTGGCAGCGCGAGCATCCTTTCTCCGACGCCTATTCAGAGGTCGAGATCAAACCGCAATTCCTGGTGCGCGAGATCGACCGGGTCTGCAAGGGCGACGCCATCGTCGCCGTCGACGTCGGCCAGCACCAGATGTGGGCGGCGCAGTACATCCGCTTCAACCGGCCGCGCCTGTGGATCAACTCCGGCGGACTCGGGGCGATGGGCTTCGGGCTGCCGGCGGCGATCGGCGCGCAGTGCGCCAACCCGGACAAGCTGGTGGTCGCGCTGGTCGGCGACGGCGGCTTCCAGATGAGCCTGCCGGAGCTTTCGACCATCGTCAGCTACGGCTTGCCCGTCAAGATCGTGGTGATGAATAACGGCTGCCTGGGGATGATCCGCCAGTGGCAGGAGCTTTTTTACAACCGGCGATATTGCGCCATGGAGCTCGACTCCTTCCCGAACTGCGAGCTGCTGGCGGCAGCCTTCGGCATGCGCGGGCGCACCGTGGAGAAGCCGCACCATCTGGCGGGCGCTTTGCAAGAGGCCCTCGAGGAGCCCGGGCCGTACCTGCTCAACGTCAAGGTGACGCCGGAGGAGAACGTTTACCCGATGGTGCCGGCCGGCGGCGCGGTCAACGAGATGATTCTCGAGCCGCCGCAGCCGGTGGAAGCGGGGGACTAACATGCTGCAACTGATCTCCTTGCTGGTCGAAAACAAGCCCGGCGCCCTGCTGCGCGTCACCGGCCTGCTCAGCGCGCGCGGCTACAACATCGAAAGCCTCACCGTGGCGCGGACGCTCGATCCGGAAGTCTCGCGCATGACCATCGTCGCGGAGGTCGATCCGGCGATGCGCCCGCTGCTGATCAAGCAGATCAACCGCCTCATCAACGTCATCCAGGCGATCGACCTGAGCGAGCAGCCGGCGGTGTGCCGCGAGATGATGCTGGTGCGCGTCCAGGTGAGCGACGAGATGCGCGCCGCGCTGCTGAAGGAAGCCGAAATATTCCGCGCGCGCGTGGTGGACGCCTCGCCCGGCGCCTACACGCTCGAGGCCACCGGCGCTACCGAGAAGCTCGATGCCTTCCTCGAGATGATGCGCACCTACGGGGAGATCGAAGTGATTCGCTCCGGAGCGATGGCCTTGCCCCGCTCCTCGGTCGCCGCCCGGAAGGCGAAGCAGCCGCTGCGCGCGGAGCAGGAGAAACAGCTGAGAAAGGTGACGGTGTGACGATGGCGAGAATTTACTACGAGAAAGACGGAGACCTGCAGCGCCTGCGCGGCCAAAAGGTCGCCGTGATCGGCTACGGCAGCCAGGGCCACGCCCATGCGCTGAACCTGCGCGACAGCGGCGTCGATGTCGTGGTCGGCCTGTACCAAGGCAGCGCTTCGTGGCCCAAGGCCGAAGCGGCGGGACTGAAAGTGGCCAGTGTGGCGGAGGCCGCTCGCGCGGCCAGCGTGGTGATGATCCTGGTGTCGGACCACATCCAGGCGGGACTGTACGAGAAAGAGATAGCGCCGCACCTGGCCGCCGGCAACACGCTCATGTTCGCGCACGGCTTCAACATTCATTACAAGCAGATCGTCCCGCCGGCGGGCGTCGATGTTTCCATGATCGCGCCGAAGGCCCCCGGCCACCGCGTCCGCGAGCTGTTCGTGGAGGGCGTCGGTGTGCCGGCGCTGCTGGCGGTGGCGCAGGACGCCTCCGGAGAAGCGCGCGCCCGCGCCCTGGCCTACGCCCTCGCGCTGGGGTGCCTGAAGGCCGGCGTCATCGAGACCACCTTCCAGGAAGAGACCGAGAGCGACCTGTTCGGCGAGCAGAGCGTGCTGTGCGGCGGGGTCTCCGAGTTGATCCGCGCGGGCTTCGAAACGCTGGTCGAGGCCGGCTACCAGCCCGAGATTGCCTACTTCGAGTGCCTGCACGAGCTCAAGCTCATCGTCGACCTCATCTACGAGGGCGGCCTCTCCTACATGCGCTACTCGGTGAGCGATACGGCTGAGTACGGCGACTACTCACGCGGCCGCCGCGTCGTCAATCCGGCGGTTCGCGAGGAAATGAAGCGCATCCTGGCTGAGGTCCGCTCCGGCGCGTTCGCCAGGGAGTGGATCGAAGAGAACAAGACAGGCCGGAAAAATTTCCTGGCCATGCGGCAGGCGGCCCGCGAGCAAGTCCTCGAGCAGGTCGGCGCCGGTCTCCGCCAAATGATGCCGTTTCTCAAGAAGAGGAAGGAAGCCGGCGTACCGCAGGATCAGCCGGCAGCGGCAGCGAGATAGCGTATGAATTGCCTTGTCGCCTTGGCGTCTTGGCGGTGAAAGGTTTCTATGCGAATCCTCATCTACGACACCACGCTGCGCGACGGTACGCAGGGCGAGAAAATCTCCTTCTCCGTCGACGACAAGCTCATGATCGCCCGCAAGCTCGACGAGCTGGGCATCGACTACATCGAAGGCGGCTGGCCCGGATCTAATCCCAAGGACAAAGATTTCTTCCGCCGACTCGAGGAGCTCGAGCTCCAGCACGCCCGGATGGCGGCCTTCGGCTCGACGCGCTATCCGCGGAACAAGGTCGAGGCCGATCCCAACGTCCGTGCCCTCATCGAGGCGGGCACGCCGGTCGTCACCATCTTCGGCAAGAGCTGGGATCTGCACACCGCCCGCGCCCTGGGCATCACGGAAGAGGAGAACATCGCCCTGATCTCCGAAACCGTGCGATTCCTTAAGGACCAAGGCAAGGAGGTCATCTACGACGCCGAGCACTTCTTCGACGGCTACAACTCGAGCCCCGCGTTTGCGCTGCGCACGCTCGAAGCCGCCAAGGCGGCCGGCGCCGATACGCTGGTCCTGTGCGATACCAACGGGGGTACTATTACGACACGGCTGGCCGAGATCTTCGCCGAAGTCCGCAAGCGGTTCGACGGCGTGATCGGCATCCATACCCACAACGACTGCGACCTGGCGGTGGCCAACTCCATCGCCGCCGTCGAGCTGGGCGCCACGCACGTCCAGGGGACCATCAACGGTTACGGCGAGCGTTGCGGCAACGCCAACCTCTGCTCCATTCTCCCGGTGCTCGAGCTGAAGCTCGGCCACACCACCATCGGCCAGGAGCGGCTGGCGCAGCTGAGCGGCGCGGCCGGGTTCGTCAGCGAGCTGGCCAACCTCTCGCTGCGCAACGACGCCCCGTTCGTCGGCCGCAGCGCCTTCGCCCACAAGGGCGGCGTCCACGTCAGCGCCGTGCTGCGCGAGGCTGCTACCTATGAGCACATCCCTCCGGAGCTCGTCGGCAACCGCCGCCGGGTGCTCATCAGCGACCTCTCCGGCCGCAGCAACATCTTCTACAAACTGAAGGAGAAGGGCCTCGGCGACCGCCTCACCGACGACGCCCGCCGCGAGCTGCTCGACCGCATCAAGCAGCTCGAATACGAGGGCTACGAGCTGGAGGCAGCCGAAGGGACCTTCGAGCTGCTGGTGCGCCAGACGCTGCACCCGGACCAGTTTTTCTTCGAGTTGGAGAACCTCAGCGTCACCACCGAGAAGAAAGGCGCCGGACGGACCGGCTCGACCGCGTCGATGACCATTCGCGCCGGGGACGGCCTCCACTCGGCAACCGCCAGCGCCCACGGCCCGGTCCACGCCATGGATATCTGTCTGCGCAAGTGTCTGTCCAAGCTCTACCCGCAGGTCGCCGATATCCGGCTAACCGACTATAAGGTGCGCGTGCTCGATTCGAAGCGCGGCACGGCGGCGCGCGTGCGGGTGCTGGTCGAGTGGCGCGACCACAAACGGAGCTGGGCCACGGTCGGCGTTTCTGACAACGTGCTCGAGGCCAGTTGGAACGCCCTGGTCGACTCCGTCCGCCTCGAGCTGCTGCGCCTGGCCGAACGCGACGAGTCGGTCGAGAAAGTGGTGGAGGACTACTGCTGGGGGGTTTAGTTCGGCTTCAGCGCCAGCTTGTTCTCGCCCACAACGAGAAAGGCCTGTCCGTTTTCGATCACTAGAGAGAACTTGGGGCGACGCGGGTTCTTCCCCTTGCCTATGGCGACATCAGTCTTCGACTGCAAGGGAATCGTGACACTGGCGCCGCCGTTGATCATCAGCACCTCGGCAAGCGCGAACACCATGTAGGTCCCTTTCTCTAGCGCTTTCTCCTCCACCTTAAAGGGCGCTTCCGAATAAAGGAACCCGAGCTGCGGGGCCATCACCTTTTCGTGGACGGCAAACATGCCGTAATCCCGACCGGCGCTCTCGCCCGCGACTCTGGCGCCACCGGCCAGCTTTACGCCAAAGCAGTTTTCCAGGCGCAGGTCCTTATAATAGTCGCTCAGCTTCGCATAGGTACCGGGAAGCAGTTTTTTCGTCTCGTTGAGCTTCCTCAATACGTCGAAAGCTTCCTTCGGACGGAGCGCCTGGACCCCCTCAGATTGCGCCCAGCCCAAACCGGTGCAGGAAACAGCGACAAAGCTGAACCGCCGAAGCCAGCGAGTCATGGCGTCCTCCGTGTCAGCATCATAGCTCTCGTCCGCGTGTGTTAGATTGGCGATATGCTGCGGGCGCAGGCCCATCGCGTCCTGCTCGCAGCCCTCTTCGGCGTGTGGGTGCTGGTGGCCTGGCCGAAGCTGGGCGAGCAGTTCGCTTCCCTTGAAGACTGGCAGCGCAAGCTGGGCGGCCGCTCCATCGAGGAGCGCGCCGCGATGGTCGACTACCCCGCCTACCTCGTCGCCGAGCAGGTGCGCCAGGCGACGCCCGCCGGCGCCTGCGTTCTGTTCCTCGCCTACACCGGCCCGGAGCACGTCAACTATTACAAGACCCGTTTTGACTACTATCTATACCCGAGGCGCGTGGTCGTTCAGGCCAACACGGCGGCCGCCGCCGACAACTGCCCGTATCTGGCCGTCTTCCGCGACTCGGCGCAAAACCTCCAGGTCGAAGCTTTCCACGGGGCCTGGGACGACGAGCAGCTCCGGCAGCGCCTGGCGCACCTCGAGAAAGTTCACGCCGGGCCGCACGTCGAGATCTACCGCGCTCGTCCATGATCTGGCTCGCGCTGCTCTTCACCGCCGCTGCCGGATGGGTCCTGTTGCGACCCTGGCTGCGATCCGGTCCGGTGATCGGATTGTGCGTCGGCTTCACGGCGGGCGCCGCCGCGCTGTCCCTTCAGTTGTTGCTCTACGACCTGGCGCGAATCCCGTGGCGCCGATGGACCGTCCTCGGGCCCTGGGTGGTCGCGTTTGGAGTTTTTCTCTACAAGCGCCGCCCGGCACGACCACGGTGGCGCTGGCCGCAGCCCATGGAATTGGCAGCGCTCGCCTTCGCGGTCGTCGCGTTGATGGCGTGGGTTCCCTACGAACGCCTGATGCCGCTCAACGAATGGGACGCCGTGATGTTGTGGATGTTCAAAGGCAAAGCTTTCTACCTCGACGGCGGCGTGGCGCCCTACCTTCGCCGCGCGCAGGAGTTTCTCGCCAACCCCGCTTACCCGCTGCTGGTGCCCCTCTATTCGACCTTCCTCTACATCTGCGTCGGCGCGCCGGCCGACCACGCGGCCAAGCTCCTCTCGCCGTGCTTCTTCGCGTCACTGCTCGGCGGCTTCTATTACCTGCTGCGGCGCTTCGGGTCGCGCCCTGTGGCCGCTGTGTTCACCGCCATGCTGCTGGGCGTCTACATGCTCAGCTTCGTTGCGTTCCACTACGCCGGCTACGCCGACACCGCGGTGACGGCCGCCATCGTCCTCGGCGCCGGGTTTCTCTACGCCTGGTGGCGCGAGGAACACCACGCCGACTTCGCCCTGGCGGCGCTGTTCGCTTCCATCGCCGCCTGGGGGAAAAATGAAGGACAGTTTTTTCTGGCCGGCGCCGGGGCGCTCGCAGCAGGCCGCCTGTTGTGGAGGCGGCAGTGGAACTGGCGGCTGTGGACGAGGCTGGCGGTCTTTCCGCTGCTGGCCGTCGCACCGTGGGTGGCTGCGCGCGGCCTCTACGGAATCCGCCGCCCCGGCCAGCTCTCCACCGAGATTGTGCAAACCAACGTCGCCAGCTACTTGCCAACGCTGAAAGCGCTGATCGAGCACGCTTTCGCTCCGTCGGTTTTCAATCTCGCCTTTCCCATGTTGTTGCTAGCGGTGGCGCTGCACCGCCGCGCCGGGCTCGACGCCAAGTTCCTGTTGCTGCCGGCCTTGGTGGCATGGCAGATGCTCGGCGTCGCCTGGGTCTACATCACCGGCCCGATCAGCCTGCAATGGATGATCGGCTCGTCGCTCGACCGCGTGTTGTCGCAGATTGTGCCGCTAGCGCTGCTCTCGGCGGCGGTCGTCTTCGCCTCCTACTACGACCGTGCAGAAGCCCGCCTCGCCGCCCCGGCGCCGCCCGCAAAGGCCAAGAAGCGCGTCCGGTAAGCGGGCCCGCTTTCTCTGAGCAGCCTCTCTTGCTAGAATGGTCAGGAAGCGTGGATGCTTCGGAAACCTTGAAGACCATCGAGATTGAGCTCGACGAAGATACTTTCGCGCGCGCGCAGCGAGCAGCCCAGGCTCGGCATTGCTCCTTACACGACTTGTTGAGAGCCTTCCTCGGGCAGGTCGCCCCAGTGGGGCCGGCCATTGACCCGTTCGCGGGAATGTTCGCCGACGAGCCGGAGTTGATTGACCAGATCGTCGAATCGGCGATGGGATTCCGGGAAGAACAGACTCTACGTCGGACCAGTGAATAGGGCGCTGCTGGATACGGACATTTTTTCGGACATTCCCAAAGGCAAGACCGCCAACTTCTCTCACTACGAGCGTATCCAGGCGCTGGGCTACGGCTTGCAACTCGAGAACTGGCGACGATCATAGCGTGCCGTGAAGCGCGAAAACTTCCTTCTCCTCGCCCTCCTCGCCGTCTGGATGCTCATCGCCTGGCCGCACATCCTTGAACAATATTCGAGCGTCGCGCAGGCGAGAGCCGCCCTGGCGCCGCTCTCGCGGGAAGACCGCGCCGCCGCACTCGACCAGCCCGGCTACGGCGTCGCCCGCGAGATCGCGCGGGCCGTGCCGTCGAGGGCGTGCGTGCTGGTGCTCGCCCGCACCGGCCCGGAGCACGTCAAGTATTATCAGGCGCGCTTCGCCTATTATCTATATCCTCGCAAAGCCCGCGTCACCGATCGCGCCGACGCCGCCGAATCCGGCTGCGCCTACCTGGCCGTCTTCCGCGACACGCCCGCCAACCTCGCCCAAGAACCGTTTCCGGGGCATTGGGACGAGGCGCAACTCGCCGCCCGTCTCGCGCGCCTCACAAAGATCCACGCTGACGAGAGCGTCGAGATCTTCCGATCTCCCGAGGTCGCGCGTTGATGTTCATTCTCGGCGTCGCGCTGACCAGCCTGATCGGCTGGCTGGCGATCGGCCGCTGGCTTCGGGGAGGCTGGCCTGCGGGCCTCGGGCTGGGCTTCGCCGCCGGCGCGGGCCTGCTGTCTCTGCAAATGCTGCTCTACGGCCTGGCGCACGATCGCTGGAGCCTGGCCGCGATTCTGCTGCCGTGGCTCCCGCTCGCTGTGTTCCGCCTCCGCCGCCGTCCCGCGTTCGAGCGGCCGAGGCCGCCCGCTTGGCTCGAGTGGATCGCCCTGGCCGCCATGCTCGCGGCGCCGGTTGCCTGGCTCGCCTACGAGCGCGTCATGCCACTCAACACGCGCGGCTGGGACGCCTGGGCCATCTGGCTGTTCAAGGCCAAAGCTTTCTACCTCGACGGCAACGTCCAGACGTTCCTGCGGCGCGCCGGGGATTTCACCGCGCAGCCTTCCTATCCCCTGCTGATACCGCTGCAGGGAACCTTCCTCTACCTCCTCCAGGGCGCGCCGGCCGATCACACCATCAAGGCCCTTTCGCCGCTGTACTTTTTCGCGCTCCTAGCCGCCTTCTACTACCTAGCCAGCCGCTTCGGCCCGCGCGCGCCGGCGCTGGTCTTCACAGCGATGCTGGCCAACCTGCACATGGTCAACATCGTCGCCTTCGAGCTGGCCGGCTACGCCGATACCGCGCTGTCGGTCTACTTGCTGCTGGGCGCCGGCTTCCTCTACGCCTGGATCAAGGAAGACAAGCTCGAACACCTGATCCTGGCGTCTTTGTTTTCCTCGCTGGCCGCCTGGACCAAGGACGAGGGCCTGTTCTTCCTGGCCGGCGTCGTCGCGATCGCCGCCAGTCGGCTTCTGCGTCGCGCCGTCCGCGACTGGCGTCCCTGGACGGCGCTGTTGGCGTGGCCGGCACTGGCGGTGGTTCCGTGGCGGATAACGCTGCAAGTTTTCGGCGTTCCCGGCTCCGGCCTTTTTCAAGGCGCCTGGAACCTGTCGAATCTGGGACCCGGACTGTCGGCGATTCTCACCCAGGCCGCCAAACCCAACGCGTACAATCTGACCTTCTGGCTGCTGCTGGCGAGCCTGCCGCTGGCGCGTCGCGCCGGTCTCGATGCTCGCTGGTGGATTCTGCCGGCTCTGGTATGCTGGCAGTTGGCCGGCCTGCTGGGCGTCTACTTGCTCGGCCGCAACGAGATCCGGTGGTGGATTGGAACGTCGCTCGACCGGATCCTGTCGCAGGTGGCGCCGCTGGCATTGCTGGCTTCGGCCCTCGTCGCAGCCGCTTGGCTCGAAGCGCGCGAACGGCAGACGCCGCCGCGGGTCGAACGACGGCGCGCCCGCAAATCCGGATCGGCGGCATGAACATCTCGGTCAAAGGAGATTACGCACTGAAGGCCATCTTCGATCTGTCCCATCAGGGAGGCTCGGCGACGTCCAAGCCCGTCAAGATCGCCGACATCGCCGCGCGTCAGAAGATCCCGCAGAAGTTTCTGGAGCTGATCCTGGGCCAGCTCAAGCAAGGCGGATTCGTGATTTCCCGCCGCGGCGCCGAGGGCGGCTACCTGCTGGCGCGCGCGCCGGAGGCGATCCTGGTCGGCGAGGTGCTGCGCTTCATCGAGGGCCCGCTGTCGCCCGCCGACCACAACCCGCGGAGCCGCCGGCCACCGGCCGACTCGCCGCTCAGCGAGATGTGGCGCCAGGTCGACCGCGCCGTCTCGGAAATCCTCGACCACACCAGCTTCGCCGAGCTGGTCGAGCGCTGGGCCCGCAAGCAGGGCCGCCTTGTGGCACATTGGGAGATCTAGGATGGCGCCGAACAGCCGGCAAAGGCTATGAACCTGCACCTGGACGCCGAACCTGCCGACGGACGCCGGGCCGTGTGCCTTCTTGGTTTTTCGATCTGCGTGCATCTGCGTGCATCTGCGGTTTCATAGGTTTTCCGCATGGGCCAGCTTTTCCTCGACAACTCGCTCAGCATCGGCCGCACGCCGCTGGTGAAGTTCAACCGCATTGCCGACGGCGCCGCCGCCACCGTGCTCGGCAAAGTGGAAGGCCGCAACCCGGCTTACTCGGTGAAGTGCCGCATCGGCGCCTCCATGATCTGGGACGCCGAGGAGCGCGGCATTCTCCGTCCCGGCAAGGAACTGATCGAGCCGACCAGCGGCAACACCGGAATCGCCCTGGCCTTCGTCGCCGCCGCGCGCGGCTACCCCATCACGCTCACCATGCCCGACACCATGAGCATCGAGCGGCGCAGCGTGCTGAAAATGCTCGGCGCGAAACTGCTGCTCACCCCTGACGACAAGGGAATGGGCGCGGCCATCCGAAAGGCCGAAGAAATGGTGGCCTCCGATCCCGAACGCTACGTCATGCTCCAGCAGTTCAAAAACCCGGCCAATCCCGACATCCACTTCAAGACCACCGGCCCGGAGATCTGGGACGACACCGGCGGAAAGGTCGACGTCGTCGTCTGCGGCGTCGGCACCGGCGGCACGATCACCGGCGTTTCGCGCTACCTCAAACAGAGCAAGGGCAAGAAGATCCTCGCGGTGGCGGTCGAGCCGGCCGC
>Ga0247727_10006225_pt1 | contig 23608 bp, 30 predicted proteins | sample WisWelCaveWW1625_FD_202498 | JGI IMG/M metagenome (GOLD analysis project Ga0247727, IMG submission 202498) | Biofilm microbial communities from Wishing Well Cave, Virginia, United States - WW16-25 | ecosystem: Environmental > Aquatic > Deep subsurface > Groundwater > Cave microbial mat | place...
GGGGGTTTTTACCGGCAGCTATGCAATTCATCCATTAACAAAAGAAAAAATTCCTGTCTGGACAGGAAATTTTGTTGTAGCCGATTATGGAAGCGGCATGGTCATGGCTGTTCCTGCACATGATCAGAGAGACTTTGAGTTTGCAAAGAAGTATAAAATTCCAATAAAAGTTGTAATAGATCCAATTGATCAGAAAATAAGCTCAAACACATTAAAGGAAGCTTATACAGGGCCTGGAAATTTAATTAATTCTGAAGGGTTTGATGATTTAGCAAGCCCCGAGGCGAAAGATCATATTACAAAAGCTCTCGAGTTTAAAAAATTGGGCGGAAAGAGTGTACAATACAAGCTAAGAGACTGGCTTGTAAGCAGACAAAGATATTGGGGAACTCCAATACCAATAGTATATTGCGAAAAATGCGGCATTGTTCCGATTTCTGAAAAAGATTTACCAATAGAATTGCCAAAGAAAGTTAAATTTGGAGATGGAAATCCGCTGGCTACAAATAAAGATTTTGTAAACACTACCTGTCCTCAGTGCGGCGGCAAAGCAAGAAGGGAGACAGACACAATGGATACCTTTGTTAATTCTTCATGGTATTATCTTAGATATTCAGATCCAAATAACAATAAAAAGATATTTGATAATGAAAAAGCAAACTATTGGGCTCCAATTGATCAGTATATTGGAGGTCCGGAGCATATTACTATGCATCTAATCTATACTAGATTTTATACAAAGTTCTTAAGGGATTTAGGTTTGTTGAAATTTAATGAACCTGCTTTAAAATACTTCACTCAAGGAATTGTTCATGGATCTGACGGAGAAAAAATGTCAAAATCAAGAGGCAATGTAGTTGAACCTCTTGGAATGATTGAAAAGTATGGGGCAGATACACTGAGAATGGCTCTGTTAAGCTTTGCTTCTCCGGACAAAGACAGCATCTGGGATGAAAAAATTGTTGTCGGAAGTCACAAATTAATTGTTAAGATTTATGAATACTTCAAAAAGTTTAAATCTGGAAAGATTGATGCAAAGACAGAAAGCAAAATAAATTCTGCACTTAAGGAAGTTACAGAATATGTTGAAACTTTCAAGCACAATCTTGCTTTAATCAAAATAAGAGAATTGTTTAATTATATTTCAGAAAATAAAATAGACAAAAAGAATATAGAGACTTTTTTGAAGATGCTGCATATATACTGTCCGTATATCACTGAGGAGGCTTGGGAAATGATTGGAGGAAAGGGATTTATTAGTTTGGCTGAATGGCCAAAATTGGAAGAAAGCAAAATTGATGAAAAATTTGAAAAGGCCGAGAAAGATTTGGATAAAACAGTTTCTGACATATTGAATGTTCTGAAGATAGTTAAGGAAAAAACAGGGGAAGAAGGCAAAAAGGTGTATCTTTATGTTATTCCAAACGAACTTGGCAACTATAACTCAGCTGATTTAACCAAAAGAGTTGTCAAGGAAGTTAAGGTTTTTGCTGTAAACGACAAAAAGAAATATGATCCGCAGGGAAAGGCGAGCAAGACGAAGCCCGGCAAGCCAGGCATCTTTGTAGAATAAATTTATAAGCTGTACATTATATAATAAAATATGGCAGAGATATCAATACTTCCAACTCTTGATTTAAGCAGTCTTGCCGGACTATTTGCAGCATTCTTTTTAATATTTTTAGTTGTAATTTTAGCAGTTTATATTTATACTTCAATTGCTTTAATGACTATTGCAAACAAGACGGGAACAAAAAACGCATGGCTTGCCTGGATCCCAATTGCCAATTTCTATTTAGTTACTCAAATTGCAGGCGTCAGCGGCCTCTGGACATTAGCTTTACTTGGAATACTTATCCCATTTTTGGGATCTTTATTTGTCGCAGGCGTTGGAATTTGGTTATTTTGGAAAGTTGCAGAAAAGAGAAGATTCCCTGGCTGGATTAGCTTGCTTTTGCTTATTCCAATTGTTAATTTAGTTATCCTCGGAATACTTGCCTGGGGCAAATAGCAAAAACCTCGGTTTTTGCAATTCCTGTATGTTAATTGCCAGGGCAAATTATTTTTCTTTTACGAACATAAGTAATAGTAAAGATATCAATGTCAAGCCTAGGGAAAGATAAAATGGGGCGAAGATATGTATTTTGTCTGCGAGGATGCCGGCAGCAAGGGAGGCGGGCAAGGCCGCGAGACCGATTAACATTTGAAATCCCCCTAAAGTAGAAGCCCTAAACTTCTTTTTTGCAAGCTCCGAGACAAACGATTTTTGCACCGGATCAATAGAACCTTTATGCAAACCATAGATAACAAAAGCTAAAATAATTGTAAAAAAGCTTTGAAAAATAATAAAGCTTAAGCAGACAATGGACCAGAGCGCAAAAGAAAGCATTAAAACTTTTTTCCTTCCTATTTTATCAGATAGTTTTCCAAATTGAAAAGTAGTCAGGGAAGCAACCGCTGTAAAAATTAAATACAAAATCGGGATTGTCGTAACTGCAAAGCCAAATTTGTTTGCATAAATCAATAAGAATGAATAACTAAAGGCTCCAATGGCAAAAACTGTACTCAATATAAATAAAAGTTTAAGATTTGAACTGATATCTTTAAATGTAATTCCCTTATGCAGTTTTGATTTATTATGTTTTTCTTTTACGTTAAATAATATAAGAAGAACAGCTATAACTGACGGGATTGATGCTAACAAAAAGAGATTTTTGTAGCCTAGAACTCCAAATAAAAATATTGATAATGTAATTCCCAAGACTGCTCCTAGATTATCCAGCGCGTTAATGAATCCAAAGTTTCTGCCTAGTTCTTTTTTGGTTGAGATATCAGCCACAATTGCATCCCGCGGAGCATCTCTTATTTTTCCAGCTCTATCAAGAATTCTAAATGGAATCAGGTGTGGCCAGGTATTTGAGATTGCATAACCGAGCCTAGACAGAGAAGCAAATAGATAGCCTAGCCAAATGAATGCTTTTCTTTTTTTAATTCTGTCTGAGAAATATCCTGCTCCAGCTTTGGAAAGTGAAACTGTTGATTCTCCAAGGCCATCAAGCAAGCCCAGAATAGTAAGCGGAGCGCCTAAAAAGTTTATAACAAAGAGCGGCCAGATCGGAGAAATCATGTCTGAGCCGACATCGTTTAAAAAGGAAGCGGCTCCGAATGTTCCTATTGTTTTCTTTTTTTGTTTTTCATTATTATTTTTCATTTAAATAACATTGAGTTAATATAGTTAATAAAATTAACATTATCCTGCTTCAATTTCATCACATTTCTTTGTATCATTTCCAAATGGAAAGAGGACTCCTAAATTGGTTTGAACAATTTCTTTATTAACAAAAGTTTCATCGATATAAACGTATCGGAGAAGTCTTCCATAACTGTCTTTATCTGAAATATCTTTCTCAAGTCTAACTTTTTTGTTTAAACTTAATGAATTTAGAAAGATTTTTGCTTTTTCATATCCTGTTTCATTAATTTCAGGCGTATCAACACAAATTAATCTTATTTTTTCTCCAGTTTCAATTTCAAAAGTGTCTCCATCAATTACAGATGTTACTAAAATTGTTTTTTGCTCTTGATATTCTTGATAAACTGAAAAGGCGAGGAAGAATAATATTAGCATTGAAATTAATATTATAAGAAAGATTTGGGTTTTTGAGGGTTTCATTAAATTCTTTGGCTAAATTGGCTTAAGTAATTTCCTATAATTGGACAAATAAAGAGGGTTTAGGAAAAGCTTAAAAGTTAAGTTATTTATTTATTAAAGAAAAGGAGTTTAAGAAATAAAAAGTAATTATGGCCAGCGAGTTATTTGGACAATTGTTTTTACCTGCACTTCTTGGAGGTATTGGAGGACTGACTAGAGGTTTTATTGGATTACTTAAGGCTTTAAGTCTGCGCAGAAGAATTTTATGGGGGTATTATATGATAACTGTTGTTATTGCTGCAATAATTGGTATTTTTGTAGGAATTATCTTTAATTTTGATTATAGGCTTAGTTTGTTAGCAGGCTATGCCGGAAGCGATATTATTGAGGGAATTTATAAGAGTTTTAAAGTTGAGAAAGTTTATGTCTCCAAAAAGGGAAGATAAATAAAATGAAGAAGCTGTTGACAATTGAGATTGATAATGAGATCTTAAAATTACTTGAAAGAAGGGCAAAGAGAAATATGATGTCAGTTTCCGAGCTTATTTCAGACATTATAAGAAGAAGCACTGTATTTTATAGGCGCATGCCCCGGGGAACGCCAAAATTAGAGGATAAATTAATCGGTATTTTTTCGAGGGAACGAAGAGGAAGAAGGAAAAACTGGACAAAAAGGAGAAATAAAAAATGAACGGCGAAAAAGAACTTTTTAATTATCTTTTGAAGTCTGGGAAAGAAGAAAAGCAAAGGCTTCTAAAAGCATCTGAAATAAGCTTAATGCTGGATACCTATGATGATATTTTTTCAGATTTTGATCCGAGACCATTTTCAAATAGGGCGCTCTCAGATGACTTTTTAGCGGAGGCAAAGAGAGCAAGCAAGGAAAAGAGTTCGGGAGAAATAGAACTTAAATTTTTGATTAGAAAAGAAAAAAGAGATGTACAGATTGAAATGACAATTAAAAAAAGACTGCACGAACATTTTAAAAAACATTTTATCCAAACACAAAAAGAAATTAACTCAATAATTAACAGGGGATATTTAATGATTTTTCTTGGCATTATTATAATGGTTGGTACTGCATTTGTTACTTTTAACAAAACAAATATTTTTGCAAATCATTTATTGATTATTCTTTTAGAGCCTGCAGGATGGTTTACTTTCTGGACAGGGCTTGATCAGATTTTTTATGAAACAAAAAGAGTGAAGCCGGATGCTGATTTTTATGCAAAGATGATGAATGTAGAGATAGAGTTCATACCTTACTAATTATAAGTAAAGTATTTAAAGTTTAGAGAACTTTAATTATCAGTTATGTATAGTCTAGCAAGAAGAGACGGCGCAATTCTTCCAAGTATTTTTCAGCTTCCAGAACTTAGGATCAGTGATCAACAAGGCCTTGATTTGCGAAAAATCGGAGTAAAATACATTAGACAAAAATCAAAGACTGAAGAAATAAAACCGGGAATTTTTTATCCATTATTTGTAAGCGAAGATGAGGAAGGTAGGGAAGTTGCTTTATACGTTGCTATTAGAAAATCACAGAGAGAATTCAATATAGAATGTGTTCCGTTAAAGAAGAAGGAAGAGGAATACAGAAACGGCAGAAACGTCCTTTGGAAGAGAGTAATGTTCTGGTTTCCAATTTTTAATACATTAATTAATCCGAAATAAGAGCAGGTTTATTAACTATCTAGATTTATTTTTTTTATGAAAACTAAAGAAAAGAATATGCTCTATTCAGTTTTATTTCTGTCTTTGTTTTTATTAATCGCTTTTTTTGCTGCAACTAATACTTTTATCGTTAATTTTGATTCCTTTGTTGATTCTGGCATAAGAAATACTGATTTGTTAGATAATATTGCTAAGTTTATTACAAATGTTGCTGATACAACTGCAATCATAATTTTATCTTTATTATTTTTTGGAATATTGATTTATAGAAATAAGATTAATGAAGGATTTTTCGTGATAGCATGTATTTTTGGAAGTTTTGTTTTAGGTTATTTGATTAAACTGCTTATTGCGAGGGATCGGCCCGAAGGATCTATTATTGAAGAAACAGGATATAGTTTTCCAAGCGGACACGCGCTTAAGGCCCTGATATTTTTCTCATTGTTGATTTATTTATTTAAAGATGATATAAAATCTGTATTTTTGAGGAATATTTTTGTTTTTGTTAATGTACTTTTGATTGCATTAATTGGATTTAGCAGAGTTTATCTGCATGTGCATTGGTTTAGTGATATTATTGGAAGCTGGCTTTTAGGATTGTTCTGGCTGAATTTGATGATATTTCTGTTTAAAGATAAAATAAAGTCTATTCGATCTACTCGACGATAGCTTTTATTCTTCCTATATGCTTTCTTAGAAAGAAACCATCTAGGAGTTCAAAGAACTATAATTGAGCCATCATTCTACGATGGCTTTTATACGTCTGACGCCTGCAGCGACACTTTCTTCTTTAATTATTCTGAATTTTCCTAGTTCAAATGTGTTGCTTACATGCGGGCCGGTGCAGATTTCTTTGCTAAACCAGCCACTTTTTTCTTTTTTGTCTTCTATTGTATAAACTGAAACGAGTTCGGGATACTTTGCTCCAAATTCTGCCTGCGCGCCGGACTCTAGGGCATCTTCAAGCGGGATTTCCTCCCGCTTTACATTTAAGGCAGCTTTTATTTTTTGATTTAACAGCGTTTCTATCTTTTTTATTTCATCTTCTGTTAGTTTTCTTGGAAAGTTAAAGTCAAATCTTAGGCGCTCTGGAGTAATGTTTGAGCCTTTTTGTTTTATATCTTGATTTAAGACACGTCTCAGCACTTCGTTTAGAAGATGAGTTGCTGTGTGCAATTTTCTTGTGGTTTCTGATTCATCTGCAAGCCCTGATTTGAAAGCGCCAGCTGCTGCTGTCCGGCTTATATTCTGATGTCTCTGAAACTCAAGATTGTATTCTTCAAGATCAACTTTAATTCCTTTTTCTTCTGCTAGTTCTTCTGTCATTTCTATAGGAAAACCATAGCTCTGGAATAGAAGGAAAGCTTCTTTTCCAGTAATTATCTTATCTGTTGCTATCTCATTAAATTTTTTTAAGCCATTTTCCAGAGTTTTTGCAAAACGAGATTCTTCCTCCTCAAGCTGCTCCTGTATAAATTTGTGATTTCTATGAAGTTCCTGATAGTCTGGATATATTGGCAAAACAGATTTTGCCACTTTTCCTGTGAAGTTATCTTTTATTTCAAGTATTTTTCCATATCTTATTGCTCTTCTGATTAATCTTCTTAAAACATAACCCTGGCCCATATTTGTAGGTTTTATTCCTTTTTCATCCCCTAAAATAAATGCGGCTGCCCTAATATGGTCTGCTATTATTCTCATTGCTCTTGTAATTTTCTTTGATTTTCCATATTTTTTTCCTGAAATTAATTCTATTTCTTTTATTATGGGTGCAAAAATCTGAGTTTGATAGTTATCCTCTAAATTATTAAGAACTGCCAGCGTTCGCTCGACTCCCATTCCAGTATCTACATTTTTTTGTTTAAGGGGGGAGAATTTTTCTGATTTGTCTTTATTATACTGCATGAAAACATCGTTCCAGATTTCAACCCAGTTTGAATTATAAGGATCAAATTTTTTTGCAGCTGCTTTTTTTGATTTCCAATAAAATATTTCTGTATCTGGACCACATGGCCCGGTTTCTCCAGCCGGACCCCACCAGTTGTCTTTTTTAGGTAAAAATGCAATGTGCTCTTTTTTTATTCCCAGAGAGAGCCAGATTTTTTCTGATTCAGTATCTTTTTCTGCGTCTTTATCACCTTCGAATACCGTTACTGCTAATTTTTCTATTGGAATTTGTAAGACAGAGGTTAAAAACTCAAAACTGTAGCTTATTGCTTCTTTTTTCCAATAGTTTCCAATTGACCAGTTGCCGAGCATTTCAAAAAAAGTATGATGGACTTCATCCCCTACTTCATCTATATCCTGTGTTCTGATGCATTTTTGCACGTCTACTAAACGAGATCCCAGCGGGTGCGGTTGTCCAAGAAGGTACGGAACTAATGGATGCATGCCTGCTGTTGTAAAAAGAACGGTTGGATCAAGTTCGGGAATTAGAGATGAAGATGGAATTTCTTTGTGTTTTTTACTCTTGAAGAAGGTTATAAATGCCTTTATCAGCTCTTGTCTAGACTTGAACATATAGACTTAGAAATTATATTATATTTAAAATTAATGTATGTGCGATAATTTGTGCTTAATTTCATCTATTTCTTTTTCAAGTTCTGATTTATAGTGCTTTTTATGCCTACGTTTAATTGGTTTGGTCTCTTCCATTTTCTTTATAGCCTCTTCATATTCTTTTATTTCTTTTTCTTTCATTCTTTCTTCAACTTCTAACTCATGTTCTGTTTTGGTTTTTGGAAGAAGTTTTTCGAACATATCAAGCAATACTCTTGCTTCTTCAAGTTTCTTTTTGAGTTCAATCTTAAGCTTCAATTCTTCGTTTCGAAGTTTTTTATAAGCTTCAACCCGCTTTATAGAAGTTAAAAGACCAAGCTGCGAGTGCAAAAGATTTTTTTTAGCAAAAATTGCTTCATTGTAATTAAGCTGCATATATTCAGAGGTCATTCTATTCTTTCAAATATATTTTCTGTAACGCTCTGTATTCTAGATTTTACGGTTGCCGCTTCTTTTTCCCAGGCGGCCAGCTCTTGCTCCTCTCTCATTTTTGTTTCTCTTATTTTTCTAAGCAAATGATCTATCTCTTCAAGTTTCTCGTTAGCTACCTGAAGATCTCTTCTAGCTGTCCTGAATCTGTCTATTTTTACATAAATTTCAGATTTCTTCTCTTCTCTTGGATGATGGCCCAGATAAGTTTTAGTTTTTGTATTTTCAAAATCTTCAGGGGGCGATGGCACTTCAAGCATTTTCTCTTCCGGCGTCCATTCCTCCATTTCAATAGTCTTGCGCTCTTCGTACTTAGGAAGCTCTGGAAGTTCAGATATTTCCTTTTCTTCTTTCATTTTAGGATATTCGGGAAAAGACGGCAAGCTTCTAGTAGATCTAGATGGTATTCTAAGCGGCGGTAATTCGGGCAGGTTCCCTTCCTTTTTTTTCTTCCAAAACATAAAGTAAAGATTTAAAAATTAATTTAAATAGGTTTATATTAATTATATAATAGTGACAGTTTTTCAGAAAACCTTTTAACCGAACTTTTTATAAGAGATAATATGAAGGTTAAGCTTTTGAAAGATATTGTTTCAACAATTGCCGGGAATAGTGCAGTCGGGGTTGTCGATCTTCTTTATGAAAAAAAGAATGTAAATGAATTTCTTATTGCCAAAAAACTAAAATTGACAATAAATCAAACTAGAAATATTTTATACAAGCTTGCAGATCAGGGGCTTGTCAGTTTTATCAGGAAAAAAGACAGAAAGAAAGGCGGATGGTATACATACTTCTGGACTCTTAATTTAGGAAAGAGTTTGGAAAAGTTTAAGTCTATTCTAAATAAGGATCTGGAAAATTTAAATTTGCAATTAAATATTTTAAGGAAAAGCAGGTTTTACCGCTGTCCTAACAATGATCCAGACCTAAATGAAGAAAGCGCCCTTCTTCATGAATATCATTGTCCAGAATGCGGTGATCTTCTAGAACTTAAGGATAATGCTCCCGCAATTGCTTCAATGGAAAAGGAAATAGAAAAAAGGAAAGACATTATAAATGAAATTAATGAGGATCTTGGAACTATAAGCAAATTAGAGGAAAAAACAAGGGCAAGAAAATCAAGAGCTGAAGCGAAAAAAAAGACTAAAGAAAGATTGGCCAGAAAAAAAGAAAGAGAAAGACTTGCAAAGAAAGAAGAAAGAAAAAAAGGAAAGGGGAAAAAGGCAAAAATAAAAAAGAAAAAAGTTAAAGCTAAAAAATTTAAAAAGAAAACTAAGAAGCGATAATTAATAAAGTAAATTTGAATAACATTTGAGATATTTATGAGAATTAAAAAGATATTTGAACTTTCGATTGTGCATTGGCTAATAATAGTAACTTCAGCTATTTCTCTAATAGGTTTTATTTACTGGGCAGTTTATCCAGATTCTGTAAATTATTTTGCTCTAAAGCCAACAAGCATATTTGAAGGAAAATATCTCTGGACTTTAATTGTTCACATGTTTTCTCACGGCAGTTTTTTTCATTTATTGATTAACATGTTTGTTTTAGGATCTATCGGGGGACTTTCTGAAAAAATTATAGGAAGAAAAAGATTTCTCTGGTTTTATTTGATTTCAGGAGTTTTTGCGGGAGTAATTTCTGTTTTGCTTTCTGTGTTTTTTGGAAATTCGGCATGGGGAGCAAGAATTTTTGGAAGCCCAGATATTTATATGGTTGGAGCTTCCGGAGCTATTTTTGCTATTGCCGGCCTTTTTGTTATTTTATTGCCAAGAATAAGATTTTCTATAATCTTTCTTCCTTTCTTTTCACTTCCGGCTTATGTAATGGTTCCGCTGGTTCTTTTCGTAACTTGGATTGCTACAGCGGCAGCTGATCTGCCGATTGGAAATGCAGCCCATTTCGGAGGATTTTTAGCCGGGCTTATTTATGGTTTGTTTTTGAAAATTAAATATAAAAAGAAGGTTCGGGCTCTTCAGAGGTATTTCAGATGATTACCAAAAACAAGAAAAAAAACGTTTTTAGAGAATCATTTGAATTTTTAGGAAAGAATAAGACATACATATATATTGCGGCCGGAATTTTTTTATTAGGCTCAATTTTCGGATTTTTGTTTTCTTCACAGCTAGATTTTTTTGATGATATTTTGAATGAGCTTGCTGGAAAAGTTGAAGGTTTGAATACAGGAGAATTAATTTGGTTTATTTTTCAAAATAATTTAAAAAGTGCCTTTTTCACTCTGATTTTTGGTGTTTTCATAGGAATTTTTCCAGTTATTAATGCAATGACAAATGGCGTGCTATTGGGATATGTTTTTTCGAAGGCTTCTGCAATTGACGGCTGGACTTCTATATGGAAGCTTTTTCCACACGGCATTTTTGAACTTCCAGCAGTCTTTATTGCTATGGGGTTGGGAATGGCTGTAGGATTTGGATTTATTGATAATTATTTTGATACTTATCGGAAGAAAATGCGGATGAAAGTTTTTGGAGTTTTATCAGTTGTTTTTGGTTTTTTGGGATTAGCTTTTCTTTTTTCTCCAGTTTCATCTAGTTTAGGAGAGTCAGTATTTTTAACTATAGTTTATAATGCCGCCATGGTTTTAATTGGATTAGCAATGATTCTGCCATTTATTATGCTTTTTTTCTTTTCAAATAAAAAGCTTAAAGTTATTCAAAAAAAATCTTTTTTTGATAAGTTTTATTCTTCATTAAAAGTATTCTTTTATATTGTTTTGCCACTGCTTATTGTTGCAGCTATAATTGAAGGTTTACTTATTGCCTACTACACGTAAGACCAAGGTCTTACGAACCCTATAATAAATTAAGCAAGCTTAAAATCAAGGTCTTACGAACCCTATAATAAATTAAGCAAGCTTAAAATCAAGGTCTTACGAACCCCATAATAAATTAAGCAAGCTACTAGACCAAGGTCTTTAGAGGCCATTAAAAGTTATTGCAAATAACTTTTAAAAGTCATTACTCTATCTGATAATATGGAAATAACAAGTGAAAGCGCCGAAGAGATTGATGAAGAGATTGAAGTTGAAAATATTAGAAAAGTCGAAGCTGCCCTGTTTATAGCTGGAAGATTTATGACGGTACAGGAGCTTATCACGCTAACTGATATAAACCCAATTCTGCTGAGGAAGATTCTTTCTGATTTACAGGAAAAATATAAAGATTTTGGAATTGAAATTGTAAATAAAGATAATTTATGGAAAATGGATGTGGTTTCTGATTTTACCTACATGGTTAATAAGTTAGCAAGCGGCAGCTCTGAATTCAGCAGAGCGGAGCAGGAAAGTCTTGCAATTATTGCGTACAAACAGCCGATTAAACAGAGCGTGCTTGTAAAAATAAGGGGAAATAAGGCTTATGATCACATAAAGCGGTTTGTCGAGATGGGTCTTATAAATAAAAAGAAAATCGGGCATACATCTGAACTGACGCTGACTGATGATTTTCACGATTATTTTCACCTAACCAGGGGCGATAATCTGCCCGATATTCAATAAAAATGGCGCTCGGTACTATTGAAATTATTTTTTACATTTATATTTTTATTTCTATATATATGCTTAGTCTTATGACTATAATTTATTTTCAGGGAAGAAAAGAACTTTTTTCATATCCTCAAGGAAAGGCAGAACCGGTAAGCATTATTGTTCCATGTTATAATGAGGGCGAGAGCATTGGAAAATCAATTGAAGCTTTGCTGTCTCTAGACTGGCCTAAAGAGATGCTCGAGATAATAGTAGTTGACGATAAGAGCACAGATAATTCTGCAGAAATTGTTAGAAAATATACTAAGAAATATAGAAATGTCAGACTTATAGTAAATAAAAGAAACTCGGGAGGAGCCGCCGAGCCGACAAATATTGGAGTTAAGGCTGCAAAATATAATTATATTGCAGTTGCAGATGCTGATTCTACTCCAGAAAGAGATGCATTGATTAAAATGATCGGCTTTTTGCAGCAGGACAGCAGAGTCGGCGGAGTAACTTGTGTAGTTGCAGGAAAACACAGAAATTTGTTTATTGAAAAGCTGCAGGCTATAGAGTATGCAGTTATTGCTTTTTCAAGAAAACTTCTTGATCGCATAGACAGCGTTTATGTAACTCCCGGACCATTTGCTCTATATAAGAAAAAAGTTTTACTTGAAGTAGGACTTTTTGATACAAAAAGCATGACCCAGGATATAGAAATAGTCTGGAAAATGTTAAAACATGGATATTTGGCAAGAATGTGCCTGGCAACTAAGGTACACAGCGTAACTCCTACTACACTTAAGGGATGGTTTAAGCAGAGGATTAGATGGAATATTGGGGGCATGCAGACAATATCAAAATACAGGGGTTTTGTTTTTAGAAAAGGCATGCTGGGACTTTTTGTATTGCCTTATTTTGTTCTTTCCTGGATACTCGGAATTGTCGGCATTGGTCTCTTTACTTATATTGTTACCAAAAGAGTTTTGATTACTTATCTTTCTACAAAATTATCATCATATGCAGGAACTGATGTTATAAGATTCAGCGAGCTTAGCTTAAATCCCACCATCTTGAATTTTTTCGGAGTTGCTGTATTTTTCTTAGGGGCATTGTTTAGCTTTATAGCCCTAGGAGTAGTGCAGGAAAGAGCATTGAGAAATAAAAATCCCTGGGCATCTTTTGTGTATCTGACACTGTATCTGACTTTTTATCCGTTAGTTTTAATAACCTCCTTCTATAAATTTTGTAGAGGCAAATACTCTTGGTGAAATTATGAATCCAAAAAATGCATTTTGGCAGGCCCTGTTTTCCGCAATTTTGATTTTTGGAGTCGGCCTAGTTCTAGGATTTAACTTTGAAAATTCTAGAAATCAAGAAGTAGAAAAGAATTTGCTTAATTCGGAGGTAAATGTTCTTGACAGCCAACTTATGAGCAAGATAAATGAAAACTTTAATATTGGATGCGATGCTTCAAAAGAGAAATTGGTAAAACAAGCAGACAGCATTTATTCAGAGGCTAAACTCTTAGAGAAGTACGCTGCTTCATCCCAGCTTACTGATGTTCTTGAATTAGTGCACAAAAGATATGATCTATTGAGATTGAATTTATGGAGTGAAAGCATTGAATTAAAGAAAAGATGCAATTTTGATTTTAACACTATAGTTTATATTTATCAATATAAAGATCCAAGCATTGAAACCAAATCTGAACAGGTAACCTTTTCCAGAGTTTTAGAAGATTTGAAAATTAAATATGGAAATAAATTTATTCTTATTCCTATTGCCGGGGATTTAAAACTTGATTCCATAGATCTTATGAAAGAGGCATTCGGCATTGATAGATATCCTGTTATAATTATCAATGAAAAGAAAGTAATAGAAGATGTTGAGTCACTTAAAGAAATAGAAAATTTTCTAATATTAAATAACGAGAGTAAGTAATTTAATAAAACAAGCTATTAATTAGTTTAGGATATCAAATTTATGTGCGCTCCATGTCATTAAAAAATGAATTTGTATCATAATTTTAAACAACAATAATACATAAAAAGCTTTAATTTCTTAATTTTTTATGTCTGGGAACTCAGATGAAGAATTTGTTGAGGCGCTCGAGGAAGGAAGGATTGTTAGAGTTCCTGAAATTTATGCCAGGCTGGAAGGCTTGACAATTCTAAGAAAAAGCCAAGCTCTTGAACTTGGGGATTATTATAAAAAACAAACTAAGCTAAATCTGCCGGAGAAAAAGACAGAGTTAAAACCGAGAAAAGGTATTAATCTTGAACCTTACAGAAAGCCATTAAAATATAAGGAGAATGATATTGCCTCTTCATTAGTTGATAATTTTCACTGGGTTTTGCTTGAAAAGAGAAGGGCCAGAGATTTAACAAGAAAACAACTTGCGCAAGCTATAAATGAAAAGGAAGATTCAATAAAATCAATTGAAAATGGAGTTGTTCAGGATAATAACTATATTCTAATAAATAAACTTGAGCGTTATTTCAAAATAACCCTAAGAAAGGACGAAAAGGATTTTAGCAATTCAATGGCGGAAGTTATGAGGAAGGCAAATGAAAGGGAGAGTGCAACGGGCAAAAAGTCCTTTATTAAGCAAGATGATGATGATTTGCCCGAATTGAAGGATTTGTTAGGGGATTCTGAGAATATTAAGTAATAATTTAACAGCTTATGGCAATTGCATAATAGTATACAAACTGATTAATGTACGATAATAATCTAGGCATAATTAATATTTGGATATGTTGATAATAACGACTTATTGGCTGTTAATTGGATTTAACAAATCCAAACCTTAAGGATTTTTATAAAATCCTTATCCCATTACGCAAGTTTGCGTAAGGTTTATAAATCTTCTAAAAGAAAGAGAAATATGAATATAGAGATTCTAAAATCTGATAAGAATGATCTTGAATTAAAGATTGATAATCCAACTATTGCAGAGATTCTCAGAGTATATTTGAATAATGAAGGAATTGAATTTGCTGCGTGGAGAAAAGAGCACCCTTCAAAGCCGGTAATTTTTAAGATTGAAAGCAGCGGAAAAACGGCAAAAAAGGCAGTAAGTGATGCAGTTGCTGCGATAAAAAAGGATTGCGATAAACTTCTAAGTGCGGTTAAGAAGTAAGGCCTTGGTCTTGTTTATTAATTTATTTATGTCAAGGAACTTGACAGAAAACCACACCTTTCAAGGTGTGGCGGTTCCTTGAGCATCCAAAGCACGAGTGCCTTTTCAAACCACTGCTTTTAAGCAGTGGTGGCACATCGTGCTTTTGATCATAAATATTTTTTCTGTGACCACTTTTTAAAACTATGATTGTTTCTTTATGCCCAATAATATCTGCAATTACTCTCCAATCGCCAATTCTTAGTTTAAATCCGTCTGTTTCAACTAATTTCTCAAAGAATCCAAAAGGATCTTCCTTACAGTCTTGTAATTTATTCCATATTCTTTCTTTAATATAATGTTCTAATTTTTGTAGATCTTTTAGTGCTCTTTTTTCAAAGATAATTTTATACATCTTATAGACCAAGTATTTTTTTGGCTTCCTCTTCTGTATAGAATTCTCCTTTCCTAATCATTTCTCTTGCTTCTTTTATCTCTTTAATGGTTTTTCGACTTAAGCTTGGTTTTTTCTCAGTAAGCTTGGCTAGGTAAACAAGTTTTCTAACAAGCTCATCATAACTTTCACCTTTATATTGCCGAAATCTGTCAAGTTCTTCTTTTGTTTTTGGATTTATTCTTATTGTTGTTTCCATATACAATTGTATACATATGTATATTATTTAAACCTTTTTATTATTACTATATATGATAATTATTCTTATATATCCTACAAACTTCTTTAGAAAAGAACTTTCTAGGAGTTCAAGAAACTATAATACTATGGTAAAGATATCTGCGGGAAGCTACGACTTAAATAAATGGCTGTTTGGCGGCTATGAGAGCGACATCATAACAGTTATCTATGGAGCTTCCGGGACTGGAAAAACAAATTTTTCCCTGCTCGCCGCTGTTTCTCAGGCAAAAAAGGGAAATAAGGTGATTTTTGTTGATACGGAGGGAGGCTTCAGTGTTGAAAGAGTGAAGCAGATTGCTCCTGAAAATCACGAAGAGATTTTGAAAAATATTCTTCTATTGAAACCAACTAATTTTTCTGAACAGAAAAAATCTTTTGAAGATTTGCTAAAACACTTGAAAGATGAGATAAGTTTGATTGTTGTTGACGGAATGACTATTCTTTACAGACTGGATTTTGCAGCTGCGCGAGAAAAAGATAAAGAAAAAGATGAAAAGGAAATGCAAAAAATAAATTCTATTCTTGTTAATCAAATGAGAACGCTGGCAGAGATTGCCAGAAAAAGAAATATTCCCGTGCTTGTTACGAACCAAGTTTATAACTGGGAAGACGAAAAGAAAATGGTTGGAGGAGATATTTTAAAATATTGGGGGAAGTGCTTGATTGAGCTTGTCAGTGAAAAAGGCAAGAGGACTGCTTTTTTGAGAAAACACAGAAGCCTGCCTGAAAAAAGCCTTGATTTTCAAATTACAAATTCTGGGGTTTCTAAGAAGGGCGGGATTTAGTTTTGTAAGTAGTATTAAGTCCAATTCGTAAGTTAGCATTCAATAATTTATTATCTTCAGTAAACATTCTTTTTAATTATTTTATAGGATATATAGAACTAAATGTTGTTTTATATTATTAAGTTTAAAATATCTTAAACTGAAACAAATCTTTTTATATCTCTTTTTTCATATATAATTATGAAAAAAGGCGGCGTTGTCAGCTTGTTAGCAATCACTTTTGTTACTGTAATTATATAATTTTTTGTTGTTCAGCTGACTATATTTGCTGTTTATGACATTCAATCTAGTCACCCGACAATACAATTTGTATCGCCGACGCCGGCGAACGGAACACTTACTACAAATACTTCTGCCGAGATTAATATAAGTGTGACCGAGCAGAATCTAAGAGATTTTATCTGGAACCGGAACGGAACAAATTATACAATTTACAATAATTCTCTGCTTTTAACGGCTAATTTTGATAATGTTTCTGCAATCGGGGACAATGAGACGCATGCGGTTGATATAAGCGGAAAGGGAAGCAAAGGTACTTTGACAAATGGGGCGTTTTATAATATTAGTGGAATGTTTGGAAGTTCAGTACAGTTTGACGGAAGTGATGATTATATTGATCATAGTAGAATTCCCGGTTTGGAAAATGCTAATAGTAATTATACGGTTAATTTATGGGTGAGGAAGGCGACGACTTCCACTACCACTTCAATTTTTTATTATGATAGAAATGCTAATCTTGGAGGCGATAGCAGCAATCGTGATATTTATCTGATACATACTGATGGATCGGGACTGAGGTGGGGAATCATAACCGGATGTGAAACAAATACCTGAAATACTCAAATAGAAGATGGAAACTGGCATTTCCTATCATTTGTTACTCATTTCTCCTCATCTGGAACAACAGGTGAATTTTATTTAGATGGTGCTCTAAACTATTCAATAACAAGCTGTTCTTTCACATGGAATTCTGCAAATACTGATTATACTTTTAGATTGGCACACGCGGCAAATGTAGCCTATTGGAAAGGAGCTTTGGATGAACTTAGAATTTGGAATGGAAGCATGACTGCAGCTGAAATTCGACAGCAGTATTATTCTAATTTAGCTAAATACAATTCAACTAATTGGAATTTCTATACTAATCAGAGTAATTTGACAAATGGAACTTATACTTATTATGGATATGTTGCTGATGTGAGCGAAAACAGAAATTCTACTGCAACTAGAACAATAACTATCGGGCCAGATACAATAGGTCCCTTAGTAACAATTGCAAGTCCGACAAATACGACTTACACAGTTGATAATTATATTATTAATATTACTTTGAATGAAGCAGGGTATTGCGAATATAGTGTTAATAGTGGAGCAACAAATAATACTCTAACAGCTAATAGCAGCAACACTGGATTTACTGGCACAAAAACAGGTGTCAGCAACGGAGCATATACCTTGCGCGCCTACTGCAATGATACAGCCGGAAATACAAATTATACGCAAAACGTTAGCTTCAGTGTTAATGTTGCAGCCGCCGCGGCTTCTACTTCGGGAGCGGGAGAGCCAGAAAGTTTGGGAGCTCCAGGATATGCAGTGAGCGAGAGTCAATTAATTGAATGATATACAAAAGAATTAACGGAACATTCGATAGTAAGCTTTACAGTTGAAGGAGAGAAACATTCGCTAGAAGTTGAAGATGTGGCTTCTGATAGAGTCACAATAACTGTTTCTTCTGAAGAACAGAAAGCTACATTGAAAGTTAATGAATCAGCGAAATTTGAGCTTACAGGGGATGAATATTATGCTCTAAAGGTTAGAGTTGACAGAATAATAGACAGCAAGGCAGTATTTACTATAAATTCTATTCATGAAATAGTTGAAATTGCCGGGGAATCTGCTCCGACAGTTTCGGAGGCAGAGCCCGAAGCGTCTGAAGAAAAGAAAACAGTTTTCAACTACGTTGCTAATATAGTAAGACCAGTAATTGATGCTATTGTTAATTCAACAAAAGCAGGATTAATATTCTTGAAGAATAATCTTATGTCAAGGAACTTGACAGAAAACCACACCTTTCAAGGTGTGGTGGTTCCTTGAGCATCCAAAGCACGAGTGCCTTTGATATTAATTGCTGGAATTACTTCAATAATTATAGTATGCGTTATTGTTTATTTAGTTAAGATAAGATATAAGAAAAAACAGCGGAAAGCTTTTGAAGCTTTGAAAAGAAGAGTGAAAGATATTAGATTTTTATAATCTTCCTGAAGACGAAGTTTAAATATCTCTTTTTACTTTCAAGATTATGTATTATTCGGAATTTGTCGAGGTGTATGAGAAACTTGCCGGAACGACCAAGAGGCTTGAGAAAATTTCTATACTTGCTGAATTTTTTAAAAAGCTCAAGCAGAAAGGAAAGAAGGAATGGATGTACCTTTTAGTCGGAAAAGTTACAGCCGACTATGGTACCCGAGAGTTTGGTATATCCGGACAACTGACAATAAAGGCTCTTGCCGGAGCTTATGGAATTTCTTCTGAAAAAGTGCTTGAGAGATTTAAAAAAATAGGGGATTTTGGAGAGATAGCTGAGGAGCTAAGTGAGAAGAGAAAGCAGGCAGCTTTATTTGCTAAAAAGTTAGATGTTGACAAGGTTTTTGATAATCTAGTAAAAATATTAAGCATTGAGGGAAAAGGAGCTATAGAAAGAAAACTTGATCTTGTTTCAGAGCTTCTTGCTTCAGCTTCTGGAAAAGAAGCAAAGTATATCATCAGAACTTTATTAAGCGATTTGCGAGTGGGAGTTTCAACCCCTACAATTATTCATGCACTGGCCGAAGCTTTCTTTCCGGACAAGGAAGATGCTGCAGAAAAATTGCAGGAAGCTTATGATCTTTCAAATGATTTTGCTGAAATTTTTGATCATGCAGCTAAAGGAGAATTAAAAGAACTGACTAAAGTTAATATTGTTCCCGGAAAGCCAATTAATGTAATGCTTGCAGTGAAAGCTAAAGACATAAATGAGGCTTTTGAGATTTGCGGGAAGCCGGCGGCGATTGAACAAAAGTATGACGGCTTTAGAATGCTTATTAACAAAAGAGGAAATAATTTTTGGCTGTTTACTCGCAGACTGGAAGATGTGACAAAACAATTTCCGGATGTAGTTGAAGCTGTTAAAAAAAATTTAAAAGGAGAAAGTTTTATTCTTGATTCTGAAGTGGTAGGATATGATAGAAAAACTAAGAAATACAAGCCATTTGAGGCAATCAGCCAGAGAATTAAAAGAAAATACGAAGTAGAAAAGTTAATTGAAGAATTGCCTGTTGAGATTAATGTTTTTGACGTAATGTATTATGAAGGAAGGGATTTTATGTCTGTGCCGTTTAAAGAGCGAAGAAAATTAGTTGAGAGGATTGTTAAAACAGAGAAATGGAAAATCAGGCCCGCAGTACAGATTATTACAGACAAAGAAGATGAGGCCATGAACTTTTACAAACGAGCACTTAAAATCGGCGAAGAGGGAATAATGATAAAAAAATTGGACGCCCCCTATAAATCCGGAAGAAAGGTCGGCTATTTGGTAAAGTTGAAGCCGGAATTGAAAGATTTCGATTTGGTAATTGTCGGAGCGGAACATGGGACCGGAAAAAGGGCCGGATGGCTGACGAGTTATATTGTTGCCTGCCGTTCCGGAGATAAATTGCTTGAAGTTGGCAAGGTATCAAGCGGCTTGAAAGAAAAAGAAGAGGAGGGAACTACTTATGAAGAAATGACTAAACTTTTGAAACCTTTAATTACAGAAGAAAAAGAGAATGTTGTCAGGGTAAAGCCGAAGATTGTTGTTTCTGTTAATTATCAAAATATTCAGCCAAGCCCGACTTATAGTTCCGGCTTTGCTCTTAGATTTCCAAGAATTACTAATTACAGGCCGGATAGAAGCATCAAAGATATAACGTCTCTTGAAGAGATAAAGAAAGAAGTGAAAAAAGGAAGATAAATTACAACCTTCAATTATATTATTAATTTAACTAAATCATTATTAGTATTTGCGAAGAATAACCTTGCTTTAATTGCAGGACTTGCTATTTTAGTAGTAATTGTAATTATTGCTTATCTGTTTAGAACTGGAAGCGAGAGAATGATAAAGCACAGACATCACAGACATAAGAAGCATATACACAAAAGAAGATAAGCTTTTATCTTCGATAAAAAGAGAAGCTTTATAAACGGACTTTATTTATAAACCCTATAATTATTTATGGCAAAGAAATCTAACTTAACTGTACAGAATATTGTTGCTACTACTTCTTTAGGGAAGCCAGTTTCGCTTACAAAGCTGGCTAGAACCCAGGGAAATACTGAATATAATCCAGAGCAGTTTCCGGGCTTAGTTTTAAGAGTTAAGAAGCCAAAGTCCGCTGTTCTTGTCTTTTCTTCCGGGAATCTTGTTTGTACAGGAACAAAGAGTGTCGCACAAGTAAAAGAAGTGATTTCTGCTGTAATAAGGCAGATTGCTAAGATTGGTGTTAGAATTACAGATAAGCCAAAGATAACTGTTCAAAATATCGTTGCTTCTGGGAGTATAGACTTAACTCTCAATCTTAATGTTTTAGCTTTGCAATTAGAAAATACCGAATATGAGCCAGAGCAATTTCCAGGGCTTGTTTACAAACTTGTTGAGCCTACCGCAACTTTTCTTTTATTTTCGAATGGAAAGCTTGTTTGTACTGGAACAAAGAACAAGCAGCAGCTTGAAGACAGCATGAAGCAGCTTAATAAAAATATCAGGGCAGCTATTAAATCTGGAAAGTAAAGCCCGGCAGGGGCAAATTATTATCGAGTAAATTCAATAGGTTCGCCTTTGTAAAAAATACATTTATCATAATCTTCTTTGCTTAAGCACCACAATTGTAATGAATAAGCGTCGCAAATCATTCTTCTTTTTTCTGAGATAGTCGATCCAGACTTAAAACCTTTAGAGCAATATGGACCTACATCATCTCTGCATAAATGTGGGCAACGCTTTTCTTTTGAAGTCTCTGTAAATAATTTTTCTATCAATTCAGTGCTCATTTTATGTCAAGGAACTTGACAGAAAACCACACCTTTCAAGGTGTGGTGGTTCCTTGAGCATCCAAAGCACGAGTGCCTTTTCAAACCACTGCTTTTAAGCAGTGGTGGCACATCGTGCTTTTGATTTTCTCAGAATCAATTTTTGAATCGTCAAATGCTCCTCTAACCTTAGATAAACCTGCTCTTTCTAAATGGGAACTATTGTTTCTTTTAGTGCATGTTGGCTTTCCATCCCCATATCTAATAATTGTGACACTTGTATTGTCAATAGGCATTTTGTATGCTGTCGTTCTATCTAAATCAAATAGATCTGCAAGTAAATATTTTATTGCAAGACCATGTGTAAATGCAGCTACTCCGCCTTTAGAATGCTTTTCTACAATTTGTTCTAACCATACTTTCATTCTTTGCCCAACAGCTGCTTGACTTTCACCTTTAATATTATCGCCTGGAACATAATTCCAACAATCATTATCAAGTCCTTCTCTTACATCTACTCTTGAATAGATGTTATTTCTTGGTTTGCCTTCCCAATCACCCTGACTTAGCTCAACAATAGATGGTTCCAATTCTACGCCATGAAGTGATTGATCCATAGCTTCCAAACAATAACGTGCTGTCTGCTGTGTTCTTATTGCGGTAGAACTATAGACAGCATCAAATGTAATTCCCTCATTTTTGAATTTATCTCCAAGTGTTTTTGCCTGAGCAATACCATTTTTAGCTAATTCCGCCCAATTGCTACGTCCGCCTATTCTATCTTTAATAACATTTACTTCTGTTTCAGCATGTCTGATTAAGTATATTTCAAAAGTCATAAAAATTTGCCACCTTATTTCTTTTTAAATCTATACTTTACCCCACTTTTCTCCTTACCGCAGGGGCATTTCATTTTAAATAAAAGCGTTTAGCTTCTTTTGTTTGCCGTAATTTTTTAGCAGAATTGATTTTTCTGTGAAGTTTTTTACTGGAATTCTTATTCTAGATTGAATTTTTGATAGTGCTTCTTCAATTGTATTAAATTTTTCAGGAGCTTTTGAAAAAGCATCTCGGCTTATTTGCCGCAGAATCCCAACACCGAGAGGGGCATAATATTCCGGGCGAACTTCACGAAAGACAAGGCAGTGCGCCTGTCTTTTTATTTTTTCAAGATATTCTGTCAAAGCTAGGCGATTTGCATAATACGCTCCTGTAACGGAATCTGCATACGTTTTTCTTGGAAAAAATGTTTCGTAATCCTGCCAGACTCCGGCTTCTATATTTTTTGTTGATATTTCTATAACTTCAAAGCTCCATTTTTCAGGCAGCAGGAGGAATTCATAATGATTTCCTAAATATTCCGAGTGAAATAGCATAATTTCGCCGATTTCCTGAAAGGAACGAATTTTCTTTAGTTTTTCTTTAGATAGAGTGTCATCGACTGCCGTAATGCTCCATCTTGTCGGGACAAGTTTTCTTTTTGTTTTTAATCCAAGCAGGCCGGCTGACAACAACTTAACTATATTTGAAGTTTCTATGCCTGATTTTTCCAATTCCAACAAGGCAACTTGGGATTTGACATCTGTATCATTTACTAAGTAATCAATTTTTGGCTTTATCTGGGGATTTTCCTGAAGTCTAACAGATTCTATTTGAGCAGAGTTTGCTATAAGAGGAACTCTGGCATCCTGCTCTTCATGTTTTTTAATTGGTTTTTTAAGCTTAAACTCTGTTGAAATTGATTTATGAGTCATTGCAACTTCTTGGATTATTGGAAGAAACTTTTTTTCATTTATTGCATTTTTAATGTTAGTTTGTGAACGGCCATAGATCAATTTATTTCTGAATTCTAAGATGTTAGGTATGGGCAGTCTTTTTTCATGCCATAGCTCGGGGGAGCTTAGGATTTTTGTGTCTCCGTATTCCTGAGGGCTGAGAATGCCGGCATAAACATTGGGGTAATTCCATTTTCCGATGAAAATTTCCGGGGGACTTGAACCGGAAAATTCTTTTATTTCTCTGGCCTTTCCTATGAGGAAAGAATGCTTTTTGCAATTATAGGATCCGCATATTTTACAATGAGACATTAGTAATAGTGCAAGCAGAGATTTATATGGATTATTGCAATAAAGTTATTTTTTATCTATAAGTGCTATAATGA
>Ga0247727_10006226_pt1 | contig 23604 bp, 23 predicted proteins | sample WisWelCaveWW1625_FD_202498 | JGI IMG/M metagenome (GOLD analysis project Ga0247727, IMG submission 202498) | Biofilm microbial communities from Wishing Well Cave, Virginia, United States - WW16-25 | ecosystem: Environmental > Aquatic > Deep subsurface > Groundwater > Cave microbial mat | place...
GGGCAAGAGCCTGCTGGTGGCCAATCTCGCTCTGGCGCTGGCCGCCGGAAAAGACCGCGCCGGCTTCACGGTTCCCGCCGCCCGCCGGGCCCAGAGGGCGCCCCTGGTCTGCCAGTTCAAACTCCCCACACCGCAGTTTGTTTCCCGTTTGGCGACCATGCGCCGCGCCCTGGGCGCCGCCGCCCTGCTACTGGTGGTAGCGCCAGCAGGCACGCCCCGGGCGGTCGCCCAGACGACGTGTACGCCGCAGCGGTTGCTGCCGGTCTTCCGGCTCCCAGGTGCGGGTTTTGCCGTGACCGCGGGCTGGCCGACGCCGCTGGAGGTGCAGATCGTGGACTCCTGCGGTCGGCCGATGAGCGAGGGCCAGGTGGTGGTGAGCTTTTCGAGCAACGATCCGGCGCTGCCGCTGGCGGCGGTGGGTGACGGCCGGTGGACGGGGACGTGGGCGCCGCGGAACATTCCGCAGGGAAGCGACGACCCTGACGGTGCGGGCCCAGAACTTCCAGCCGCTGCTGGACGGAACGGCCACAACGTCGGGTTCGCTGCCGGACAACCCCGACCAGCCGGTGATCGCGGCCGGGGGCGTGGTGAATGCGGCCAGCTTCCGCCCGAATGCGGCGCTGGCGCCGGGGAGCTACGTGTCGATTTTCGGGTCGCGGCTGGCACGGGAAATGAGCATTGCTCCATCGCTGCCGCTGCCGGCGCAGCTTGCCGGTACCACCGCAACCATTGCGGGTCGGGCTCTACCGCTGCATTTTAGCAGCGACGGGCAAGTGAACGCCATCCTGCCGTACGGGATTGCAGAGAACACGACGCACCAGTTGATCGTGCGGCGGGCTACGACGCTCTCGACGCCGGAGCCGGTGGTGATAGCTACCAGTGGTCCGGCGCTGTTCTCGGTGGACGGCAGCGGCAGCGGGCAGGGGCACATCTACGGGGTGACGGAGCACGGGACTTTGGCGCTGGCCGACAACGCGCGGCCGGCGCGGGCGGGGGAGGTAGTCGTAATGTACGCGACGGGATTGGGGCCGGTCAGCCCGACGCCGGTGGCGGGGGAGGCGGCCCCGTCGTCTCCGCTGGCGACGGTCGCGAATCCCGTGGTGGTAACGATTCAGGAGCGACCGGCGAGGGTGTTGTTTGCAGGGCTGGCGCCGGGGTTCGCAGGACTGTATCAATTAAATATAGAGACGCCCGAAGGGGTGAGACCGGAGGCGAGCGCCCTAGTGGTGGTTCGGGTAGGAGAGCAGTCGAGTCCCCCCGTGACGATGGCGGTGCGCTGAGCCCGAGCCGGGAAGGGACCAACACGGGAGTCGCCTGGCGCAATGGGCAGTTGCTTGACCCGGGCCGCTTTGCGCCCGCACCCCGCCATAGATGCACGACGGCAGTATTGCGACATAAAAGTGAGAAGCCACGCGAATACGGTGCTTGAAGGCGCAACGGCCACTTCAAGAACCGCTCCCTCACGGTCGCGGCCTCGGAAACGGGGCGCCGGACAGGCAGGAATGCCTGTGTTACCGTAAATCGATGGCTCTCAGGTTGTTCAATACCCTCACGCGCCGCGTGGAGGACTTTGCGCCGCTGGACGGCCAGACCGTCCGGATGTACACCTGTGGTCCGACTGTCTATCACTACGTCCACATCGGCAATTTCCGGACCTTCACGTTCCAGGACGTTCTGCGGCGGTACCTGCGATACTCCGGCTACCGGCTCGACCACGTCATGAACATCACCGACGTGGAGGACAAGATCATCCGCAGCGCCGGAGAGGCCGGCAAATCGCTGCGCGAGTACACCGACGGGTACCTGGCGGCCTTCGAGGAGGACGCCCGGCGGCTAAGGCTGGAACGCCCGGGCCGGGTCGTTCGGGCGACCGACCACATCCCGCAGATGGTCGCGGCCATCGAAAAGCTGGACCAGCGCGGTCTCACCTACCGCAGCGACGGCTCGGTCTATTACCGCATCTCGGGCTTCCCCGGCTACGGCAAGCTGAGCCGGCTGGAGGTCAGCGGGATGCGCGCCGGAGTCCGGGTCGACGCCGACGAGTACACCAAGGACGACGCCCGCGACTTCGTGCTGTGGAAGGCGGCCAAGGCCGGCGAGCCCAGCTGGGAGTCACCCTTCGGGGCCGGCCGGCCCGGCTGGCACATCGAGTGCTCCGTGATGGCCATGGAATACCTGGGCGAGACGCTCGACATCCACACCGGGGGCGTGGACCTGGTGTTCCCGCACCACGAGAACGAGATTGCCCAGTCGGAGGGCCTCACCGGCAAGCCCTTTGTGCGCTTCTGGCTGCACGCCGAGTTCCTCCTCATCGACGGCCAGAAAATGGCCAAATCGGCCGGCAACTTTTACACCTTGCGCGACGTGCTGGCCAAGGGGTACTCGCCGGAGGCGGTGCGATACCTGCTGGCTTCGGTGCCTTATCGCAAGCAGCTAAATTTCACCTTGGAGGCCTTGCAGTCGGCGGCGACAGCCATCGAGCGGCTGCGCAATTTCCGGCTGCGGCTCCAGACCGACCGGCTGGAGGCCGGCGAAGACGCCGAGATCACACGGGCGGCCGAAGAGGCCCGGCGGCAGTTCGAAGCCGGCCTGGACGACGACCTCAATACCGCCCAGGCGCTGGGAGCGGTGTTCGAGTATGTGCGTCAGGCCAATACCTGGATGGACGCGGGGCGGTTCAAGGCCGGCAACCGGGCGGGGGTCGAAGATCTGCTGGCCCGTTTTGACGGCATCTTTGACGTGCTGGAGGCCGGCCGCGAGGGTCGCCTGCCCCCGGAGCAGATCGAGCAGGCCATTGCGGACCGCCTGGCGGCCCGCAAGGCCCGCGACTTCGCCCGAGCCGACCAGATCCGCGGGCAACTGGCCGAGGCCGGAGTCATCCTGGAGGACACGCGCGAGGGCACGCGCTGGAAGTACGAGGAGTGATCTCTGCCTGTCATCCCGAGCGCAGCGAGGGATCTGCCTTTGCGCCGAGGAACCCGCGTCTGAGCAACCACCAGCAGATCCCTCGCTTCGCTCGGGATGACACAGCGCCGCTTCGCGAAAGCGGCTGCCCGGCGGATGAGGCGCTGACAGCGCCGTCCCACCGTTTGACAATTCCCTCCCAAAGGCCATAGCATTACCCATAGGGGGAAACTCACGATGCTTAGCAGAGCCTTGCTGCTGGTTCTGGCGGTGGGCGGAAGCGCGGCCCTGCTGGCCCAGCCCAGCGTCGCCACCGGGGAGCTGCACGGGTCGGTCACCGACCCGACCGGAGCGCCGGTCCCGGCCGCCAAAGTGACGGTGAAAAGCGATCAGACCGGGCTGGCCCGCGCCGGCTCCACCGGTGACAGCGGCGAGTACCGCTTCCTGCAAATGCCGCCGGGAGCCTACGACCTCCAGATTGAAAAAGACGGCTTTCGGGGCCAGGTGGCGCGCGGGGTGCGCGTCACCGTCGGCCAGATCGCCATCGTCGACGTGAAGCTGGAGCTCGGCGTCACCACCCAGATCGTCGAGATTTCCGGCCAGGGCAGCCTGGTCGAGAGCGAGCGCTCCCACCAGGCCAATACCCTGGAGCAGGAGTCGGTCCACAGCCTGCCGATCAACCGCCGGGACTATCTCACCTTCGTGCTGCTGGCCCCCGGCGTGGTCGACACCACCTCGCTGGCGGACAACACCGACTACCGGGTGAAGCAGACCCCCACCAGCGGTCTGAGCTTCTATGGCTCGAATGGTCGCGGCAACTCCGTCACCGTAGACGGCGGCGAGGCCAACGACGACGGCGGCGGCGTGCGCCCCACCATTAGCCAGGAGGCCGTTCAGGAGTTCCAGATCAACCGCAGCAACTACTCGGCCGAGCTGGGGGGCGCCTCGGGCGGCGTTATCAACATTGTCTCGAAGGTCGGCACCAACCAGCTGCGCGGCTCGGCGTTCGCCTTCTTCCGGCATGAGAGCCTGGATGCCGGCAGCCCCTTCGCCAACATTCTGGTCAGCGACCGGCTTACGCGCGTCAAGCCGCCCTCCCAACGGCAGCAGTTTGGATTCACGCTGGGCGGCCCCCTGCGCAAGGACCGCACCTTCTTCTTCGGCGGCTTCGAGGGGCTGGTTCGGGATGAGTCCGGGGTGGTGCCGCTGTTGACCGACCTCTCGATCTTTCAGCCGACTCCGGCGCAGAACGCCATTCTCAACAGCTTGCCGGCCGCCGCAGCCGCCCAGTTGCGCCCCGCCCTGACAGCACCCCCCAGCACCATGGAGCTGTTCCGGGTCAACAGCGGGGTCTTCCCCTACACCTCTCGGGACTGGAAGTTCTCGGGGCGCCTGGACCACCGGGTGGGAGACAACAACCAGTGGTTCTTCCGCTACAACTACACCAACAGCGACGAGACCAACGCCAACCTCCAGGCCCTGGTGGGCGCCTCGCGGGGCAGCATCTTCGCGGGCCTGGACTCCAACGCCATGCTGGGTTGGACCCGCATCGCCAGCCAGCAGACGGTCAACGAGTTACGGTTGCAGTGGAACTACTACGACGCCCGAACCCGCTCCATCGACTCGATTGGCCCCGGGCTGAACATTGCCGGTTTCGGCTTCTTCAACCGCGACATCTTTCTGCCGAACAATACCCTGACGCGTCGCTACGAGATTCGCGACAGCCTGGGCCACGTGCGCGGGGATCACAACCTCAAGTTCGGCGCTCACATTCTGATGCGGGGCAACCACACCGAGGCTGCGGTGTTCTTCCCCGGCCGGTTCAATTTCGGGGAGCTGCCGGGGGCGCTGGTCAGCCCGGCGCTGGCCTCCACCTCCATCACCGGGTTGCAGGCCTTCAACCTGGGGCTGCCGCAGACCTTCACGCAGGGCTTCGGCGACCCCACGGTGGCCTCCACTAACCCCTACTACGGCTTCTTCCTCCAGGACAGTTGGAAGGTTCGATCCAACCTGACCCTGGACTTCGGCTTGCGTTACGAGCTCGACTACCGCAAACAGCCGCTACCCACCGACACCAACAACTTCGCTCCGCGCTTCGCCTTCGCCTGGGATCCGTTCAACGATAAGAAGACCACCGTGCGGGGCGGCTACGGGATCTTCTACGCGCCCATCTACTACCAGATCGACTACGTAGTGAACGCCCTGAACAACCTCAACAACCGGCGGCAGATCGCCCAGGTGACCACCACCATCCAGACGGCGGGGCCGGCGGCCGCTCAGAACATTTACCAGACCTTGAGGCGGCAGGGCGTGGTGACGCTGCCCAGTCCCACCCGCGCCATCACGGCCGCCGACCTGGCCCAGTTCGGCATCATCGTGTCCAACAGCGGTCCGGTACCGCCGCTGACGGCCATCTTCATCAACTCCCCGGATTACGTCAACCCCTACTCGCAGCAGGCCAGCCTGGCGATCGAGCGGGAGCTGGTGAGGGATCTGTCCGTCAGCATTGGTTATACATACGTGCGAACCCTGAAGATCGGCCGGGCCCACGACCTGAACCCGCTGCCCACCGCTCCCATCAATCCGCTGCTCGGCATCAAGACCTGGGCCAACCCGGCCTTCTTCCAGTTCCCGACGCTGGCCCAGTACAACGCCTACGAATCGACGGCCCGGGCGTTCTATAGCGGCGCCATCCTGGAGGTGCGCAAGCGCTTCAGCCGCTCCTTCAGCCTGAGCGGGAATTACACCTTCAGCCGGGCCATCGACGAGGTGACGGATTACAACAGCGGCTTCCAGCCCAACGACCAGACCAATCTGCGGGCCGAGCGGGGCCTCTCGGCCTTTGACCAGCGCCACAAGGTCGTGATTTACGGTATTTGGGCCATGCCGGGCGGAGTGCAGTGGTCGCCCTTGTTCCGCGCCAACAGCGCCCGGCCGTTCAACCTGCTGGCCGGGGCGGACCTGAACTCGGACCGCCACTCCGACACCGACCGGCCGCCCCTGGCCGGCCGCAACACCGGCAAGGGGCCCGATTTCCGGACTTTCGATATGCGGCTGAGCCGGAAGTTCTCCCTGGGGAGCGAGTCGCGTGCGATTGAGCTGATGGGGGAGGCCTTCAACCTGCTTAACCGGCTGAATTTCTCGAGCCTGAACAACTCCGGCTTCGGGGCCATCGCCGGGCCGTTCAACCTGCAGGGGCGGCATGACCGAACCCCCAGCCAGCCGCTGGGCTTTACGGGCGCCTTCGACCCCCGCCGGCTCCAGCTGGGGGTCCGGATTACGTGGTAAAGGCTTATTAGCCACCGAAGCACAGAGGGCACAGAGAACAGGTAGAATGACCCTTATGCGGTTGTTTACTTGCGTCGACCCGTCTACTGACATACAGGAGAACCTGGAGTGGCTGCTGGCGCGGCTGCGCCCAACCGCCAAGCTCCGGTGGTCGAGGCCCGATAACCTTCACCTGACTCTCAAGTTCATCGGGGAGTTCCCCTCGGCGCAGTTGCCGGCGCTCAAGCAGGCGCTCGAACAGGTGCCGCCGCCTCCTCGGTTTGACGTCGGAGTCCGGGGACTGGGGTTCTTCCCCCACGCCAAGGCGCCCCGGGTGTTCTGGGCGGGGGTGGAGGCGCCCCCGGCCCTGACGGACCTGGCCATAGCCATTGATCAGGCGGTAGAACCCCTGGGGGTGCAGCGCGAGCCACGGCCGTTTACCCCTCATCTGACGCTGGCCCGCATCCAGGACCGAACGTCTCTCGAGAAGATGCAAAAGGCCATCCAAGCCTTGCCTTCCCTGGAGTTCGGGGTCTTCGCCCCCGATCGGTTCTATCTGTACGAGAGCCGCCCTGGCCAGGGTGGGTCTATCTACTCGAAGGTCGCTGAGTTTCCCTGGCGGTAACACAGGCATTCTTGCCTGTATCGGGCTGGCGCCATGGAAACTTTTCGTCCCTGCCGGTGTTTACACCCATGTGGAAGCGGTGGCCACGCTGGAAGACGATGCCGCATTGATGCTGCGGGTCAAGGAAGGCGATGGGGCCAGCTTTGAGACCCTGCTGCTGAAATACCGCGCCGCCGTCATCCACTACGTGTATCGAATGGTGCAGAACCAGGCCATCGCCGAGGAACTGGCCCAGGAGGTCTTCTTCCGGGTCTACCGGTCGCGGGCGACCTACGAGCCGACCGCCAAGTTCACGACCTGGCTGTTCCGGATCGCGACCCACCTGGCGCTGAACTCACTGCGCGACCGCCGCAACGAGCGGTCCCAGGCCAGCCTGGACGAGGCCGGCCGGGATACTCCGGCCATCCAGGTGATGGATCGGCGGAGCAACCGGGAGCAGGAGTTGGTGGCCGAGGCCAGGCTCGAAGAGGTGCGGCGGTCGGTGGCGGTGCTGCCGGAGAAGCAGCGGGCGGCCGTGCTGATGCACAAGTATCAGGAAATGGATTACATTCAGATCGCCGGGGTGCTGGGCTGCTCGACCTCGGCGGTGAAGTCGCTACTGTTTCGGGCCTACGAGACGTTGCGCTGCCGGCTCGGCCACTTGGCCGGCCAGGCCGCTTAAGGACGGTGGATATGAAGTGCCAGGCAGTGGTGGAACAGATCATCGCACAGTCGGGCCGGACGGCGCCGCCGCCGGAGGTGGAGAGCCACCTGTGGAGCTGCCCGGCCTGCTCCAAGGTCTACTTAGAGCAGCAGGCCCTGTGGCGCCAGATGGATGCCTGGGAAGCCCCGGAGATCTCGGCGGGGTTTGACCGGCAGCTCTTCGCGCGGATCGGCCGCCGCGTGGCGGAGCCTTGGTGGGGGCTGGAGTGGATGAGGCGATGGTTCCAGCCCCTGCAGCCAGCCTTCCCCGCCGCCCTGGCCGGCATCCTGTTCATCGCGGCGATCGTGGCCCAGCCCGGCCTGATCGCACCGGCGCCGGATGCGGTGTCGTATCCGGTGTCGATTCAGGCGGAGGACGCGCGCCAGATCGACCGGGCCCTGGACGATATCCAGATGCTGGCCGACTTCGAGATCCTGCCGGTCGCTCCGGAGGAGGAGGAGGAGAGATCCTGATGTTGGGCAGGAGCAAATGGAGGCTGCTGGCGCTGGCGTTGGCTGCGGTAATCGGCGCCGGCATGGCCCAGGCCCAGCCGCAGCGCAAGGTCCAGCGCCCGCTGAGACCGGGGTTTCGCGGGCGGCCAGGTTTGCCCCCCGCGGCCAAGAAGGGTGTCGGACGTCCCAACCTGATGGACCATTTGATGTCCATGAGTCCGGACCAGCAGCGGGAGTTCATGCGCCACAACCCCCGGTTCCAGCGGCTGCCCCAGCGGCAGCAGGAGAACATCGAGCGCCAGCTGGATCGCTTCAACGGCATGCCGGGTGAGAAGCAGCAGGCCCTGAGGGAACGCTACGAGCTGTTCCGCCAGCTGCCCCCGGAGAAGCAGGACCAGGCCCGCGCCCTCTACCGCCGCTGGAACCATCTGCCGCTGGACCGCCGCCAGGCGTTGATGGAGGAGTTCCGCGGCTTGCGGGAAGTCACGCCCGATCAGCGCCGCCAGAGACTGGAAAGCCCGGAGTTCCAGAACCGGTTTGGCCCGCGGGAGCAGGAGTTGCTGCGGGAGCTGCTAGCCCTTAGCTATTAGCAGCTAGCAAACGCTCGCTGCCCCGGCGAAATCGGCGACTAGCTGCGAACCCGAAGTACAACAGGAGGCCGCCGCACGCCAATGTTTCGCCCACTTTACAGCAAACCGAAGCGATGGCCGCTCGGGATGCGGCGGGCAAACGACTTGGGCGCAGGCGCGGCCCGCTTTTGGCCGTCGCCTGCGGCGCCCGGTTAGACCGCGCGTCGCTCAAGCGACAGGATCAAGAGAGACGATCCTTCTGACGCCGCGAAGCGCTCTACCCGAGCGCGCTCACAGCCGCAGCAGCCTCTCGATAGCTTCGGTGCCGGCATTGCCAACGTCCAGCCACACGATCTTGGGCGGGGCTCCTTCATCGTTAACTGCGCTCGCGAAAATCCACGTCCTTCGACACGATGGCAAAACCTTCGTTGCGCGCGTAGTCCCAAATCTGCCAATCCTCGCCACCGCGCAGCCCGACCCCCCGGACGTGGATGCTGGCCGGAAACTCGGCGGCCAGCCTGTGGGCGAGTCGTGGGCTGACGTTCTCGTCGAAGAGCAGCTTCACGCCACAGAGTTCTCGAGCCGCCGCTCACGCGCGGCGGCGAAGGCCAGGCAGGCCCGAATGTCCTCACGTGTGAGATCCGGAAAATCGGTCAGGACCTGGTCCTCGCTCATCCCACCGGCGAGGTACTCCAGCACGTCGTAGACTGTAATCCTGGTGTCTTTGATGCACGGTTTCCCGCTCCGCACTGCCGGATTCACCGAGATTCGCTGTTGCCAGTTCATAAGCGCATTGTACCTCGCCGGCTTGGGACTGTACCGGCTGGACGAGCGGGCTAACGACTTGGGCGTTCAGGCGCGGCGCGGTTCTGGCGCCGTCGCTTGCAGCGCCGAGTCAGGCCGGCCGCCGGACGCTCGACCTAATACCACATAGACCATGGCGATCCCGACTCCAGCAGCTCGTCCCGATGCAGGTAGGCCCACTCCACAATCAATCCTACCTAAACCGCCCAATCCCCCGCCTCCGACATTTCGATCTCCAACCACCCCTCCGCCGGCAGGGCGTCGACGGGCAGGCCTTGCAGCCACACCGAGAGCTGGAAGCGCAGCCGGGGGGCAGCGCCCCCGGCGGCTTGGAGGGGAATCCGGGCTTCCAGAATCCGGCCCCAGCGGATCTCGAAGTCGGCGGGGTAGGGGTGCGGCTCTGAGGCCGCCGGCATCGAGAGATGCAAGCTCTGCCCGGCCTGCAGAGTCAGGCGCACCTCGGTGCCCGGCAGGCGCTCCTGGCTGCCAGGGTGGAAATCCACGCGCAGGAAGAAGTTGACCCCGTCGGTGCCGTAATGAAGCTCGCGCACCAGAAAGCGCTTGCCGTGCATGGCCCCGGTGCGCTGGTTGGGCCGATAGAGGCCGGCGCCGATCCACTCGAAGTAGGAAGTGACCTCCCCGTCGATGATGGGGCGGATGTGGCCGGCCGGGGCGGAGGCCACCGCTGGGTCCCGCCGGCGCAGAATGGGGCGGGCCAACTCCTCGGGCGGCTCCGCGCCCAAGGCACGGTAGACGTTCGAGAGATGGTCGCGGAACAACTCGTCGAACTCCATGCGGTTGGCGGTGTCATGCTCCGGCCCGTACCACCAGCACCAGTCGCTGCCCTCGGCGATGAGCAGCTCCTGGTAAGCCAGCTCGCGGTGGGGCGCTTCCGGCGGCGCCCGGTCGAAGAACTGCCGGGCCTGCCCCAGCAGGTCCCAGGCGCGATTGTCTTCCTCGGCGCCGATCCAGATATCGAAGTTGGCGTTGATCCAGGAGCCGGGCGCGATCCAGGAGAGGCGCTCGGCCGGCATTCGTTGCAAGGCCTCGCTGACGGTGAGGCAGGCAAAGCGGGCATCGGAGTTGAGGCGGGCGTACAGAGCGCGCAGGAACGGGCGGCCATTGTAGTCATAATACTCCCAAGCGTTCTCGCCGTCCAGGATGATGGGCGCCAGGGCGTCCCGGCCGGCCGCCAGCAGCGGCTCGGCCATGTAGCAGAGCCGCCGCACGAAGTCCTCGGCCGCCTGCTCCGGAGGCATCCTGGAAAAAACAAAGCCGATCAGGTCGCTGAGGAAGTGGTCGCGAAACACCAGGGAGAGCCGGTGGCCCTGGTGCTCCCATAGGAATGGCTGATATAGCCGGCCGCCGGGACCGGCGGCGGCCGCCTGAATGGTCCGTTCCAGCACCCCCTGGTCGGTGGCGGCCCACTGGAAGCCGGCTTCCGCCACCAGGCCGAGGGCCTCGTTGGACACCGAGCCTTCCGAAGGCCACAGTCCCGCTGGGGGCCGTCCCAGGCGTTGGGCCATGAACTCGCGGGCGCGGCGCAGCTGCTCGCGGGCGTCCTCGGGCCGGCGGAAACGCCGCGGCAACGGGATCCCGGGGCGGGCTTCCGCCGCGATATCGGTGTCGCAGATCAAAGGCAGGATGGGATGATAGAACGGCGAAGTCGAGATCTCGATCTGGCCGCGCCCGGCGGCCTGCCCATAGGCCGGCAGCACCGCGTTCAAGATCTGGAGCTGCTTGCGACGCGTCAACTGCTGGTCTTCCAGGGTGTAGTCGCAGGCGCGGTCCACCAGGTCGGTCACTTCCTGGTCCCGCTCCAGGTATTCTTCGTCGAACCAGGCCAGCTGGCTGAGCACTTGCAGGTCGCGATAATCCTGAACGGAGAAGTAATGGCCGGCGTGGCGGGGATCCATGCCGGCGCCCTCCCAGCGCTCGTAAAGCTCCCGGTAGCGCGGGTAGCGATAAATGAGTTTTTCGCAGTTGGCCTGGAAGAAATACTGGAGGATGAACTGGCGCTGCTCGGCGGTGAGTTGTTCGGCGGGCAGCAGGGAGGCGGCCCAGAACGGGTCCTGGGCCTCACCGCGGGCGTACTCTTCGATCTGCGCCACCAGCGACGGCACCAGGTTGAAAGTCTGGTGAACCGCCGGGAACTCGTCCAGGATCTTCACCATCCCGTAGTAGTCCTTCAGGGCGTGCATCCGGGTCCAGGGCAGGCGGTATTCGCCGGTCAGCAGGTCCTTGTAGAAGGGCTGGTGCATGTGCCACAGGAAGCAGACGTAGATGCGAGGCATGCGGGTCAGGGGAGCCCGGCGGGCTTCTCGGCGGCGTAAGGCCTCGGGTCGGGGCGCTCGGCGAAGGAGCTGAGCATGGGAGCGGCGGCGGCGTCGAACTGGGTCATGGGTTTCATTCCCAGCAGCAGCTCGATGGTGCGCAGCATCGAAACCGTAGTGTAGCGGGTGCGGTCAACGAATCCGCGCTTGGACCAGGGACTGACGACCAAGGCGGCGCCGCCCGAGCCGGCTTCCAGCACGAAGATGGCGGTGCGGTCCCAGACCGGGCTGCGGCTCACGGCCTCGACCAGGCGTCCCAGGGCGTAGTCGCAGGCGGCCGCCCGCGCCGGCGGGGTCAGATCCGTCGGGGTGGTCTCGCCGGGGTGCACGGCCAGCAGGCGTGGAAGCGCCTCCTTGCGAGCGTCCTTGCGAACCATTTCATCGAACTCGCGGAGCAGCTCTTCCGCCCGGGGGAAGCGGCGGACGCTCAGGCCGGCGCTCTCCGCGTTGGTCCACAGAAAACCCGCTGGGGGATAATTGGCTGGCTCGGCGGCGGCGTCGGGAACCCGGCGGCGGCCGGCGGCGCGCGACGGTCCCATCTTCTCGACGTAGTCATTAGTGATTCCTGCGGTGGCCCAGGCCACGCCGTCGGCCGCGTGGTCGCCGAGGGCGTGGAAGTTGTCAAAGCGCGCGAACTCGCGGGCCAGCTTGTGGCGATTGGGAGTGACGGACTCGCCCCACCCGGTCCCCATGGGGGTCGTGACCAGGTAGACGACGTGACGGATGGGAGGCCTCCCCCTCGCGGTCTCGGCGGCCAGATCATCGCGGTAGGGGGTGTTCTGAATGGCCTGCTCGCTGTAGGCGGCCAGCTGCTCGTCGCTGGGGGCGGGAACAACGGAGAGCGAGCCGCTCCCGCCGCCGCTTCCCCGGCCGTTGGCGACGAAGATGCGCCCGTCCGGGACCATCCGGACGGCCGTCGGATACCAGCCGGTGGGCAGGAACCCCAGAACTTCGGACTGATACTGGCTGACATCCACGACCGCCACGGTGTTGTTGTTGGAGCAGGCCGCCAGCAGGCGCTGCCGGTCGGGGCTGAGGGCCAGCCCCGTTGGGGTGGAGCCGGCCGGAGCCCAGGGCCACAGGGCGACGTTGATCCGCTCGGCCAGCCGGGTCCGGTTGCCCTCGGTGATACCGACCACGGCGACGCTGTTGGTGTTGGCGCAGGCCACAAACAGGCGGGCGGCGAAGGCCGGCTCGCCATCCGGGACATCGGTCTGGCCGGGCAGGTAGATCAGGTCGGTGGGATGCGGCCCCACCGGGACGCTGGCCAGGCGCGCGCCGTCCGAGGCGTTGTATTGCCCGACGCTGCCTTCGCCCCAGTGGCTGACGTAAAAGGTCTTGCCGTCGGGGGCGAACACGGTTCGGTAGGGGCGGCGCCCGGTGGCCACCTGGCCGACGACAAAGCCGGTCAGCGCGTTCATGACCGTGAGAGAGTTGCGGAAGAGGCTGGCGACAAACAGAAAGCGCCCGTCGGGCGACAGAGCCACGTCGCCGATGTGATCGTCAGGCCGCGGATCCTTGTGGGCGGCGAAACTTCGGCCCGGCTCCAGGCGGCCGCCCTGAAACCGAAACTCCCAGACCAAGGGACGCGACCCGCCGCCGACGAATACGCGGTCGCCCTGGAGGTTGAAGGTGATGCCCAACCAGGCGTCCTCGACCGGCAGGCGGGCCGTCTCGCGCCCGGCGGCGACGTCGATCACGCTGAGGGCCGGCGGCTGAAAACCACCGTTGAGCACCACCAGGTGCTTCCCGTCGGGCGACAGCGCCATCGACATGGGGAGAGTGCTGAGGGGGATCTGGCGTCCGGCCGGGGTCAGACGCCATCCGGTGGGGAGCAGTAGGGAGCCGTTGGGTTGGGGAACCACCTGCGCCGCCAGGGCGGTGGCGAGGAGGATCGTGGTTCTCGTCATTCCTGGAAGGTTTGGGCGATGGGGAAGCGGCGGCCCATGCCGAAGGCCTTGCTGGTGACCCGCAGGCCCGGGGCGGACTGCTGGCGCTTGTACTCGTTGCGGTCCACCAGCCCCGCGATGCGGCGCACCAGATCCGGCGGCTGGCCGAACTGCCGGGCGATCCCACCCGGCGATTGGTTGTCCTCCACGTAGGCCTTGAGGATGGGGTCCAGAATGTCGTACTCCGGGATAGAGTCGCTGTCCTTCTGGTCCGGGCGCAGCTCGGCGGAGGGCGCCTTGGTGAAGACCGCTTCGGGAATGGCGCCGGGATGGCGCCGCTTGGCGACCCGCGCCAGCTGGTAGACCATGGTCTTGGGCACGTCGCTGATCACCGCCAGGCCCCCGCACATGTCGCCATAGAGGGTACAATAACCCACCGCCAGCTCGCTCTTGTTGCCGGTGGTCAGCACCAGGGCGCCCAGCTTGTTGGAGAGGGCCATCAGGGTCATGCCGCGCAGCCGGGCCTGCAAATTCTCTTCGGTCACGGTGACACAGGCATTCTTGGCTGTCAGGGCCAACGTTTCCATCATCGCTGTGTAAGACTGCTTGATACTGACAATCTCGAAACCGACCCCCAGGGCCTGGGCCAGCAGGCCGGCGTCGCGGAGGCTTCCCTCGGAGGAATAGGGTCCCGGCATGGCGACCCCGGTGACGTTCTGGGGCCCCACGGCGTCAACGGCCACCACCGCGGTCAGAGAGGAGTCGATGCCCCCGCTCAGGCCGATGAGCACGCTGTGGAAGCCGCACTTGCGCACGTAGTCGCGAACGCCGACCACCAGCGCCTGGTAAACGGCCTCGCATTCGTCGGCCAGGGTTTCGCGGATCTCCCCTTCGGTGCTCTCGGTGTCCCACAGCACCAGATCCTCCTCGAAGGTTTTGGCCTGGGCGCGCCGGCGGCCCTCCGCGTCCGCCACGAAGCTGGCGCCGTCGAATACCAACTGGTCATTACCCCCCACCTGGTTCACCAGCACCACCGGCAGCCGGTGACGCCGGGCGGCGGCCGCCAGCATTTCGAAACGCAGAGCCCGCTTGTCGATGTGGTAGGGAGAGCAGGAGATATTGATGAGCAGGTCGGCGCCGGCCGACACCAGCTCCTCCACCGGGTCGCGGCTGTAGAGGCGCCGCTCCCAGAACTGCTTGTCGTTCCAGACGTCCTCGCAGATGGTGATGGCCAGCCGCCGGCCCCGGGCTTCGAACACCGACTGCCGCTCGCCCGGCGCGAAGTTGCGGCTCTCGTCGAAGACGTCGTAGGTGGGCAGCAGCATCTTCTGCTGGACGAACCGGACCTGGCCTCCGGCCAGGTAGGCGGCGCAGTTGGCCGCCGTCTGGCCGCTCGCGGAAGCGCTGGGCCGCGCGAAGCCGCAGATCACATCTACGCCCAGGGCGCCGGTTTCCCGAGCCAGGCGCTCCAGCTCTTGCCCGGTCCTCTCCAGGAAAGACGGTTTCTCCACCAGGTCCCGCGGCGGGTAGCCGCACACCGCCAGCTCCGGGAAGATCACCAGCTGGGCGCCGCGCGCCGAGGCTTGCAGGGCGAAGCGCGCCATGCGGTCGACGTTGCCCCCCAGGTCCCCAACCGTGGGATTGATCTGCCCCAGCGCCAGCTTCATGCCGTAGTCCCCTGGGGTTGGCCCTCACAGGGGCGCTCAGACTTGCCTTTCCCCATGCGCCTCCAGGGTACTACAACGGTGACCAGTGAGGGGTGAGCGATGACACGCCAGGTTCTGCTGGTTCCGCTGGCCCAAGTACTCTTTATGGTAGTATGGTGATATGGCTGCCAGAAAGATGACGTTCTCGCTGCCGGAGCCGCTGGCTCGGCGATTCACGAAGCGAGTCGCGGTGCGGGATCGCTCCCGATTCCTGGCCCAGGCTCTGGAGGCGCGCCTTCGAGAAGAAGAAGAGACTCTGATCCGATCCTGCCATCTGGCGAATGAAGACCCCGAGGTTCGGGCGATCGAAGAGGAGCTCGCCGGCATCGTCGACCCGATCGAGGAGCCATTGGATGCCACCGAGCAGAAGTGACGTGTGGTGGGTGGCCCTCGACGCGACCTTGGGATCGGAGGTCTCAAAGACTCGGCCTTGCGTCGTGATGACCAGAGACGTGGTGAACGAACACCGCCGGACGGTGGTTGTGATTCCACTGTCCAGCTCGCCGTCGGCTAGCCCGCCGATCCGCGTGGCGGTCAACTGCGCGGGGCGGCGCTCCGTAGCGGTGGTCGACCAGATTCGAGCCGTCTCAAAAGAACGGCTCCGCGAGCGGATCGGGAACCTGAGCAACGATGAGATGGAGGCGGTCGGAAAAGCGCTGTCACAGATCCTGGATCTGGCGTAAGGACCGATCGGCTTGGGCTACGGCGCCTTCGGCGCGATTGAAGTCGGCTGAGGGCTGACACAAGACCGCGCCACCCGAGCCGGCGCGGCGAGGGGGAGCTCGGCCGGCGCTGCCGGAAGCGGTATAATCTGCCAGGGGGTTGTGAAAACCATGAGGGTGAAATCCGCGATGGTGCTGTTGTGCTTAGCCGCCGGCGCCGTGGTTGCTGCCGCCGATGAGGGGCATTGGCCGAGATGGCGAGGGCCGTTTGACAACGGCATGGCGCGCGGCGACGCCCCCACCGAGTGGAGCGATACCAAGCACATCGCCTGGAAGGCCGCGGTTCCCGGCCGCGGCCACTCCACGCCGGTGATCTGGGGCGACCGGATCTTTCTGACCACCGCGATTCCCACCGGCAAGGGAGACGCCCCCGCGGCCTCCGAGCCTCCGGGGGGAGGGGGCAAGACAGCAGGGCCGGGCGGGGGGGCCGGCGGCGGCGCTGCCGCGGGCCAGGAACACCGCTTCGTGGTGCTGTGCCTGGATCGCAAGACCGGCAAGACGCTGTGGGAGCGGACCGCCAAGGTCGCCACCCCCCACGAAGGCTACCACCGCCGCTACGGCAGTTTCGCCTCCGGCAGCCCGGTGACCGACGGCCAGCGGGTCTACGCCTTCTTCGGGTCGCGGGGAGTGTACTGTTACGATCTGGACGGCCGGCTGCTCTGGCAAAAGGATTACGGCCCCCAGCGCATGAAGCTCCAGTTCGGCGAGGGCGCCGCTCCCGCTCTGGAGGCTGACCGTCTGATCCTCCACTTCGACCAGGAGGGCGATTCCTTCGTGGTGGCCCTGGATAAGAGGGACGGCCGCGAGTTGTGGCGCACGGCTCGGGCGGAAACCACCTCCTGGTCCACTCCCCTGGTGGTGGCCCACCAGGGCCGCAAACAGGTGGTCATCAGCGCCAGCACCAAGGTCCGGTCCTATGATTTCGAAACCGGCCAGCTGGTCTGGGACTGCGCCGGGCTGGGAGGCAACGTGATTCCGGCCCCGGTGGCGCACAACGGCCTGGTATACCTGATGAGCGGGTTCCGGGATCCCAACCTGCTGGCGATCCGGCTGGGCCGCCAGGGCGACCTGACGGGAACCGATGCCATCGCCTGGACCAACCAGCGCGGCAACTCTTACTCGGCCTCCCCGGTGCTCCACGACGGCAAGCTCTACTTCGTCACCGACAACGGCACGCTGAGTTGCCTGAACGCGGCCACCGGCGAGGCCTACTATCGCCAGCAGCGGCTGCCCAAAGCTTACAGCTTCAAGGCCTCGCCGGTAGGCGCCGGCGGCAAGCTCTACCTGGCCACCGAGAACGGCGACGTGGCGGTGGTGAAGATGGGGGACCAGTACGAGGTGCTGGCGGTCAACACCCTGACGGACCAGGTGTTCATCGCCAGCCCGGTGGTGGCGGAAGGCAACCTTTACTTGCGCAGCCAGGAGGCGGTCTTCGCCATCCGGCAGTAGGGCGCCGCGGCGGCGCGCGGCAGCGGGAGGCCGCCAAATCATGACCCGTCGGAACTGGATGCGGCTGGGGGCGGCTCCCCTGCTGCGGGCCGCCCGGCGGTCCCCCAACATAGTACTGCTGGTAGCCGATGACCTTGGTTCGGCCGATCTGTCCTGCTACGGCGCGCGGATATCCGCACCCCGCGGTGTGGCCGGGCATCGAGAATAGGTTGCTCTCGCTCTCGGTGACAGAAGGCGCTATACTGTTTGCCATGCAAGCCTCTGTCCTCCGGCCAACAGTCAGCGGTCTCTACGAGCAGGACTTCTTCGAGTGGACCGTCCGGAATGCCCAACTGCTCCGCGCCGGCCGCTTCGAGGAGGCCGACCTGGAACACATCGCCGAGGAGATCGAAGACATGGGCAAAAGCGAACGCCGGGAGTTGGAAACCCGACTCCGTGTACTGCTCAGTCACTTGCTCAAATGGCGATTCCAGCCTAACCATCGGGGTCGCAGTTGGCAAGCCACGATTCGCGTTCAAAGAACCGAACTGCTGCGTCTACTGGCGGACATGCCCAGTCTACAGCCCCAGCTTCGGGAACGGTTGCCCGAGGTCTACCCGACGGCGGTGGAAGGGGCGATCGCCGAAACCAAACTTCCGGACGGAGTGTTCCCGCCCCGCTGCCCTTTCTCGCTCGATCAGATCCTGGATGCCGACTTCTTTCCGGATTGACCCGCAGCGTAGCGGCTTGAAGGCCCTCACCAGAAGCCGTCCTGCCTGCCGGGCAAACTCGAGCAGGATCTCGTCGTCTGCGCCGCTCAGACCCGTTTCGACAGCGGTGGTCACCTCGATGCCTTGCCGCCTCAGCCCCTGGGCCGCGGCAAAGGGAACATGTTCGTCGAAGAAGCGCAGCCTTCCACTCACCGATTGGTCTCGCCCAGCAGTCTCCTGAGTTTGGACTGCACCGGCGAAGGGTAGTTGCGGACAAACTGGTCGGCGAACTCAAACTCCTGCTTGATCTCCTCTCGAAGCTCGTCGAAGTGATCGAAGTAATAGGCGAGTGCCGCGTGGACGTCGCTCAAGGTAATGCTGGGGATCTGCGCCACGATTTCATCGGCGCTCATTCCCAGATGCTCGTGCCAGATCACCACATCCATGACCCTCCCGCGGTGTCCGGCGATACAAGCTTTGCCTCCGCAAATGCCAGGGGTCTTAGTAATGCGTTCTGTAATGACGTTTGCCGTGAGATCGTGGAGTCCAATCCCCCTCCCGGAATATCAAAGAACCAGTCTGGAATTTGCCGCGGAACTCTTCACCGGAAGTTTTCCACCAGCATCAGGTCGTCGACCGAGGAGTCCACGCGGGAATAGAGAATCGTGCGGCCGTCGGGAGAGACGGTGAGGCCGACGCTAATCTCGCCGAGGTTGCGAGCTACGGTCGTGGACCTGCCGGTGGCGAAGTCGAAGAACTGAAGGCGTGCTTCGCCCGAGGGCCGGTCAATATAGTAGATGCCTCTTTCGAGCACCACGAAGGCCCGGGAAACGACCCCCTCCGCCAGCTTGACGGGCTGGCCGCCGGTGCTCGGGAGGCGCCACAGGGCACTCGGTGTGATCGAAGTCTGCGTGTAGTAGACGTAGGCTCCATCCGGCGACTCGAAGGCCACGTATCCGACGTTGTGTGTCACCTGGACGGCATCTCCCCCAGACGCCGGGATCTTCCAGATCTGATACTCGCCGGTTCGGTTCGAGCTGAAGTAGATCCACTGACCGTCTCGGGAGAAGCTCGGAACTTGGTCGGTGGCGGGATGGGAAGTGAGACGACGGGGCTTGCCGCCCGCAGCGGGGATCCCATAGATATCGAGCGGACCTTCCGGATTGGAGTGGAATGCGATCATCTGGGCGTTGGGAGACCAGCGCGGGGTGCCTGTGAGCGGAGCGCCCATGGAGGTGATCTGAACGGCGTTGGCGCCGTCGGGATCGGCCAGCCAGAGTTCCCAGTCTCCGGAGCGAGTCGATTGAAAGGCGACCCGGCGGCCGTCGGGGGAAAACTGACCGTTCCAGTCCCATCGCGTGGAGGACATGGAGGCGACAGGCGGAGACGAGGCCGGGGCGCCCGGAGCAGAGGTCTCGACGCGCCAGATATTCCGGTCTTCGAAGCTGCGAACGTAGACCAGCCGGGGAAGGCGGCGCGCCTGGGGGCGCGAGACCACCGGCATCAACCCGTCTTCGCCCACGAAGGGGAGTCGCGCCGGCGCGCTCTCGCCCGAGATGGCCAGCCTCCAAAGGCTTGCCCCAGTAGTTGCCCCAGCGGAGAACAGAATCTCTCTGCCGTCGGGCATCCACGCTGGGTGCCTGGCACTCAGCGCGGCGATCCTGAGGCGCGTGGGTTCGCCGCCGGCGACCAGACCTTTTCCCAGCGGAAGCCAGTGAAGCTCACCGGCGACGTCGGCAAGGTTGCGGCGGAAGAGCAGGGAACGGCCGTCGGGAGAGACCGCCGGGTTGCTATCGCCGAGCACAGGGGACTGTGGATTCGTCACCTGCCTTTTCTCTCCGGTCTCGAGCGATACCACGAACAAGGCGTCGGGCTTTCCCTCGCCCGAGGAATCCGTGACGACCAGACAGTTGCCCTCTGGACACCAGGCAAGGTACGGCGGAATGACGTGAGCCTCGCGCACCCGGATCTCGGCCAGGTGGCGCTCCGGCCCGCCCAGGGGAGGCATCAGCCGCAGTTCGCTCTTGCCGGCTTGTGACTCGCCGCGGAGGAAGGCGATCCATCGGCCGTCGGGCGACCAGACCGGGTTGTAGTCGCTGCGCGGGTCGGTGGTCAGGCGCAAGGGAGAGCCAGCGCCGATCTGTTGCACGTAGATGTCGGGGTTATCCTGCTTCGGCCCGGTCCAGGTGAACACCACGTGGTTGCCGTCGGGGGAAAACGAGGGATAGAGCTCCGCCCCGGGAAACGTGGTGAGCGCGACGGCCCGGAGCGGTTCCGCGGGCGGCGCGCGCAATGTCTGCCATGCGAAGAAACCCGCGGCCAGCAGCACCGGCAGCAACGCCGCCCAGACCCATCGGCGCCGCGACGGCGCCGCTGCCACCTGCTGGGCCGAGCCCGACTCCTCCTGCACGTCCTCCAGCGCCAGCCTCAAATCCACCATGGTCTGGTAGCGCCGGGCCGCATCCTTCCGCAGGCAGCGGAGGATAATCTTCTCCAACTCCGGCGGGATCGAAGCGTCAAGCTGGCTGGGCGGCGCCGGGTCCTCGTGCAGGATCTTGGTCAGGATCGCGAGGTACGAATCGCCGGTGAACGGCCGCCGGCTGGTCACCATCTCGTAGAGGACCGAGCCGAAATTGAAGATGTCCGACCGCCCGTCGAGCTTGCGCCCCTCCGGGCGACATGTACGCCGCCGTGCCCAGCACGGACCCTTCCTGGGTCGGCGGCCGCGCGGTGAGGGTGGCGGCGTCGGGCGAGGACTCCGGCGGCTCCAGCAGCTTGGCCAGGCCGAAGTCCACAATTTTGATCCGGCCTTCGTCGTTGACCATGATGTTGGAAGGCTTCAGGTCCCGGTGGAGGATGCCGGCGCCGTGGGCCTTGGCCAACGCGTCGGCGATCTGGACGGAGTACTTCAGCGCCTGGGCCGAGCGCAGGCCCTTGGGGGCTATCACCTCGTCGAGCGTCCGGCCCTCGATGTACTCCATTACGATGAAGTCCACGCCGTCGTCGCAGTTGATGTCGTGGAGGGTGACGATGTTGGGGTGATTCAGCGCGCTGGCGGCCTTGGCCTCCTGGACGAAGCGCTGCTTGCGAGCCGGATCGGCCGCTTTGCCGGGGGCCAAGACTTTGATCGCCACGGGTCGGTCGAGGTGAGTGTCGCGAGCCTTGTAGACGACGCCCATGCCGCCTTGCCCGAGCTTCGATTCAATTCGGTAGTGGTCGAGCGTACGGCCGATCATGGGGAAGGGGGCCGTCCTTGCCCGTCCATCTTGGGCCGTCTTCATGGGCAAGTCAATGCACCCTTGACACGCGGGTGTGCGACATAAAAGGGATGGCCAGTCGCAACTGGCCGATTTTCTCGCGCCGACCAACCGTACGCTCGGGATGACAATGCAGGAGTTCCGGGCGCCGCCTACTGAGGCCCGGTCGTAGGCGCCGCCGGCGCCTGCCGCACCAAGGAAGAACTCAACGCCACCGGCCGGGTCGCCAGATACCGCCTGAAGAACGCGTCGCAGTCCACAAAGAACTTCAGAGCCGCCTCCTGGTCCGGCGTTCGTCCGAAGTAGAACCCATGGGGCTGGCCGGGATAGAGGATCAGCTCCACGGTCTTTCCAGCGGCCTTCATCTCCGCCAGCAGGATCTCCTGGTTGATCTTGAGCAGCGAGCGCGGTCCGCCTGTGCCGTGCGCGATCAGCACGGGGGCCGAGATCCGCCGGACCTTTTCCTTGGTCAGGCGCCGGACCTCCGCAGTGTAGAAGCGGTGGGGATCGTTGACCATCTCGAGGGTGTCGGAAGCCGAGAAACCCTCGGCATGCCCGCGCGGCGTGTCCTTGGTGAACATGCCCATGAACAGCATGCTGGCCGGCTCGCCGGCCGCTACGGCGGCCACCGGGATTTCACCCGCGACTTCGAGCGCCAGGCTGGCGCCTCCGCTGCCGCCCATCACCACCACGCTGCGGGCGTCCACGCCAGGCATCTTCTTGACATACCGGACCACCGCCACCGCGTCCCGGAAGGAGGGCGCCTGGGGATCCTTCACCCGGCTGCGGTGGGTTCCCGTGACCGTGACATAGCCGGCCGCCAGGAAGCGGGTGTGAGTGGGGCCGGCGAGCGCTTCCTGGCTCAGCAGCGCCTCCGTCATGGTCCTCAGGCCCCCATGAAGGAACACCACGGCCGGAAACGGTCCTTTGCCGGGTGGTTTACGGACCACGAACAAACTCTTCACTCCGTCGTCGGCTTCGACGGTGACGCGCTCCAGCCCGCAGACCTCCTCGGGGATATCCGGCCGCGTGACCGCCTTCTGAGCCAAGGCCGGCAGCAGAGCCAGCCACAGGGCCGCGACGCTCCGGATCCAACGAGTCGGGGGCATTAGCAGCATCATAGCATCGCCTCGGACCGCGAGCATGCATGCCAGCGTCATGCCGGCCCCTGGGCCTGTTCAGACAGAGGCCGGAAAAACGCTTCGGCGACACGGAGAAACTCCTCGGCCCGCCGAACCTGCTCCTGAGCCTCCGACATAGGCGCGTCGGGCAGATCGTAGTCCGCGTTCAGCCGAAGCTCCTGGCCAGCGATCAGAAAGCGGTGCAGCTCCGGGGGCACTCTCCCAGTTCGCCCGAAGCGTTGGCCGAAGGCGGCGATCACCGCCGAGTGCTTCGAAAACGACATTTCCTCATCGGACAGGAGTGCCTTCGCGGCATGGAACATCGCATAGTAACCGCGCGATGCCGCTACGACGGCATATCCAAGCTCCAGGTTCGCCTTGGCTGCGTCGAGATCTCGCCGCGCCCGCCGCAGGTAGTCCTCGACTTCCGGCTTCAAACCGGGAGGCCTTCCTTCTCAATGTTGCGCAGGATGGCCCGATCCCCGCTGGCCAGAGAGGCCTCCCCCACAAACTTGCAATGGATCACCGTATCCCAATGGAGCGAGGTGTCGGCTACAAGTTGTTCGGTGCGATGCAGCTCCTCGAAAGGGTCCACAGGTCCTTTCAGCACCACCGCGACATCGATATCGGACCAGGGCCGCGCATCCCCTCGCGCCTGGGACCCGTAGACGAGAGTTCTTGCCAAGCGGGCCCCATAGAGGGCCTCCAGACCGCTTCGAAGCTCCTTGAGTATTTCGGCGACGCGTTCGGTCATGGGACCAGTATCTCACGCTCCTAGTCCGACCACGACGCTTTCGAATCGAGCGGACCGGTCCCCGGCACACAACAGCAGATCCCTCGCTACGCTCGGGATGACAATTGCGAGGACTTACTCCCGCCGCTTTCGCAAGAACGCCGGCACCTCCAGATCATCCGCCGCCGTCGGGCCGGCCAGCTGGGCGATCTCGACCAGGGTGGGTTCCGGGGGCGAAACCGGAGCCTCCTCCTCTTCCTCCTCCGGCCGGCTGTGGGGTTCGCGCGGGGCCGGACGCCTGGCCGCGGCCGCCCTGGCCTCCCGGCTGATCCCCACAGACTCGCCCTGGAAGCCGGTGGCGATGACGGTGATCTTCACGATGTCGCCCAGAGCCTCGTTCTG
>Ga0247727_10006227_pt1 | contig 23601 bp, 18 predicted proteins | sample WisWelCaveWW1625_FD_202498 | JGI IMG/M metagenome (GOLD analysis project Ga0247727, IMG submission 202498) | Biofilm microbial communities from Wishing Well Cave, Virginia, United States - WW16-25 | ecosystem: Environmental > Aquatic > Deep subsurface > Groundwater > Cave microbial mat | place...
TGCCAGATCAATGGAATCCTTTCTTGTTGCCATCGACAACAAAACCACCGCGGGAATTGTTGAGAAGAAAGAAATGCTAAAAATTGAAATTCGGGAGGATCTCAGAAAAGAACTGGTAACCAGAGAGCTTTTTGAGGGTCTGTTGAAAGAAATGAGGGAGAGATTCAATACCGTCAACGAGAGATTCAACGTCGTCGACGAAAGGTTCAAGGGCTTGGAAGGTCGGATGGACGGGAAATTCAAAGTCGTCGACGAGAAATTCAAGAGCCTCAATTTCAAGCTGAATCTTTTTCTGGCCATCGCGTTGATTGCCCTGACGTTTGCCAATCCGGCTTTTGTCGAGTTGATCAAAAAAGCATTTTAAACTGAGCCATACCAAATGTCGAAACACCGTTTATCCGAGGCGCAAAAAGCGTTCTTCGAAACCAACGGCTATTTGATGGGCCTGCCGCCGGTTTTTAATTCCACCCAGATTCGCGAAATGAACGAGGGCTTGCAAGAGTTGCTAAAGCTCCTGCGTCCCGGCGAGGATGCAAAAGAGATTCGCGAGTGGCACGAGAGCAGCCGGTTTCTCTATGATCTTTGCATGAATCCAACGATTCTGGATTATGTGGAAGATTTGCTCGGGCCGTTTTATCTGTGGGCGTCGAATTTTTTTATCAAAGAGCCGCACAGCAAATCCACGGTGGGCTGGCATCAGGATGCTTATTACTGGCCGCTGGAGCCGCATGAATCGTTGACGGTGTGGATGGCCTTCGACGACACGGATGCGGAAAATGCTGCGATGCAGATCATCCCCGGTTCGCACCAGGCTGGTTTGTTGAAGCACGGGCGCTCACAGGCAACCGATTCGGTGCTCACGCTCGAATGTGAAAAAGGCCAGTTCCGCGAAGACAGCGCCGTTTCGTTGAATTTGCAAGCCGGCCAGATTTCGATTCATCATGACAACGTCGTCCACGGTTCCCCGGCGAATCATTCCAACCGCCGCCGCGCCGGCTTGACCGCACGTTACTCACGCACAAAAGTCAAATGTGATTTATCCGTCAATCCGCACTTTAAAACCTATCTGTGCCGCGGCGTCGATGAATATCGCCACAATCCGGTTGGCATCGTGCCAACTCAAATGTATGGCCGGCTTGAGCGCAGGCATATCAGCGTGGAAGAGGCGGGTAAAGATGCAGAAAAAAAGCTTGGATTGACAAAGTGATTAATGCGAGGCAACCATGGAAGTTCGGCTTGTCACCAATCTATCTGACGCAGAAACAAAGCGGCTCTTTGAGTGGGGCCCCGATGTTTTTGGCGCTGAAGCTTTGAATTTGCAGTGGCGACCTAAAGATTGGCATTTCCTCGTATATGCGAATGATCAGTTACTCAGTCACGTCGGTGTCGTGAAACATGTGGTCGCTGTTGGCGAATGGCAAGTCACAGTCGGCGGTATTGGTGGCGTGGTCACCGTGCCGGCAGCCCAAGGCCGAGGGTATGCAAGCCTGGCATTGCAAGAGGCAACGAAATTCTTATGCGAGGAGTTGAAGGTTGAGTTTGGCATGCTCTTTTGCCTCGCGCGAATGATCCCGTTCTATCAGCGATTTGGCTGGCAGGAAGTGCAGGAACCTGTAATCATTGATCAACCCTCAGAGAAAATTCTTTCGCCGCTCGTGGTCATGGTGCTGCCGTGCCTTAGCCAAACGTGGCCAGCAGGAACAGTGAAGCTTGAGAGCTGGCCATGGTAAATGGCAGCTTAAACCTCTCACAACTTTGCCGCCTCTTTAACGCCCTCCAAAACGCGATTCACTTCCTCAAACGAATTATAAATATGCCACGAAATGCGCAGCGCGTTGACGCCACCTTCGCCAGCGCCGCGCGTGCGCAGCTTATATTTCTCCGCGAGAAAACTTTGCAATTTCAGATATTCGATATTTTTCATTTTGAAGGTGATCATCGCGCTGCGTTCAGCCTGATTGAGCGGAGAGAGAATTTCGACCGGCGGAATTTCCTGCAAGCCGTTGCAAAATGCCGTCGACAACGCCGCATCGCGCGCCCACACGCTGTCCATTCCGATCTTCATCAGAAAATCAATCGCCGCGCCGAGCCCGACGAAGATCGGCGTGCTGACGGTGCCGTATTCGTAACGCTGCGCCGTCGGGTGCAGCGTCAGCTCGCCGGTTTGCAAATCATGGCTTTTATCCGAATACGCGCCGACTTCGAGCGCTTGAATCGTGTCCAGCATGTCCTTCCGAACATAAAGCAATCCTGTGCCCTTCGGCCCGAGCAGCCATTTGTGGCCGCTGGTGGCGTAAGCATCGCAGCCGATGTCATGCAAATTAAAATTCAGCATCCCGGCGGTTTGCGCGCCGTCGATAAAGAACCACAGATTTTTCGCTTTCGCCAGCGCCGCGATTTCTTTAACCGGCAAAACCTGTCCGGTGGTTGTCGTCGCATGCGGCACGCTGATGACGCGCGTGCGTTTGGAGATAAGGCGCTCGATGCGGTCGAAATTTCCCCGCGCGGACTTTGCCGACGGCTCAAATAATTTGATCGCAATGCCGTCGCGTTTCTGTCGCGCCAGCCACGGCACCGCGTTGCCAACATGCTCATGCGTCGTCGTAATCACCTCGTCGCCGCGTTTTAATGGCAGGCCGTTGCAAACAATGTTGATCCCTTCCGTGGCGTTGCGCGTATAAGCGAGCTCTTCTGCCTCGCAGCCGAGCAAGGTCGCGGCCTTCTGTTTGACACTCGCCCACAGTTGCTCGCTATGGCCGGTTTCGGAAATGCGTTCGAGTTCATTCATCTTCGATACGACAGCATCAATCACCACATACGGCGACGCGCCCAAGCCGCCGGTGTTGAGATAAGTGCGCTCGCGCGTCAATGGAAATTGGTCACGCACCAGCAACCAATAACGTTCGTCGTTTTTATCACCGTCAAACGCCTCGAGTTGAGTTAATCGCGCCAAGCGCTCATGGCGGAATATTAACGCGCCAAATCCGCCAGAAAGATGATGGATAAATTCTCGTCGTTGCATGGGAAACTCTACTTTCGCGAATAATAAAGTATCATGACCTGATGACTTTATAAACCACCAAGACACGAAGACACAAAGTTTTGAACAATTTGTGTCTTCGTGACTTCGTGGTGCATTGGGTGAATCGCACAAGATAAGTTAATCCGCCGCCGCGCCATTAGCAAGTCTTCACTAAAAAATTGCTTGCCATTCATACTTCATCGTTGCATATTTCTCAACTTGAAGAACCACCTTGATTGATAACCCGTCGGAGATGAAATGTATTTTTTCGGCCTGCACCTGATTGATTGGATCATCTTAGCCGGATATTTTTTTGGCATTATTTTGGTCGGCAAATGGGCGACCGCGAAAATTAAAAACACCACGGATTTTTATCAAGGCGGCAGGCGGCTCGGGAAAGTCCTCAATACTTTTCTGCATTTCGGCAACATCACCAGCGCCGATCAAGCCTCGGGGGTGGCGCGCGAAATTTATCGGCAAGGCCTGCAAGGAATCTGGTTTCAAAACCTCGTGCTCTTTCATACGCCCTTTCAATGGCTCTTCACCGCCATTCTCCAGCGCCGCACGCGATATATTTCCAACGGCGACATTTATATTCATCGTTTTGAAAGCCGCTTTCTCGCCGGCTTATTTACGTTGTGTTTACTCGCCAGCACGGTGTACGGCAGCACCCTCGGATTTTTGCTCACCGGCAAAACGTTGCAAGCGATGATGGTGAAACCGGAAAGCGAATATTCGGCGATTGAGCGGCAAAGCGTGCAGGAATTTCGCGAGCTGCAAGCGCTCGGAAAAAAATCGAACTTCGCAAATTTAAGCACGGATGAACAGACGCGCTTATATCTCTTGCAGGAGAAATCAAAACGCAGCGAGCTGCAATCTTATATTTCCTATTTGAGCTTGCCGTGGTTTTATGTTTTTTACGCCGCGATCATTTGTGCGTACACCATCATGGGCGGTTTATTGGCCCTCGCCGTCACCGATGTGATTCAGGGACTCCTGCTCGTTTTCCTCTCGCTGGCGTTGCTCCCCGCGGGCTTGAAAGCGCTCGGTGGGTTTGCCGGTTTGCATGCGAAAGTTCCGGCGGAATATTTTTCTCTCTTCGGCTCGGATGTCACGAGTGAATATACTTGGTATTACGTCGCCGCCGCGGTAACGGTGAATCTCGTCGTCAATGCGCCGCGGCAATTTACGATTGGCGGTTCCGCCAAAGATGACGAGGCCGCGCGCATGGGTTTTGTCATCGGTTCATTTGCCAAACGTTTCATGATGATCGGCTGGGCGTTGGCCGGTTTGATCGCGCTCGGTTTGTACGCCGGCCGGCTTTCCGATCCGACCAATATTTGGGGACTGATGACGCGCGAGCTTTTGGGCGCCGGTTTTATGGGACTCATGATTGCCGCGATTTTTTCGGCCAACATGGATCAAGCCAGCTCGCAAAGTTTGGAGTGGAGCGCGGCGTTTATTAAAAATGTGCTGCTGCCGATGCGGCCTCGTCTCAGCGAGCAACGGCAAGTTCGGATTGGACGTCTCGTCATTATCGTCGGCTTGTCGGGCACGGTTTGTTTATCCATGCAGGTCGGCGATATTTTCACGATCTTTCGTTATGTGCTTTCGGTGTTGACCACGATCGGCCCGGCGATGTGGCTCGTGTATTTTTGGCGGCGCTTGACCACGGCGGCGGTGGCGACGCAGATGGTATTGTCAGTTTTGATCACGATTGTTCTTCCTCATGTTGTCCCGCTGATTAACAACAATCGCGAGAATCCGGCGCTCACCGTGCAAACGCCGGCGCGGACGCAAATCGTGCAAACGAAAGCCGTTGAAGAAGACGTCGCCGCCGGCCGCGCGCCGCGTATCGGGCAGATGATTGAAAAAACCAAAACGGCGCCGCCGGCCGGAATTTTTTATGAGACCGTTGTGAGAAAAAATCCTGCCGATCCCAATTTGCCGCTGGTTGGCCAAGGCGCATTTCGCACGCAGGTTTATTTGCTCTCGCGGCTCGGCATTGATTTTACGAAAATGACCAGGCCGCAAGTTTTGACGGCTTCCTTTCTTTTTGATATTGTTTTTCCTTTTATAGTGTTATTTGGCGTGAGTCTCATCACCAAACGCAACTCGGAAAAAGTTCTCCGTGAATTTTATGCGGCCGTTCACACGCCGGTTGTTGCCGATGCTGAGGAAGATGCGCGCCGCGTGCAAGCTGCGATTGACAATCCCGAAATCGTCGAGCGTAACAAACTTTTCCCCCACACCGAATGGGAATTTTGGAAACCGACGCGAACGGATATTCTCGGCTTTCTGGTTTGCTGGTTGATTATCGGCGTGATTATTTGGCTTTATGGCGCTATCATGAAAATTGGCGCGTAATGTATAAGTGAAGTCGGACTTGGTCACGAGGGTTTTTTAAGCTTAGAAAATTTTCCTGACCAAGTCCGACTTCGCCAATCATTAAAAAAATTTTAAGGAAAGTTTTGATGGCTGATCGACCTTACCTTCTCGCTGAGACCACCTGGAAAACCGTTCGCGAAACGAACTACGAAGTCGCAATCCTGCCATGGGGCGCGACGGAGGCGCACAATTATCATTTGCCTTATGCAACCGATATAATTGAAAGTGATCGCATCGCCGCCGAGTCTGCGCGTCTCGCTTGGGAAGAAGGCGCGCATGTGATTGTGCTACCGACCGTGCCGTTTGGCGTTAATACCGGCCAACTCGATATCAAATTGACGATCAACATGAACCCGAGCACGCAACTGGCAGTGTTGAATGATATTGCCGAATCCCTCGCGCGGCAAAAGATTCCGAAATTAGTGGTTTTGAATGGCCACGGCGGCAATGACTTTCGCCAAATCATTCGCGAGCTGTTGCCCAAGCGCGAGTTATTCATTTGTGCGCTCGATTGGTTTCGCTGCTTGAATGCCGCGGAATATTTTGAAGACACCGGCGATCATGCCGGCGAATTGGAAACGAGTTTGATGCAATTCTTAACGCCGGATTTGGTCTTGCCGCTTTCCGAAGCCGGCGACGGCAAAGCGCGTAAATTCAAAGTGCGCGCCTTTCGCGAAGGCTGGGCGTGGACGCAGCGCGAATGGATGAAAGCGACGAAGGACACCGGCATCGGCAATCCGCGTGCGGCTACGCCGGAAAAAGGCCAACGTTACTTCGAAGCGGTGACGAAAAAAATCGCCGGATTCCTGGTGGATTTGGCGAAAGCGGATGTGCGTGATTTGTATGCGTAAACAACGCCGATAAATTTCACAATAAAGGAATACTGCCATGCGTAAAACTTCAACCGTTCGTGTTCCGCAGGAAATGCTTGCACAATATGAGAGCATCGTCGGCATCACCGATAGTTTTAGCGGCGAGCATCTCAATCAAGAATATGCCGATCTTTGCCGGCAAATGACGGCGACGTTGTGCCGTAAGCGGCCCTCGCCGCTCGCCAGCGGTGCCGTTGAAATTTGGGCGAGCAGTATTTTATATACGCTTGGCAAAGTCAATTTTCTTTTTGATAATTCGCAAAAACCACATATGCGCGCGGAAAGGCTATGTGCGTTGCTAGGCACAAGCAAAGCGACAGTTTCCGCCAAAGCTAAAAAAATAATGCTGCATTTAAAGATCGGCCTTTTTGATCCGCGCTGGAGCTTACCGAGCAAGCTCGACAAAAACCCTATGGCCTGGTTGATTCAAGTGAACGGCTTTATCGTTGATGCGCGCTCCATGTCTCTGGAAATTCAAGAAGAAGCTTTGCAGCGAGGTCTGATTCCCTATATTCCCACGCAGTCTCAGAATGATTGAATTTAACGAAATAGACCAATGAGGCCATCGAATTCCCATCAATCTGTCTTGTCATTTTTATGGCCAATAATATTTTCATTCGCAAACTTGCCAGCTCAAGAATCCACCGTCTATGCTTCGATAACCGCCGCCAAGCTCTTCGTCGTGGGCGGGACAAATGCGAAAAGTGGGCTGTTTTATCAGCGCCCGAGTGATGACACGACGTGGCAGCATCTGGGATCAAAAAACACGCGGGCGTTCAGCTCTACGGCGCGCGGCCAGTTGATTTATATCGCCGCCGGCAACGGCGTGCATCGCTCGACGGACGGCGGCAAAAGTTGGAAGATCACCACCGGCTGGGAAATCACCGAGGTGTTGTCGGTGAGTATCGATCCGAAAAATTCACAAAATGTTTACCTCGCGACGGCGTACGGAATTTATAAATCGAGCGACGGCGGAACAACATGGAAACAAATGAATGCAGGATTAACCGCCACTTTTTCCTCTTCGGTAATTGTTGATCAGAACAGCTCCGATATAATTTATTGCGCCACCGAAGACGGCGTTTTTCGCAGTGAAGATGGCGCGCAAACTTGGCGGCGTCTTGAGGGGCTGCGCGTCCGCAACATTCGCGTGGTCGCGCAAAATCCTCGCGCGTCGCAGATGCTCGTGGCCGGTACGGAAAATAACGGCCTCTACATTTCGCGCGAGGGCGGCAGCGTTTGGGCGAAGAGTGACGCAGGGATCGAGCACACAACGTTTTGGGCGATTGCTTTCGATCCACAACATGCGGAGATCATCTACGCCGGCGGGCATGTGACAGGGGTTTATAAAACGGTGAATGGCGGAAGGAGTTGGCAACGTTATCATGATGGCCTCATCAATTTGAATATCCATGCGTTAGCCGTCGATCCGGCGAATACGAATCGCGTTTATGCCGGCACGATGTGGAGCGGCGTTTTTCGCTCGGAGAATGGCGGCGTGTCGTGGCGCCCAGCCGGTTTGAGCGGCGCGCAAGTGTGGTCGATCTCGATTCAGCCGTTTTGATAAAAATTTCCAACGAATAGATGAAACCAACGGATAAAGCCAATCTATTGGGAATATGCTTCTACTTGGATTATTCATAAAGACGAAACCACGAAGACACAAAGGTACGAAGAACAGAAGCATAATAGGCTTTGATAAAAAAATTAGTTATTAGCGGCGATAGTTGGAGCTTCTCAAAATAAGTTTTTTGTGTCTTGGTGTCTTTGTGGTTGTGTATAATTCAGGGTTAAGAATTTTTTAAATTTTTATGATTAAGCCTATTTGTTTCATCATTCTCAATGCGGGACTATTTTTACAAACCGTATTGGCGCAGACATTACCTCGTGACGAGTATTTAAAGAACTATGAACAACGCGCGGCGTATGTGACTTCCTTTTATGACACCACGCGGCAGATGAGTTTTTATTCTGCGGCGGCGAAATATGCGCACAAGAAAAATATCGCGCTGGCCGACAGCATCGTGCGCGCGCTGTTGCAGAAACCAAGCGGCGATATGTTCTGGATGTTTCAGGCGATGGGCGCGTATCTGCACGGTAAAGATAAAATGTCGCCGGCGACCAAAGCCGCGATGCGCGAGGCGTGGAAAACGTATGCGCCTTATCGCGGCGATACGGAGAATCATTGGTGCATGTATTACGTCTCGCTGTTTTTGGCGGCGGAACAATGGCCGAAGCTGCCCGGCGCGGAATGGTATAACGGCAAAAGCTCGGCGGAAAATTGCAACGAGGCGAAGAGCTATCTCAGACATTGGATAAAAACCACGACGACGATTGGGCAGGGCGAATTTGACTCGCCGGAATATTTTCCGGAGTTTGCCGTGCCCCTGTTTTTGCTCGCGCAATTTGCGCAAGATACCGAGATGAAAAAAAGCGGCGCGATAATGCTCGATTATTTGTTTGCGGATTTCGCCGTTGACCATCTCGCCGGTCAATATATCGGCGGGTTCAGCCGCATCACGGAGCCGGCGGTTTATAAGCCGCTGCTTTCTCCGGCTTCGGCATTTGCCTACTTGTATTTTAACGCGGGCGATCCTTCGCAAAGCGGTTGGCTGGTGCTGCCGGCGCTGTCGAATTATCGCTTGCCGGAGATCATTTATCAAATCGCCACTGATCGCGCGCAACCCTACATTCACAAAGAACGCAAGCGCGTGCGTAATGTCATCCGCTACGGCGCGGAGAAAAATCCGCCGGTTTACAAATATACTTATATGACGAAGGATTACGGCCTCGCTTCGTTGCAAGGCGGCATTCTGCAGCCGATTCAACAACACACGTGGAGCGTGCGTTTTACCGCCGGCAAACCGTATACGGCGATCTTCGGCTTGCATCCCTGTTGGTCGGAGATTGAGCTGGGCATGTTTTTCCCGGAAGAAATCAAAACGCTGATCGCGGACGTCGTGGGTTCGAAAGGAACTTATAATAAAGAAGACAAATGGACCGGCAGTTCGCCTTTTGAGCGCACGTTTCAACACAAAAATACGTTGTTGGTTTTGTATGATATTCCTGCGGGCACGACTTCGGAACACCTCGACGGTTTTTTTCCGAAGAATCTCGAGCAGCGCGTCGTTGATGCTTCGGGTTGGATGATGTGCAAAGCCGGCGAAACTTATGTTGGCTGGTATCCGTTGCAAAAAGGCGAATGGCGAGAAGAAAAAGAAAATTGGCGTTGGCGAAGCTATGAATTGCGCAATGGCTACGTGATCGAAGCGCGCTCGCAAACGGAAATCGGCTCGTTTGCCGCGTTTCAAGAAAAGTTGCGGTTGCACATTCCTCAAGCCGATTTTTCTTCCCAAGCGGTGGCGGTCGATTACACGACGCTCGCCGGCGATCAAATGTTTTTTGCTTTTCCCGAAACGCGCCGGCTGAATGGCAAGGTGATCGATCTGACGGCATACAAACTCTTCGAAGGGCCGTTTCTCAACGCCGAGGTGGGCAGTGAGAAATTAATAATGACTTGCAAAAATAAACGCCGTGTTTTAGATTTTAAAAGATTAACGATAGAAGAGCGACTGACCGGTCACTGGGAGTGACCGGTCAGTAACTCATCCCGATGTCGGGATTCTTTCAAAGCAACAGATATTGATCGGTCGCTTAGATCACTTGTTCATCACAAATCGGTGGAGTTATAGCGACCGGTCAATGAGTTGTTTAGCAAGATGTGAATCGCCCCGATCCGTTGGAGCGTCTCGCGCTTTCGAATATGACGTTCGAGAGCGAAAGCTGCAAGCATCTCCGCGATTGGATCGCCAAAGCGAAAAAGGTCGGCGATACCCGTTCAGTGCAGTTGCTCGAATTTCTGCTCGCCGATGAAGTGAATCACGTTTTGTACGGTACGCATTGGGTGGATGAGCTAACGAAAAATGATCCCGAACGGCGCAAGCGGGTGTTGGCGTATCCGGAGAAAGTGTTGACTGAATACCATCCCGTGGCCGTGAAGTTTGAAGAGACGACGTATGAACGGGCCTAAAAAGCCTGTGATTAAAATCGCAAACTCAAAATAGCAAGTCGTTTAAAGACGACTGATCTCTGGAGCAATGTATATGGGCAAAAGAAAACGTAAACCGCCGAAAGCGGCTCCCAGGATAAAACCATTCGGATGTGGGACACGCGCAGCGGGGCGTGTGTGGGGCATACCGAGGACGTTATCAGCGTAGCGTGGTCACCGGATGGAAGCAAATTAGCATCAAGTTCAGGAGATACTACAATCCCGTTTTTAAAGTAGTTTGTGGCCTCTACTTTTTAGTTACAAAAGTGACTGTAAATTCGATCCCTTATTTCAACTGAATCACCTTTTTATTGGAAATAAAATCTCCAACTTGCAATTGGTAATCATAAACACTACTTGAAACTGTTTGCCCTTTTTCGAGCAGGGTTTGCGTGTCGTGCCCATCATCGTTCGTCCCTGCAAGTGGCAAAGCGAGCCAGCCCTCAGTGGCCTGCAAGCCCGGCCGAAAGACGGCAAGGCCGTGATCACGTTTTCCAAAGACAACGGGGATCGTGATCAAATCTGGACGGACATCGCAACGGCCATCGAAAAATGCGCGAAAGAGAAAGCTGGAAAGTAAAAAGTATTGGCCAGCCGATGAAGAAAAGTCTTTGCTCTTTGAGTAAATTTTATTAAACTAAAAGTGCAAGCAAATAAAAAACTTGAAACGCGCGTGAACAACAAGCCAATTTTGCCTTTAATCGAAAACTTGATTCAGAGTGACATAGACCGATGCGAATAAATATTCATCATGAAGGCATTGCAGCGTTTTGCAAAAGAAATCATATTCGCAAATTGGCAATTTTTGGCTCGGTCTTGCGTGATGATTTCGGCCCTGATAGCGATGTCGATGTGCTGGTGGAATTCGATCCGCATCACATTCCGGGTTATATTCGATTGGCTGGAATGGAACTCGAGCTTTCACAGATATTGGGGCGCCGGGCGGATTTGAATACACCAAACATGTTGAGCCGTTATTTTCGCGATCAGGTCCTTGCCCAAGCGGAGGTGCAATATGGGCAAGGATGATTTGATCCGGTTGCGCCCCATGCTTGATGCGGCAAACGAAGCGATCGGATTGGCGGCGGGAAAATCACGGGTTGAAATTGAAACTGAACGAATGCTCAACCTCTCGCTGGTCAGGTTGATTGAAATTGTTGGTGAGGCTGCCGATCATGTTTCTCCGGAATTTTGCTTGAGCCATTCGAGCATTCCCTGGAAAGAAATTACTGGCATGCGCCATCGTTTCATTCATGGGTATGACAATATTGATTACGACCTGCTTTATCAAACAATTCAAGAAGATCTTCCCGCATTGGTAGCGTTACTCGAAGGAATTATCCCGCCACAATGAAAGATTTTGCCTTCGCGGTTCCAGGCTTTATTAAGCCTTCCCAGTGATAGTGCTTGATAACGATCTCAGGTTACATGACCTCATCATCCAAATCTCAAGCCTATTGGCTTAAAACTGTCTGGCGCGTCCTTCTCGCGATTGGCGCACTTTACCTCCTTTTGCTCATTCCAGATTCTGCTCCACCCGTAAATTTCACCGGCAACAAGCAACCCTTCATCTGGAATCGCGACGAATATTGGAATGCGCTCGAAGAGCGCTTTCAAACCGCGCGGGATAGCGGTTGTGCTCGACTTTCACCGCGTATCGAAAAAGAACTTTTTCAAAGCCATCTACTCCTGTCGCAACTCGCTTCGGATACTTTAGCTCCCGACCATTCTGCGTTTAATGAATTAGAAAAAATCTTTTTTGAATTGGGGCCACCTATTGCCGCCTGTCCGAAAAAATTGCCGGAGTACATCCAACTTCAAACTCGCTTGCGCAAACTGGTAAAAGAGCAGTCGCAACATTGGGAAATGAATTCGCCCTCGGCTCGCGACCGCATTTATCGCCTGCTGTACGGCAGTCGCGCCGCGCTGGAAGAAGTGATGCTGCAAGTTTCTGCCGATTCACTCTCGCCCGGTGATGATGAGCCTTCGCAAACGCCGTCAACCAAAATTCTCGGCGTCACGATTCACAGCGGCGATATTCTCGTTTCACGCGGCGGCGCGCCGACTTCGGCGCTGATCGCGCGCGGCAATGATTATCCCGGCAATTTTTCTCACGTGGCGCTTGTACACGTGGATGAGAAAACGAACTTGGCCTCAATCATCGAAGCGCATATCGAGCGCGGCGTGGCCATTTCGACTTTAGAAGAATATTTGCGCGACAAAAAACTGCGCGTCATGATTCTTCGCCTGCGTTCCAATTTACCGGCGCTGGTTGCCGATCCACTACTCCCTCACCAAGCCGCGGCGTATGCGTTGCAAGAGGCGCGCGATCGTCATATTCCCTACGATTTCGCCATGAATTATCATGATCACGCCGGACTCTTTTGCTCGGAGGTCGCCTCTTTCGCTTATGAAAAATTCGGCGTCAAGCTGTGGATGGGAATTTCGCACATCTCCTCGCCCGGTGTTTGCGCATGGCTGGCCGCGTTTGGCGTGCGCCATTTCGAAACGCAGGAGCCCGCCGATCTCGAATATGATCCGCAATTGCGCGTCGTCGCGGAGTGGCGCGATCCGGAAATTCTTTATCAGGATCACGTTGACAACGCCGTCGTTGATGCGAGGTTGGAAGGCGCGGAACGCGGCGACCGCTTGAATTATGAATGGCATTTGCTGCCGTTTGCCCGAGTAATGAAAGGTTACAGTTTTCTACTTAATTTAATTGGCAAAGCCGGCCCCGTTCCCGAAGGCATGAATGCAGCCGCCGCGCTGCGGCACACGCAATTTAACCAAACTCATCTTCAGATTAAAAAAAGAGTTTTGCAAACGGCGGCAGCGTTTCAACAAGAGCACGGCTATCGCCCGCCGTACTGGGAATTGGTCCAGTTTGCGCGTCGCGTGCAAGAAGAGTTGCAAAATTTGAAACGATGAAAAGTTATCTTAAAAATATTTTGCTTGTCGTCGTGATGTCGTCTTGGTTGACGAACGCTCGTCCCCAAGATTCGAATTGGGTCGAAACGGCATTGGCGACGATGACGCTGGAAGAGAAAGTCGGACAAGTGTTTGTCGCCGATCTCGTTGCAGTTTACAGCCACCAACAGAGTCCGAATTTTCTTTATGCGCAAGAGATGGTGCGGCGCTATCATATCGGCGCCTTCATTCTCGCCGGCGGCAGCGTGACGGACATCGCCCTGATGACGAATGCCTTGCAGCGCGCCTCGAAAATTCCCCTGCTCATCAATGCCGATTTGGAAAGCGGCTTGGGGTTTGCACATCCGTGGCCGTGGCTCCGTGGCCGAGGGCCGGAGTTGCCCAAATATATTCATGGCGGCGGCACGGCTTTTACTTCGCGCATGGCGATTGGCGCCACGGGAAATTCGCAGTATGCGTATGAGCTTGGCCGCATTACCGCGCGCGAAGCCCGCGCCGTTGGCATTCATTGGACGAACTCGCCGGTCGCCGACGTGAATAATAATCCCAACAATCCGATCATCAACACCCGTTCGTTTGGCGAAAATCCGGCGCAGGTGGCGAAGTTCGTTGAGGCGTATGTTCGCGGCGCGCAGGAAAATAAAGTCATCGCCACGCTCAAGCATTTTCCCGGACACGGCGACACCGAAGAAGACACGCATATGGGGCTGCCGCTGTTGCCGTTCGAGGCGAAACGTCTCCATACGATTGAGTTGGTTCCATTCAAGGCCGGTATTGCTGCCGGCGCCAAAGCGGTGATGACGGCGCATCTCGCGCTGCCCAAGCTTGATTCCACGAATCGTCCCGCGACTCTGTCGTATCCGATCATGACGGAGCTGCTGCGCCGGCAGCTTGGTTTTCAAGGCTTGATCGTCACCGATGGCATGACGATGCAAGGCATTACGGATCACTATCGCGCCGATGAAGCGGCGATCCTCGCGATCTTGGCCGGCGCCGATGCGATTTTGGTTCCGGCGGATTTCGCGAAAGCTTTCGCCGGCGTTCTCGCGGCGGCGCAATCCGGACGCATTAGCGCAAAGCGGCTTGATGAATCGGTGCGGCGAATTTTATCCGCGAAATCCTGGCTCGGCTTGGAGCATTCGCGTTTCGTCGAGGTTGAAAAAATTTCCCGGGAAGTTGGCGCGCCGGAGTCGGAAGCGCTGGCCGAGAAAATCGCCGAAGCTTCGGTGACACTTTTACGTAATCAAAATCAGCTTTTGCCGCTTTCGAAAAAGTCGCGCCTTAGAATTATCGCGGTGACGGAAGAACCTCATGCCGAAGTGGGCCGCGAGCTCGAGCAAATTCTCCAATCGCCTCTCACGGCGGTAGCCTTATCACGTTTGTCGAATGCCACCGGTCGCGAGCGCCTTCACGAAACGCTGGCGCAATGCCGCGACGCCGAGGTGATCTTGCTCGGCATTCATCTCGCGATCGGCGCCTGGAAAGGCAAAGCCGATTTTTCGCAGGAGTTGCAAGAGTTTTTTGCGCAGCTTGCCGCATTATCAAAACCTGTGATTACGGTTGCCTTTGGCGATCCGTATGTGCTGGCAAAGTTGCCGACCACGGAGGTGATGATCACCTCCTATGCCGGCGGCCTCATCGGTGAGAGGGAAATTGGGAAAGCCGTGCTTGGACAAATTACTATCACCGGCAAACTTCCGGTGACGATTCCCGGCAAATATAAAATCGGCGAGGGAATGCACTTGAATAAGATTTTCTGATATGAGCAGGTGATTTATCAAACCTGCCAAGGTCATCCATCGCGGCAAACCGTTAAAGAAATATATTAAGAATAATTCGGCTTGACTTTGTCACGGGCATTTTTTATTTTATGAGCAAACTTATACGAGGAGTTGGGGCATGCTGGAATGGCATGATTTATTCGGTTTGACCTTGACGGATTTATTTACCGATTCGGCCTATCGGGTCGAGCTTGAGAAAGACCTTTCACTCAAGCAGCAGCTTTTGGATGTGGCCATTATCAAGCAAAAACCGGGCGGCCTGATTCCGGAACTGCCGGATGGGCTGGAGACTCTGGCGCGACATAATTTGCTCACGTATAAATCACTGCGCGAGCCTCTCGATGGTTGGGCATTGGATGAACTGATGGGGCATTATGTGAACTATCGCAAACAAGAGAGTTCGTCATTTGAAAAATTGTTGCCCGTCGAGGATTTTCGGTTATACGCGGTTAGCACCCGCAAGCCCCAAAAGCTTGCAACCGTCGTTTCGTTGGAGGAGATAAGAAAAGGGATATATGAAGTGCAATGGGGCAGCCAGCGAATACGAATCATCGTTCTTAGCCAAGTTCCAAAAATCAAGCGAAATGCGGTCTGGCAGTTATTCAGCGGCATTGTCGAACAAGTTCATTTCGGCGCTTCGCATTATCATTGGCGCCGATCAGATCATAGCACCATTATTAAAGACTTGTATGAATACTATCAAGTCGAGGGTATAGTCATGCCATATACATGGGAAGATTACTACAAAGATTTTACCAGAAGACATCTGGATTATTTGACAACTGAAGAGCGGCTGAAAGGGTTGCCTGTCGAAGAGCGGCTGAAAGGGTTGCCTGTCGAAGAGCGGCTGAAAGGGTTGCCTGTCGAAACGCTTCTCCAAAGGCTGCCTGCGAAAGACATCGAAGCTTATTTAAAAAAGCTGCGGCAGCGGAAACGCAAAAGAAGGTCGGCGTAAATTGTTTTATCGCCGTTTTCAAATGAACCGGAGTGCCCGCATTTAACGAGGCGACAATATTGAAACTTTGCACGCCGACATTGACACCGCCGGTGGGATAGAAGACGACTTTTCATTAATTTTACCAAACATGGCATGATGGGGTCGCGCCGCCATGCGTGGGGAAGCTGCAATTCGCTTAACACGCCCTGCCAAGCAGATTTACACACCGTCATTTTCATTCTTTCCCTCACCAGAAAGTTCTCATTCTAAATTCATCCCGAATTGCAGTTTGTGCAAAAGCGTTTTGGAGGTGCATTGCAAGAACTGCGCCTTTTGATCACGAAAGTTTCACGAGGCGATCACGTAGGGTTACGAACCGTGATTTCGTATTCTTTAGTGACAACTGGCATAGCGCTTGCGTAATGGTAAAGTGAAAATTAAAACAAGGAGATCATCCATGTACAAAAACTCGTGGAACAAAGCGGCTGCGCTCATCGCGGCGATGCTGATGCTGGCAACAACCGGCGTCTTCGCGCAGCCCGGTTATTACTTCGGCCAGAATAAAGTGCATTACAAAAATTTTGATTGGAAAGTTTTTCGCACCGGGCATTTCGAGGTGCACTATTATTCCGAAGAAGCCGAAGCGGCGATGGATGCGGTGCGCATGGCGGAGCGCGGCTACGATTATTTGAGCGACGTGCTCGAGCATAAATTCACGCGGCGCATCCCGCTGATTCTTTACGCGTCGCTGAATGATTTTCAGCAAACCAATGTCGTCGCAGATTTGCTCGGCGACGGCACGCGCGGCGTCACGGAAAGTTTGAAGAATCGCGTCACGCTGCCGATCACCGGCTCGTATCGCGAGTTCAATCACGTGCTCGTGCATGAGCTGGTGCATGCCTTTCAATTCGATATCATGACGAACGGCAAAGGCCAGGCCTCGCTCGCGCGTTTCGATCCGCCGCTGTGGTTTATGGAAGGCATGGCCGAGTATCTCTCGATCGGCATGGACAACACGACGCGCTCGTGGGTGCGCGACGGTTTGCTGACGAATAAACTATTGACCGTCGACAAACTGAACGGCACGTATGACATTCGCGTGTATCGTCTCGGCGAGTCGCTGTGGAATTACGTCGGCGAAACGCACGGGAAAAAGAAAGTCGGCCAGATTTTAAAAACCGCGGTCAATTTCGGCGATGTGCAGCGCGCTTTCAAATCGCAGATCGACATGGATTTCAAACAACTGACGACGGCGTGGCATGCGGCGGTGCGCCAGCAAGTATTGCCAAGCGACAGCACGCTGCAAAGTCCCGCGCAAATCGCGCAACAGATCACCAAACAAGAAGGCTATTTCCATCGCCTGAATCTCGTGCCGTCGGTGAGTCCGAATGGCAAACATATCGCGTATGTCGCCAACAAAAATTTGACCGACGAAATTTATTTGCTCTCGCAAAAACGCGACGGCACTTATGACTCGCGCCGCCTCATCACCGGCGGCAAGAGCCGTGATTTTGAGTCGCTGCGGTTTTTCGATACGTCGGTCAGTTGGTCGCGTGACGGCAGCCGCCTCGCCTTTGTGTCAAAATCCGATCAGGACGATGCGCTGTACGTGATGGACGTGGCGAGCGGCGCGATTCTGCACAAAATTGTTTTCGCAGAATTGAACGGTTTGATCTCGCCGAGCTTTTCGCCCAAAGGGGATGAGCTGGTTTTCGTCGGCATCGTTGGCGGGCGCTCCGATCTTTACACCGTCGATCTCGCGGACAAAAAGCTGCGGCGTTTAACGCAAGATCGTTTTTCCGAATTGCAGCCGCAATGGTCGCCCGACGGCAAGTCGATTGTGTTTGTAACCGATCGCGGCACGGGCACGGATGAAAGCAAGCTGCTTTTCGGCGACAATGATTTGGCGATTTACACGTTTGCCACCAAAGCAATTGAGCTGCTCACGGATCTGCACGGCGATGCGATCAATCCGCAATGGTCGGGCGAGGGCAGCGAGATTGCGTTCGTTTCGGATCATCAAGGCATTCCGAATATTTATCGGATGAATTTGAACAGCAAGAAGATCGCTCCGATCACGACTTTAAAAACCGGCGTCTCCGGCATCACGGAAACGACGCCGGCGATGAGCTGGTCTGCGGATGGCCGCGTCTTGGTTTTCTCCGCTTTCGTGAAAGAGAGTTGGCAGCTCTTTCGCATGGAAACGTCGCCGGCGCTGGCGGTTAGTGAAAAAATTACGGCAACGACAAACGGCCACGCGGAGATAATCTCGCCGCAGCAGACAACTCCAGGGTCTACGGATTCGCTCTGGCTGCCGGCGATTCCGGACTTCAACAATTTGTATGTAAATTATAATTTGGCGAGCAGTGATTCAGTGGAGCAGCGGAATTATAGCCGTGTTCCGAAACTGGATGGAATTTCCGTCGGCGCGTCGTTCGGCGGTTATTTCGGCGCCGTCGGCGGTTTGCAGTTTTCATTCAGCGATATGATGAGCAACCACAATGTCGTGCTCTCGCTCGGCCTCGCGCGCGATCTGCGCAATTCCGATATCGGCGCCGGCTATTTGAATCAAGGCCATCGCCTCGGCTATGGCTTTGAGACGTTTCAACAAAACAGCGCGTACGGCGTGTTTGTTGCGCAGAACGCGAACGGTTTTGTCTCGCAAACGTATCGCGGATTCAACGGTTTCGCTTATTATCCGTTCAGCCGTTTCTCGCGCGTGGAAGTGAGCGCCGGCCTCATACACGTGAATCAGGATTTCGTGATCGAAAGCCTGGATTTTTCCAACGGCAAGATTCGGCGCGACAAACAGGATTTGGGCGGCGTGAGTTTTGGGCAATATGGCGCGGCGTTGGTTAATGACAATGTCGTTTACGGCCCGCTCGGCCCGATCAGCGGACGCCGCAGCCGCCTGGAAGTGCAACGCGCCACGAATGATTTTCAATTCACGACGGTGAGCGCGGATTATCGGAAGTATTTCAAGGTGAATAATCGGACGGCGTTAGCTTATCGTTTGCTCGGCGCGGCCAGTTTTGATCGCGATGCGCAGGTGTTTCGCATCGGCGGGCCGTACACGTTTCGCGGCACGAATACCGGTGATTTGCTCGGCACGAATTTTTTCGTGCAAAATATCGAGTATCGTTTCCCGCTGCTGCCGTTCTTGCCGCCCACCGCGGATTTCTTGAGCGCCGTCACGTTTGCCGATGCCGCCGCGGCGTGGGGCATCGACGTGCCCGGTTTGGTTAAAGAAAAATTTCAGCCGTTCTCAACCAAAGGCGGATTTCATTTGCAAGATTTGCGCGGCGCCTTTGGGGTCGGCGCGCGTTTGAATCTCGGTTACTTGAGCTTGCGCTACGACGTGGCGTGGCCGACGGATTTGAAGAGCATCAGCAAGCCGCTGCAGATGTTCTCGATTGGAACTGACTTCTGATGTCTGATCACTGAAATTTGCCTCCTTTCCTCCTCAAGAGCGAGCAGGCGGATCCGTGATGGGTCCGTCTGCTCTTTTTATTTCAGGGAGGCCAGATTGAGAACGCCACATGCCCTCGAGCGTTCGAAAGTTTTGTTCGAACTTAATAGGATTTTGCTTTAGACTATGCTCTCCCATTTGAGGCAAAATTTCTTGAAAACATTCGACCAGCTTATCCCATACAATTTGGCCGGCGCGCAAAAGTGTGAGCGCATCTTCAAAATCTTGCACACGACCGCGTTCGATCTTGCTCAAGATCGTGCTATAAAGATCAAAGTGTAGCACATCGAGCTTACCGAAACGGCTGATAAAAATATGCCGATTTTCGTGGCCCGAAGGCAACGGAATAAAATCGCCCGGTGAAACTTCTTCAATGTTGAGAGATAAGCTGTCCTTTAGCTCGCGAACAATTTGAATAATCTCGCCGTGTGCCGTTGCCGAAACGTCGATGACGAGATCAATATCCAACGTTTGCTGGCGAAGCCCCTCAAAAACTAAAGTAGTGCCGCCGACAAGATAAATCCGTCCGGCGCGGTGAAAACGATTTCCCAAGTTTTTTAAAAATTGTTCGATGCGAACACGATCAACCGATTGGCGCTGGCTCATAGCGATGCGTTTTTAATTCAAGGCTTTGAAAAAGTAAATCCGCCACACCTTCATAGGCGGAGAGATGATTGAAGCGAAATGGGGATTGACTTGCATGCCAATCCGCAAGAGTATACAAACCGGCTTTGCCATAAAGCTCTTCAGCCTTTGGCAAGTTCAACTCTGCCGAAAAATAATCCGGCAGATCGGCAAAAAATTTTAGAGAGTATCCCAGGCGAATTCGCCACATGGTTTGGAGATAAACCGCCGCCATATAAAAAGCTTTTAGCTCCTGAAGCGCCGATGACGCTAATTGTTTTTGTACGCGAGGCACGAGCGACGCCAGTTGCGGCTGCAAGAGCAGCAATGCGATGAGCGCTTGCCGCAAACGCGGGTCCCCGTGCGTGGCTAAACTCGCGAGCAACGTTTCGTCGTCAACCGGCTGCTCGAGTTTCGCGTCGCTCGGCGCGAGATAATCGACGCCGCGGTCGCGCAATGCTGCGACCAGGGTTTCACGGTTATGAATGAGAGCAATCATGGGAAATTATCGTGAGATATTTTTTAAAAATACGGCAACATTCTCGAAAAGTCAAGCTTGGCTTTTTAACCGATAGATTTGAAACCCCAGTTTGGCCAAAAACGCCGGCAGATTGAGCACGGTGTCGCGGTCGAGCTGTTTCGTTGCCACGGCAAGTTGCTCCCACGGCACTAAATCCGGATGCGTTTTCGCCGCAATATTTTTTGGCGCCGGCGCACATTGCCAACCGCCGCGCTGGCGTTCCGCGCACCACCGCTCATGTTCCATTTTCGCCAACCGCTCTATTTCTGCGTCCGTAAAGGCAAACAAATCCGCGTCCCAATCGGTGAGATAGGTCACCTCGCAACCAAGCGCTTTGAGCTTTACGCCGATATGAGTGGCTTGATCGCGATTGGAAGCTTTGAGTGAATCATCCAACTCGTCCCACGGCACCATCGCCGGATTGGTTTGCGCAGTGTCGCCGCGTTCTTTTTGTTTCAAAATGTATTCTTGGTGAATATTGCGGGACAGAAATTCATTGGCGCCGCCGAGAATGAGATCGGGTTTACAGGTTTGCGCCAACAAGCCGAAGGCATAGAGGCGCTCAATATGCCCGACATTTTCTTTTTGCAAAAGCCGGGCTAACCCTTTTTCCAATTGCATGCGAACCACGATATTAATGGGGCCGCCGCTCCTCGTTTGTTTCAACAACCAAGCCGCGGTTAAATTCGTTGCCTCGTGGTCGAGACAAATGTAAATCGACGTGAAATCGTTTTGTTGCCCGATAAATTCGCGAAACGCCGGCGCATTCACGTCGAATTCGAGAATTCTCAAAGCACAAGTTTTTTCCAATTGCGGAAAGCGCGCTTGCAACGCTTGCGCTTTGCGTTTAGCCTCGCGATCGATCACGGTGACGCGGAGTTGTTGGCGCGTGGCGCGGTGCAATGTCCGCCAATCGATCGCCGCCCGCACCAATAAACTTTCTCCCATACGGCCCAAGCCGACAATGAGCAAGTGCGCCGAGGCATTGGACTGATTTTTTTCAAAGGCGGGATAAGCGTCCAACATCGCGCGCGCCCCTCGCTCAAAAACATTAAAAAACTCGAGCGCGAACGAATGATGCGCGGGCGCCGTGATCTCTTTTCCTTTTAATGAATACCAAAGATCGAGATCCAGAATATGCGCGCGGCAAAGCAACGCCCGGCCTTGGCGTTGGCGCACCAGCTCACGGGCATATTCGGCGATTTCGACATTGACGCCGTCTTCGCCACACAGACAAATCAGATACGCGGCGCGAGGGGTGCGCGCTTTGCGCAGCACGGCTTCGTCGGTGGCATTGCTCGGCAAAACACGTATGCCTTGCTCGCGGCAGTGCGCGAGATGCTCGTTGCTGGCATTCTTTTCGATCACGACCACGCGATATCCCTGCGCTTGCAGCGTGCTCGCGAGCAACGATCCTTTACGGCCCAACCCGCAAATGACAACATGATTTTTGAAAAACCGAAGGCGAAAGAGCTGCACTTGCTCGCTAAATATGGCGGCCAATGTTTTAACCGCGGCATACGCAGCGAGGGCCGGCGCCAGCAAGCGCGCCACTTCTAATGGCCAAGTCGTCGAGCCGGTGACCGCCCCAGATTCCAAAACAAAAAGTTGCAGCGTGAGATAAAAAATGTGCAGAAACGGCCGCGTCGGATAATAATCTCGGAATCCGCACAGTCCCAACACCAAGGTCAAACCCGCCAATAATCCCGCCACGATCCAATGATGATCTTGCCACCAGGGCTTGAGATGTTGCGACCACCATCCTTGCCGGTGATGGCGCAAGGAAATTGAAAAAGAATTTTGTTTGATATTCGACATAATTTAAGAAGCTGCAATGCCATCACAATTTAGTTTCTCATGGCGCCATTTCCAAAGCCTTTCTCATCTGAAAAATAACTCCTCATCATCGGGGCAAAACGTATCGCCCCGTTCACCAGGCAGACAAGAGGTCTGCGCTACCAGCCCGTCTGAGGCATGACCCTGACACTGTGAACATGATGCAGAGCGCTTGTGAACGAGTTTCACAGTTTAAGAGCTTTCTTAAATTCTGACCCGGCAAACGGCGACGGACTAAATAGCTTTTTCTATTCGGGTTGAATCTACAGATAACATTTTGAGACGGCCCGGCACACGCCTTGCTTGATTAGCGATAGAGTTGTTAAAACAATAAAAGAAAAGGAGATTGTGCCATGCGAAACCAAATCATCAAAATCAGTTTTATCGCCGCCGTGATGCTGCTCATGTTTGGCCTCGCCGCCGGCTATGCGCAGATCACCGCGCCGAGAAATATCGACTGCGCCGTTTGTAAAAATACGAACGAGTGGAGCTACAAATTCTGCATCAATTGCGGCGCCGCGCTCGCGGCGATGAAAGAAAACAAACTCCTCGAATTGCAACGCGAGCGCGAAACTGCGCGCCAAAAATTTGTGGCGGATTCGCTGGCGCGCGTTCGAGACGCCGAAGTGAGGCAACGTGAACGTGCCGCAACGATGGCGACGGTACGCGATACGAGCCGTGTCAATCTTGCGCCGCAATTTGCTTTAACGGCGGTCTCGCGCCCGGAAGTTGCGCGGGTGAATGCGACAACGGCAAAACCTGTCGCGCGTCAGCAGCGCGATGAGCAACGCTGGTACAAAACGATGCTGCGCGAGCCGGCGATTTTGCCGCGCTTGTTCAATGTGCCGACGGCGAACGTGCTCGGCTCGCTCGATCTGTATTTCACCGGCGGCGGCGCTTTTGGCATCGAGAAAGAACGCAACTTTCTCGGTCGCGCCGGATTGGGGCTGGGCGATATTGCGGAAGTGGAATTTGCCACGCAATCGGTGATCAATTCGCTGCAGCAGGGCTCGTCGAGTTTGCCGACCTCGGCTTTCAAAATGCTGCTCCTGCGCGAGCGGCCGGGATTGCCGGCCATTGCCATGGCTTTGCGCGGCACCACGAGTTGGCGTTATCTGGCGAGCGGTGATTTCAACGGCAACTTTAGTTTTGAAACGCGACTCACGAAACTTTATT
>Ga0247727_10006228_pt1 | contig 23600 bp, 16 predicted proteins | sample WisWelCaveWW1625_FD_202498 | JGI IMG/M metagenome (GOLD analysis project Ga0247727, IMG submission 202498) | Biofilm microbial communities from Wishing Well Cave, Virginia, United States - WW16-25 | ecosystem: Environmental > Aquatic > Deep subsurface > Groundwater > Cave microbial mat | place...
AGTGACGAAACGAGGATCTCGCCACCCCGCGCATGGTTGGCGATGCGAGCGGCCAGGTTGACGTGGTGTCCGTAGAAGTCGTCCGCCTCTCTTATCGCCTCACCGGTATGGAGACCGACACGGACGCTAACAGGTTCGTCGGCCACGCGGTTCTGGTCGGCAATGGCTCGCTGCAGCGCAATCGCGCACTGGAGCGCCCGGCGCGCGCTCCCGAATGCCACCATGAACCCGTCCCCTTGGCTCTTTACTTCGAACCCGCCGTGGGCGGCGACCTGATCGCGCACGATCGCATTGTGGACGCGCAGGATGTCCATCCAGCGCTGGTCACCGAGCCGTTCGTTCAGGGGAGTCGAGTCCTTGATATCAGTGAAGAGGAGCGTGACGGTACCGTCGGGCGCGGCCCGGGGTTGCAGGTCGGGCCGCTCGGCGTTCACTGACACGGCGACGGCGTCGATCGACGTCTTTACGTCGTAGCCGGCGATGCCCTGCAGCTCCACCCGTAGGGCCAGCGCGCGCTCGATGATCTTCTTCATGCCGAGCTCGTGTGCGGTACGCAGCGCGTGGGCCAGCAGCTCAAGTGCTCGCCTCCGGTCGCCGGGGGCGGCCCGACGCGCCAGCATGCGGGCGTAGTTGTACTGCGTGTGCGCGACCCAGGGGCGGGCGTCCATCTTCTGGTCGAAGGCGAGCGCGTGCTCGAAGTGGCGCTCCGCATCGTCATAGCGCTCCATCAGCGTCGCCATCATGCCTAGTTGACGCGAGGCCGAACCCGTGCAGAGGCTGGGTGGTCCCGTGATCACGTTGCGAGCTGCGTAGGGCAAGAAGATGTCGTAGAGCTCGCTCGCTCGTGCGGCGTCGTCGAGCACCGCGCAGATCTCGGTCAGGAGGTAGACGACGATGAGCCAGCTGATGTCCTTCGGAAGGGTGGCGAACCCTTCCCGTGCGAACTGGTCAAATGTCTCCAGCGCCTGGTCCAGCCTGCCCGTCTCGCTGTATATGAAGGCGACGAATAGCCGAAACACCCTGCTCTCCGGGTAGTCCCCAGTGAGCCCCTTGGCTGCCTCTTCCAGCTCCTCCAGGCGTCCCTGAAGGTGACGCAGGTCGCCGAACTGAGCGGCGAAGAACATGAGGGGTAGGTCGCTCTCCGTCTGCTGTCCGGCGGCAAACGCGGCCTGAATCAGCCCCTCGGCTTCGTCAAACCGTCCTTCAAGGAGCGGACGAACGGCCCGATTCACCCGCGTGAAGTACAAACCGGCAGGCCAACGGAGTTGCTCGGCCAGCCCAAGGGCCACGTCGTTATCGCGCTCCATGCCGGCGATGTCGCTGAGCTCGGCCAGGTCCACTCTCCTGGCGACATGGCTGCTCAAGGTGAGGCGGGCGTCCCGGGCCCCTTCAGCGAGCCGGATCATTTCATTCGAGATGTCGAGCCGCAGCTCCGCGTGCTCGGGACCGCCCAAGGCGGTGTGAGCCCACCCCAGACTTTCGGGGCGCGGGTGACCCAAGCGACGCGACATCTCGACAGCCTGGGTGGCGAGCTCCCGAAGCCGTTCTTGGGGCGCCGTCAACCATTGCGCAGCCGCGAGCCTCGCCAGCAAGTCCGCATGTGTGGCGCTATCCTGCTCACCGACGCCGCCTAGCGCCTCTTCAAGCACCGAGACGACGGCGTCCGCGCTGGCGAGCGGGTTTTCGCCGACCCAGGCATCGTGCGCTGCACACGCGGCGCGCGCCAGGTGTTCAGGGCTGGTGAGACGACGCGCGATGGTGGCCGCCTGCTGCGCCGTTTCCAGCGCCCGTTGGTACGCTCCCGTCCCCTGGTACGAGTTGCATAGCGCGAGCACAAGGTCGCAGTGGCGGCGCTCGTCCGGCTGGCCCGCCAGCTCCAGCGCCTGCAGGGCGAGTTCGTAATGAGTGGCGGCCTCCTCCCACGCGACCTGCTCTGTAGCACAGTCGCCCGCGCGCGCCGCGTAGTCGATCGCCTTGTCAACATCGCCCCCCGGTGCGGCCTGATAGAAGTGGTGCGCCAGTTCACCGAGGTGAGGATCGAGGTTCGTCGCGTACAGCTCCTCCAGCGCCTGGCCGATCTGGCGGTGCAGCAGAACCCGCCTTGGTGTGCTCAGTTCTCCATAGAGCGTCTGGCGGATCAGGGCGTGCGTGAAGTCGTACTTGCTCTCGTGCTCGGCCCTCCGCTCACGGAGGAGCTGATGCGCGAGAGCCTCGTCCAGCAAATCCAGGAGCGTGCTCTCTTCTTCACCACAAATCGCCTTCAGTTCCTCCCAGGAGAAGCCGCCGGTCATGGCGGAAGCGACGGTGAGCATGCGATTGCACCCTTCGCTCAGCCGTGAGAGCCGACGGCCGATCACCTCCCGCACGCCCTCGGGAATACCGAGCTCGGAGGGACTGGTGACCCGGCCGACCCAGCGGCCGCCCTCGTGGACGATCTTGCCTTCTTCGATGAGGTGAGCGAGCACTTCTCGGATGAAGAAGGGATTCCCCTCGGTCTCCTGGTAGAGCGCGAACGCAAGGGCCTGCCGACCCGCCACGGTCTCCTCCGACGGCTCGATCGCGCTCAGGAATGCGAGGACGTCTTCCTGCGGCAGGCCTCTCAGCAGAACGCGCTGGTAGGGCTGTTCGCGCCGCAGCGTGGCGACCACGTCTGCCAGCGGGTGCGTGCGGTCGAGCTCGACGTCGCGGTAGGCGCCGAGGATGAGCAGGCGCTGGTCCGGGATCGTTCGGGCCAGGTGGCGCATGAGCAGCAGGGACGGCTTGTCGGCCCAATGAAGATCGTCGAGCACCAACACGATCGGCGTCGCGTTGCTCGCGTTGCGCAGAAAGGTGGCAACGCTGTCGAACAGTCGGACTCGTTCGGCTTCTGCTTCCAGCGGAGGCGATTCGGGGAGGTCCGGAAAGCGCTGGCGGACCTCTGAAACCAGCTTGGCCACCTCGGGCGCGCCGTCCCCCAGCTCGCGGCGCAGATCGATGTCTGGCCGTCCGCGCGCGTATTGCCTGAACGACTCGGTGAAGGGGCGGTACGGCAGGGCGACCTCACCTTCGTAGCAGTGACCCGTGAGGACCTGAACGCCACGCAGCGAGGCGTAGACGCCGAATTCTTCGGCCAGCCTCGTCTTGCCGATTCCAGGCTCGCCGACTAGCATGACGAGCGATCCGCGGCCGGAAAGCGCGCCCTCGAGGGCCGCCTTGAGCTGCTCCATTTCTTCGCGGCGGCCGACGAAGACGTCGGAGTAGAACCCGAGGAACTCTGTCGCCACCGGGGCCGGCACCGGTGTCTCCTCGGTTGAGCGCTCCGCGATTCGCCGCAGCTCATCGGCGACGGCCTCGGCATTCTCGGGCCGGTCGCTTGGCAATTTCGACAGGAGCCGCAGGATCAGCGCCTCGAGCGACCGCGGCACCTCCGGATTGTGCCACGACGGAGCGACGGGCGCAGTGTTGATGTGCTGGGAGATCATCGCTACGGTGTCGTCGCCCAGGAACGGCGGTCGGCCGCTCACCATCTCGTAGAGCACGCAGCCGAGCGCATAAAGATCGCTCCTTGGCGTCACGTCGCCCCCCAGCGCTTGCTCCGGCGGCATGTAGGACGCCGTGCCGACCATCATCCCGTCGCGGGTGAGCCGCGAGCGGTCCAGAGCGACCGCGAGTCCGAAGTCGCCCAGTTTGGCGGTCCCGTCCTTGGCGAGCCAGACGTTTCCGGGTTTCAGGTCGCGGTGAATGACCCCCTGTCCATGAGCGTGGGCGAGCGCCCCACAGACCTGAGCGGCGATGCGGATCGCCTCGTCGATGGCGAGGCGGTGCCCCTCCTTGCCCCTGAGGAGCTCCTCCAGCGAGCCGCCCGCCATGTACTCCTGGACTAGGTAAGACTGCCCGTTTTCCTCGCCAATGTCGAGCACGCTGACGATGTGAGGATCGTCGCGGAGCCGGCCCATCGCCTGCGCTTCACGTCGGACGCGTGTCAGGCCCTCCGGGTCGAGCCCTTCGGCCTTGATCAGGGCGATCGCGACGTCCGTCTCCAGCCGGCTGTCGCGGGCCAGGTAGACCCGCTTCTTGCCGCCTTCGCCGAGGAAGCGCTGAACCTGGTAACGACCCGAGGCGAGCGAAGCGGGGAATGGGGCTGCGGACGTGCTTGAGGGGCCACGCGAGGGCGAGGCTGCCTCGAACAGGGCCGCGCCGCACTGGCCACAGAACCGTTCATCCGGCTCGTTTGCCGTGCCGCAAGACCGACATGACGCTTCCAGGCCTGTACCGCACCCAGCGCAGAACTTCCGGCCTGAGCGATTCTCTTGACCGCAGGAAGGGCAGTGCATCGGTGCTGGCCCCTCGGGCGGCCCTCAGTATACATGAACATCGGTTCCTCAGCTTCGCTCCAGATGCCAGTAGCCGGGGCGCAGGTGGCGGGCGTGATCGCTCGTCCCCGGCGGAGCCATCGATATCGGCGCATAGTGTTCGCTCTTAGCAACCAGCCCTAGTCCGGTAACCAGCGGCGGAAAGCGATCATTGGCGTCCATGTCTCCGCCTCTTCGCGTACCAGGCTGCTCCGCTCAGCCCAAGGGCGCCCATTGTTGCTGCCGCAATGATCCCTGTTAGCACTCTCACATCCGGGGCCGACGAGCCAGGCTCTCGCCGTGCTTGAGCTGGGCCCGGCATTTCAGCCACCCCGCCGACCAATTTTGACTGGAAGATTTCGACGACATCACTCACCGAGAGGCGCGGGAGCGGTCCGCCGGCGATCACGTAGAGCTTGTCGCTCACCGCCTGAGCTGTCAAGCCATGGCGCGGTGTCGGCAGGGCTGGCCCGACGAGCCAAGCGTTAGACGCAGGATCGTATATCTCGTGCTCCTCGAAGGTAGTGCCGCCGGGTGCCAGGTTTTCCCCACCTACCACATGCACCCGACCAGCTAGCGCGCCAGATGCCAGCCCGCCGCGAGGGGTTGGCATCGGCACCAACGACTCCCAGCTGTTCGACCCCGGATGGTATGCCTCAAGCGTGTTTACGTTCTGAGTGACGTTCTGGCGGCCGCCCACGACGTAGATCTTGCTTACAATTGCGGCTGCGGTTAGGTGCTCTCGAGCTGCGCTCATTGGCGCAAGCTGCTTCCACGTATTGCCTACCGGATCGTACGCCAAAGGAATCGTCGCCTGCTGATCATCACGGCCGCCTTCACCACCGGCGACACCGTGGACCACTCGATCAGCAGCCTGGTCTACGACGAACTGCAGCGGAGTGACCTCACCATCAACGTCGGCGACGAGGACAACGAGAGCCGCGGCGCCGCACCCATATACTTCTCCGCAGCCGCCGTCGACGGCCTCGAGGCGCAGTTCGCCGACGACCCCGACATCGACGGCTTCCTGCCCTTCCTCTTCGAGCCCGTCGCGGCCAGCGCCGAGCGTACCGGCCTCTCCGAGCCGATCGTGAAGCTCACGGGCGTGGACCTGGCGCGGCTCGGCCGGCTGGGCGGCCTGCGCGAGCCGGGCGGCGGCCGCTTCGACCTCGCCTCGCTGGCGGCGGACGGCGTGCTCCTCACGGAGGCCACGGCGGACGATCTGGATGCGCAGGCGGATGACACAGTTACCATCCACTCCGGCGAGCAGGCGCTCACGCTCACCGTCGCGGCCATCGTCGAGGACGAGTTCGCCAGCGGCGGCCGGGACATCTTCAACGACCCCACCAGCTCGGGCGGCGCAGTCGTTCTGCTGCCGACGGCGCAGGCGATCACCGGCCACGCCGGCGCGATCAACCATCTCATGGTCGCGCTCAAGGGCGGCGTGCGCGACAGCTACACGCGCTCCGATGCCGCTAAGGCGCGTCTGGAGCCGTTCCTTCAGAGCGATGAAGGTCTTGCCCTCCTCGGCATTAGCGACCAAGGCGTCGACGTCGAGGCAACCAAGCAAGAGCGGGTCCAGGAGGCCGAAGAGTTCGGCAACCTGTTCCTGACGCTCTTCATGGTCCTCGGCCTCTTCTCCATCGCCGCCGGCATCATGCTGATCTTCATGATATTCGTCATGCTCGCGACGGAGCGCAAGCCGGAGATGGGCATGGCTCGGGCCGTGGGCGCCCAGCGCGGCAACCTGATCCAGGCGTTCATCACGGAAGGGATGGCATACAACGTCATCGCCGGCGCGGTCGGCGCCGCCCTCGGTGTCGGCGCGGCGATCGGCCTCGTCGTGGGCGCGCTGCGCCTCGGCCTCGGCGAGGGCGGCTCGTTCATCAGCGGCCACGTCACCGCGCAGTCGCTCATCATCAGCTACTGCCTCGGCGTCGTGATCACCTTCGTCACCGTCGTCATCTCCTCGATCAAGGTCAGCTCCGTCAACATCGTCTCGGCCATCCGCGGCACCCCCGAGGACGAGACGCCTGTCGCCCGCCCGAGGACGAGCTGGCGCTGGGTCATCATAGGCATCCCGGCGCTGGTCGTTCCGCCGCTGGGCCTGTGGTTCATCCTGCGCAAGGGCTTCGCCGTGTCGTGGGCCTGGATCCTTAGCGTCGCCGGCCTCGTGCTCGGCTGCCTCGGCATCCTGCAGGCGAAGTCGAGCGGTTCCGAGTTCTTCTTCTCGCTCGGCTTTTCGATCCTGCCACTCTCGGTCGCGCTGCTGGCGTCGCATTACCGGGCGCCGGCGCGGCCGACGTGGACATTGGTGGGCGCCCTCCTGGCGGCGTATTGGCTGTCGCCGATCAACATCGGGGAGCAGCTGCTCGGCCGCGACATGCACGGCGACATCGAGATGTTCGTCGTGTCGGGCATCATGGTCGTCATCTCGTTCACGTTGATCATCGTCTTCAACGCCCGGCTGTTGACCGCACTTCTCCACACCAACGGTCGCTGGAAGTACCGCGTGGCGGCGCTGGCCGCCGTTGCCGCCATCGCGACCGCGACCGCCGGAGCGGTGATCGACGACGCCGGCGAAGGCCTGGGGCAGCTCTGCTACCTGTTGGCGGGACTCATCGGCATCGTGGCAGGCTTCGCGTTCGCGGCCGTTCGCTTCCCGCGAATGGCCCTTGCGCTCAAGATGGGCATCGCCTACCCGCTCTCGAACCGGTTCCGCACCGGCATGACCATCGCCATGTTTTCGCTCATCATCTTCTCGCTGACGACCTTCAGCGCCGTCAACGCGAACTTCCAGCAGGCCTTCGCCGGCGACCCTGGCAAGACCGATTGGGACGTCATCGCCACGGCGAATCGCAACAGCGGCCTGAACGACCTGCGCGGCGCCCTGACGCAAGCCGGCGCCGATGTGGCCGGCGATATCGCCATGGCCGGCCGGGTGACGGCCTTCACCGGCTCGCAGGAGGTGCGTCAGGGCGCGGGCGCCGACTGGGAGACCTACCCGGTGATCGCCGGCGACGACGCCTTCTTCGGCGTGCCGAACGGCCACCTGGACTCCCGCGCCCGCGGCTACGACAGCGACCAGGAGGCCTTCGACGCCGTGCGCGCGAGCGGCGCCTTCGCCCTGATCGACTGGCCTGCCACCTCGGATGAGAACAGCGGCGCCTACGATTGGCACCCGGTCGTCGACGTCAAGGACGAGCGTTTCGACGCGTTTCCGGTGGAAGTGCGTGACCCGGCCACGGGCGTCTCGGTCCAGGTGATGGTCGTCGGCGTGCTGCCGACCCATCTGGACTGGGGCACCGTCGCCGGCGTCTACGTCAACGAGGCGGCCTACGCCTCAGTGTTCGGCGTGCCGGGCTACCAGCGTACGTACGTCAAGTTGGAGGACGGCGTCGGCGCGAAGCAGGCCGCGCGGTCCATCGAGTCCTCGCTGGCCGTCGCCGGCGTGCAGGCAGACTCGATCCAGCAGCTGATCGACGAGACGGCGGCCCAGGACCAGGCGTTCACGCGCGTCTTCCAGGCGTTCATGGCGCTCGGGCTCCTCGTGGGCATCGCGGCGCTGGGCGTGATCGCGTTCCGCTCCGTGGTCGAGCGGCGGCAGCAGATTGGCATGCTGCGCGCCATCGGCTATCAGTCGAGCACCGTGGCGCTGACGTTCGTGCTAGAGTCCAGCTTTGTCGCCCTGATGGGCATCCTCTCCGGCGTCGTCGGTGGCGTCATCGTCGCGCACAACCTGTTTACAAGGGGCCAGTTCGCGCAAGAGGCAGTCACCTTCTCCATCCCATGGCTGGAGATCGTCGCCTTCGCCGTCGTCGCGTTCGCCGTCTCGCTGGTGATGAGCTGGTGGCCCAGCCGCAGCGCGGCCAGCGTTCCGGTAGCCGAGGCGCTAAGGTACGAATAAAGACAGACAGCGCCATTTGAAGACAGGGAGGCGGGCCCCACGGGCCCACCTCCCTGCGCTGACCGAAAGTCCTGCGCCAGCAAACACTATGTCGATCCGCCGTGTGGCGCCTTCGCCTTGCGGGCAAACTCTTCTCTTGCCCGGCCTTCATGTCCTGCGTTGTGCATGATGCGGGCGCGCCCGGCCTGGAGCTGGGCCAGATACATGGGGGAGCCGCCAACGAATCGCGGGTCCGGCAGCAGCGCCACCGCCGCATCGAGATCTGCGGCTATCTCCGAGCGCGCCGCGCGCATCAAGTCCATCAGGTACCCCGCGTTCCCGCCACGGTCTTCTGACAGCGCATCGAACTCGCAACGCGCGAAGTGCACGGCAGCTATGAAGTCCGCGGACACCATCTCGGCGAAGCGGACGTGGTGCTTGCGAGCATAAGCCAGGCTCTCTCCTCCGCCGCCACGCGGCCGCGTTCAAGACCCCCGATCAGGAGGAAGCTGAAGGCCCAGTATTGTCCGGCCATGGCGGCGTCTCGGACCTTGCCGAGTCCATCGAGCCTCGTGTATGCATCCTGTAGAGCGTAGCCGCCCTCTCGAAATCGCCGGCGAGGTAGAGCATCCATGCATCCGCGTAGACGAGCAGCGCCGCCACATCTTTGAAGCCATGCGCTGTTGCGAGATCGAGGGCCCGCTGCTCCATCCGGGCGGCTTCCTCAGCGTTCAGTTGAAACGCAATATTCGGGTGCGACATAACCGCGAGCAGCTGCGCCTCAACATGCGGTTCCTCGCCCCCGAGCGCGAGATCGTCCAGCGCGATGATCAGAGGCGAGCGTTTGGTCATTGGCGGACGAACGTAGCGTACGCGTCGAAGAGGCGGAACTGGGCAGCCTCAGCTCCTGACAGGTCATCGGTCCGTAGTAGTAGCCTGCGAGGCGAACTTGAGGACATTCGACCCATTGCTACCGGGGAATAGTAACTTTCAAGCTCGCTGGGACTGAGGCCATCTAAGGAAGACGGTGGCCGCGGCGTCGATCGCCGGGCGTCGCAAAGAACGCTGCGGTCTCTCCGATCGCGCCTCGCGGCCCCTATAGGTCGGCGAGGTCTTGGGCGTCGTCGAGCGCGCGCCGAACGAACTCGGTGTCGCCGAGTAGCGCCTCTTCGGGGATATACATGCGGCCGTAGCGCTCTAGGTAGACCAGCTGCTTCACGGAGAGCATGCCGATACGCGCGGCCGGGTTCTCAAAGGAGCGATTCGCAGCAGCGCTCTGATAGGCGCGCGCGGCGTCCCGCATGACGCGCAGCCGGTCGCGCAGCGACCGGCGGGGAGGCTGCTCGCCCGTCGCCTTGCGGACGACGTCGTCGCCGTTCATCATCAGCTCGGCCATGCTCACCTCGCGCAGCGGGCGCGTAAGCACGGGCTCGAACGTCGCGCGCACGAAGTTCCGGATCTGGCCGTCGTCAAGCCCAAGAGCGTAGAGGCCCGGGCCGTTCACGTCGATCATCAGTCTGGCGACATCGTCCCAGGCCTCCTCGATCCCGATCGCGGCCTGGCAGAGGCCGCGGAACACCCGTCTCGAATCTTCTTCCATGCGGGCAGTGATCCCCCAGTCGATCATGCCCAGCCGCCCGTCGCGTAACAGCAAGAGGTTGCCGGCGTGGATGTCGGCGTGAAAGGCGCCCACGCGCAGGCCGGTGAGCACCCAAGCATGGAGCAGTTCACGCACAAGTGGCGCCGGGTCCACTCCGAGGGCACGGGCGTGCGCGAGGTCGTCCAGCGGCGCGCCGTCGAGCAGTTGCATCGTTACGACCCGCTGCGCCGTCAGGTCGTGGTGGACGCGCGGCACTACCAGCCGCGATAGACCGTACCGTTCGTACAGCTCGCGGAAGACATCCATCGTACGCGCTTCGTTGCGCAGGTCCAGCTCTTCGGCGATCTGCATGCGCAGGCCGACCACGAGACCGACCAGGTTGTACGCCTGGTCCACGCCGCGCGCCGCCAGGAAGCGCGCCAGGCGCTCCAGCATAGCGAGGTCCGTGGCAACGGTGCGCTCGATGCCGGGCCGCAGGACCTTCACGGCCACGGGCGTCCCGTCAGGCAGCGTGGCCACGTGGACGATGGCGATGGAGGCCGCCGCAAGCGGAGCCTCCTGGAAGGTGACGAAGGCGTCTTCCAGCGAGCGACCCAGCTCCGCTTCGATCGAGGAGCGAACCTGGCGGAAGGGGACGGCGGGGCCGGTATCCAGACACGTGCGGAACTCCTCGGCGACAGACTCGCCGACGATACCCGGAGCGGAAGCGGCGAACTGGCCGAATTTGACGTAGGTCGCCCCGAGGCGCTCGAACATGCGCCGGGCCGCCGGCGCGGCGCCGCCTTTGCGCCCGACCAGCCGGGCGAGCAGGGCCGGCCCCAGGTGTCGCGCGCCGAGCGCCGAGATACGCGCGAGCCGTCGCGCCCCGGCGACGAGACTTGGGCGCGGCAGCGGCGCGGGGGTGACGTGGAAGCGGTCGTCTTGGGCCATCGGCGGACAGTATACGGCGCAGCCAGGGTTAGTTCACAGAGAGACGTACCGAGAAGCAGCCCTACTGCGCCGAAAACGCTACGAGTCGGGCCCGCTCGGGCTTTGCGTTCGGCGATGCCGGGACGTGCATCACCGGTACCTCATCGAGACCGGCCGTACTACGGCAGCTCATCCCGGAGACAAGTTACTAGTACAGCAGTGCCCGTATCGGTCGCTGGCGCCGGTGCGGCTCCCCGCTAGGCAAGGACGTCACGTACCATCATCCGCGCGCCTGCGGCAACCCGGGCTTGTGTTCGGCAGGAGAAGGGGAGCTCATCGGATGCGGTAGACGATGGGCAAATGACGGAAGCGAAAGTCCAGTGCCAAAGGAGGAGACTAATGCGTAAACTGATCTTGAGCCTAATGGCAGCAGGGGCCCTGCTGACGGGGCTCACAACAGGTAGTGCACTAGCGGGAGGCCCGCCGGGCCCCCCCAACGAGCCACCGCCATCATCTAATGCCGGATGTCTCGGGCTATTCACCGCACTTAACAGCACTGCGCCCTTCGCTGAACCAGCCTTCGACGCCGCCCTTGAAGACCTGGTGGAGGTGATAGTGGATTACTGCGCCGACGCCTAGCCTGTCCAGGTTCGATGGCCTTGCGCGGAATTCCGCCACCGGCGGCGTGACGATCCGCCTCGTCGCGGGCGGCTCCGTCTCGGTCGGTGATCAGCCCGCCCGCCTCGCGCAGCAGCAGCAGGCCCGCCGCGATGTCCCACGGGAAAGAGGTAGTGGTGGACGAACAGGTCATAGCGCCCGCAGGCCGCGTACGCCAGGCCGAGCGCCGCGCTACCGGGCAATCGCTACCGCGAGACGGCACCGGCGGTTGCCCCCTCCTCGTGGTCCCTCGTCCCGCGAGCGTTGGCGGCCTTGCACCGCACGCATCGAATCTCCCACGGCCGGGCGAGCCTCTCGGCCAGCGCGTCGTCAGCGCTCCCTTCGACGACACGGGATCTCTTAACTCCGGGGCGGCCTACCTCTTCGACGGCGCCACTGGCACGCTGCTTCGTACCTTCCTCAACTCCACTCCAGCGGACGGCGACAACTTCGGCTGGTCGGTGACGGGGGCGGGCGGCAACATCTTCGCCGGCGACGTGTTCGCCGACCCAGCGGGGGCCGCCTACCTGTTCTGTCCTTCCCAGGTCTGTCCACTCGGTGACGGCGGCAGCGCCGAGCTGGCGGATCTCGCGACGCCGATAGCGGAGAAGCCTCAGGCATTCAGGACGGGTGCCTGGTTGGTCAAAGGAGCAATCGCTGCGGGAGCGGCAACGGCGGTCGCACTCGGCGGCGCAGGCTGGCCGCCGTGCGAAGGCGCAGGGCGACTAGCTGGCAGGGGGGCATCCATATCGCCTGATATCGACACCTCTCCAGCCTCCTTCTAGCCTGCGGCATGACACACGGTGTACAATAGGCCTACCACAAGCGCGGGTCCCCGCCCAAGGAAACTGGTGTGAGCAGCCGCCTCCTCGCGATCTTCGGAGTCATCGCGGTGGCCCTCACCTTCCTGGCGAGCGCGCCACATAGTGAAGCTGCCTTCCCTGGGCCGAACGGGAAGATCGTCTTCACGAGTCTGCGCGACGATCCCAACCCCAGCTTCTGCTTCCCGACCTGCAACTACGAGATCTACGCAATGAACGCAGATGGGAGCGGCCAGACCCGGGTCACCAACAATCCGGCGTCGGATGGGGGCGTCAGCGGGCCCCCCGCGTGGTCACCCGATGGAGGCAGGATCACCTTCGCCAGCGACCGCGACGGGAACCTGGAGGTGTACGTCATGAACGTCGACGGCACCGGCCAGATGCGCCTGACGAACAATACGGCGGCGGACGGCATGCCCTCGTGGTCGCCAGACGGCCACCGGATCGCGTTCACCAGTACCCGGGACGGCAACATCGAGATCTATGTTATGAACGCGGACGGCACTGCCCAGACGAGGATCACGAACACCTCGCGAGACGCGTACTTCCCGGCGTGGTCGCCCGACGGCACGAAGATCGCGTTTCACGCGCTCGCCCCCGTCATGTTCGCCAACCTCGATGTCTACAGCATCAACTCCAGCGGCGGCGCCGAAACGAACCTGACGAACTTCGGCGGAGACGATACCAACGCGGATTGGTCGCCCGACGGTTCGCAGATCGCCTTCACCAGCGTGCGCGACGGCAACCCCGAGGTGTACGTGATGAACGCGGACGGCAGCGGCCAGACGCGGATCACGAACGACCCAGGCGTCGACGGCAACCCGGCCTGGTCGCCCGATGGGACGAAGGTCGCCTTTCATAACGTCTTGAACGTCTTCGTGATGGACGCCGACGGCTCCGACCGCGTCCAGCTCACGACGAACCCAGCGACCGACGAGTGGCCGGACTGGCAGCCGCTACCGGTCGGCGGCATGGCCGAGGTGCCGGACGTGAGCAAAGCGTCCTCAGAGACGAGCCCCTCCGGGGCTGTCGACGTCGGCGTGCTAATCGGTGTGGCGGGTGCCGTCGTCGGGCTCGCGCTCAGTGCCTCAGCGTGGTGGGTATGGAGACGACCCGGACCCTCCGGCGGAGAGTAGCCGTCCTAGGCGGGACCAGACAGTCAAGCTTCTTCGCGCGTCTCGATCAGAGGGGCTCTCCGTCCAGGGCGCTATCGCTATCGCCTGACAGTGTGCGTTGACGTCTCGATGTTAGTTAGGGGGCAGACGGCCAGGTCGGGTTGCGCCGCATCAGTGCGCACGCGACTTTGCGGCCCGACGCCAAGAGACCTTCGTCGTGAGGGAACTGGCCGAGGAACCGCTCGACCAGTCGTACAACCCGCCTTATCTTCCCTTGGCAGTGCCCGGGCGACGTTGTAGCCAGGGTGGCCCGGCCTGGCTACAATTCAGCCGTAAGCCACGAACGTGCCCGTGATTTCGCCGACGATCCAGCAAATTAAGGTGAACCTAGAGGGAACGGAGCCGCCGATCTGGGCGGCTCCAGGTAGCCAGCGACACTCGCCTAACGGCGCTCCATCGGGTGCTCCAGGCAGTCATGGGCTGGACCAATTCTCACCTCCTAGCTGGGTCTGAGGTAACACTAAGTCGAGATCGAGCGGCCTTGGGCGTGCTTGGCCCTCGAGCAAGCCCGTTTCCCTACGATTACACTCGGAGGTTTCGCCGTCGGTAGCGTCGCCGGTCAGCTCTGGCTGGTTGGGCCGCCATTCGCCGCCTTGCGCCCGCTTCTGCATCTGTCGCATGGTCACCTGCATCGCGACAGCCGCCCGCGGGTCCTCCTGGATCTTCGCTACCACGGCGGCCGTCGCTCCCCTGATCAGCTCTTTCTGGTTTTCTTCCAAGAAATCGGCGGAGTCCTGAAGTCCTTGCGTATGTCCGTTCAGTTCCGGCGCGACATAGCGCGCGAACATGTCCCAAGAGCGCAGCGTGGCCTCACGGTTTGCCCAGTCGTGGACGAACCCCATCACCACCCCGAAGCCGCCCGTCACTTCCTGTAGGTTGCGGATCACGGCTACGAGCTCATCCGGCGTTCCGATGACGGCTGATCCCCCTCCGGAGGCGCCTTGCCCCGCGACTTGGGCCATCAGCTCATCCGGATCGTCGACACGCGTGGCGCCCGGCCGGCCCAGCACGCGCACGGTGTACTCGTTGTGCCAGCGTTGCAAACCGTCTCGGGCCTCGTTCGCGGCTTCCTTATTCGACTCGGCGAGGTGCCAGCTCATCAGCACGCGCCAGTTCTTGCGTTCAACCGTCGTGCCGTGCTCCGCGGCGGCTTCCTCCGCGAATGACCACTGCGTCGGGAGCGCCTGCAGGCCCTCCGATGACGTCGACGCAATCGACAGCACACCGATGCCGTACTTTCCCGCGAGCTTCATCCCGGATGGGCTGAGCGAGGAGGCGGTGGCCATCGGCATCTCCTCTTGGAGTGGCAGGAGCTGGAGCCTCGCGTCGCGCAGCGTGAACCACTCGCCCTCGTAGCTGAACCGCTCTTCGCCGCGAAGCAGCCGAATGATGACGCCCAGCGCCTCGTCTTGCCGGTCGCGCTGGACCATCGGGTCGATGCCGAGCGTATGGGCGTCGGACGGCAATGCGCCGGGTCCGGAGCCGAACATCGCCCGGCCCTTCGTCATGTGATCGAGCTGCGCCATGCGCTGCGCGACATTGAACGGGTGGTGGTAGGGCAGGGAAATCACGCCCGTGCCGAGCATGATTCGCTCGGTCCGCTGGCTGGCCGCTGCCAGGAACATCTCCGGGGAAGCGATCATCTCCCACCCGGACGAGTGATGCTCGCCGCACCAGAACTCGTCGTAACCAAGCCGGTCTAGGTGCGCGACGAAGTCGAGGTCGCGCTGGAACTGGAGCATCGGGTGCTCGCCAAGCGGATGGTGTGGCGCCAGGAAGGCGCCGACCTTGAGACGTTTCATATTCATTCCCTCGAGAGAATAACGGCCGCTGAAGGGCATGATACCCCGTGCGGCCATCCTAGCATAACAGGTCGAAAATTCCTCGACACAGATGATTCGAGGTGGCCGCCTGCATTAGCCGCCGCAGCAAATGCTCCCAACGTGGAAGAGTTCGCCTCGGCGTTCGCTACTGTCGGACGGCCATGGAGACACCTCGCATGCTTGTCACGTTCAACTAGGCGGCCTCGAGGTCGGTGCCTGGCAGGTGCCCTGCGGCCGGTGCAAGGCGACCAACACCCGTGGGACGAGGGAGGACGAGGAGGGGGCAGCCGCCGGCGACGCTTCGACGTAGCGATCGCCCGGCCCGTTGTTACGCCGAGAACTCCCGCTCGAGCTTGCCGTCGAACCAGTCCGGGTCCGCAGCCAAGTGGGAACGAAGCTCCTGATACCAGGCGCCCTGGTCCGGATCATTCGAGTTCTGGTCGTAGTTCTCCTTCGAATCGAACATGACGCCGGCCATGAACTGGTCAGGATCGCTCAAGTTCGACGTGAGGGCCGAGCGGACGTAGCCCTTCACCTTCGGTCGTCGCTCGCTCTGCCAGCGGTCGAACATGCCGATGACGGCGTCGCGGTCGCCGGGCTTCGCCTTGATTCTGAAGTGTGTGACGTGGGCCATCGTACTCCTCCCTCTGCAAACTGCCTAAGAATACCGACCGAAGCGCCTTCCGTCCTAACCGCCACCTGGCGGCTGGACGACGCCGAGCTGCACGAAGAGACCGAAGGCATCGATCGTCGACCAGTGCTCGACGATCTTGCCGCCGGCGATGCGGTGCACGGCGATGCCCTCCATGGTCACGTCCCTGTTCGTCGGCGGGATGCCCAGGAAGTCGCCCGTGTGCCGGCCCGAGGCCCTGATGCGGGTGACCACCTTGTCGCCCTCGGCCACCTGGTCCAGGACTTCGTGCTTAAAGTCGGAGAAGGCGTCGAGGGCGAGGTTGAACGCCTTGTGCGCCCCGTCGATGCCTGGTGGCAGGTCGGGGAACGGCGGTGGGTTGTGGTCGTCGTAGCTTTGAGCGACGAACTCATCGAGGATGGCCGGCTCGCCTGTATCGATCTGTTCAAAGAAGCGCCTGACAATCTGCTTGTTTTGCTCTGACATGCACTACCTCCTTCGACGAATCTATGCGGAGAGTTGATTGTAGCCGATCGGGCAACTGTGATGCGAGCGGCGGCCGTCGGTCCTCGTATGCGGGTGGGCAGGACCAAACGGCGGGGCCAATCGGGCAGCGGGGGTGGGCCATTGCTCTCAGGCGAAAGTGACGCGATCGAGCAGGTCGCGGCGCTCAGGACGCCACCAAGCGCACGATCCCCGCGCCGCCGTCCACCTCGACGAGATCACCGTCGCGCAAGAGGTGCGTAGCGTTGGGCACAGCGACAACGGCCGGGATGCCGTACTCGCGAGCAGCGACCGCGGTGTGGCTGAGCACGCCGCCCACCTCGGTCACCACGGCGCGCGCGACCGCGAACAGGGGGGTCCACGCCGGCTGCGTCACCTGCGTGACGAGGATGTCGCCGGGCCGCAGGCGGTCCGCCTCGCTCAGTCCACGCAGGATTCGTGCCGGCCCGAGGACCACGCCCGCCGAAGCGCCCATGCCCGTCAGTTCACGCGGGCGCGCCTCCGACGGAAGCGCTGCCGCGACCCCGTCAGCGCGGGCCTCCTCGCCCGGCAGCGGAACGCCGATGTAGGACGGCGGAGTCACGCTGCGCCAGCGTTTGAAGTCATCCTTGCGTTGCTCAGCCAATGCGGTGAAGTCGCCGGTCTCTCCGCGCAGCACCGCGCAGAGTTCTGCCGCGTGAAGGAAGAAGACATCGTTTGGCTTGGCGAGATCGAGCCGCCCCGCGGCGGCCAGCACGAGCCGCCTCGGTAGCACGGAGAGGCGCTGGTCGATGTAGAAGTTGTGATCCTCAAGCAACGGCGCCACGGCGCGCGCGGCGTCGATGGCATCATGCAGACGGGCGCGCCCATCGCCATCAAGCGAGGTCATCGTGTCGCGAACGGCGGCCTCGCGCTCCTCGATGAGGCGCCGCAATTGCTCGTTCGGGTCGTAGCCGTCGGTTTGGAGATAGGAGCGCAACAGCATCAGCGGCACTGTGGGATCCTCGGCCCACGTCTGTGAGGCGAAGCCCGCGTTACTGCGCCACCCGTACGCTTCGAGGTAGGCGTCGAACGCCTCGACGAAAGGCGCCGCGGCGGACTCGCTTCGGAGCGCATCGAGCGTATCGCGCGTCGTCTCCGTCTCGAGCGCCAGCAATCGCGCGCGGACGGTTGGAACGCCGTTCGCGACACGGCCGACCTGCCAGAGCCGCTCGCCCGACGCGAAGCTCTTGGTCGTATAGCCTTGTACCAGCCGCAGCGCGCTGAGTTCGTCGCCATCCGCGAGCTCCTTGTAGGTGCTGATGAGGAGATTCATGCCCTCCCAGTGCGGCCGGATCGCCAGGGTGTGGAGCTGGCCGGAACGGAAGCGCACCTCCGGCAGCCGCTCGATCTCGGCCGCGAGCTCGTCGTTGGCAATCGACGCGAAGTTGGTCGTTCGATAGTGCTGGGTAAGGGTGAGGACTTCCGGCAAGATCTCCTCGTGCCAGCGGCGGGCGGCCTCACGGACGGAGTCCGGGGTGGGCTGCGCCGGCATCTGCTCTCCGGGCGCGCCGCGCAGCGCGAAGTAGATGAAGTAGTTAAACTGGCGGGGCACCATGCCCCAGCCGAAGCCCTCAAGGAAGCGCTTCGTGCCCAGCTCGAACTCGAGTGGTGAGACGGCGTTCGGCATGTGCTCGGCGCTGAACCGCCAGCACAGCTGGGCGTCCGCTGGATCGTCCCAATGGACGGGGAAGGCGGCGGCTTCGGTCGTCACGTCTCACTCTCTCGCGTAGGACGCCCTCGGCTCTCCACGTCCGAGCTTGAGACACCCATCTGGCCAGCCGCCGGCGATTTGATCTTGCCGGGCGTCAGCTCCACGATCGCCGCGAGTGCTGGCGCTGTGACTGCTGCTGCCCTCCGTCCCTTCATGATCGCCACCTCCTGGCTGAGGATAGGAACGATTCTAGCACAGAGTGCACAAGCAGGGCAGAGTCGCTGATTCGGCCTGGTCGATACTTAATCGTAATGCCGCGTTGCCGTTCCAGCGCTAGGGAATCGGTCTGGGTACTGCCGTCATCGACGCTGCCGATCTTGTCGATGACACCGGCGGCGTAGAGCAGCCGCTCAGTCAGGGCCTTACCGGCGTCTACATGTGCCAAAGTCCCCAAGTTCAAGGTTCGCATTAAGCGTCATGTCCTCCAAGTAGATAGCAAATTCGTTCTGGTTGGACATGAACACTCTGCGCATTTCCGTCTCCTTGGTCGATTCGTAGAGGTCGGTTGTTATCGGTAGTAGCAGATGGCTACCGGGGAGGACAATCGATTTGTAGGCGGCTCAGCCGCGACCAACGCGACGGGTCTTGGCCGAAGGGCCAGCGGGACGGGACGAAATGGACTCCCTTGTCGCGACCCTCTACGACATTGCGCGAGACGACCGCACACCATGACCAGTTGCCTGGTCGTGCAGGCACAGGGCGTAGCGCCGGCGTGTACTGCTAACGTCGCACAATCGCACTTGCACGCCTAACGTCGCAGAAGCCGCGCCTCATTTCCTCGTTGGTGTCAGGAAGGACGCCGCCTAGGCGTCGGAACGCCATCTGACGGCGAACACGCGCTGTTGGCCGGTAAGGCCCTTCAGCTCCACCTCGCGGCCATCATCGAACGCGAACTCACCCGCGCTGTCCGTCAGCTCCTTCAGCAGCGACGACACCAGTACCTCGCCGCCTTGGGCCTGGTCGGCGATGCGCGACGCCAGGTTGACGTGCCGGCCGTAGAAATCGTCCGCCTCCCGTACCGGCTCGCCGGTGTGCAGGCCGATGCGGACCCGCAGCGGCTCATCCGCTGTCCCGTTGTGCTCAGCGACAGCGCTCTGGAGGGCGATCGCGCACTGGAGCGCCCGGCGCGCGCTACCGAACGCGATCATGAAGCCGTCGCCCTGGCTCTTGACTTCGTAGCCACCGTGCGCAGCGATCCCACCGCGCACGATGGCGTTGTGCACACGCAGGACGTCCATCCAGCGCTGGTCGCCCAGCCGCTCGTTGAGCGCGGTCGAGCCCTCGATATCGGTGAAGAGCAGCGTGACCGTGCCATCCGGAGCGGCGTGCGTCCGCAGGTCCGGCCGTTCGGCGCCGACCGATGAGGCGACCGCGCCGATGGACGTCCGCACGTCCCTCGACGAGATGCCTTGGAGTTGGACCTTGAGCGCCAGCGCCCGTTGCACCACGCCGCTCATGCCCAGCGCCTGGCCTGTATCGAGCGCTTCATTCGCTAGCTCGATCGCCCGCGTCCGATCGCCGGGGCCGTCTCGCGCCGCAAGCAGCTCCGCGTGGTCGCACTGCGCATGCGTGAGCCAGGGACGGTGGCCTACCTTGGTGTTCATCGTCATCGCGTCCTCGAACCAGCGCTCAGCATCGTCGAGGCGCGACATGCTGACGGCCAGCAGCCCGAGATAGCGCGCCGCCGGGCCCATGTCCCACGCACCGGAGCCGTCCAGCACATTTCGGTCTGTGAATGGCAAGAGCAGTTCGTAGAGCGTTCCTGCCCGCTGCACGTCGTGGAGGTAGGCGCAGGCGATAGCCAGGGACGCGACGAGGATCGGCCAGGTACCTTCCCGAGGCGTCCCTGCCAGGTCGTCATGCATCAGCTCCTCGAAGAAACGTCGCGCCTCCGCTTCCTGGCCGGTGAAGCTCTTCAGGGCAGCGGTGTACGCCTTGGCCGCCGGCAGCGGATTTTGTTCGATCATGCTCCAGTCGCCTTGCTCCAGGTCGTGGATGCGGCCCTGATGCATCCAGAATACAGACAGTTGCGCGTTGGCCACGAACAACGCGATCTGATCTTGCGCGCGCTCAGCCACCGTCTCTCCTTGCCGCAAGAGTTGTTCAGCCTCGTCGAACCTGCCCACGCGGGCGGCCTGGCCAGCCTTGAAGAGGAAAGTCCAGGACACGTACTGCGGCCGGCGCAACTCGTCCGCGAGCCGTCCGTATTGGGCCGCCTCGACATCGGCGCCTGTGGCGTCCCCTAGCTCGAGCAGGCCACGCATCCGCATGTAGCGGCCGAAGATCGCCGCGACCGAGTCGCCGGCGGCCCCGGCCAGCTCGACGAGTTCCTGGCCGTCGTCGATGCGCTCCTGGGCAACCTCCGGCCCGTAGGCGAGGCCATGTATCAGGAAAAGCGCCTCGGCGAGCGCTTCCGAGTCGCCCGCCCGCCGGGCCAACGCCAACGATTCTTCGGCGGGCGCGCCTGCATCATCCGGACGGCCGCCCAGCCAGAGTTCCATGCCCAGACGAAACATCAGCCGCGCGCGAAGGGCGTCGTCGTCGTCGCCCAGGGCGGCGACGCCTTCCCGGATCAGCGCCAGCGCCTCCTCGTTGAGCTCGCCCGGCTCTCCCCAGGTAAAAGCGTACTCAAAGGCAGCGCGGGCGAGTTGGTGAGGAAGCTGGCACTGGCGGGCGACGGCGGCGGCCTGCAACGCGATCTGCATCCCTTTGTCCCGATCGCCGCCCTGGTTGTGCGCATCGGCAAGCGAGAGCAGCAGCTCGCAGCGGCGCGGCTCGTCGGGCGTCGCCAGCAGCTCCAGGGCTTGCAGGGCGCGTTCATAGTGGGCCGCTGCCTCCTCGTACGCGACAACGGCCATCGAGCGCTCGCCTGCCTTCGTGGCGTACGAGATCGCTTTGTCGACGTCGCCGCCCGGAGCTGCTTGAAAGAAATGATGCGCCAGCTCCGCCAGGTGCGGCTCGACGTTCCCCTTGTGCAGTTCCTCCAGCGCCTGGCCGATCTGACGGTGAAGGATGACGCGCCGAGGCGTGCTCAGCTCGCCGTAGAGCGTCTGGCGAATGAGGGCGTGGGTGAAGTCGTAGGTACCGGCCTGGTCACCCGCGCGCTCAACGATGAGCTGCGCGCCCAGCGCTTCGTCGAGTAGATCCAACAGCGCCGTCTCGTCTTCACCCGTGATCGCGCGCAGCTCCTCCCAGGAGAGGCCGCCGGTCATCGTGGAGGCGCAAATGAGCATGCGGTTGGCGCCTTCGCTCAGGCGCGAGAGGCGCCGGCCGATCACCTCTCGTACGCCCTCCGGGATGCCGAGCTCCGATATCGACGTCACGCGTGCGGTCCAGCGCCCGCCCTCGCGGTAGAGCTTCCCTTCCTCCATGAGGAGGCTCAGCACCTCGCGGATGAAGAACGGGTTTCCCTCCGTTTCCTGATAGAGCGCCTCGGCCAGCGCCTGCCTGCCCGCTTCGTTTTCTTCGCTCGGATCCATGGCCGTGAGCAAGGTGTACACCGCATCGCCGGGCAGGCCGCGCAGGAGCAGACGTAGGTAGGGCTGCTCGCGACGCAGCGTGGACATCACCTCGGCAAGCGGGTGGGTGCGGTCCAACTCCACGTCGCGGTAGGCGCAGAGCAGGAGAACGCGCGCGCCGCTGACGTTCCTGGCCAGGTATTGCAGCAAGAGCAGCGATGGCTTGTCCGCCCAGTGGATGTCATCAAGAACCAGCACCAGCGGACTAGCCATCGCCGCGTTGTGCACGAACTGCGTCACGCTGTCGAAGAGGCGGAGCCGCTCCGCTTCGCCCTCCATCGGTGGCGCTTCCGGAATATCTGGGAACCGCTGCCGTACGTCTGAGACCAGCTTGGCGATTTCGGGCGCGCCCGCCCCCAGCTCCTGGCGGAGGACTGGATCGGGCCGGCTGCGCATGTACTGGCGAAATGCCTCGACGAACGGTTGGTAGGGCAGCGCCATGTCGCCCTCGTAGCAGCGGCCCAGGAGCACCTGGGCGCCTCGCAGGCTGGAGTAGACGCCGAACTGGTCGGCGAGGCGCGTCTTGCCGATACCAGGCTCGCCCACCAGCATGGCCAGCGAGCCGCGACCGGACAGCGCGCCCTCCAACGCCACCTTGAGTTGCTCCATCTCTTGCTCGCGTCCGACGAACCGGCCCCAGTCGATCGCCTGGACCTCTGCGGAGAACTGCGACGGCTCCGTCAGCCTCGGTTCAGGAGTTGACCGATCGCGGATGCGGCGCAACTCGTCGGCCACAGCGGCAGCGCCCTCCGGCCGCTGGTCTGGCGCCTTCGCCAGGAGGCGTACGGTGAGCGCCTCGAGGGCGCGCGGGATGTCGGGCGTGTGCCACGAAGGGGCGACCGGCGCGGTGTTGACGTGCTGCGAAATCACGGCCACAGCATCGTCACCCAGGAAGGGCGGACGGCCGGTGGCCATTTCGTACAGGACACAGCCGAGCGAGTAGAGGTCCGACCGTGGCGTGGCCTGGCTACCCAACGCCTGCTCTGGCGGCATGTAGGAAGCGGTGCCCACCATCATCCCCGCCATCGTCAACCGCGAGCGGTCCAGCGCGACAGCGAGGCCGAAGTCCCCCAGCTTGGCCGTGCCGTCCTGGGCGAGCCAGATGTTCCCCGGCTTCAGGTCGCGATGGACGACGCCCCGACTGTGGGCGTGCTCAAGCGCCCGGCACACCTGCTCGGCAAGACGCAGCGCCTCGTCGGCGCCCAGCCGATGGCCTTCGGACCGCTGGAGCTGCCCCTCCAGATCACCGCCCGTCATGTACTCCTGGATGAGGTACGGCTGGCCGGCCTCATCGCCGACGTCGTAGACGGTGACGATATGCGGGTGGTCGCCGAGCCGGCCCATCGCCTGCGCCTCGCGATGCACGCGGGCCAGGCCCTCGGCGTCCAAACCGTCCGCCTTGATCAACGCGAGCGCGACGTCGCGGTCGAGCATCGTATCGTGGGCCAGGTAGACGCGCTTCTTGGCCCCCTCGCCCAGGAAGCGCTGCACCTGGTAGCGGCCGGAGGCGAAGGAAGGCGGGAGGCCGTGTGCGGGCTGGGGAGTAGGCGTGCGCGGCGACGACACGTCGCCAAGGGGAGCGCCACACTGGTTGCAGAACGCGCTGCTCGGCAGGCTCGGCTGGCCGCAGCTAGGGCATGACGCCTCGAGGGCGGAGCCGCAGGCATTGCAGAATCGGGCTTCGCTCGGGTTCTCCTGGGCGCAGGATGGGCAGCGCATAGCTATCGCCCTTGCAGGGCGCGCTCAGTATATAGGATCAACGCGGATCTGCTAGAAGGATGCCAGAGAGTACTGAGACCGGCCGGGCAGAGGAGTTGGGATGAGGAACGCAGAGTTGTTGCGCCCTACGGAACCGATCGGTCACGTAGACCGGGCTGGTGTGCGCGAAGAAGTTCGCCGCCGAACACCTGCGGGCCAGCCGACCCCAAGGCCCGTAAGGCGATCCAGCAGCTCGCATCCACCCGGAAGGAGTGGTTCAACAAGGCTCGTTTGCCATCTTCCCTCACCTCGCCT
>Ga0247727_10006229_pt1 | contig 23599 bp, 25 predicted proteins | sample WisWelCaveWW1625_FD_202498 | JGI IMG/M metagenome (GOLD analysis project Ga0247727, IMG submission 202498) | Biofilm microbial communities from Wishing Well Cave, Virginia, United States - WW16-25 | ecosystem: Environmental > Aquatic > Deep subsurface > Groundwater > Cave microbial mat | place...
ATCGCCAATGCGATTCCTTTGTTCTCTGCCATGAATATTCACCTCGTTTCTATCTGAGCGCAGCGTGCTTTGACAAAAGCACTAGCGCGACCAGTCCCATGATGGCGACAATCGCCAGTACGACCAGTCCGATGCGCTTCGCTGGCATCAGTCATCCTTGCGGGTAAAACTCTTCGCGCCAGTCGAACGGCCTGATGACCGGTGTGGCCACTTCTCCACTCGGGCAGTCGCAGATCGCGAGCAAGGGTCCGCGGTAGGAATAGTCTATGCCTCCCTGGACTTCCTTGAGCGGGCATCCGACGCGCTGCTCACAGACTTCGTACGGGTTGAACTGGGCGTATTCGCTGCCCATCACATACTTGCCGGTGGCTCCCTTGAACAAGAGCACTAGTCCGACAACTGCTATGACTGCGACAATACCCAGAATAACCATTGCGAGTCCTTTTCCTTCTTCAGCCATGGGTTATCACCTTCTTTTGGTACAAATGCTAATATACCTTTGTGTATACTGGGAGTATAAATATCTTTCTGTTTGTCCTGAGTGAATCTTATTAAACAACAGATGTCAGGAGGGGCTATGGGCGTTAGCATTGATGTGTTGTGCGAAAGATTAGGATTGGATCAAGTAATCCCCAAATCTGAATATGAGCGCATATCAAAATCGCCTGCTTCTCTTGAATTGAGAACAAATTGGTATGATACGGAATGGCTTGCTTCGGCCAAGGCGATTGCGCCAATAGTAAGCGAGAGACTGGCTGGAGCCGAGACTGTCCTTGAGCTTGGCTTTGGGACCGGCTTTCGCTTGTTGTATTATGCTTTGAACCACCCCGAGACACGGTTCGTCGCTGTCGACAAGGAAGATGAGCAAGTGCAGATGCTTGAGAAACGCTTAAAGAGATTGCGCATACGCAACGTGCAGGTAGAGCTTGGCGATATGCACGACTTACTGGGAAAATACTCTGTCGTGTTAGGAATTGATTGTTTCAGTTCTGGCATGCCGACAATCCCGGTAAGGGAATATCTTCGGCCTGAATACCTGCGCTTCGGCAATATGGTGGACGCGTCAAAATCTCCTGCGTTCTTCTGTGCGTCTTTCTACGAAATCCCGCAACAGGTTTATTGGGCTGACGAGACTCACAAGCTTATTTCATCAATCGGGCAAGAGGCTGGCTTGCCTCGGCTTGAGACAGTGCCGTTCTCATATGTTCATAGTTCCGGCGTGCACTGGAGTGGCAGGCTGATGTTCATGATGCCTGAATGATAAGGAATCAAAGATTCAAACCACTATCAGGACAAACCATCCGAAAAGGTGAACATATTAGTTTAATCTGCTGGCTTAGGAAAAGTTAAAATACCACCTTTCGATTTGACAAAGAGATGAAAGACGAAATTCCACCGTATGATTACGGACCGTCTCTGGTGTTAGACATATCAGGTGCATCACCAAAAGAGATGGCTTGGTATCAGAAGCTGCAAACAAAACTTGGTTTGAGTTCTGCTGAAGAAGCAGTTATTTACCATGCAGCAATGTATCATGCTAAGGCAATGGAATTCTCAAAAGAAGATCAGGCAGGAATGTTCGGCAAAGAATCGCCTGAGAATAGAAAAATTCTGCTTGGTATTCTTGAAAAGCTTATTGAAGGCGAAGACCTGCCAGAATTTTAAAAACTCAAAGCCCCTGCCTTCTTCCACCTTCCCAGAAACCCTTATAAACATTCTTCTGCTGCCTTATTGTGATGGAAAAGATCGGCCTTGACCAGCCGACGCTGAAAGCGCTTGCTGGCGAGACTCGTGTGAGGATATTGAAGATTCTCGACAAGAAGCCGCTCACTCAGTCTGATCTTGCCAATGAATTGCGCATGAGCTTGCCGACAATCGGCGAGCACATGAAGGCGCTTGAACATGCAGAGCTTGTCGAGCGGGAGCAGACAGAACGCAAGTGGAAGTATTATTCGCTGACGAACAAGGCAAGGCTGCTGCTGCACCCGCATACGACGACGATATGGTTTGTGCTTGGGCTGTTCTTGTTCAGTGCGGCGATGACTTTCATCAATGCGTTGAAGTATTTCAGCGAAGGCGCTGTATCGGTATTCGGCGGCCAAAAGATGATGGCTCAAGAGGCACTGACGGCAGAGGCAGCTCCTGCGCTCGCAGCAGACGCGGCACGCGCAGCGCCGGCGGTCGCATCCCCGATATGGCTTATCGCCTTCGGCATCGTGACGATTGTCCTGCTGATATTCCTTGTCATGCTCCTGAAGAGGCACGGTTGGTTAGGCAAGTCCCTTAGCAACAAAAAGAATATATAAGCAAGGTTCACCTAAGGAAAAAGCGGTGATGTAAAAATGAACAAACTCGCATTGATTTTCGGAATGATTGCGTTATTGCTTTTGGCTGCCTGCCAGATAACTGTGCAGCAGCCGACAGATCAGCAGCCGAACACGATAAACGTGAACGGCAATGCCCAGTTCAAGGCAAATCCTGACGAGGCGACCATCCTTGTGCGCGTCGAGACAAACGGCACTAATGCCAAGGAAGCGCAGGACAAGAACAGCATCGCGATGGAAGCAGTCCAAAAAGCGCTGAAGCGTGCAGGTGTTGATGCGAGCGAAATGGAGACCATGAACTACAATATCTATCAGAACCTGGTGTGGGACTACAAGGAGCAACGCCAGATTGACATGGGATTCAAGGCATCGCACACGCTGAAGGTCGCCACGAAAAAGCTTGATATGGCCGGCGAATACATCCAGATCGCGATTGACAACGGCGCGACGAACCTGGACAGCGTCAGCTTCTCGCTGAGCAAGGCTGCTGAAAAGGACGCGAAGGATGAAGCGTTGCGGCAGGCAGTCAAGGATGCCCGCGGCAAGGCAGATGCGCTCGCAGACGGCCTTGACCTCAGCATAAAACGCGTTGTGAGCGTGAGCATCAACGAGTACAACGTGATTCCGTTTTACCGCGGTGGCGCTGAAATGATGATGGCGAAGGCAGATATGGGCGCTCCTGCACCGCCGATCGCGCCGCAGGAGATCGATATAACCGCAAGCGTCCAGGTGGTGTTCGAGATTGCGTAAATCAGTTCTTTTGTTTTCTTGTTTGCTTGTGCTGCTGGTAGCGTGCGCGCCGCCACGGGTGGATCCGCTCGGACCGCCGCCTGCGGATGAGCCGGTCTTTTGTGCTCAAGACGTGCAGGAATGCCCTGATGGAAGCTTTGTGGCAAGGCAGCCGCCGAGCTGCGAGTTCGCGGTATGCCCTCAAGGCGGTGAAGCGCCTGCTGGAGAAGTCGCTGAAGGTGCTGAGCCAGTCGCGCCTGACTGGGCTCAGACAGCTCCTGGAGAGACAGAGACAGCAGAATCCTGCGTGGCAAAGGGCGGCGAGTGGCAGCGGCGCTTCATAGGATATTTCTGCAATTATCCAACAAATGACGCAGGCAAACCGTGCAAGACTGGTGCGCAATGCGATGGAGAATGCATTGCAGAGCGTCCTGACTCGGAATACGGCGCTTGCAGCGAGTTCAGGGTCGTGTTCGGATGCATCAACTTTATGGACGAAGGCAAGGTCATGCCGATGTGCATTGATTAGATGAACAAAGCGCTCCTGCTAGCGGCACTGCTTGTTTTCCTGAGCGCTTGCGCTGCTTTTCCAACAGGTCTCAAGCCGCCTGCGCATGTCGCGTGCACAGAAGAAGCAAAGATCTGCCCTGATGGCACTGCCGTCGGCAGGATAGCTCCTGACTGTGATTTTGCGCCCTGTCCAAAGGAAGGCAAGGTGTACTGCGAGTCTGACGATGACTGCATCTGCGGCGGCATCGACCCTGAGACAGGGAACTGTTTTGTCGGCAACAGGAATTATTACGATGTTTTCGTGAACAAGGAACAGGACTGCCCAGACTTCTGCACCGGCATTGACGGCAGGATGCAGACGCGTTGCATGCGCAACAAGTGCGCTCTTGTGCGCGGCGAGCCGCCAGAAGTCGCGCCGTGGATATCAATCGCTGCTGAGCCTTCACGGGGCGAAGTGCCGCTATCGGTGCATTTCATCGCGAGACTGCACGGCACAATATTGAAAGGATATGCTTGCGCTAAGCAGAACTGGACTTTTGCAGACGGCAAGGAGTATGTGCTCATTCCAGAATGCGACATCAGGCAAGTGACCGAGTTCCCTACTACCTATGAGGTCTTGCACCACTATGAGCTTCCTGGGCTGTACAATGCCACGTTCTCGCTTGGCAACCTTACCACGGCTTTCTACAGCATCATCGTGCTTCCTGAATCCCTGCCGCCGGAATGTGACGAGGCTTCTGACTGCGCTCCTGCGCAGTGCTGCCATGCTGCCGACTGCGTCATAGTGGAGAAGCGGCCTTATTGCAATGATGTCTTCTGCACGCAGGTATGTCTGCCTGGAACGATGGATTGCGGCGGCAGTTGCGCGTGCGTCGCAGGCAGGTGCACTGGGCAAGGCTTCTATACCGGGGCAGCGCCTACTGGGAAGGTTCCCTGGCAATCGCTTTCCTGATTATCGTGCTCTTGTACTGTTCAGGCATGTATGGCTCAAGCCTGAATATCCTCGCTTTCATGCCGAGCTCTTTGAGCTTGTCCGGCAGCTTGTCTGCGAATGTTTTTTGGTCATAGCCGAGGCAGATCACTTCAGGGTTCTCCTCGCGCACGATGCGGTAGACGTCTCCAGGATAACCCATCACTGCCTTGTCAACGATGCGCAATGCCTGCACCATCTGCAGCCTGTCCTGCTCAGAAAATGTCGGCTTTTTGCCTTTTATCTTCTCTGCAGTGCTGTCTCGCGCGATGACGACTACAAGCTTATCGCCGTGCTGCCTTGCCTGCTGGAAGAAATTGATGTGGCCAGGATGCACGAAGTCAAATGTGCCGAAGACCATCACTTTTGTCATGGCTTGCTTTTTTGTGTCGCCGAGTTTATATAGATTCTGGCTTGCCATGGCCTGATGCTCAGGGGAACCATTGACGACAAGTTCCAGGTTTACGTGACCATCGACCTGGCAGACGCAGAACTGCTCGGGCAGGACAAGAGGATTTATGGCGTGATGCGCAAGCCGCCGTCAGTCATCAAGGCAGAGGCTGCTGCGCTTCCACAGCCAGAGAAGAAGCCAGAGAAGAAGACCCGCAGGAAAAACAACACCTCTTACCTGCCTGAATGCGGTCCTGGAGAGGTGCCTTTCAAGCTTGAGCTCTGGGATGCTTTCAGGTTCTCCGGAAGCCCAGACAAGATTGACTGCGCAGCTATCAAGTCCTATGAATTGCGCATCGCACGACTGCATTTGACTCAGTTGTATGACGGTCAGCGGCTAAAGCGTAGCTATCCGCACATCCCTGCCCCATTCCCCCTGGTAGAGGTCTATCTCGAGAAGCCAGCGCAAGAGCCTTCAGCGCCTTCTCCTCCGCCAGCACAAAGTTTATAAAGCAGGATAGCCCCCAGTCGTACCAAAAAGGTGATTACTAAGTGCTGCAAAAGCTGTCGATAGGCATTGTTCTCGCACTCATGCTGAGCACGTTCGTGCTCGCGATACACACTCCAGAGACCAGGTATTCTGTCGCTCAGACCACGATTGAGCAGCGCAACATACTGAACATCGAGAACCGCTATGGAACCGAGTTCACCCAGCCTTTCGGCGGCTATGGGATGAAAGGCGCCAGCCAAGGCAGCTTCGGGCTCAAGGGCGCTGAGGAAGGTACTTCAGTGCTATCCACAAATGCTTTCATCCCGCGCGGCAGGGACCCGAGCAAGATAAGCAATTATTATGCAAGCGCGCGCGGCTATCAGATAATCAATGAGCACGTGGAGCTCGCGCCTGTGGCGCTTGAGCTCACTTCCCGGCCTCAGATCAACGGCACTCCGCAGGGTAATGCGCGTATTATCAGCAGGAAGCCGACAGGCATCGGTATCCCGCAGGCGACAGTGGTTCTGCGCACCAAGGACCTTCCTCCTATCAAGCCTTATTACGTTTACGAGGCCTGGCTTGTCGACGAGGACACCGCGACCTCGATGAGCCTTGGGATTTTCCAGCCTGCTCCTGTAGGCCGCGTCGCAACACTGAGTTATACCTCAGCACTCCCGCTGGATCCGTTCGAGAGCATAATCGTGACGACAGAACCATTCCCTGACAGCAACCCGATGCCAGGGCAGGTGGTGCTCGCAGGGGACATCGAGGAAAAGATAGTGAGGTCGAAATGAACAAGTTCGTGGCGTTGGCATTGCTGGCATTGCTCGTGGCTCCTAGCGTGCTTGCCGCGGTGTACGTGAAGCCTGAGGACATCAAGTTCCGCGCGGGTGGAGTGCACAGGTTCAACGAGTATTTTTACGATCCCCGCGTCCAGGACAAGAAGTTTGACGTCAGGGTGTACCTGACGCCCCCTAATCCGCCTGTTTTCGCTCGCGGCTATCCGCCGTTCTATCCGCGCGGAAGCGCTTGGATACAGAGCGTGAGGACGCAGTACAAGCCGCATGGCGCAGTCACCGTCTCTGTGAAGGAATTGCGGCCGTCGTACAATGACAACACTGTTTATCAGGCTTGGCTTTATGACGCTGATTCAGGATATGCGTTGAGCCTTGGCCAGTTCGAGACCATCGGCGGAGGGGTGGCTGACCTGAAGTTCAGGGGAAGCTTCTACTTTGACGCGTATGATTATGTGCTTGTCACGAGAGAACCAAATGACGATATTGACCCGCGGCCTTCTGATGATGAGGTGCTGATCGGAAAGATCAGCTTCAGGGCGCTGTACGAGCCTATGCCATTGCTTGGCGAGCGCGCGCAGTATGGCTATTCTTACTACGGCAACTGATTCCATGAAGAAAGGCAGTCTTATCTGTCCTGAATGCGGACACAAGCAGGCAGCTGTGATTCCAGGAGAATCCTGTCAGGCTTTCTACCAGTGCGCTGGCTGCAGGAAGACAATCAGCGCGAAGAAGAGCTGCTGCGTGTTCTGCGACTATGGCGACAGGCCCTGCCCTGCTGCTGAGAAGCACAAAAAGAAATAGAAACTGCCTTTACTTGCTGCTCGTCGACCAATAATAAGGTAATAACTTCCACAATCGTTTTGTCTCTGTGCCCGTCAGGGCACCGAAATTCATAGTATTCATCTATATCTTTGCCACTTAACTTTACTGCATCGATTGAAGGTTAAATATTTAAACCCAGGTACGAGAGACGCTCATAAAAAAGAGCACGCTATGAAACCTTTCAGCCTGAAGGGCTCGATGTATTTGTACCAGCAGAGCCTCAAGGTGCTTCCTGCTGGTACAGGCAGCAATGCCCGTATAATGCGCGCTGTCTGCCCGATAGGCACTCCGTGCACTATCTTCATCGACAAGGCGCGCGGAGCGCGCATCTGGGATGTTGATGGCAACGATTACATCGACTACCGTCTCGGCTATGGTCCTGTCATTCTGGGCCACGGCTATCCGCGCATCACGCGTGTCGTGAACCGCGCGCAGAAGGAGGGTGCGGTGTACGCGCTGGGCAACGAGCTGGAGATCGAGCTCGCGAAGAAGATAATCGAGCTGGTGCCGTGCGCAGAGATGACGCGGTTCGCAAATTCAGGAACTGAGAGCACCATGGTTGCGGTGAGGATCGCGCGCGGCTACACAAAGAAGGACAAGATCATCAAGTTCGAGGGAGCGTACCACGGCGCGTACGACTACATGCTTTATTCCACTGACTCTCCGTTCACTGCGCCGCGCAGGAAGCCGTATCCGATGTCCTGGGGTATCCCTAAGGGCATAGACAAGTACGTGCTTATCGAGGAGTGGAACAACTTCTCGTCCATCGAACAGACAGTGCGCAAGCACCACAAGGATGTGGCTGCGATAATCTGCGAGCCTGTAATGGGCAATGCAGGCTGCATCCCGCCCAGGCCAGGCTACCTGAAGCATTTGCGCGAGCTCTGCGACAAGTACGGCATCCTCCTGATATTCGATGAGGTGAAGACCGGCTTCCGTCTTGCGCTTGGCGGAGCCCAGGAAGTGTTCAACGTCATCCCTGACATCGCATGCTTTGCTAAGTCTCTCGGCAACGGCTACCCTATCGCCGCAGTTACAGGCCCAGAAGAGATAATGAGCGTGGTCGGCCCTGGCAAGGTCTTGCACGGAGGCACTTACTCTGCCAATCCGATCGCGATGGCTGCAGGGCTGGCGACACTGGACGTCCTTGAACGCAAGCAGGTGCATGAGCACATCGGCAAGTTCGGCAAGCGTCTCATGCGCGGAATCAGCGCGGTATTCACTGATGCGAGGATGCCGCACGTCATCCAGGGATTCCCTTCCATGTTCCAGTTCTTTTTCACAGAGAAGAATGGCATCTGGTCATACCGCGATCTCGAGGCATGCGACAGGAACCTCTATGCGAGCCTGCACGTGGAGCTTCTCAAGCACGGCGTGATGATCGACGAAGACAACGAAGAGGTCATCTTCACCTCGTTCGCGCACCATTCGCAGGAGCTCAATGAAACTCTCGCGGCTTTCAGCGATGCAGTCAGCGCAGTCAAGCGCGCGCCCAGGACCATGGTCGGAGGAAGGATATGAAGACCTGGAAGGCGCTCATCGCAGGCACGTGGAAGGAGACATCAACAAAAGTGCCTGTCATCAATCCGTACACGAACAAGCCTTTTGCTAAAGTCTGCTTTGCTTCGCCTGCAGACATTGAGACAGCGATCGCCAAGGCAGTGAAGGCATTCGAGATCACGAAGAAGCTGACAAGCTACGAACGCTCGCAGGCATTGCACTCGATCGCAGAGGGCATCAGGGCTCAGCGAGAGGAGTTCGCCAAGCTCCTGACGCTAGAGACCGCCAAGCCGCTCAAGCACAGTTTGGCAGAGGTCGATCGCGCGATAAATACGTTCACGATTGCGGCCGAGGAAGCCAAGCGCATCCCTGGCGAATACCTGCCTGTTGACATAACTCCGCTCAGCGGCAGCAAGCGGGCAGTGGTCGGAAGGTTCCCGATAGGTCCTGTCGCAGGCATAACGCCGTTCAACTTCCCGCTCAATCTTGTCGCGCACAAGATAGCGCCTGCGCTTGCCGCAGGCAATCCGATCCTGCTCAAGCCTGCGAGCAAGACGCCCTTGAGCGCGCTGAAGCTCGGCGAGCTGATAGTCGAGTCAGGCTGGCCGAAGGAAGCCATAAGCATCCTTCCAAGCAAGTCAGCTGACGCGCAGAAGCTCGTCACAGACGATCGCATCAAGCTCTTCTCCTTCACAGGTTCGGCTGACAACGGCTGGAAGCTGAAGTCGATCGCAGGCAAGAAAAAGGTCGTGCTTGAGCTGGGCGGCAATGCTGCAGCGGTCATAGACGATTCCGCAGACCTGGAGCGCGCCATCGAGCGTTGCGCATGGGGCGGATATTATTATTCAGGCCAGAACTGCATCCATGTCCAGCGCATCCTCTGCCACGCCAGGATCTTTGATGAGTTCGTCAGGGGTTTCATCGCGCGGGTCAGGAAGTTCAAGCTCGGCGACCCGTTCAAGCCTGACACAGAAATGTCTGTGATGATCGATGAGGAGAACACAAGGCGGATCGAGGCTTGGGTGGATGATGCGCTTGCCAAGGGCGGCAGGCTGCTCTACCGGGGCTCAGCGCCCAAGGGCATGGCTGCGCCAATGGTTCTCACAAGGGTGCCGCCCGCTTGCGACATTAGCTGCAAGGAAGCCTTTGGCCCGGTGGTGCTCATCGACCCGTTTGAGGACTTTGACGAGGCTCTGGAGCGCGTGAATGATTCTGTCTTCGGCCTTCAGGCAGGCGTGTTCACGAAAGACATCAACAAGGCCTGGAAGGCCTTCGAGGCCCTGGACGTTGGTGGCGTGATTATCAATGACGTTCCGACCTTCCGCGTCGACAACATGCCTTACGGCGGCATCAAGGACTCTGGATTCGGCAGGGAAGGCGTGAAATACGCGATTGAGGACATGACAGAGCTCAAGGTCATGGTCGTCCACCTATGAACAGAACACAGCAGCTTCTCAGGCTCCGCGAGCAGCACGTGCCAAAGGCGCTATGGACGTTGGCGCACGTGATCGCGAAAGAAGCGCGAGGCGCCACAATCACAGACATCGCTGGCAGGACATATATTGATTTCGCAGGCGGCATAGGCTGCGTCAACGTGGGCCATTCAAATCCTGCTGTCGTGCGTGCAGTGATCAACCAGGCGAAGAGATACATGCATGTTGGCCAGAATGCTGTTTCCTACGAGCCTTACATCTCTCTCGCGCAGAAACTCAACACAATCATCCCTATCTCAGGCAGGAAGAAGACGATGTTCTTCAACAGCGGCGCAGAAGCAGTCGAGAATGCAGTCAAGGTCGCCAGGTATGTCACCAAGAAGCCAGGCATCCTCTGCCTTGAGAACGGCTTCTCTGGGCGCACGCTGCTTGCAATGACACTCACGAGCAAGGTCAAGCCGTACAAGCTCGGCTTCGGACCGTTCGCGCCAGAGGTCTACCAGGTGCACTCGCCTTATGCCTACCGCAAGCCTGATCATTTGAGCGAGCAGGAATACACAGACTGGTGTGTCAGCGAGTTCGAGGAGTTCCTGTCGCGCGGCGCAGCGCCAGAAAAGATCGCAGCAATCGTGCTGGAGCTCGTGCAGGGCGAGGGCGGATCCATAGTCCTGCCAAAGCAGTACGTCAGAGCGATAGCAAAACTGTGCAAAAGCAATGGAATCCTTCTAATTGTTGATGAGATACAGACAGGTTTTGGCCGCACAGGCAGGATGTTCGCCACAGAGCATTATGGTATCAAGCCAGACCTTGTGGTGACAGCTAAATCCCTCGGCGGCGGCCTGCCGTTGAGCGCAGTCACAGGCCGCGCAGAGCTCATGGATGCGGTGCACGAGAACGGCCTTGGCGGCACATTCGGAGGAAATCCTGTGGCCTGCGCAGCAAGCCTTGCCTCGATAATGGAGCTGCAGCGGCTGAAGCTTGTCCAGCGTGCAGAGCGCATCGGGAAAAAGACGAGAAAAGCGTTCCTTGACCTGCAGGAAGGCACGCGCATTGTCGGAGACGTGCGCGGGCTGGGCGCGATGCAGGCCATCGAGCTGGTGGCGAACAAAAAGACAAAGGAACCGGTAAGCAAGGAAACGATGACGCGCATATCGCAGGACTGCGTGAAGAACGGCCTGCTCATCCTCTCTGCAGGACTGCACAGCAATGTCTTTCGCACGCTCATGCCGCTCGTGATGACCGACGCGCAGCTTGACAAGGGACTTGGAATCCTCTCTGGTGCAGTGCGGAGGGCGCAATGAGGATACTTGTGCTTGGCGGAGCAGGCGCAATGGCAGAGGTCATAGAGCGCGACCTTCTCGAGTCAGGCGCAGAAGTGATTGTCGCTGACAGGGATCCCAAGCGCGTGGAGCAGCGCGTCAAGCTGCTCAAGAGCAGGAAAGTCACAGGAAAAGTGGTTGACATAAAGGCAAAAGATTTTGTCAGGCAGCTGAAGAGCGCTAAAGCTGATGTGCTGATCAACAGCACTTGGTATGAACTTAATATGATAGTGATGCCGGCTGCGATTGAGGCAGGATTGCATTACATAGATTTGGGAGGGTTGTACTGGAAGACTTTGGAGCAGCGCAAGCTGCAAAAGCAGGCAAAAGCGGCAGGAGTGATATGCATTCTTGGGATGGGCAGCACTCCTGGCATAATGAACGTTTTGGCAGCACACGGCGCTCAGCATTTTGACACCATAAGGAAGATTGAGCTCAGGTGCGCTGGTGCTGTTTTGGAAAGGGTTCTTCCATCGAAGTATTTTGTTCCGCCTTACGCGATAAAGACCGTTATTGATGAGGTGCTGATGCCGCCGCCGGTGTTAAGGAACGGAAAAATCGTCATGGAAAAGCCAATCGGCACTCCGTTGTCTTTGCAGTTCGACAAGCCGATAGGCAAGGTGACCGGATATTACACGATCCATTCAGAAGTCGCGACAATGCCAGAAGTCTTCCGTAATAAGGGACTCAAGGAGATCGATTTCGCATATGCCTATGACCCTGAACTGATAAAGATAATAACTGCGCTCTCAAGGATAGGAATGACAAGCAAGGAAAAGCTCAAGATCGACGGTTGCGAAATCTCTCCTTATGATTTTCTTGCAGAAGTGGACAAGCGCATCCCGCGCCCTGAGAAAGACACAAGGGATATTGAGGTGCTGCGCGTTGACCTGTGGGGCACTTACAAGGGCAAGAAGCGTTTCGTGCGTGTAGAAGACATTGCGCACTATCTCTGGAACAAGAGCGCAGGGAGTGTCGAGACAGGGGTGCCAGCAAGCATTATTGCGCAATGGATTGCAGCCGGAAAGATAAGCAAGCCTGGCGTGTGGGCTCCTGAAGAAATTGTGGACCCATTGCCGTTCTTCAGGGAACTGAAAAAAAGGAAGATTGATGTTTACGAACAGATAAATAACAGTCCTCGTAAAAAACTCAACTAAAGGTGATGCGTATGGCGCAATCGTACAAGATGTATGTTGATGGGAAATGGGTTGGCGCAGAATCAGGCGCGACCATGGACGTTGTGAATCCAGCGAACGGAAAGGTCTTCGCGACAGCGCCAAAAGGCGATGAGAAGGATGTCGATGCTGCAGTGGATGCAGCGCGCGAGGCGTTCGACAAGGGCATCTGGAGCAGCAAGACTCCTGCAGAGCGTTCGACAGTGCTCTGGAGGTTCGCAGACATGATAGAGCAGAATGCGGCTTCCCTGGCAGGGCTTGAGAGCATGAACCAGGGCAAGAGTATCAGGTATGCGCGCGACAGCGATCTCCCGCTAGTCATCGACAACGTCAGGTTCTTTGCCGCAGCAGCGCGGATGCTCAACGGCAAGGCAGCGGCAGAATACTCAGGTCTCGGAACATCGTTCATCCGCAGGGAGCCGCTTGGCGTAGTGGGCGCGATAGTGCCATGGAATTATCCCCTGCTCATCGCCGCGTGGAAGATCGGTCCTGCGCTCGCCGCAGGAAACTCCCTCGTGCTCAAACCGGCGAGCTACACGCCCTTGACCGCCCTTGAGCTCGCAAAGCTCGCGAAAAAAGCAGGAATCCCTGACGGAGTGTTCAATGTCATCACAGGCCCTGGCGAGGCTGTCGGCGCTGCCCTTGCGAGCCACATGGGTGTGGACATGATAGCATTCACAGGCGACACAGAGACAGGCAAGAAGATAATGGAATACGGCACGCGCAATGTCAAGCGCGTCCACCTGGAGCTTGGCGGAAAGGCGCCTATGGTTGTCCTGCCTGACGCAGATGTCTTCACTGCTGCTGACGGCGCTGTGACAGGCGGCTTCTGGAACACAGGGCAGGACTGCACAGCAGTTACCCGTGTCCTTGTGCCAAAAGAGAGCCATGACAAGCTGGTCAAGGCGATGATTGAGCTTGCGCGCAAGAACTTCAGGCTCGGCGACCCGCTGAAAGAGACCACTGACCTCGGTCCCCTCGTCAGCTTCAAGCACAGGGAGCGAGTGGAAGGCTATGTGAAAATCGGAAGCCAGGAAGGCGCTGAGTGCGTCATCGGCGGCAGGCGGCCTTCTGGCAAAGAGTTCTCGAGCGGCGCATTCTTCGAGCCCACAATCCTCACAAAGGCAAAGCAGCGCTTCCGCGTGTGCAAGGAGGAGATCTTCGGGCCAGTGATGACAGTCCAGACGTACAACGGCATTGACGACGCAATCTCTCAGGCGAACGATGTCAGGTACGGTCTGTCATCAAGCGTCTGGGGCAAGGACATCAATGCGTGCATGAAAATCGCTGCCAAGCTGAAGTTCGGCACAGTCTGGATAAATGACCACGGCATCCTGACAAGCGAGATGCCCCATGGCGGCTACAAGCAGTCAGGCTTCGGCAAGGACCTGAGCCTTTACAGCTTTGACGAGTACACAAACGTGAAGCATGTCTATGTGGACCAGCTTGGACCAGGAGAAAAGCCATGGCACGGCGCAGTGCACAAGATGAAGTGAGGACCCTGACCACTGACGTGCTTGTGATTGGGTCAGGTGGCGCTGGCTTGCGCGCAGCCATCGCTGCCCACGATGCAGGCGCAAACGTCCTGGTCATCGGCAAGTGCAGGTTGGGCAGAGCCCACACGCGCCAAGCAGAAGGAGGCATCAATGCCGCGCTAGGCTCTCACGATCCAGAGGACACGTGGCTGGTCCATGCCGCTGACACGCTCAAAGAAGCCCATTTTATCAACGACGCACCTTTCGTAGAGAAGCTCTGCCGCGAAGCACCCTCAGTCATCCAGGAGCTCCTCAGCTGGGGCGTGCCATTCAACCGGACAAAAAACAATAAGATAGATCAGCGGTATTTCGGAGCTCATCGCTATCGCAGGACATGCTTTGTCGGAGACCGTACAGGTCTCGCCATACTTAATGCGCTCGTGCGGCAGGTAAGGAAGCGCAGGATCAAGCACATCGATGACGTATATGTGACCAAGCTCCTTGCTCGCGGCAGGCGTGTCATCGGCGCGTTCTGTGTCAGGCTAGCTGACGAGCGTCCTGTCATCATCCTCGCGAAAGCTGTCGTGTTGTCTACTGGCGGCTGCACGCGCGTTTACAAGACCAGCACGTACACAGAAGAGGGATATGGCGATGGGCTGAAGCTCGCGTATGACCTTGGAGCAGAGCTCATGGACATGGAGATGATGCAGTTCCATCCGACCGGTATGGTGTATCCTCCTCAGTACAAGGGCATCCTGGTGACAGAGGCAGTCAGGGGTGAAGGCGGCATACTGCTCAATGCAAAAGGCGAGCGCTTTATGCTGCGGTATGATCCGCAGCGCAAGGAGCTCGGACCAAGGGATGAGGTAGCGCGCGCGATCTGGTCAGAGATCCAGGCAGGCAGGGGCACGAGGCATGGCGGGGTATGGCTGGACATCACGCACGTAAATCCTGCGATCGTAAGGAAGCGATTGCCAAAGATGGTCAGGCAGTTCAAGACGCTTGCAGGCATAGATATCACGCGGCAGAAGATTGAGGTCGCTCCCACTGCGCATTATGCGATGGGCGGCATCCATGTAGCAGAAGATAATACAGTGTACGGCTGCACAGGGCTGTATGCTGCAGGCGAGACTACAGCTGGCGTGCACGGCGCGAACAGGCTTGGCGGAAATTCTCTGATGGACATCCTGGTGTTCGGGCGCGATGCAGGCGAGAATGCCGCTGCTTTCGCAAAGAAGAGCGTACACTTGCGGCCAGACTTGCGCGAGATCAGCGCAGAAGCACGACGCATCAGGGAACCGTTGCGCAAGCGCGCAGGCATCGCTCCGCATGTCCTTGAAGCGCGGATCAGGACTTGCATGTGGCAGCATGCAGGCATTCTGCGCAACCAGCGCGAGCTTGCCAAAGGTCTTGCCGAGATCAGGACGCTGCAGAAGGAGATTGCGCGTATCGGTCTTGGCAGCCAGGCGACATATGCGCGTGAATGGAGGCACTATCAAGACATGGCGAGCATCCTAATGATTTGCGAAGCAATTATAAGGAGTGCGCTCTTCCGGAAGGAGAGCCGTGGAGCGCATGCGCGCACAGACTATCCTGAGAAACGTAAGGCATGGCAAGTGCACGTGCGCTGCGCGGGAGGCAAAAAAGGAATGCATGTCTTCACCCGTCCTGTCGTCCAGCCGCGTGGAGCGCTCGCAAACCATCTGAAAAGTGAAGGGCTGCTATGAAGTATCGCATCGAACGCGATCCGTTGGGCAAAAAGAAGGTTCCGGCAAACGCTTACTACGGCATCCACACACAGCGGGCTGTGGAGAACTTCCCGATATCAGGGCTCAAGCCCCATCAAGAGCTGATAGAGGCGATCGGCGCAATCAAGCTCGCCGCAGCGCAGGCAAATGCCTCGCTGAAGCTTCTCGACGGAAGACGCGCTCGCGCGATCAGCCGCGCAGCAGCCGAAGTCATGCGGGGCAGGTGGAATGCTGAATTTGTGGTCGATCCATTCCAGGCAGGCGCAGGCACTCCGCTGAACATGAATGCCAACGAGGTCATCGCGAACAGGGCTATCGAACTGCTGCATGGCAAAAAGGGCGATTATCGCATTGTGCATCCGAATGACCACGTAAACATGTCGCAGTCAACGAATGACGTCATTCCTACTGCGATAAGGGTATCGTGCCTGAAGCTCATGCCGGTGCTTCTTGCCGAGTGCGAGAATTTGCGTCGCGCTCTCGCGCAGAAAGCAGGGCAATTCAGGAAGATCGCCAAGTCAGGCCGCACTCACCTTCAGGATGCGGTGCCTGTGATGCTTGGCCAGGAATTCTCTGCATGTGCCGAAAGCATTTCCAAGCGCGCCAGGCGCATCGCCCAGACGCGCAGCTTCCTGTCGCGCGTAAACCTCGGCGCCACAGCAGTGGGCACTGGCATCAACACGCACCCACGCTATCGGCAAATTGTCATAAGGCGCCTGTCTGCGGTCATCGGACTAAGACTGACAAGCGCGCCAAACCTTTTTGAGGCTACAAGCTCGCTCACTGACTTCCTCGCGTTCTCAGGGACGCTGCGCTCGCTGGCTGTCGACCTGTCAAAGCTGTGCAACGACCTGCGGCTGCTGAGCTCTGGACCGCGCACAGGCCTTGCAGAGATAACATTGCCTGCGGTGGAGCCTGGTTCAAGCATCATGCCTGGCAAGGTCAACCCTTCCATGGCAGAGATGCTTAACATGGTCTGCGACCAGGTGCTGGGCAATGACGAGGCGATAAGCCTGTGCGCCCAGCAGGGACAGCTCGAGCTCAATGTCATGACGCCTGCTGTCGCCCACAACCTTCTCGGCTCGCTGAAACTGCTGACCAACGGCATAAGGGAGTTCACGAAGCGCTGCGTGGCAGGCATCAAGGCGAACAAGGCAGCATGCGCGGAATACTATGAGCAATCGCTGGGCCTCGCGACATTGCTCGCTCCAAGGATTGGTTATGACAAGGCAGCAAAGCTCGCGCAAGAGGCCCTGAAGAAAGGAAAGACCATCAGGAAGCACGTGCTTGACAGGAAACTGCTCAGCGAGAAAGAGCTCAACCGCCTTCTCGATCCAAAGCGGGCTACGCGTCCGAATCGTTAGCGCGCTGCCTTCTTAATCGCTGCAGCGACGCGTTCGTGAACGCCAGGATCAAAAGGCGAAGGGATTATTTTGCCTGCTCTCGGCTTCTTGATCTCTGCAGCGAGCGCCAGCGCAGCAGCGAGCTTCATCTCGTCGGTGATCCTTCTCGCTTTCGCGTCTATCGCTCCGCGAAACACTCCTGGGAACGCGAGCACATTGTTGACCTGGTTCGGATAGTCTGAGCGCCCTGTCGCTATAACTGCAGCGCCGCCTTTCTTCGCGTCCTCAGGCATTATCTCTGGGACAGGATTTGCCAGCGCGAAAACAACGGGCTTCTTCGCCATCGAGCGCACCATCGCTGGCGTGACAAGCCCTGGCGCTGAGACGCCGATGAAAACATCAGCGCCTTTCATCGCATCTGCCAGTGTGCCCTTGAGATTGCGCTTGTTGGTGCGCTGCGCGATGCGTTCCTTGTAAGGGTCCATATTAGTTTTCCTGCCGCGGTAGATGATGCCTGCGGTGTCGCACAGGATGATGTCTTTGACCGGCTCGCAGCCCTTGCTATCGCCCAGGCAGCTGAGCAGGTTCGCTGTCGCGATGCCTGCTGCGCCAGCGCCTGAGATCGCCACGCGCAGCTCGCTGAACCGCTTGCCGACTGCTTTTGCCGCATTGATGAGCGCGGCAAGGATCACGATGGCAGTGCCGTGCTGGTCGTCGTGCATGACAGGGATTCCCAGGTCCTGCAAGGCTTTCTCGACCACGAAGCATTCAGGCGCAGTGATGTCCTCGAGATTGAGCGCGCCGAAGACAGGCGCGATGTTCCTCGCGACCATGATTATGTCAGCAGGCTTCTGGGACTGCACGCAGATCGGCCAGGCGTCCAGCTTGCCGAACCGCTTGAAAAGGATGCATTTGCCTTCCATCACAGGGATTGCTGCTGCTGCGCCCAGCCGACCGAGGCCGAGCACCTTGCTGCCGTCTGAGAGCACGCACACTGTGTTCGCCTTGATTGTATAGCGGTAAGCGTCGTCAGGATTCTTGGCTATCCGCCTGCACGGCTCTGCTACACCAGGTGTGTACGCAAGAGCGAGGTCTCTCGCCGTGTTCAGAGGGAACTTGCTCACGATCGCGAGCTTGCCCTTGTGCTTCTCGTGCAGGGCCAGGCTGCGGCGATAGGCATCATTCTTGGGCATAAGCCCAAGGCAGAACAGATGGGTTGAAAAATGTTATCTTTTTAAGCTCAACGCATTCTGTCCTCCCATGCAGAAAGTCCTTTTCGTCGTGTTCGGTGCGACAGGTGACCTGAGCCAGCGCAAGCTGATGCCGGCCTTGGTCGCGCTTTATCAGAAAAAGCAGCTGCCTGAAAGATTTGATATCATCGGCTTTGGCAGGAAAGAACTCACGCAGGAGCAATTCAAATCTTTGTTCTCAGGACTGCCTGAGGATTTTGCCAAGCATCTCGTTTACGTCAAGGGAGATTATGATGCGCCCGACGGGTATCAGCGTCTCGCAGAGCAAGCACGCGGCTTTGAGAATATCCTTTTCTACCTGACAACACCGCCAGAGGTCTACGGAAGCATTGTGGCACAGCTTGCCGCATCAGGACTATCGGATGGGACTTCTGGCTGGCGGCGCGTTGTCATAGAGAAGCCTTTTGGAAGCGACCTTGCTTCTGCCAAAGAGCTCAACAGCGTGCTCCACAGTGTCTTCAAGGAAGAGCAGGTTTTCAGGATTGATCATTATCTTGCGAAAGAGACTGTCAGGAAAATGCCGTCGATCCAGGCACAGGAAGGGATCCGCTGGAACAAGGACCATGTCGACCACATCCAGATTACTGCCTCAGAGGATTTTGGCATCGGGGGCAGAGGGGGTTTCTATGATCAGACAGGCGCCTTGCGTGACATGGTGCAGAGTCATCTATTGCAGATCTTATCCCTGATAGCGATGGATGCGTATGGCAATAAGTCCAGCGTGCTTCGTGATCTGGTCGTGCCTGGAGAAAAGGATGTTGTCCGCGGACAATATGAGGGGTATCTGCACGAGCAAGGCATCCCGCAGGCTTCATCCACAGAGACATTTGTCGCGCTCAAGACAGGTGTGGCCAACGAGCGTTGGCAAGGTGTGCCGTTCTACATCAGGACAGGCAAGCAGATGGCAGCGCGATACGCTGAGGTGGTCATATTCTACAAGGACAAGAGCGGGATAGTGATGCCTATCAATCCGCGTCCTGGGATGCCAAAGCCAAACACGCCAGAGGGGCACGAAGTGCTGCTCGCGAAGATCCTGCAGGGCGACAGGCGCTTGTTCCCATCCGCAGATGAGATTGAGCTGCAATGGCGGTTCATCGACAAGATAAGGGCGCAGTGGTCATCCACGCAATTGCATCAGTATCCTGCAGGAAGCACAGGCCCTGAGGAAGCTGATGAGCTCATCAGGCGCAGCAGTAACGCGTGGCTGAACTAGCTGATAGGAAGGCTGTAAATCACGTCAAGGGAAAATGGTCCTGCTCCAAGCAGAGCCAGGGTCAGGGCAGCTGCGATGAGCACCAGGTCATACTCATAGCCGCCGTGGATGATGTTGAACGGGCTCTTCCAGACGAACTTCTTCGCGTACCATGCGACGAGCATGTTTATCGCGATGAGCACTGCGGCGACGCGCGTGAATCCGCCAAGCAGGACCGCGAGCCCGCCGAAGAATTCTGCGAACGCAGAGCAGAACGCCCAGAAAACAGGCGGCTTGAAGCCGATGCTCTTGATGACCTTCACGTGCTCCATGAAGCCGTTCTTGGTGAGCATTTTTGGATAGCCATGGTAAAGAAACACGATTCCGAGCATTATGCGCAATGGAAGGTCAGCGAATGCGGCCAATTGTTCGAATGCCATGCTTATTCTTCCTGCTGCTGGCGCGAGAGAAGGATGACCGCGGCAGTCAGGATGACTATTGCGCCTATGCCTGCGAAGAACATGAATGTTCCGGCAGAACTCGCCTGCTCATCCATGATTGCTTGCCCGACTGGCGTGATTGGGAACGGAGTCGGCACTTGCGGCCTTGTCTCGATCCAGGCCTTTTCTATCTTGAAGGAATTCTCAGGAGTTCCGTCTGGCGCGAAAGTCTCTATGTTCACCCTTGTGCCTGTCGGGAATAGTGTTGTGAACCCTGACCTTGTCTGGCAATGCACGACTATATCGACGTCGAACGGTCCGGCAGGCAAGGCTGCGGGCTGCAGCTCGCAGAACGCGTGTGATGCGCCGAGCTCTGCATACATATGCCAGCGAAGAACGCTCACAGGCATGTCATTCTGGTTGAATCCCTGTATGCGCGCGAACTCATAACCTTGCGTGATAAACGTGGTCTGCAGCAAGGCTTCGTGCGTCTGCGAGACGATAGCGAACGCAGAAGGGATCAAAAGCAATGCCAATGCAAGCACCGCGAGCTTCTTCATGGTATTCCTCTTTTTCGAGGGGAATGAGAAATTGGGTATAAAAATGCTGCGGTTTAGAACAGGTCAGAACAGCTGCGGAAGCACTTGCACTTCGGACATACCAGTTTGCACTTCACGTCTTCCATGTGCGTGCCGCAATTCTCGCAGACGCGAGCACCAGCGTCGAACTGCTTGTTTATCATTCTTGAGCGCCCGCAGGCGCGAGGGTTTCTGTCCGCAGGACCCTAACTCAGGGTAATGTTTATATAATCTTCGTATGCCGTTGCATATGGAAAAGATGGTGAATCATCGTATCATCAGTAGGCCGTTCAAGGGCTGGGCTTCGCAGTTGCATGACATAATCCTCGGCGGGCAGGACGGCCTTGTGAACGTGCTTGGCATAGTGCTCGCGGTGGCTGCAGCCACGGCCAGCACGCGCATAGTCCTCATCTCTGGCCTCGCTGCCACGTTCGCAGAGAGCATCTCGATGGGTGCAGTGGCGTACACGTCTACCAAGGCGGCAAGGGAATACTACTTGAGCCTTAACAAGAATCCGCCGCACGAGTACGACGAACCGCTCAAGAGCGGCATTATAGTCGGCTTTTCGGCGATCGCTGGATCATTAATTCCGCTATTGCCGTTCTTCTTCCTGCCGGTCACAGTGTCAGTCTGGTGGTCTTTGGTCATCTGCACGCTTGCCCTCTTTGTTGTAGGCGCTGTCAAGGCAAGGATCACGATCGGCACATGGTGGAAGTCAGGCATAGAGCTTTCAGTGATCGGCATGGCAGCAGCCCTTGCCGGATATGCCATAGGCACTTTGCTGGGAGCCACAATCATCTGAAGGAGGTGGAAAACTTGAGAAAACACTGCATAAACGATTGCGAACATAATATAGTGCACCACTTTGCGCGCGTATTGGACGACCTATGGCGGTATGACCAGTATGTCAAGGACGCGAACAAGTGCGGCCACAGGGAATGCGCAGCATTGTGGAAGAAGATAGCAGATGTAGACGCCAAGCAGGCGAAGATGCTGCGCGACTCGCTAGAAAAGCTAGCGAAAGCTGGAAAGCTGAAGTGACTACTCGCTCTCCTTGCATTCGCAGTGCATGAGCTTCCTGCCGCAGCCAGAGCATGGCTTGCACATCGGACATGGCTTTCCAGGAACGTGGTGCAATGCTTTGTAGCCGCATTCAGGGCAGACTTGTGTTGGGGGTGCCTTTTTCATCGTTTTCCTCCTTTCAGCCGCAATGCGATCGCAGCTATCATCGCGTCTCTTGTCGGATGCTTCCTGAACGTATCTGCCAGGGCCTTGTCGCCGAATGCGCGTTCTATCCAGCTGCTGAAGTCATTCCTGCTGCCAGCGACATGATGGTGGAATGTCCGCAGGTCCATGCGTTCGAGCGCTTCCTTGAGCTCAGGCACTGTCCGGATAGTCTCTCCGCCCCAGAGCTTGAATTCCCTGTCAGGGGAGATTTCTGAAAGCAGCCTGCCTGCTTCTCCGCCAGACTCGACAGGCGGGGCGTGCAGCACAGAACAAAGCTTGCGCACGTCAAGCACTGACTGGGCTGCTTTTGCGATGTTTTTCGCTGTCAAGCCATGTTTCTCAAGCAGTTGTTCAGATGTTCCGCTTTCGCCGAACTTGTCCTGGATGCCGATTCGCCTCACTGGCACTGGCCAAGTCTCTGCGATAGCTTCCATGACTGCGCTGCCCAGTCCGCCAGTGACCTGGTGCTCTTCCACTGTCACGAATGCCCCTGTATTGCGGGCAGCCTTGATGAGCGCTCGCTTGTCGATCGGCTTGATGGTGTGGCAGTTGAGCACTTGCGCATTGATGCTCTGCTTCTCGAGGAACTTCGCTGCGAGCAGCGCCTGATAGAGCACTGGTCCTGCTGCTACGATTGTCACGTCAGAGCCATCATGGAAGACATCTGCTTTGCCCACTTCGAATGGCGTGTCCTCTGTGGTCATTACTGGAGTCTTGTCACGCGCAAAGCGCAGATAGACAGGCCCTTTTGTCTTTGACGCGGCGACCGTCGCCTTGCGCGTTTCAATGGCGTCGCACGGCACTAATATGGTCATGTTCGGCAATGCTCGGAGGATTGCGACATCCTCGAGCGCCTGGTGTGTTGCTCCGTCAGGCCCGACAGATATCCCAGCGTGCGCTCCTGCGATCTTCACAGGCACGTCATTGTAGCAGATCGTCGTGCGTATCTGTTCCCAGTTCCTGCCAGGGCTGAACACTGCGAAAGATGATATGAAAGGGATCTTGCCCATCAATGCCATGCCTGCTGCGACTGTGGCCATGTTCTGCTCTGCGACTCCTACCTCGACAAACCTGTTCGGGAATCTCTGCTTGAATGCTGTCGAACGTGTGCTTTCAGTAAGGTCTGCGCACAGCACGACAACATTCTTGTTCTTCTCGCCTGCCTGTACAAGCCCTTCGCCATATCCGTCGCGCGTGGCGACAAGCTGCGGCTTGACATAGAAATTCGGGGCGAGCGTGACAGCCATGTTCAGTCCTCGCCTCGTTGTATGCGCTCGCGCCAGGCCTTGAGCTCGGTAAGCGCGACTTCTGCCTGCTCTGGAGTCGGAGCCTTGCCGTGCCACTCTGGATCATTCTCCATGAAAGACACTCCCTTGCCAGGCGTCGTGTGCGCGATGATGCAAGTCGGTTTCTCATAGATGGTCTTGCTTTCCTCAAGCGCGTCGATGATGTGGTGGATATTGTGGCCATCAACGTCTATCACGTGCCAGCCGAATGCCTCGTACTTCTCGCGCAATGGCTCGAGTGGCATGACTTCCTCTGTGTGGCCATCGATCTGCATGTTGTTGCGGTCCATGATGACAGTCAGGTTGTGCAGTTTTTTCGCAGCAGCGAACATGACTCCTTCCCAGGTGTTTCCTGAATCATGTTCGCCATCGCTGGTGATGCAGAAAACCCTGTTTGTCCTGCCGTCGATGCGCAGCGCGAGCGCAGCGCCAGCAGCCTGTGACAATCCTGAGCCAAGAGGTCCTGAAGTCGTTTCCATGCCAGGCAATGCTGTCCTGTGAGGATGGCCTTGCAGCCGAGAGCCAAGCTTCCTTAAGGTCTTCAATTCCTCTTTCGGGAAATATCCAGCATTAGCCATCGTTGCATATCGCGCAGGACAGA
>Ga0247727_10006230_pt1 | contig 23599 bp, 17 predicted proteins | sample WisWelCaveWW1625_FD_202498 | JGI IMG/M metagenome (GOLD analysis project Ga0247727, IMG submission 202498) | Biofilm microbial communities from Wishing Well Cave, Virginia, United States - WW16-25 | ecosystem: Environmental > Aquatic > Deep subsurface > Groundwater > Cave microbial mat | place...
AGTTGTGTGATCGGCGTCGAAGGCGCGCACGGGCCAGAGCCGATGGCAGTGCTGGTTCTGCGCGACGAAAAAGCCGGCCCGTCCGAAGTGATCAAACGCGCGAACGAATCGCTCAACCCGTCTCAGCGAATTCGCCGATGGTCGGTCTGGCCCGAACCAGATTTCCCTCGCACGCCGACACACAAAGTGCGCAAGCCGATAATCAAAGAAGCTGTGATGGCGCAGACGGCAGGCGAGGCTCCAGCCGCGACTCAGTCTGGCTCGCTTGCCGGGTTGATCGCATCAGTCAGCGGAGATCCATCCATCAAACTCGATGGCTCGGCGAATCTGAGCGCGGATTTGAAACTCGACTCGCTCGGCAGAGTTCAATTGCTCAGCGCCATCGAAGACCGCTACCAGATCGAACTCGACGAGGCCGCGATCACGCCGGCGACGACGCTCGCCGATCTCGAGCGGATGATCCACGAAGGCTCGCAACCAGTACCGGGAGCGGTAGCGACCGGTTCAGAAGCGGTAGCGACCGGTTCAGAATATCCGTATCCGCGATGGTCGCGCCGGTGGCCGATTATGTGGCTGAGAGTCGCGGCCTACTACCTGCTCGTGGCGCCATTTGTTCTAGTGATGTGTTGGCCGCGAGTGCGCGGTCGCGGCAATCTGCGCGATTTGCGCGGGCCGGCGCTCTTCATCGCCAACCACATCTCGATGGTTGATCCGGGAATGATCCTGTTCGCGTTGCCGTGGCGCTTCCGCCACAGGCTGGCGATTGCGATGGCCGGCGAACGGTTGCGCGGTCTGCGCCGTTCGCTTGAAGGCCGGAACCGGTTTACGAAGCTGCTCGACGCCGTGAAATACCTGCTGGTCGTGGCGGTCTTCAACGTCTTCCCGATGCCGCAGAAGAGCGGATTCCGGCGCAGCTTCGCGTTCGCCGGAGAAGCGGTGGATGAAGGTTGCAGCGCGCTGGTCTTTCCCGAAGGCCGGACGACCGAAGACGGGCGGATGAATCCGTTTATGTCCGGCATTGGAATGTTGGCCACGCAGCTCGACGTTCCGGTCGTGCCGGTAAAGATTGAAGGACTGTTCGATCTGGCGCGGCAGAGGCGGTTTTTCTCGCGTCCAGGAACGGTGACGGTGACTTTCGGCAAACCGATCAAATTCTCGCGCGACGTGGAAGCCAACGAGATCACGAAGGATTTGGAAGCGCGAGTCAGGAGATTGTGAGCGATGATCAATCGCCGGTTATCTCAGGGAAGATCATCGGGCTGGAAGACGGAGATGCCGCTGACCTGTGCAAGTTCCTCGCGGGCTTCGTAATACTGGTCAACCGGCCCCGCCACAATCGCGTGAACTTTATTCAGCAAAGCTTCGACATCATTCTTGCCCAACCCTTTGGTCTCAATCGTGTCGTGCATATGCACGGTGATTTTCGACGGAAAGAGCTTCCAATCGCCCTTCCGGCTGAACTCGAACGCGCCGGCGATGCTCATCGGAACAACGGGATAGCCGAATTGAATCGCCATTCGGAAGACGCCGGGACTGAGTTGTCCCACGCGGCCATCACGCGTGCGCGTGCCTTCGGCGAAGACGATCAGGCTGACGCCGCGATCCAGCGTCTCTTTCGTCAGCTTCACCATCTGTTTGTATTTCGCCAGATTGCCTTCGGGCGGGACGGGGATGTTGCCGAACCGTCGCATCATCCAGCCGTAAGCCGGGACTTTGAAGTGCGATTCGTGCTCTAGCCCGCGCACGAATTGGGGGATGGCGGAGTAGATGATAAAAGCGTCCCAGATATCAACGTGGTTGCAGACGAAGAAGCTGGTGCGGGCGCGGTCGAAGCGGGGCGAGTATTTCACTTCAAGATCAACTCCCGCGACGCGCAGGATATTGCGAAACAGCCAGCGCTGCGGCTTGTCGTTCCTGCGCGGATCAATGAACGCTCCGAGCAGCACCAGGAAGGAACAGACCGGGAAGAAAAAGATGATGCTGGCGAGCCAGCGGATCAAGGCGCGCGCGATGTAGTAGGCCTTCTGCGCAACATTGAGCGAAGACCAGGCGTGGCTCGGATGCCGGCGCGCTTCGCTTTGGGGAGTGAAAGTTGAACCCATCTCAGACCATTACGTTCAAAGCCGACGGCAACACGTCCAGGCTCTCGCACTGCACGGTCATCACCTCGCCGTCAATCATAATATCAACCGGCTCGTCGAAATCGAGATCAATCTGCCTGGCGCGGCCCGTCCAGATCAGCGGGTGATTGATGTGCGAGCCATCGTAGCATTTCGGAAAATTGCGGATGAAGTCGAAACGATCAGCCGACCAGCGCACGATCTCGATCTGGCCGTTGCTCGTGTCAGCGTACGGCGCGAGCATCATGTTGCCGCCCGTGAATTTGCTGTTGTTGAAGATCAGCAGCGCGGTTGGCGGCGGATCGGCCTGCGGCGTTCCATCCAGCTTTAGCCGGAAGACCCGTTTCTGGAATCGCGCCAGCGTCAGCACGACGGCCAAACCGTAACTAGCCGCGCCCAGCCGCTTGAAGCGTCCGGCCAGCGTGCAAACGTCGGCGACGAAGCCCAGGCTCAGGATGTTGATGTAATAGACCGCGCCCTGCTTGTGTTTCAAACGAATCACGTCGCACGGGCGCGAGCGGTTTTCGATGATGGCTTGCGTCGCGTACTCAACGCCACTATCGGTGAAATCTTTCAGGAATGAATTGCCGGTGCCGAGCGGCAGAAAACCTAAAGTTGGAATTTCGCCGCTGGCTGCCGCTTCGGGGAACAGGCCATTGACGATCTCAAAAGATGTGCCGTCGCCGCCGACGGCGATGAATTTGCGATAGCCGCTGCGAAAAGCCGCGCGCGCGATTTCGGTCGCGTGACCGGCGTGTTCGGTCTCAGCGGTGTCGAATTGCACGCCGGCGGTGCGCAGACGATCCAGCGCCGAGCCAAGCAGCTTGGCACATTTGCCGAAACCGGCTGCCGGGTTGACGATTGCGAGTGCTTCCATCGTCACAACTCCTTCAATGCGGTCTGCCGATCCAGCTTCTGCCGTATCTCATCCGCGAGCGCGAACCGTTTGATCTTCATCGAAGCCGTCCGCGGGAAGTCGGCCTCCCACAAAACATATCCGCTGATGCGTTTGAAGTTGAGCAGCCGATGGTTGAGTTTGATCAGCTCCTGCCGCAGCTCTTCAGTGAACTCCTGTCCATCGTTCAACCGCAACACGATGATCAGCTTCTCGCCGAGCATCGAACGTTCGGGCCAGATGTAGTTGGCCGCGAAGACGCAGAACTCTTTCACCGGCAAGCCTTCAAAGGCGTTCTCGATGTCTTCGGGGTAAACGTTCTTGCCCTCTTCGGTGACGATCATGTTTTTGACGCGACCGAAGAGTTGCAGATGCCCCTGAGCGTCGAAGTGACCGAGGTCTCCCGTCATCAGCCAGCCGTCAACAATGGTCTCAGCCGTGAGTTCGGGATCGTCCAGGTAATGCGACATCACGGTGTTGCTGCGAACCGCAACCTGGCCAATGCCGTCAGCGTCCGCATTGATGACCTTCACCTCCATCCCCGGCAGCGGTCGGCCCACGGTGTCTGCGCGGAACGGATTGAGGTCGTTGAGCGTGATGGCCGTGCCAGCTTCGGTCAAACCATAGCCGTTGGCGACCTGAATGCCCAGGTCGTAGAAGAATTGGATCATCTGCGGGTCGCTGAACGCGCCGCCAGTGAAGATCGCGCGAAGCTCACCACCGAAGGCTTCGTGGACCTGCTTGAGCAGCTTGCGGCTGAGTTCCAGGTTCGGTCGTTTCTTCGTCAACGCGCGGTTGACGGCCAGGAGCCGGTCGAACACGAATCGCTTGAGCGGCGGCAATTCATCGAAGCGTTGTTGCAATCCCGCTTGCAGATTCTTCAGGATCAGCGGCACCAGCGCGACATACGTGATCTTGTAGCGTGGGAAAGCTTCGCGCACGAATTCTGGCCGCAGCGTGCGCAGATGCACAACGGTCGCGCCACACACGAACGGCCCGATGAAGCCGACCATGAAATCAATAGCGTGATTCGTCGGTAGAATGCTCAGATAACGCACTCCGGGCCAGAAGGGATAAAGCGACGTGAGCGAGGCGCACTGCTCCAGATAATTCTCGTGCGTCATCACGCAGCCTTTCGGACGGCCCCCGGTGCCCGATGAATAAACGATGCAGGCGTACTCCGTGCGTTTGCGCGGGACGAAGACCGGCTCGCCTTCGACCTCCGGCTCTTCCCAGCGGATCGCGCCGTGGAGTTCGGCGCTGCCCGGCGCGTCGGTGACGATCACCGTGCTGACGTTGAACTCCTTGAACTCTTCCGATTGTGTGAGCGCGCGCCACAAGTGGTATTCGGTGACCAGGACTTCAGCCCTTGAGTGCGCCAGCAGAGCCAGATGCTCTGAGGCAGTGAGTTTGTAATCGAGCGGGACGAGCACGCCACCTGCGTAAAAGACCGCGTAAGCCGAAATGGGCCAGCGCGACTGGTTGGTCATAATAATCGCCGCGCGCGAACCGGCCTGGAAGCCACGGTCTTGCAGAAACTTCGTCAGCGGCAACGCCGTCTCTTTGAACTCACGGTAAGTCAGCCGATGGTTTTCGCGCTCGCGGTCAGCTTCGATCAGGCAGGTTTCGTCGGCGAACTTGTCAATCGCCTCGCGCAGGGCGGAGCCGAGCGATTGATGTTCATTGAGATCAACCATTGTGACTTGTTGGTTTGAGTTTTGGGGCATCGCGGTATCGGGCAATGAGTCAGTACCGCGAGCGGTAGCGAGCGTGTCTACTGCAGAAAGCCGATTGTGGAAGCAACGCTCGCTACCGCTCGCGGTACTGACTCGATCAGAGTCTCGCCTGGATTCGGTCGGCCAGTGTGCGGAAGTCGGTGACGCCCTGCACTTCGTAATCGGGCAGTTCGACGCTGAAATGGTTTTCGAGCCGCGTCAGCAGTTCGAGCGCCTGAAGAGAATCAATGCCGAGCTTTTTAAAGAAGTCGTCATCGGGCGCAAGTTCAGCGCGATCCGTTCTGAAGTGCGTCGCCGCGAGGTTGAGGATTTCGTCAATGATTTGCTCAGTTGGTTTCATCACATTCTGCTCCGGAAATTCAGTAGGCCCATCGCGCCAAAACACAACCGGAAGTGAACCCGGCACCCACCGCTGCAAACAACACCAGATCGCCCTTCTTCAATTTCCCATCGTCAATCGCGTCGCCGATGGCCAGCGGGATGGTCGCCGCCGTCGTGTTGCCGTACTTGTGAATGTTCTTGATGACCTTGCTCTGGTCGAGGCCGATTTTGTTGGCGGTCGCATCAATGATGCGCATGTTGGCCTGGTGGGCGATGAACGCGCCGATGTCGTCGCCGGTCAGATGATGTTTCGCCAGCATGTTGACGCTCAACTCTTCCATCTTGCGCACGGCGAATTTGAAGACGGCCTGGCCGCTCTGGCGAACGTAATGCATCTTCTTATCCACGGTCTCGTGCGAGGGCGGATGGAGGCTTCCGCCGCCGGGCATGTATAGATGCGCGCCGCCCGCTCCGTCAATCTCGTGATGGTAATCGAGGATGCCAAAACTTTCTTCGCCTTCCTCGCAAGGTTCCAACAACACTGCGCCTGCGCCGTCGCCGAATAAAACCAATGTCGCGCGATCTTCGGGATCCAGAATGCTCGTCATCACGTCTGCGCCGACGATCAGGACCTTGCTGTGCCGCCCGGCTTCGATGAACTGCGCGCCGGTGGTCAGGGCGTAAAGGAACGATGAGCAGGCAGCGGAGATGTCGAAGCCCCAGGCGCGGGTCGCGCGCAGCTTGTCCTGAATTACGCACGCGGTCGAAGGGAAAAACATGTCGGGCGTGACCGTGGCGACGATGATCAATTCGATGTCATCGGCCTCGATGCCGCGCTGGCGCAGCAAATCGTCAACCGCTTTGACAGCCAGGTCGGAAGTCGGCGTGCCTTTTTCGACCCAATGGCGCTCATTGATGCCCGTGCGTTCGACGATCCAGTCGTGGTTGGTTTCAACCCGCTTCGCCAACTCGTAGTTGGTGACGACGCGCGGTGGAACATACCGGCCCAGCGCAGTGATTTTCGCTCTTCGGTTGTCGGTCATAGACCTGTGACTCCTCAGAAAATTCGTGGGGCAGGTTCCTGACCTGCCCAATCTGCCAGCCTGCCGTGGGGCAGGTTGGGAACCTGCCCCACGAATTTTCATTATGCGATTAATCTCCAATATAAACCGGATTAAGGCAAGTAGGGGTGCGCATCGGCGCTTTCGACGAATCTGCGCAAACCGGCTTCGACCGCAGGTTTGGTGAACAACTCGCAGAAGATTTCGATCTCCTGCCGCAGTTCGGCGTATGGAATCGGTTTCATAAAACGTTTCGCGGCGGCGCTGGTTTCGCGGTCGAATTTTTTGACCTGCGCAGCGGTGACGCGAGCGACTTTCAGCGCGTTACCTTCGGCGGCCAGTTGACTGACCAACCCGACGGCCTGAGCTTTCGTGGCGTTGATGCTGCGTCCCGTGAGCAGCAGATCGCGCACGACTGCGTTGCCCAGGTCGCGCTTCAAACGCGGAATGCCGCCGAAGCCCGGGACCAGCCCCAACCGCAGTTCGGGAAAACAGAACCGCGCCAGCTTGTCGGCGACAATCAGGTCGCACACCAGCGCCAACTCGAAGCCACCGCCGAACGTCACGCCGTGGACTGCGGCGATGGTGGTCAGCGGGGATGCATCGAGAGTGTTCATCACCCGGTGAATGCGGTTGAGAAAACCGCGCATTTGCGGAGCGGCCTTGTCGAATCCCAGCTCTTTCGCGCGGAAGTAAAGCTCGCGCAGATCGGCGCCTGCACAGAATCCCGCTTTCATGCGGCTGTGGATGACCAGGGCGTGCGCTTCGTCTTTCAGCGTCTCGTGGGCTGCGACGAATCGCTCAAGCTCTTCCAGAGTTTTCAAGCCGATCTCGTTGCACGGCTCGCGGTGCAGCGCGAGCTCAACGCAACCGTCAATCAGCTCCCACGATAGTGTATCGCCTTTAAAACTTCGCATGCGGTTTCGACTTCCGGTTCGACGAGAGCAATGGGATTAACGGCGCCCTCTTTTTCTCCTCCTCCGTTGCGGCGGCGGCGGATAATCTGTTGGCCGGTCCTCGTCTTCGTCTTCGTCTTCGTCTTCGTAACGACCTACTTCGTCCTCATCGAGGATTAATGAAGCTATGACTCTTCTTTCACCCATAATTAAATTTGGCGGTAGATGGTTTCAGGGCTTCTTCGCGCGGTAAAGCTCCTCAACCTCGTTTGCAAAATGCGCGGCGATCACGTCGCGCCGCAATTTACCGTTCGCCGTCAGCAACCCGCTTTCAATCGTCAACGGCTCCTTGTTGGCATGAAAAGCGTGGATGCGCTTGTAATGAGGTAGTTGCGCGTTGACGGCATCCAGAGCCTTCTCCACCTGTTGTTCCGTCACATCGCCGGTGACGAGCGCCGTCAAAAAGCTGCGCCCATTGCCCATCACCACGCACTGCTGCGCGCCGGGCAGGTTGAACAACATCTTCTCTTCAATCGGCTCGGGCGCGATGTTGTGGCCCGAATTGAGAATGATCAGGTTCTTGATTCGACCGATGATCGCCCAATTGCCCTGCGCGTCAACTTCGCCTTGATCGCCCGTGCGGAACCATCCACCCGGGCCGTCGTCGAAAGTCTTCGCCGTCGCTTCAGGGCGATTCCAGTAACCGGCGAAGATGTTCGGGCCGTGAACCAGAATCTCATCGCCTTCGCCCAGCCTCATCTCGACGCCGGGAATCGCCGGGCCAACACGACCGGGCGTGAAATCGCGCGGATCGTCCATCGTGCAGATCGCGGTTGTCTCGGTCAGTCCGTAAACCTGCAACACGCGGATGCCAAGCATCAGGAAGAAGAGTTGGGTCTCCTTCGCCAGCGGCGCCGAGCCGCATATCAGCGCCTTCAGGTTCGGCCCGATCTTCTGTTTGACTTGCTTGAAGATCAGCGCGTTGGCAAGCGCAAACCAAAAGCCAGCGGCGCCTTTGCCTTCGTATTGCCGCAGCCAGCCTTCTTTGCCTTTGCGATAGATCGTTTGAATGACCCTAGGCTTTTGTGCGATTTGGCCTTCGACGCCCGTGCGGATGCGTTCGAGCAGCGCCGGAACGTTCAGGCAATATTGCGGCGCGGCCAGTTTCAACTCGTCCGCCAGCTTGTTCAGATCGGTCGAAAGCGAGAGCAGGCTGTTGCGCGACAAACAGCTCAGCAGCAGAATCCACGAGCCGGCGAAGCAGAAGGGAAGGTAATGAAAGACCTGATCGGGAATTTGCTCGGGCGCGTCTTCCATCAACTGGTCGAGCCGCATTCCGGTGCAGCCGAGCATAAACGTGATGTTGCCGACGTTGAGCATCACGCCCTTCGGCTCGCCCGACGTGCCGGAAGTGTAAATGATCGTAATCACGTCGTTGTCGCTCGGCTTGCTCGGCTGGTCGCTGATTTCGCTCGAAGCCTGCGTGGCGAAGATTTCGTCGAACAGTTTCAACGGCGGCGAATTGTCAGGCCAGTTCTGCGCGATACCGTCGCGCAAAGCTTCGTCGCCGCAGCAGACCATCGCCGCGCCGCAATCTTTGAGCATGTTGACCAGTTCGTTTGGCGCCTGGCGCGAATAGAGCGGAACGACGATGACGCCTTCAGCCATCAGCGCCAGATCGAGCGCAGCCCAGTGGATGCCGTTCGACGCAAGCAGACCGGCGCGATCACCCTTCTTCAGCCCTGTTCGGCGAATAAATGTTCGCGCCGCGCGCACGAAGCCCAGTAGCTCTTCACCCGTTACCGTGACAAATTGCCCGTCGCGCACTTCACGCAGAACTGCGCGATCCGGCGTTTGATTCAGACGATGAAGGATGTTTTCAATGAAATTCATACTTGGGGCAGTGAAGATTTTACAGCGCCAGAATTATCCGCAAGAGCCTGTCAACTTCTGCTTGCAATTGTGGCCCGACGCGCCCCAGGCGTTTGACGATGACTGAGCGATCCACAGCGCCTAGTTTGTGCGTCCGAATGACGGACTTGACACGCAAACCCGTCAACGCAAATTCCGGGTGTGCGGTGTCTATCAAGCAGTCTGTGGGCGCCAGTCCGCTGCGCACAACGCTGGAAATGGCGACGACGACAATGTCTTGCACGATTGGTTTTTGTGATACGACGAGCGCAGGACGTACGGCAAACCCTGACAAATCAGTGAACGGAAATGGCGTCAAGACTACGTCACCGCGTGAAAGTGCGCCTGAAGTAGTTGTTCTTGTCACACTGGTTCACCATCTTCTAAGGAATAAATGTTTTCACCTGGTTCCTTCCAGAAGTCGAAAGCGCCGCTCTGCTCGATGAATCGCATCCACGCCCAGGTTGGCACATCATCTTCGTGCAACTGCACCTCTATCGCTTCACTCTGACGCGCCGCCTCGATGAGTTTTTCCAGCTCGTGACGCGGCAGCAACGCCTGATCGCCGATCAATTGCGCATGAATGGTTGTCATAATCGTTTACCTCCGTTGGGGCGCTATTGTATCAGAGTATTCGGGTGTTGAGGTTCAACTGTATGTCTCCAGAATCTTTCGCAAATTCGGACTCAGCGGCGGCAGATAATCCTCCCAACTCTGCAATCCATTGTGAATCGGGAATTCAGGGTAGCGCCGCTGCACGTGCTCTTCAAAATAAACCCCCATCTTCGCCATCACCTTCAAATTCTTCGCCACGGTCTTGCCGATGCCGTCGCGGATGGCTTCGCTCTCCTTGAGCAGCTTGCCCATAATCACGACCAGCTTCTCTTCCAACTCAGGGTCGTCAACCGTCAGCAGCAAATCCTGATGACCGCGCTCGTGCATCAGGTTGTGGATGCGCTCGTCCATCGTCACGCCCGCCGACGCCACCAGCGATGGCATACAGGTCACGATGCCGTGGAAGCGCGACGAGACCATCAGGTGGCAACAGCGCAGCAGGCTGACCAACTGATACATATCGTAATTGGCGGACGAGAAGATCGGGATATTGCCGCCTAACTTCTCCGACACTTTCTTGCAAGCCTTCGTGTCGAGCATCTCCATCGCCACCAGGATCGGGAAGACGCGGTTTTCTTTGCGAAAACGATCAACCGCGTTGGCGATGGCCGTCAGGTAGTAATTGTATTTGCGCTCGACCTCCGGCCCGGAATTGTGAAAGTAGAACTTGCGATAATGACTCTCCTGGTAAGCGCCAGTTAGCAGCTTGGCCCCGTATTTTGCGACCGAGGCCTTCACCGGCCACCAGAACGGGTTGATCGGGCAGACGACCAGCACTGGCGTTGAGCCGTCCCAGCCATGTTTGCGCAAGACTTCATTGCCGAACTCGTTCGGATGCGGCTCGAATGTCCAAGCCGTGTCGGTTCCGAGTTCGGTCGAAACGCCGAGCTTGCCGAGCACCGTCTGGGATTCGGGGTTGCGGGTGATGACGAACGAATCTTTGCAGTAACGCGCGACCATCTTGGCGATCAGCGGGTCCATGTAACCCGCTTCGGCGCCGTAGCTGACCGACAATTTGTTCTGCGCCGCCGCGATGCCCAAAGAGCCAATCATCATCGTCGTCAGCGCGTTGGCGAATTTGCTCTTGAATTGCGAGCCTTCGCAGGCGACCACGCCGTCGAATCTCGGGACCTCGCGCCAGAGCATCGGTGGGAAGAGATCGGGCAGGTAGACCTGCTTGACGCCTTTGAAATAGCCGTCGGTCAGTTGGAAGTTTTGCGTCAGTACGCTCAGCTCGCATTTGTCCGGGCCGAGAATGTGCTTGATCTGGCGCAGCATCTCCTCGACGCGCACGTCTGCGCCGGTGTTGCGCGTGCCGTTGTAGCCGGCGAAGAAGAGCTTCAACTTCTCGCCCGGCTGCCAGCGGCGGCCCGCGCCCAGCATCCATTTGAATTTTGAAAGCTCGATCAGGCCTGAGACCCAGGCTTCGAGAACCAAGTCCATGCTCATTGTTTGTTCCTCGAAAACTGCGCAGTGAGTTGTCTACCTTATGGAAGCGGCAAGGATGGGACCCGAAGCCACCAGCTTTTTCTTTCTCGGATCAACCTTCAGACTCAAGCCTTCCAATGTCCTCGCGCCCAAGAGCAGCAAATCGCCCTTTTCAGCAAACACAACTTCATCCACCGTGAAGTATTTGTCCAACCGGATGATCGCAAAGCCGACGCTGCGGGTAAAGCGTTGGCCGTTGACCATCACGAAAATGTTTTCGATTTTGCATTTGGTGAAAAAGTACCCATAGCTGCGAGCTGCACTTAGTCTTTAGGCGCGTAATAGCCCTGTCTTGCGCGGATGCGGAGTTCTGGACGTTTGGGAACTCGAACCGTGATGCGGCGGAATTGGCCGTCGTTCTTTTCGTTTGTGGAGTAGTAGCCGAGCAGATACTGGGCCTGCAACTCGGCTGCGATCTGGCTGAAGACCTGGGTCAAATCTTCCAGTTTGTCGGGCAGGAAGGCCAAGCCGCCGGTTTCTGTCGCCAACCGGACCATTCCTTCGTGGCCTTTGGTGCTGATGCGGTTCAGGCGGATTGAGGGGCCGCTCGGATTGATGGCGTAGAGCAGGCTGTCGCTGCGCTGCAGCTCGCGCGTCGCATCGCCCAGCCGGAAACGCTCGCTGTTGGTGTCTTCGCCGTCGGAAATCACGACCATCACGTGGCGCGAGCCGGGATTGGCGCTGTCGCTCAAATGGCGAGCCGCCCTGACGACGGTGTCGAAGAACGCGGTGGCCTCTTCGGTCGGCTCGATGGACATCGTTCCGGCGATCGCTCTTTCAACGCTGTCGGTGCGCTCGATGGAGAGTTTGGGCCGGCTGCCGATTGAAAAGACTGTGACCGCATCGCCCGGTTTGAGGACCTCTTTGAGGAACCTGCCCGCAGCTTCGCGCTCGAAGTCGAAACGGTTGCGCACGCTGCGCGAAACGTCGAAGAGCAGTGCCAGTTCGATCGGCGTCTTGCCCGGCTCGCCGAGAATCTGGATTTGTTGCGGCGCACCCTCTTCCTCGATCTGGAAGTCTTCGGCGGTCAGATTGCGGACCGGATTGCCATTGGCGTCCGTGACCGAGACGGGGACTGCAACCAGGTTTGAATTGATGCGAATCGGTTCAGGCTCAGGGTCGGGAGTTTTATCGGCAACTTTCGACGGATTCGGTTTGGATTTTTCAGGCTGCTGTTGCGCCGGCGTTTGCGCATCGGGCGGTTGCGCTTTCGGCGCGTCTGCGGTTTTAGCCGGCGTCAATGGCGGCTGCGTCTCGGGGTTGGTCGCGGGTTTCGGCGCCGGTTTCGACTCTTTTTTCTGAGGCTCGATTTCGACTCGGCGGGCGCGTGATGATTGACCAGTGACGCTCATCGAAACAACACCGGCGACGAATACGAAGACGGTCAAAAACGCTAAACGCCTGAAATTCCCATTCCCATTCATACTTGCTGGCCTGCTTTCTTTCAAGTTGGCTGAATATGAAAACGAGTGGCGAGCGCGTCATTCGTCACTCGCCACTCGTTGTTTGCATCCGCCCGCATTTGCCGCTTCTGTGATGAAGCGCGACGGCGCCGTAACCGGGTTATTGCCCGGAGCCGCTGGTGTTCGGCTTGGTCATCTGGACGCCCGGAGGCGGCGCGGTCAGACCTTTGTTGACCAGAATCTTGACCTCGACGCGACGATTCTGTTCGCGGCCTTCACGCGTCGTGTTTTCGGCGACCGGATTGAGCGTGCCGTAACCGTAGGGCGTGATGATGCGACGCAGCGGAATCATATGATTGTCGGCCAGGTAACGGACGACCGCGTCGGCGCGCTGCTGGCTCAATTGCTTGTTGAAATCGGCTTTGCCGTCGGACGAAGCGTAGCCGGTGATTTCAATGACGTAAGCCTTTTCAGTCTTGGCCTGAGTGGCGATCTCATCGAGAGTCGCCATCGCTTCCGGCGAAAGCTTGGCGCTGTTGACCTTGAAGTTCACCGTGATCCCGCGCTTCGGAACGTAATCGTCGAGGCTCGAAACGAGGGTGTCAATGCGTTGATTCGTGGCATTGACGCCGGAGACCGCCATGTCGGCGGTGTCCTGAGCGGCCTTCGCTCCACCGCGAGCGGCGTTCGAGATCGCGGTCAATTCTTCAAGCTGACCCGACAGGCGCTGGGCATTGGCTTCGGCCTGAGACAGGCGAGTCTCGGCTTCGCCCACGCGGCCTTCAACCGGCGTGACGCGGGTTTCGGCGGTTTGCGCCGCAACCAGCTCGTAATCTCTCATCTTGATCTTATCGGCGACCAGCGCGCCGCTGCCGTCACCGCGTCCTTCGACCTCAACGGACAATCCGCGCAACAGCGTGGTCGTGCCGTAATTCCGGCTACGGCGGAACGGATTGCTCTTCTTCTCTTCGACTTTGGTGACGTTGGTCAGATTGACCTGAATCTCGCCGCCGGTCATATCACGCAGAATGAAATTGTCAGCATCGCGTTTGAGAATCACGCCTCTGATTTTTTGCTTCTGCCCGGCGGGGATGCGAACCGTCCGGCTCGAATCGCTCTGAGCGCTTTTCTCCTTGCCTGTCTCCTGCGCCATTGCAGGCGCACTCAAACCCAGCGCCAATCCGAACAATAGTAGTCCAATCAAATTTCTCTTCATTTTGTCCTCCCAGTGGAATAGTCAATTCTCGACATTTAACCTTTTAGAAAACCGGCACCCCCGCTGAAAGTTCAGCAAAGACCGTACCAATGATTAGATTTAGTAGTAATGTGACAGATTCTCAACGACTTAACCTGCCGGATGGCAGCCGCTAAGAAGTCTTCAAGACTGCATTGCATTCTAAAGCGATACAGTCCAATAAAAGATAATGCAGATATTACATACACAAAAGAACAAAATTTTCCTGCTCCATAGCGATGTCTTCAGGGTGATTGTGGCAGCATCATAACTCTTGAAGAGGCGAAAATGGAAGAGGCTGTTTGGTTTGGTTGTGGCGATTCTGCCTGGGATCGAGCCTGGTTGCACGATCTGATCGCAGCCTCCACAGATTATTCTGCAAGAGGCGAAACTGGGAGGCGTTCTCTCGACGGCCCGTCAGAGTCAATTCGATCACGAGTGTTCAGCACAGAATCTCAGCTTGAGATCATTCAAACGATTCGAGGAGGAACTATGAAAGTATCTCGTTTGCTCGCAGCTTTGATTGGGATGTTAGCGGTTACCGCCGTTGCCGAGGCGCAGGGAATCATTATTCCGCGCCCGTGCCCGCGCCCGGAGTTTCGCTGCCCGCCGCCGCCCGAAGTCCCGCAACGGCCGCTCAAAGTCAAAAGCATCAGGTTTTCAACCAGGATCACCGACCAGGTCGCGGTCACGCACGTCGAGCAGGTTTTTGAAAACGACACGCCGTATCTGCTCGAAGGCACTTACTTCTTCCCGCTGCCGGACAACGTTTCGATCACGGAGTTTGCGATGTGGGATGGCGAGAAGCGTCTGGCCGGCGAGGTGCGCTCGCGCGACGAAGCGCGGCGGATTTACAACGACATCGTTCGTTCGCGGCGCGATCCGGCGCTGCTCGAATACGCGGGCAAGAATCTCTTCCAGGCCAGCGTCTTTCCGATCAATCCGCACAGCGACAAGAAGATCGAGCTGACTTACAGCCAGGTGTTGCACAATGAGAGCGGAACTGTGGCCTATCGCTATCCGCTCGGCACGGGTTGGCAGGCGCAGGGATTCTGGGTTCCGCCGCCGCGACCGATACCGATGCCGGGGCCGCGACGCGAATTTGAACCGCAATCGCCGCAGCCTCGCCCGGGCAATCCCTGGCTCAGTCAGATTTCCGCCGTCGTCGAAATCTCTTCGCGGGCGGCGATCAAGGGAATCTACTCGCCTTCGCACGAGATTGAGGTGAAGCGGGACGGCGAGCACAAGGCTCGCTTGAGCTTTGAATCCCGCGCTGCGGCTCAGCAGGATTTTCAGCTCTTCTACACTCTGTCGGATCAGGATTTCGGATTGTCGTTGTTGACGCACCGCGAGCCGGGCAAGGACGGCTACTTCCTGCTGCTCGTCTCGCCGAAGGCGGAGCTGGATGAACGCGCGGTGATTGCCAAAGACGTGATCTTCGTTCTCGACACGTCTGGCTCGATGGCCGAAGAAGGCAAGATGGACAAGGCCAAAGCCGCTTTGCGTCACGGCGTCAATTCACTCGGTGCGCGCGACCGGTTCACCGTCGTCTCATTCGCCGGCGAAGAGCATCTGATGAGCGAGCGCCTCATCGCCGCCGACGAAGACGGCAAGCGGCAGGCGCGCGAATTCATCGAAAGGATGCGACCGACCGGTGGGACGAATATCAACGACGCGCTGATGGCCGCGTTCAAACAGATCCAGGCAGGCGAGCGTCCGCAGATGATCGTTTTGATCACCGACGGCCAGCCGACGGTCGGCGAGACTCAGGTCAACCGCATCCTGGCCAACGCCAGGCAGGCGAATAAGACTGGCGCGCGGTTGTTCACCTTCGGCGTCGGTTACGATGTCAACACTCTGCTGCTCGACGGATTGGCCAACGAAAATCGCGGCGCGGTCGCTTACATCGAGCCGAGAGAGGACATCGAGGTCAAAGTCTCGAACTTCTTCGCCAAAGTCAATCATCCGGTCTTGGGCGAGGTGAAGATTGATTGGGGCGGGATCGAGACCGATCTGGTCTATCCGCGCGCAATGCCCGACATCTTTCACGGCTCACAGCTTGTGCTGGTCGGGCGTTATCGTCCGTCGAACAGGGCCATGCGATTATCGCTGACCGGCAAGGTCAATGGCCGCGAGCGCCGTTTCGGTTACGACGACCTGCAAGTTCCCGAAAGGCAGGGCGACAACGAATTCCTACCGCATCTGTGGGCGATGCGAAGGGTCGGTCATCTGCTCGATCAGATTCGTTTGAACGGCGAGTCGAAAGAAGTGCGCGATGAGATCGTCGAGCTTGGCACGCGCTACGGCATTGTCACGCCCTACACGTCGTATCTGGTGTTGGAGCCGGGAATGCGAATGCAGGCGGTGCAGATGGGTGGATTGGGGCGCGCTGCTGAAAGACCCAAATCCGCTCCGGCGCCGGCGTCCGGGGCTTATTCTGCGTCTTCCGGCCGCGACGCCGTCGTTGCCAGCAGGCAGAAAGAGGAGTTGCGCGAAGCCGAGAAGGTGATCATCGCCCAATCATCGCTTCCGGCCAATCAGATCCGCCAGGTCGCAGGCAAGACTTTTTACCTGCGCGACGGCGTCTGGACCGACAGCGAATTCAAGGCCGAAGCCAGACTGCTGGTCGTCACTCTGAAATTCGCCAGCGACGAATACTTCAACCTGATCGGACAGGAGCCGAAGCTCGCCGATTGCTTCGCGCTCGGCCAGCGCGTGGTGGTCTTATGGAAGGGGAAGGTCTATCGGGTTGAGGAATAGAACGAAGGCACGCTTCGTGGTTGGCCGAAAATAAAAATGCGGGATGGAGAATTGGCTCTTTCCATCCCGCATCTCTTTTATCCGTTTGCCGGTTTCATCAGAAAGACGGAACTGTGATTGAGTAGGTAGGCAGCAGCGTCAAAGCGTGCAGGTTGTGGCCGCCCATAAAGACCGGCCCGCGCTGAATGGTTGCGCCGAGCAGCGGTCTGCCGCCGCCGTTGAGGCGAATCCAGCCGGTGCGACCCGCAGGAATGATGGTGTTCAAGCTGCCGCCCGCAACGCGCAGACTGCTCAATTTAATCGTCCCGTAACAAACGATGCGAGTGGTCGTTGATAAGACCCTTTCGGCATCGTCGTAAATGAGCGTGAAGATGCTCGAAGTTGTCAGGGTGGCGCCGATGATCAGGTTGGCGGAAGGAGTATAAATGTTGAGTTCCGTGAGGTCGGTAACCTGGCTGTTGAAATTCGAGACTGCGACCGAAGCCGGAAGCTGCTCGTAATCTGTGCCGTTGAAATCCAAAGTGGCGGAGCCATTCTCATCCGGTTTGACGCTGCCGGACGAACGCTTGGCAATCGAAACGGCGGCGAGATTGGCCTGCCGGCCATCGTTTTCGCGAATGTATTCATCGCCGATCAGGAAGTTGAACTGAGTTGGGCCGTCGTCAACCGCGACTGCCACAATGTAACCCGTAACGCCGGGATCGAAATCGCTCAACAGGAAGCTGGCCGTCTGGTTTGGCGTCAGGCCGATGAACGAGTCGGCGACTGAGCATGTGCTGCCGTCAACCAGGAACAGGTGCAGCGAGGCGTCTTTGCTTTGATTGGTATTGGTTATGTTGACTTGAGTGTCGCCCATTTGCGGGCTGACCGGATTGCTGGTGTATTTGTTGTAGAAGAGCACGCTGCCTGGCTTCATGTCGCTCAAGTGGCTGTTCCCGATCGGATAGCTTTGAGCCGAAGCGGCGGCGGCGAAAAGCGCCAACCCGCCGATGGCGAAAACGAAATTGATGAGGCGGCGAAAAATTTGCTGAGCCATTTTATCCCTCCGAAAAATACTTCTGAAAATTACTGCCAAGAGTTTCTGTCACCGGCGACAGTGGGGACACCGTAATCACGATGGCCTTTCGAGCGGCAATTCCTGACATCAGGTTATGAGGTAATCTGATCGCGAATGAACCTGACAACCACTGGGGCGGGGGCGCCGCGGCGATTTGCGGCCAGATTCAAAGTTGGCGGCTCTGATCGGCAATTGCGAAATTCTACGTGAGTGCAAATGTGAGGCGTTGATCAACCGGGCGATCAACTCGGTCTCAATGTCACACAAGCGATGCCGGTTTGTCGTGACGATGCGCATCTTAGCACGAATGTTGGGGTTGCTGGCAATGGTTTTAATAGATTAGTTGGTTGACTCACTCCTTGTAAAGTAGGTGCATCTGCTGGAGGCGCGGCCCGCCGAACCCCTCCCACGGAAGTGTGTAAAACAATCCTCCGAGATTGAACTCCTGTGATTTCAATCTGACGTAACCCGTCGCTTCAAAATCCTCGGCGTGCAACCCGTAAAATTTAGACCCTGTGTCCTCGTCCCAGAAGACCAGCGTCTGTGGCGGCGATTGACGAACCAGCCAGAGGCTGTGTTCACGATTGCCGGTGAACGCGGGCTTCTCCCATTGATCGCGGTCGAAGACGATGCGCATATAAGCCTGGCTGCAGATCAATCGAGAGACGGGTCTGGGATGGGCGCGGAACCATTCGACCATCTCTTCAACCGCTCGGGCATCGCGGGTGGGACGCCAGCCGTCAACGTAACAGACGCAGATCAAAGCCGATAACGCAATCACGATTGCGGCCACCGAAGGTTGGGCAGGATTGAAAAACCTTGCCCGCCGTTCGGCCAGCCCGTTCCATCCGGCCAGCGTGATCAGAGCAATCGCCGGTGAGACGCAGACGAGATAACGCGCATAACCCGCCGCTCCGAACCATCCGCGCCAGAACATCAGCGAGTGCGCGATGAACAAAACCAGGAACGCCGAGACGCCGAAGATGAATTCGCGGGTTTTCGACAATCGCCATAATCCGGCGACGAAAGGCGGCAGCAGCAACGGCCCGGCGATCAAAGGCGACGACGCAACGTACCACCAGATAGGCCCCACACCGTTGGCCGCGCCGGTCGTCTGCCAATCGGGCGGCCAATCGTGCGCGATCCAGAGCGGGTCGCGAGTGATCAGGTAAGCCGCAAGCCACCACGTGATCATCCCGCTTGCGAGCAATAATGTTTGTAGTGCCGCCTTCAGGCGGAATTGACTTATCAACCAGTCCTTTCCGCCTGAAGGCGGTACTACAAACAAAACCCATAACACGCCGATGAAGAATCCTTCCGGGCGCACGAGGATCAACAACGATGCGACAATCATCCCGGTTTTGATTCGCCCGGACAGATGCAACCTGAGTGCGATGACGAAAAGCAGCGCGAAAAGCGTTTCGGTCAACACCGTTGAACAGAGCAGGAAGAACGATGGCTGAAGGAAGAGCAGAGGAATGGCCAGCTCGGCGCGGTCAAATTTCATCTGCCGCGCGAGGCGGAATGTTTGCCACGCCGTCGCCAGGCTGATGGCGACAGTGAACAGTTTGGTCGCGGGATAGCCGAGCTGCGCGGGGAGAAAATAGAGCAGCGTGAAGAGCGGGCGCGCCCAGACGCTGACCAGATAGTGTGGATGACGATGCGCCCAGCGCGCGAACAAAAAATGATAGCCGGAGTCCTGCTGATCGGCGTCGTGATAAAGCCGAACCAGCGCGACGCCGGCCAAAGCGAAGACCGCGAGCCAGACCAGCGCGGGTCGTGAGCTTTGATTATCCTGGAAAGATCGGATCATTGCGGAGGCAAAAATTGAGGGCAAAAATCAAAAGCCGCGAAACAACTTTTGACTTTTGCCCTTCGATTTTCTCGTTCCGGGTTCAGGCTATGCGTAAGAATGCAGCCCCGGCAGAATGTAGCTCACGCCCAGATAGGTGAAGATCACCAGCAGGAACCCGATCAGCGCGAAATAGGCGCTGCGCCGTCCCGACCATCCGTGCGCGATGCGCGAGTGCAGATAGCCGCCGTAAGACAGCCACGCCACCAACGCGCCGGTCTCTTTCGAATCCCATCCCCAGTAGCGGCCCCACGATTCGTTGGCCCAGACCGCGCCGGTCACCAGCAGAATCGCCAGTCCCGCGAAAGCCACGCCGACAGTCTTGTAGATCAGGCTGTCAATCTTTTCGAGCGGTGGCAGATTGGAGCGCAGCTTATCGCTGCGGAAACCGAAAAGCGCCGCGAAGATTGTAGCCACCAGCATCGTGAACAGCGAGGCTACCTCGACCGGATTGCTGCGCATGTGGAGAACCAAAGCGTCGCCTCTCTGCGCCATGAAGTTCGCGCCGACCGAGACGGTGTTTTCGACCGGTTGCCCGAGGGCGTTCGGCTGTCCGGCGGAGTTCTTGCCCATCACTTCATAGCCAATCTGATAGAACTGATCGCTGCCGACCTGCGAGCCGACGTTCGTCATCGTTTTGATCTGGTAGAAGAACAGGACGATAGTTGCAACCTGCAATACAACCGAAGCGCGTAAGAGCCAGTGCCCGATGCGGCGCGCGCCCCCGTTGTTTTTGAAGAAGTAGATCAGGAAGCAGACGGTCATCCCGATCAGCGTCAGCAGCGACAAGGCGTGCAGGATGCCGACGCCCGGAAGCGCCACGCGAGCGGCTATATTGCTCATGCCCTGTTGGCCAACAATGACCGGGTTGAGACTGTAATTGAACGAGAGCGGGTCGAAAGCCTTGAACCCGCCCATCAGCCAGACCACGACGTAGCCGACCACGAAGAACGCCGTGACCGCGATGCCCATCGCCTCGGACTTCACGCCGTCCTTGATCAGGTAGACCACCGAGAGTGCGAAGCTGACCAGCGCCACGCCGTAGCTCATCGAAGCGACCCCAACGTGGATCGGACGCCAGTAACTGTCGAGCACCGGCGGCAGGTTGATGAAGCTGTCGCCGATGAAGACTGCCATCAGCAGGATCAGCGAGATCAACGGGAACGAGAGCGCGCCGACGAAGCGCGTGTGCGGACGGTTGCTGATCAACAAAGTGGCGAACGCCGCGCCAAACGCGAACGCGACCGACAGGTCGTAGAGATTCGCAAACGGGATGTAGCTGAAGAAGCTGTTGCCCATCTCCGTCATTCGGATCCAGTTCTCACGCTCGCCGCCCGCGACCCACCGCACCAGCCAGCCCGACAGGTTGAAGAAGAATCCGAGCGATCCCGCCCACAATCCCAAACGTTGCAGGAACGCGATCGGCGCCCAGAAGTTGGTCACCAGCGCCGCCGCCGCGAAGATGTAACTGAGCAGCGCCAGCACGACCAGCGCGCCGTCCGCCGGCGTGGCTGACGCGCCGAACTTGATTCGCGCCCCCAGCAGCAGAAACGCGCCGACGAGCGGCAGGATCGCCGGCAGAAAGTTTGCGAACGGAAGCTTGCCGAGACCGATCTGCGGCGCGGCGGCTTCCTTCGCGCTCATTGCCGCATTGATTGATTTCATCGCTTGACTCATAGCTAACCTCCAAAAGGGAAGAGAACAAAAAACTAGCTCGCTGCTTGCGGCGCGCGAATCAACTCGGCCAACTTCTTCGCCCGATCCTCAAAGCCGAGCCGGTTGCGGTTCGAGTTGCCGCCCAGATAAACATTGCCGTCTTCAACCACTATCCACAGCCGCTGGTGCGAGAAGAAGAAGATGGCGATCAAAGTCAGGCAGAGAATCGTGAAACCGATGTAGACGATTCTCGCTCCGGGGTCGTATTGAATCGAGAGCGTGTGGGCCAGCGGCACTTTCTCGAAATCCGTCAGCACGAATTGGTACGCGCCGGTCTCCAGAAACTGCTTCATGAACGGCGCATTTGAAATCCGGTTGACGAAATCCGGCGTGAAGGCCCAGACGTTGCCCTGCTGTCCATCAGGAGTGAGATAGACCAGATGCGCCGCTGGATTTTCGTACTCTCTCGAACCCAGCCCGACTCCCTGCTCGTCGGCGACGAAATGCGGATTGAACTCGACGTAACGGACGCGCGTGCCGTCGTTCAAGCTCGCTTCGCCGGTGCGCTGAATGGCGATCTCCTGCGGCGCGCCGCCATTGGCCCCCGTGGTTGAAGTGACCTTCAGTTTGATCGTGCGGGCGCTGCCTGTCGGATCGAATGACGCCTGGAAGAAACGGTAGCCGCGATAATCGAACGGGGTGTTCATGTGGATCAACGCTTCGGTCTTTTGACCCGTCTCGTGATCCAGAATGTTCACCCGCGTCAGCCAGTCGAGCGTGTTGCCCGCGTCAATCGAGCCGGCTTTGTTGATCAGCTTCTGCTGAATATCCAGGCCTTCGATGGTGAAGGGGAGCGCGAGCTCTATTTGCCTGACGGCGTGCTGCGAAGTCGCCAGGTCAAGGTCGAAATCGTTCTTGAGCATCCGGTCGGACGATTGATTCGGCACCACCGGCATCATTCCAGTGTATCCGCGACTGGTCATAAAGCCGCCGAAAAAGATCGTCAGCAATCCGATGTGGACGACATAAGCTCCCAGACGGTTCCAGACGCCGCGCTCGGCGAAGATCGTGGTGCGATTGTCTTCTTCGGTGACGCGGACTTTGAATCTCATCGCGCGAGCCGCCGCTGCCGCGCGTTCGGCCAGTTGCTTGCGACCGAGCAGTGGAAGCTCGAGCTTCTCTTTGAACTTCTGAGCCATCGCGAACATCGGCGAGGCCGTCAGCTTTTTGCGCACGACGAAGCTCCACGCGGCGGGGAAGTGATCAATCGAAGCCAGGATGATGGTGAGACTCAACAGCAGCAGCAGGAAATTGAAGTACGGAGCGTGATAGATGTCGAAGAATCCCAGCCGTCCGTAAACGATCTTTTCCGACGGCGTCAGCTCGGCGTAATAAGCCGGAAACGTTTCCAGCTCCTGCTGCTGAATCAGCATGCCGATCATACACGCGATGATCAGCAGACTCAGAAACACGATGCCGAGCCGGACTGAGCTGAGCAGGTTGAGCGCGCTGTCAATTACGGCGCTCAGTCCCGCCGCCTTCTGTTTGCTTGCCGTTTTCGGCCCCTCCAATTCGGATATTTCCGAAGCTGCATCTTCAATGACGGCCTTGCCGATGACCGCCGCCGCGGCGGAGACTTCGCCGGCCTTCGCCGTTTTAGATAGTTTTGTAGATGAATCCGCCGATGCCATAACTCGAGCTTTGAACAAATCAGCCTATGAATTTTACTCCTGGGTAGCGATCCATTATCACCTGCCATTATCATCTGTTGGATCACCTGTTGTGCAGAGCGAGCTTCAGTGTAACAGTTGGATTTGGCGCGCGCAACCAGTGCCTAAAATCGGCGATGTCGTGACAGTGCGCCGTCCGGTCGGCTACAATCCGCTTTCCCATTTTGCCGATTTTAGTGATCGAGGAGTTTGAGTGCACGGCGAAAGTTACGACCCAACCGAGCCTCGTCCGTTTCGTTTGTGCGAGCGATGCGGACGGCCCACGCCCGGCAGCTTGCCGCAATGCGTCAATTGCGGCGCGATTTCCCTGCCCGCAATGGTTGGCGACGAAGAAGCGCGCGCGGAGACACGATTTGCGCGCGCCTTCTTTTCGCGGACAACGCCGGTCACTTATGGGCTGTTGGCCGTCAACATCGGCATATTTCTGCTGATGTTGTTCGTCTCGCGGGGAGCGGACGATCCGGGCGTGTTGATCGCTTTCGGCGCAAAGACCAACAATCTGTTGCGGGACGGAGACTGGTACAGGCTCGTCACTCCCATCTTCATTCACGCCGGTCTGCTGCATCTCGCGTCGAATTCATATGCGCTGTGGGCGGTCGGGCCGCAGGTGGAAAAGCTCTACGGCTCCGCGCGGTTCTTGTTGATCTATCTGGCGGCGGGCGTTGGCGGCGTGATTGGCAGTTACGTTGGCCAGGAGATGCTGAATAAACCTTCCGTGCCGTCGGTGGGCGCCTCCGGCGCGATCTTCGGGTTGTTCGGCGTCCTGGCCGTTTTCGGTTACCGGTATCGCCGCGAATTGCCTCCGGCGTTTCGGCGCGCATTGGGCGCAGGCATTCTGCCAGTCATCGTCATCAACCTGTTCAT
>Ga0247727_10006231_pt1 | contig 23598 bp, 16 predicted proteins | sample WisWelCaveWW1625_FD_202498 | JGI IMG/M metagenome (GOLD analysis project Ga0247727, IMG submission 202498) | Biofilm microbial communities from Wishing Well Cave, Virginia, United States - WW16-25 | ecosystem: Environmental > Aquatic > Deep subsurface > Groundwater > Cave microbial mat | place...
GGCCTTCCTGTGTCACTTTAATAGTGTCGTAGAAACGTAACATATCTGGCTGGTTATCTGGCGTGCTAAGGCGCCCCGAGGCGACCAGGAACCGCAGCGCGCCGTGGAGCTTCTTCGCATCGGCTTCAGTGGGGCCCCGGCCTTCGGAGATCATGGCGACGCCTTTGGTGAAGTTCATTGCAATCCGCCAATCCGACAGCGAGCCGAAGACTTTCCCAAGGTTGGCGAGGTTGCCGGTCTCGGGGATCGCCAGCGGAGCGATTCCGCCGACGCCGGTGGCCCAGGCATGGGAATCGGCGGGGATCTGAGCCACAAGAGCCTGGAGCGGGGCGGGCACGCCAGCCGGGCGGTTTCGCCGGTCGAGGCTGGATTCGACGACCGCGGTGGGCCCAACCGCGGCCGTTGACTCATTGAAGAAGACGACGGAGGAATCGCCGCTGGTGAGGATGGTCTTGCCGTGGCGGGTCTGAGGGAGCAGGCCGAGCGATTCCAGCTTCGCCGATAGCTGGCTGACCTGAAACCGGCCGCGGGCGGTGAACAGGGTATGGTTGCCATTGGAGGCGAACAGCATCTCGTTGGCGTCGGTGCGCCAGTCGAAACCGGCCTGCTGCGCGGCCTGGTCGAGGATTTGCGCCTGGGGGCGATTGGAGTACTCGCGGAACACGGGCGTGTCGCGGAGGGCGGCGATGCGCACGCCGATGAGCATGACAGTGTCGGCCGGGATGAGTGCGGCGAGCGCCGGGTCGATCCGGACGGTGCCGGGCTCGCGGGCCTGGCGGCATCCCCCGGCCATGAGCGTCAAGGTGGCAGCCAAGAGCGCACAGGGCCGCGGAATCGGTGGAGCCATCAGTAATCCCTCCTCGCGAAGATGACGAGCGTGGCGATCAGCGCGACGATCGCAAAAGCGGCCGAGCTCCACACGGGCATCATCGAGTCCACCCGCCCGTCGAGAACCAGCGCGCGCGTCATGCGCCCCAGATCATAGGTCTTCGGCAGCACGTAGTACAATCCTTTCCAAAGCTGCCGCGACCAGTCCGAGCTGAGCAATCGCTCCATCAGGCTGGTCTGGGCCAGGATCGGACTCATCAGCATCAGCGCGACCGTCACCATGGTTGCCAGGGCGGCGCTCTCGAAGACGACACCCACCAGCATCACGACGGTGAGCAGAACCGTGAACAGGAATATCGTCGTGAGAATGACCCACAGGAATGCCTGGTTCCAAACGCCGGTCTTCCAGCCGAAGATCGCCCAGACGCCCAGGACCAGGTAGATGGTATTGGTGGAGATCACCAGGATGTTGCCGGCGAAGCGTCCGAACAGCAAGTGCACCCGGCCGACCGGCTTGGAGAGCAGCAGCTCGATGCGTCCCGGCTCGAGCAGGCTCGGCGTCAGGCCGGCGGAGGCGAACACGGCCAGGAACATGCCGAAGCCGTAGAGGAACGCGGCCACCGCGCCATAGACCTGGCGGACGAGCCTCTCGAGGCTCGTCGTGTGGTCGACGACTCCGCCGAACAGGCTGACGGTCGCGGTGGCGCCCTCGACGATGTCGATCTTCATGAGGAACAGGAAGAACAGGATCATCACCGTGGAAACGGCGAACAGGCCCCAGAATATTTTGCGCGCCAGCGCCTCCCTCAGCGTGTCGACCAGTAACGCGATGCTGGTGATCCACAAGCTATTGGCCATGAATGGTCCTCAGGAAGATCTCCTCGAGCGTGCTGGTGGCCGGCGCCAGCGATTCAATCGGGCACAGCGCCTGGCGGAGGCGGTCGATCGCCTGATTGGCCGTCTCGCGGTCGTGGAAGCGCATTTCGAAGGAGCCGTTTTCGCCGGTCGCGACAGCGCCCAGCGTGGCGAGTTCGCCGACCAGCGCCTCCGGCACTTGGCCCGCCAGCAGCCGGTATCCCTTGGCGCGGGTCAAATCGGCCACTTTGCCGATGAGCGCGATTTTCCCGTTGTGAAAGATGGCCACCTCCCGGCAGAACAGCTCGACTTCGCCGAGCAGATGGGAATTGATGAAGATCGTCACCCCTCGCTCCTCGAGCGACCGGAGAATCTCGCGAATGTGCTTGCGGCCGATGGGATCGACGCCGTCGGTCGGCTCGTCCAGAATCAGCAGCGGCGGCTCGTGCAGCAGCGCCTGGGCGAGGCCGACGCGTTGCAGCATCCCCTTCGAGTACTTGCCCAGCCGGACGTCACCCCAGCGCTCCAGGCCGACCAGCGCCAGCAGCTCGGGAATGCGGCGCTTGCGTGCCCGCCAGTCCAGTCCCGAGAGCGCGCCGTAGAGATCGAGCATTCCGGCGCCGGTGTAATACCTCGGGAAACGGTGGTTTTCCGGCAGGTATCCGACCGGGATCCGCGCCTTTCGCTCCCTCGAGTCCAGGCCGAACAGCCGCGACGTGCCGGAGGTGGGACGGATGGAGGCCAGCAGCATTTTCACGAAAGTGGTCTTGCCGGCGCCGTTCGGGCCGAGGAGGCCGAAGGTGGTTCCGCGCGCGACCTGCAAAGTAACGCCGTCGACGGCGCGGACTTCGCGCCGCGTCCAGAGGCCGCTGAAGATCTTGCTGATCTGATCGGTGGCGATGGCGATGTCGGAGTGCATGCACGCGGTGGCTGAGACCATTATGGCAAACTGGGGAAAAACTCATGCGCATCGACGCCCACCAGCATTTCTGGGAGATGGCGCGCTTCGACTATCCCTGGATGCCGCCGGCGCCTTCGGTGTTGCGCCAGAGCCTGTTGCCGCCATTGTTCGGGAGGATTCTGGCTCGCAATCGCTTCGACGCTTCGGTTCTGGTGCAGGCGGCGACCGAGATCGACGAGACGCGCTGGCTGCTCGGGCTGGCCGACGAATATCCATTCATCGCCGGGGTGGTCGGCTGGGTCGACCTGACCGATCCGCGGGTCGGTGAAGTGCTCGATGAATTCCAGCGGCACCCGAAGTTCAAAGGCGTGCGCCACCCGGTCCACGACGAGAGCGATCCGGAGTGGCTGCTGCGGGCGGACGTCGAACGAGGACTGGAGGAGGTCGCCCGCCGTGACCTGGCTTACGATTTGCTGATACGCCCGCCGCATCTGGCTATGGTGCCGCGCCTGGCTGAGCGACTCCCAGGCTTGCGCATGGTCATCGACCATCTCGCCAAACCCCGCATCGCCGACGGGATCCTGGAGGGCTGGGCCCGAGCGATCGAGGAGGCCGCCCAAATCCCCTCGGTTTTCGTGAAGATCTCCGGACTGATCACCGAAGACCGGCCGGGCGAATGGAGCGCGGAGCGCATCCGGCCTTTTGTGAGCCACGCGCTCGAGTGTTTCGGACCGGATCGCGCGATGTTCGGCAGCGACTGGCCGGTGTGCCTCGAGGCCGGCAACTGGAAGCATACGCTGGCCGCGTTCACCCAGTCGATCGGGCCGCGGAGCGAGGAGGTGCGTGAAAAACTGCTGGCGGGAACGGCGCTCGGATTCTACCGTTTGGACGGAAGCGGTCTCACGCTCACCTCGCGAAAGTAGACGGTGTCGCGACGGTTGTGGTTCTGGAGGCCGATGTAGCCGGCGTCGGGACGCGGGCCGCGTACCGGCTCGAACCACCGCTTGCGTTCCGGCACCGGCTGGCCGCCGTGGAATTCGTTGACCATGGTTTCATTCAGCAGGATGGTGGTTTTCTGCCCGTCGAGAACGATGTCCATGGTGTTCCATTCGCCGGGCGGCTTCTGGCTGCGCGAGCTGACTTTGCTGAGCGAATAGAGCGAGCCGGTGTAGTGCCAGTCGTCGTCATAGCCGTCGATCTGGACCTCGTAGCCGTTGTGCACCGCGTACCAGGGATCGCGGGGCTCCTCCGGCAAGCGAATGAATACGCCGGCATTGTCCCTTTCCTTGGTGGTCCGGAAGACGACGCGAAGCGTGCAATGACCGAGTGTCCCGCCGGCGTAATAAAGGAGTCCCATCCCGCCGACGGTCTTGAGCTGGCCGTTCTCGACGACGAATTCGCCCGGGCCGACCATTCTCCAGCCCGTCAAGTCCTTGCCATTGAACAATGGCGTCCAGTCGGCGGCCGGGGTCGGCAGCGCGACACAGAGCATGATGAGGGCGAGTTTCATCGGCCGAATAGCCATGATCTCAAAAGCTGAGGACGCCGCGGAAGTTCACGGAACGGCTTCCCCCCGGCGCCCCGACCACCCCGAACGTCGTGCTGAAGACGTTCGTGCCGCCGAATCCCCAGCTCGGGTGATTCAGGATGTTGCTGGCCCCGGCATAAAGCTGGAAGCTCACACTCTCACGAATCGGGAAAGTCTTCGTCAACGAAGCGTTCCAACTGAACGTGTTCTTGTCGCGGAGGAACAGGCGTTGTCCGAGTTCGCCGGGCGTCCGGTTCGGAATCAGGAGCGCCGGATTCGCCCGGCCATCGGGACCGATCAGCCGCGGGTCGACGGCGAGCCGCTGAAGGTCGGTAGCGCCGGCCCGGCCGGTCAAACGCACCCGCTGGGCATTGAACATGTCCTGGATCTGGTTCAGCGTAACGCCCGGGGCGAGACCGACGCCGCCGACGGCTGGGTTGTTGCTCACGTTGACGGTCTGGAAACCACCCGTCAGTTGAACCGGGGCGCCGGTACTGAACACCAGGATCGAACCCGTGGTCCAGCCGCCGATGGCGGCATCGAGAGCCCTGTTCCGGATCGCCAGCCGCCGCCCGCGCCCGACCGGCAGGTCATAGGTGCCAAACATCTGGAGGACATGGCGGAGATCAAACTGAGACGGCCGGCGGTCCAAGCTCGTATTCCGCAACGTGGTCCAATCGACGCTCTGCTGCGCGTTGTCGGCCGGAAGGTTCGTCAAGCTCTTGCTGAAGGTGTAGTTGGCGGTCCACGAGAGGCCGTGGGAGAACTGTTTCCTCAGCTGAGCCTGGAGGCCGTTGTAGCTGTTCCAGCCGGCGTCATCCACGTAGTTGATACGCCCGGAAACATAAGGATTCAGCAGGAAGAAGTTAATCGGATAGGCGCCCGGCGCGTTGTAGGCCTGCCCGGCGGCCGGCGGCACCCTCAGGCATGGGCTGAAGCTGCTGCCGAACATGCGGCAGACGTAGTTCTGATTCGTGGCCAGCGTGTTGGCCAAAGCGCCAGCCTCGCCGTTTTGCAGGTTGGTGATGAAGGCGGCTGAGCCAAATCCGGAACCGGCGGCGATCGCCGGCACCGTGCCGCGCGGGCCGAAGGCGGCTTCGAAGACGGGCAGTGGCGATTGGCCCGGCAGCCCGTTGTTGGCGAAGTTGTTGCCTCTTCCGTTCGCCTGATTGATGGTCAGGTTGCTCTGCGCGTTGCGGAACTGCTGGAGGAATCCGTTCTCGAAGATGTTCACTTCGTTCAGGTTGCTGGTGCGCCAGGCGCGATGCGCCTGATTGCCAACGTAGCGGACTTCGAGCACGGTGTTCTTCATGAGCTCGCGCTGGATGCCGAAGGTCCAGTTGATGGTGTACGGCGCGCGCAGGTTGGGGTTCATTCCGTTGAGCGTCCGGGCGAACGTCTGGTCCGCCTGATTGATCTCGGTTCTATAGGTGGTGCCGCCGGCGAACGTGAAAGCCCCAGGCGTCACCGGATTCGCCACAATGTCGGAGAGCGTGTAGAACAGCGGCAGGACACCTTCTCCCGGCCTGATATTTGCGCTGATCTGCTTTCCCGCGTTGTTGCCGAGGTTTCCGGCAAACATCTGGGTGCCTTCGTCGTAAACAGTGATCCCGTAGGAGCCGCGAATGACGGTCTTCGACCCTCCGAGGACCCTGCCAAGCAGGCCCTGGTTCCGCGTCGGATTCCAGGAGAAGCCGAAGTTCGGAGCGAAGTTGAGGTAATCGGGCTTGAAGGCTTGCGCGCCGACTCGGGCCGTCGGGGTGGTGGTACCACTCAGAACGCCCGGAGTGAACAGCGCCACCGACGGTCCCAGCAAGCTCTGATAGTCGGCCACGGCGGTGATGCCGGCGACATCATGCATGTCGCCTTGCACCTCCCAGCGGAGGCCGTAGTTCAGGGTAAGGCTCGGCCTGATGCGCCAGCGATCCTGCACGTAGGCGCCGCCCATGTGCGAACGCGTCCAGGTGTAATTGATGAAACCGTCGTAGAGAAGAGTTTCGGGGTTGACCACGCGGTTGAAGTTCGCCTGCGACACCCTGCCGGTCAGCGTATTGTAGAGAGCGTTGGCGCCGCTGCCGCCGCCGGTGTCGGTGTTGATGATGCCCGGCATGTTCGCGGCGGTGAACAGCGTGGACGGCAGCGGGTCGGTCGCCGGGGTGCCGAGATTGTAGGTAGGAATGGGAAACACCTCCCCGGTGTCTTTCCAATCGGTCTTGCGGAAGCTGACTCCCATCGTGACGGTGTGCTCGCCGCGGTTCAGCGTCATGGTGTCGTAGACCGTGGTGATGAAATGGCGGCCGGTCACATTCTGCTGGTCGATAAACGGGACGACGGGGCCGCGGAGGGGATTCGTGCCTCCGAACGGCAACGCATCGCCGATCCGCAGCGGCTTGCCGGAGTACTCATAATGAAGCCCGTACTCGGCGCGCCGGTTGGTGTCGCCGCTGTGTTGCACGCCATAGCGGAATTCGTTGAAGGTTCTGGGCGACAGCGTCGATTGGAGAGCGGCCGACCAGACAAAGTAGCCGAGGCGGAACGGACCGGTCCGGCTAATGTCCGGGATCGGGAGCCGCCGTTCGCCGGCCTGCCAATTATGCCGATAGTTCCAGGTGAACGTCAGTTGGTGACTCTGGGTCGCGTGGAAATCGAAGCGCGTCGTCGGGTAGTAGGCAAAGTCGTTATTCTCGGCGGCCCAGGTGTAGGTGTCGCGATTGAAATCGGTGTCGGGAACCTGAGTGGTAAACCGCGGGATCTGGTTATTGAGGGCGATGATCGATTGGGCGACCGGATCGAGCGTGGTGCGGGCGCCATTCCGCGCCGCAATGTCCAGCACGTTCACCGACGCCAACCGGTCGGTGGTGCCGCTCACCAGGTACGTGTAAATGCCACGCTGGGCCTCCGGCGTCATGACGGTGACCGTCCGGGCATTGGTGATGGGCGCGTAGGAGCGCTCGAAATTGGCGAACAGGAACAGCTTGTCTTTCAGAAAGCCGAACGGGACCACCGGGCCGCTGAAATTCCCGCCATAGTCATAGCGGCGGGAATAGACCCGGTTGAGGCCTTGGGCGTTTCGAGACCAGCTATTGGCGTTGAACTGCTCGCTGGTGGGCTCGTAGAAGACGCTGCCATGGAACCGGTTGCCGCCGCGCCGCGTGACGAACTTGATGTTGGCGCCGCTTTGCGCGCCGGAATCCGCGCCCAGACCTCCGGTCTCGACCGATACCTCTTCGACGGCGCCGAGGCGCACCGGAACGGTCATGTAGAATACGGTGCCGCCGCTCTTGAAGCCGTTCGAGGCATCGTTGATGCCGTCGACGGTGACGTTTACGGCGCCTCCGGGCAGGTTGTTGTATCGTGTGCTGCCGCCAGCGGGAGGCGACGCGCCGGGGACAAGCCTGGCCAGGCCCAGCACATTGCTGCGGCCCAGGACCGGCAATTGGTTGATGGTCCTGGCATCCTGGGTCGTCGTCACTAATTGCGATGTGATCTCCAGCACCGGCGCGACGCCTTCCACGGTGACGGTTTGCGTCTGCTGGCCGACGGCCAGCTTGACCGGCACGTCGGTGGTCTGGCTCGTTGACACCGAGATACGCCGGATCACCGACGATTGGAATCCCGGCGCGGTGATGGTCAGCTCATAGGAGCCGTGCGCCAGATCCGGTAACAGAAAGGTTCCGGTACCGGTTGTGAGCGTCTCTCTCGCAATGCCGGTTCCTTCGTCTTTCACTACGACTTTCGCGTTCGGGATCGACCCGCCTGTCGGATCCTGAACGGTTCCCGAGATCGCTCCCACGATCCGGAGCTGAGCCGGCAACGGGTGACCGCCGGGGATAATCGCGGCTGCCAATAGAAACACAAAGATGGTGTCACGTTGCATCTTCCCGACCCCCTTTGGTCGAAACATCGCTGCCAGCGAGGATACGGCAGTCCGGCGGAATTTCTTCCCAGGTGTAAGTGCCAGCGGCAAGAGCTGTCACGTGTTTTGTCACCGCCCGCGCGCCTGCTCGATTTTCCACCGGTAATGTTCGAACGCCTGGTCGAACATCTGGCGAGCGCGGAGGCGATTGTCGCCGGGTCCGAAGTTGTTCCGCTCTTCCAGGTAGAACCAGAGTCGGTTCAGCCAGCGAACCATGAGCTCGAGGTCTTCCCGAATCAGCGTCGGGCGTCCATCGAACTCGACGTAGGCCGCGCCGGAATGGGCGATGGGATTACCGTAGGCTACGCCCCGCGCGGGTGGCCCGGAAACGCGCACGGCGACCCAGCTGCTGCTCTCGAGAGCGACTTCCTTTTCCGCGTGCGCGGTGGTGACGCCCGGATCGTAGCGGCGTGTGTCGATGACCGTTCCATTCAGTAGGAATTCGATGGCCGAAATCGGGACGCGGGATTCGATCGCCACCGACAACCGGGCGGCATACGGCTGGCCGTGGGCGGCCGCGATCACCGAACCGGCGGGCAGACCATTCAGGCGGAACTCCACGAGCGGGCCGTTGGTGACGAACACGCGCCCCTGGCGGTATCGGGCAATCCATAGGTCCCAGTCCATCGGGCCGCCCACTTCAACATACTGGCGGGCGCCGCCGGGCACGCCATTCACGCCGCGCCAGTTGGTAAATACATCGGTGCCGGCGCCCGGCAGAATATGAAACCCGCTGTTGAGAAAGCGGTACCACATCTCGAACGCCGGGCCGCCGCGCGGCAGCACGTCGATCGCATCCATGGCGCCCAGGGCGGCGGTGAGCGGAGCCTCCTTGGCGCCTAGGTTGGTGTCGAACACATCGGCGCCGCCGAGCATCATTGGGTGGACGTAGCTGACCAGGCCGCCCTGGCTCCGTGCCTCGAGAGCGGCCATCGTATTCAGCGGAAAATCGTAGGGTGAACCGCTGCCGATCACGCTGGTGAACGAGGGCGGGACCTGCTTTTTGATGTTCAGGAACGCCATGTGCCCCAGCGGATCGCTGTTGCGGTACTCCTGTCCCCAATACAGCACGTACCGCGGCTTGGACAGCGGATCGACCGAGCCGCGGAAGAATTCCATGTCGTGAATGAACGCCCCTTCGCTGTTGGCGACGATCATGTTAGCGGTGTTGAGGTCCTCCGCCTCCAGCCACGCCAGCGAGTCGCGCGGCCGCTGATAGTAAGCGCCGTTGTAGTTGGCGTGAAAATGGTTCTCGCCCGTCCACCAGCCGCGCCGGCTCCAGTTCGTCCACCGCTCGATCGGAATCGAGATCTCGGAGGTCTGATCCGCCCGGACCTCGACCGTCCTCTCGGCGATCCGGTATTCGATTCCCTTGAGCGCGGTGAGTCGAAGCGTCCCGGCGGGAACCGGAAACTCGTCCTCCCCGCGGCCGATGAAGAAGCCGACCCGCGGCTGGTTCGGCTCGAGCGGCTGGTAGAACACCGGCGACCCGGGCGGCGCGTACGACTTCTGATCGGCGGCGATGTTGTGCAGCCGCACCGGAACCGGCTGGCCGGTTTCATCGAGCGTCCGGACGCGCACGCGTCCATACGGCCGGCGGAACTTGAGGCCGGCGATCGGTAGGTGCTTGCTGTCTCCGCCGGCGACCGGCGTGAGGTAGAGATCGATGTTGCCCGGATGGTTTGAGGCATGGGCGATCCAGCGGCCATCGGGAGAAACAGCCGGGGTGAACTCGTCACGCTCGGTATGGGTAATGGCCACCGGAGCCCCGCCCTGGCGCCCCACCCGGTACAACTCGTAATTGCCGCGACCGTTGACGATCGCCGCCGAGTAGACAACCCCGGAGCCGTCCGGCAGTGCGGCGAGGGAATCGAGCAGCGCGATGTCGCCCGCCCGGTAACCGGTCAGCGGCAACTGCACCATGATGGGAGGGCGTCCCGCCGGCATCGACCAGATCTGGGCCGCCGAGGTCCGCTGGGCGGCAAAGAAGATCTCGTTGTTTCTGGCGCTCCAGGAGGCATCGGTCCAGAAGCCGGCCGGGCCGCGCTGCATCCGCGATTGAATCGGGGTGACGACGTCGTCAGCGAGCCGGATCTCGTGCAACAGCGAGCCGGTGTTCGGCGCTATCAGGCCACAGACGATTCGATCACCTTCCGGCGACCAGGCCGGCCTTCCCGCGGTAACCAGCGGCAACGAGATTTCGCGCTCCTGGCCGGTGTCGACGTCGACGATCCTCAGTTTTCCCGAGATGTTCAGCACTCGGCCGACGGGGACGCTGCCGGCCACGAAAGCGATCTGGCTGCCCTTCGGCGACCATGCCGGGTGCCCGTGATATCCCGGCGAGTCGGTCACCTGCGCGGCCTCGCCTCCCTCGGCTGAAACCTGCCAGATACTGCCGAACAGCGAGAAGGCGAGCCGTTTGCCGTCCGGCGACCAACTCGGGTCGACCGCACCCCAGGTGATGCTCTCCGAGTCCGCCGCCGAAGTCCGGGTGTGACGAACGGTCGCAACCAGTACGAGCGCCAACACAACGACGGTTGCCAATCTTGCTTTTCCTGGAAACCCTGTCATTTGACCCGCCGCGCTGCCGAGGCCCCCTCAGACGTTGCCTGGCCCCTCCATCTTACTCAGTGCCCGAGGACGACTGGACAGGTGCCGCCGAATCACGGCGAGAATCATCGCCTGGTCCACGGGCTTGCTCAGGTGGTCGTCCATGCCTGCCTTCAGGCATTGCTCCCGGTCCTCTTCCATCGCGTCGGCGGTCAAGGCAATCATCGGGGTGCGATACAGGTCGCCCTCCGCTTGCCGGATGCGCCGGGCGGCTTCCAGGCCGTCGATCCCGGGCAATCGGCGATCCAGGAAAATCAATGCGTACCGCGTTCCGGCGGCGGCGTTGACGGCCTCGACTCCGTCGGAAACCGCCTGCACCTCGAGGCCGAGCTTTTCGAGCATCCGAACCAACACCTTCCGGCTCACCGGGTCGTCCTCAACCACCAGGATCGGCCTGTCGGCGCTCACCGGCGCGGCCTCCGGACTCTCGCCGCCGGCGGCGGTTGGCGGAGGCGCGTCGGCCCGTTGTGCCGGGAGGTCGAACCAAAACGTGGTGCCCTGGCCAGGCTCACCGCGGAAGCCGATACGACCACCCAGGGCCTCGACAATACGTTTGGAAATCGCCAGCCCGAGGCCGGTGCCATCCCGGATTCCAATACCGGGTCCAGCGGCCCGGTAGTATGGCTCGAAAATCCGGGCCCGAGCTTCCGCCGGAATGCCAACCCCGGTGTCCATGACTTCGAAAAGCAGATCCAGTGAGTCCGCTTCGCCGCCGGCGGCGCTGACGCGGACCTCCACCCGGCCCGTCGAGGTGAACTTGATCGCGTTGATGACGAGGTTCATCAGCACCCGGCGAAGATGTACCCGATCCGCCCGGACCCACCCCGGCGCCTCGATCGCGATCTCGCTTCGCAGCTCAATCTCAGTGTCCTTGGCCAGGACGCGGGCCAGCTCCATGACATCTTCCACCAGGCCCCGCAGCTCGAATTCCGTCTCGGCGATCTCGATCCGGCGCGCTTCGATCCGGGACAGATCGAGCAACCCGTTCACCAGTTCGAGCAGCTCGGCGGAACACTGACGCGCCAGTTGGGCATACTCGCGCTGCTCCTCGCCCAATTCCGTGTGTATCAGTAGATCCGATGCCGCCATGATGCCGTTCAACGGCGTCCGAATCTCGTGGCTCACCGCCGCCAGAAACTCGCTCTTGGCGAGATTCGCCTCTTCCGCCTTCTGCTTTTCGCTGACGAGCGCCAGCCGCCGCTGTTTCAGGACGCCAATCGTTTCGCGCGCCTCGCGGAACTGGTTGCGGAGATTCCCGGTCGTCCTCGAGCATAGCGCCAGGTACCAGTTGAAGACGTAGACGCCGGCCAGCTTCAGGCCTTCCACCGGCCAGGCGAGCGGCCGGTTCTCCACTCCAGCCAGATACAGCAGCAAGACCAGGTAGCTTGCCGCCGACACGTGCCCGTACCAGACAACTCGACGGAATCCGGCTCCCATCTGATCGGCGCTTCGGAGCAGCAGCAGTCCCAACAGCCAGCTCTGGTCGCCGCCGGTGACGTAAATGGCGTGGACCCAGACCAGAATGTCGAGCGTCAGAAACGTTCGTCCCAGGTGGAGCTTTCCGGTCTTGCCGAACGAGAGCCGCAGGACCAGCCATGAACCGACGGTATAGCCCAGCGTCACGGCGATAAACCACGCCAGCACTGTCCGGCCGGAGGGATGTCGGGACGTGAAGTTCTCGAGTGAAACGTAGGCGATGAGGCCAAGAAACCCGGCCAGGCGCAGGACGGGGATCTGCACCGTATGCAGCCACCGGTAATCGTTCACGCGTTGGAGGGAGTAGTCGATCGGCCGAGTATACCAATCCTCGCCGGCCCGCGGTGGGCGCCGGCGATCGGCGACGATCCCGGCTACGATTTCATGGCGGCGAACAGACGGTTGAGACTCTGCTTGGCGTCGCCGAACAGCATCATGCATTTGGCGTTGTAGTAGAGCTCGTTGTCGACGCCGGCGAATCCGGGACGCATGCTCCGCTTCATCACGATGATCGACTTGGCGCGCTCGACTTCGAGAATGGGCATCCCATAGAGCGGGCTGCTGCGGTTGTTCTTGGCCGCCGGGTTGGTGACGTCATTGGCGCCGACGACCAGGGCGAGGTCGGCTTCGGCGAAGTAGGGATTGATCTGCTCCATTTCGTACAACTGGTCGTAAGGCACGTTGGCCTCCGCCAGCAGAACGTTCATGTGACCGGGCATGCGGCCGGCGACCGGATGGATGGCGTACTTGACCGAGATGCCGCGCTTGATCAGCGCGCCGGCCAGCTCACTGACGCCGTGCTGGGCCTGCGCCACCGCCATCCCATAGCCGGGCACGATGATGACCGAGCCGATGCTTTCCAGAAGCACCGACATCTCGTCGGGCTCGATACTGCGCACCACGCCCTGCGCCTGGTCGACCGGCGTCTCCTCCTTGTCGATCTTGCCGAAAGCGCCAAACAGCACGTTGGCGGCCGAGCGGTTCATCGCGCGGCACATGAGGATCGACAACAGGAACCCGGAAGTGCCGTCGAGCGAACCGGTGATGATCTGAATCTTGTTCATGAGCACGAAACCCATGGCGGCATCGGCGAGGCCGGCGTAGGAGTTGAGCAGGGAAATGACCACCGGCATGTCGGCGGCGCCGATCGGGATGACCAGCAGAAACCCGAACAGCAGCGCCAGCCCCACCATGGCGTAGAACATGACAGCGCCCGACGGAACCGCGATCAGCCAGACCAGCAGGCCGACGATCGACGCCAGCAGCAAGAGATTCGAGACGTTCTGCCCTTTGTAAGTGATCGGCGCGCCGGGCAGGATTTCTTGCAGCTTTCCGGCGGCCATGAGGCTGCCGGTGAACGTCAGGCCGCCGATGACGACCTCCAGGCCGATGGCGGTCATCAGCACGCGGTCGAGTTCGCCGGCGTGCCTGACGTATTCCGACACTCCCACCAGCGTGGCCGCCAGCGCTCCGAGCGAATGGGAAAGGGCCGTGCGCTGGGGAACGGCCGTCATCGGAACCCATAGCCCCATACTGCCGCCTACGACCGAGCCGATGGCGAATCCGGCCGCGATCCATCCGTAGTTGACGATGTGCGGATGAAACAGGGTGCCGAGGATGGCCATCGCCATTCCGAATTCGGCCAGGAACATTCCGCGGCGGGCATGCTTGGGCGAGCTGAGACCCTTGAGTCCGAGGATGAACATGACGGCGGAAACTATGTAGAAGAAGCTCAACACATGACTCGGGTCGACGCCGCCGGAGCCCCGGCCGAGCAGCCAGAAGAGCATCGCCACCGGGCCGCCCGACGAGGCCGCGGCGATGGCCAGCGCTCTCCACCGGCGACGGCGGCCGGCCACCGCCCGGTCCTTCTCGGACTTGAACATTTTCAGCATGCGATCGGTGATCAGGAAGCCGCCCACCACGTTGGTCGTCGAACAGACGACCGCCACGAAGCCGAAGGCGGTGCTGAAAGGCCCGTAATCGGAGCCCGCCACCACCAGCGACCCGACCAGCGATATCCCCGACATCGCATTGGTGGCCGACATGAGCGGCGTATGGAGCAAAGGCGGCACCCGCGTGATGACGTGATAGCCGAGAAAGCCGGCCAACATGAAAATGTACAGCCCGATTTCAAGCTCGGTCGTCACCAGCCGAACTCCTTTCCGACCGGGGCGCGCCCGCCGCCAGCGCGGCCTGGTAGAGGATCTCGCCGCGGTAAGTCACCAGCGGGCCGCGGGTGAGCTCGTCGTCCAGATCCAGGGTCGGCATCCCGTCCTTGAGCAGGTGCGCCAGAAAACTGGTCACCGTCCGGGCGTACATCTGGCTGGCGTGGAACGCCACGGTGCTCGGTAGGTTCACGGCGCCGACGATGACGACGCCGTGGCGGACGCTCTCCCGCCCCGGCTCCGTGAGAGCGCAGTTGCCGCCCTGCTCGGCGGCGAGGTCGACGATCACAGAACCGGGACGCATGGCCTCCACCATCTCCTCGGTAATGAGAACGGGCGGGCGCGCCCCGGGAACCAGCGCCGTCGCGATCACGACGTCGGCGGCGGCCACATACTTTTTCATCAACTGCCGCTGCGCCCGGTAAAAATCCTCCGACTGGGATCGGGCGTAACCGCTCTTCTGCTCGGCGTCGCCGGCGTCCAGCTCGAGCGCGGCGAACCGGGCGCCGAGGCTTTCCACCTGCTCCTTGACGGCGGGCCGTGTGTCGTAGGCCTCGACCACCGCCCCCAGCCGCCGGGCCGTGCCAATGGCCTGCAAGCCAGCCACCCCGGCTCCGATGATGAAGACTCGCGCCGGCATCACCGTTCCGGCGGCGGTCATCAGCAGCGGAAAAAATTTTGGCAGATGGCCGGCCGCGATCAGGACCGCCTTGTAGCCGGCCACCGTGCTCATGGCGCTCAATGCATCCATGGGCTGGGCGCGGGTAATGCGCGGCATCAACTCCATTGAGAACGCCGTGATGCGCCGCGCCGCCAGCGCCCGCAGGGATTCGGGGCTCGAGTAGGGAGCGAGGAATCCGATCAAGGTCGCCTCCTCCCGCATTCTTCCGATTTCGTCGACCGAGGGAGGCTGCACTTTGAGAACGATGTCGGCGAGGGGCAGCACGTCGCGAGCGACACCGGCGCCCTTTTCGAGGTAGAGGGCGTCGGGAAAGCCGGCCGCGGCTCCGGCGCCCGTTTCGAGAACAACCTCGAGGCCTTGCTGGGTCAGCTTGGGAACCAGCTCGGGAACAAGCGCCACTCGCCGCTCGGCGGGCAACGTCTCCCTCGGAACGCCAGCGATCATCCGCTCGACTCCTGTCGGCCCGGCTGGCGGGCGCTTCTAAGTAACGGCCCACACAACGGAGCCTGGCCCGGCCGGTCAACCCGAGGTTGCTCGTGGGCAGCGGGGGCCGGGCCGGCGCTGTGCGGCCTAGCCGGCTTTTTGCTCAACCCAGTAGATCTCTTCCTTGCACGATTCCTTCGGGAAACCCACCCGGCGCAGCAGTTGCTTGACGTTATCGATCATGTTCGGATTGCCGCACATGTAGGCCGTGGTGTCGGCCGGGGTGAAGCCAAAAGCGTCCAGATGCTTGCGCGCGACGTCTTCGGCGCGGCCTTTTTCCCCCGTCCAGCCGGGGTCGAGCCACAGGCGGCTGATCGACGGGACGTAGTGGAACCAGGGATATTGACGGGCGTAATCGGCCAGCTCCTCGCAGTAACCCAACTCCAAGGAGAGACTGGCGGATTGCAGCACGACAATCGAGTGCCGGATCGGCTCGCCTCTTCGAGCGTTCGCGACCATTTGCCGGACCATGCTTACGAACGGAGCCACCCCGGTCACCGTGGCCACCATGAAATGGTTCTTGTGACCGCTGCTGTCATCGAAGATGAACCTCCCCTTGGCCACTCGCCGCAGAAGAATTTCCCCGCGCACCGGAATTTCATAGAGGTGAGGAGTGAGCGCGCCGTCGGGAACCCGCTCGATGAAGAACTCCAGTTCCGCCTCCTCGGGAGAGGAAGCGACCGAGTAAGGTCTCTCGACTGTCTTTGTTCCGAGCGGCAATCCCACGGTGACGTACTGGCCGGCGCGATAGCCGATTCTTTCTCCGGGTCGAACTGTAACGATCCACAGGTCGGCGGTGAGATCACGCCGCATGGTGACCACACCCTGGATGCGCGTCTGTTCGGAGACCCCCATATCCGGCATACCATACTACCGAAAAGTCAACCTCGCGTTCCGGGGCAGCCGCCTACTCGGCGCCCTTCCACCGGCCGATAGATGGGAATAGGAAACCGTGTGCCCGGAGCCACCATCTTCGCTTGCGAGTCGCAGCCTATTGTTCTCGAAGGGCTCCGCGCTGTCCTGGAACCTTTGGAGGACTTGCGGCTGATCGGCGACGCCCGGAGCCTGGCGGAGGGCCTGAACGAAGTCGGCTTGCGCTCGCCCGACATCGTGGTTGTCGACGGCGGCTTCGGATCGGAGGCGATTCTGCGGTTCCTCGGCCGGCTCGGCGGTGTCGCGGCCGAAGCGCGGGCGGTGGTGTGGGCCGGTGGCGCCGGCCCGCTCAAGCGACGCCAGTGGATTCAGGCCGGGGCCTGGGCGGTAGCGGACCGCAACGCGCCGGCCGATGCTTTCATCGATTCGCTGCGCCAGGTGGCGCGAGGGAATGAAGTCTCCCAGCCGCCTTCGTGCCTTCCGGCCACCCGCGAGCCCCGTCTCAGCCAGCGGGAATTGGAGGTCGCGCGGCTGGCTTGCCAGGGATGGAACAATCGCCAAATCTCCGAGAAACTGGCGATCTCCAAGGGCACGGTCAAGGTACATCTGATGCACGTTCTTGAAAAGACGGGTGCGCGCGACCGCTCCGAGCTGGCGGCCGCCCGGATCCCGGGAGGCCTTCGGTGAGCGGCCTGGCGCGGTGGCTGAAGCCATCGCTGGCCGATTGCCTGTTCATTTCCTTGTTGGCGTGGCTGTTCTTTGCCGGCCCGGACGGCTGGTCGCGGCTGTTGCTCGATGGCGATACCGGCTGGCACATCCGCGCCGGCGAGTGGATGCTCGAGCACGGCGCGGTGCCGCGGACCGACCTGTTCTCCTTCACCAAGCCCGGCGCGCCCTGGTACGCCTGGGAGTGGATGGCCGACGTCATCTACGCGCTGCTGCACCGCGCTCTCGGACTGAAAGGCGTGGTTCTGCTCGGCGGTGTCCAGATCGCGCTGTTTGCCACGCTGCTGCTGCGATGGACCATCTGGCGCGGAGCCAACACGCTGGTGGCGCTTGGGGTGGGAATGCTGGCCGTCGGCGCCAGCTCGATCCACTACCTGGCGCGACCGCACCTGTACACGCTGACCGGCATGGTGGTCGCGCTGTGGATCATCGAAGCCGACCGGCGCCAGCCGGGCGGCCGCATATGGCTGCTGGTTCCCATGGCGGCGTTATGGACCAATCTTCACGGCGGCTTTCTGGCCCTCATTACATGTCTCGGGTGTCTCACCGCCGGCGTCGCCATCGAGGAGTGGGTAGGCGACGGACGCCGGCGCCCGTGGCCGGTGGCTCGCTACGGGCTGCTGACGGTAGCCGCGGCCGCCGCGACGCTGGCCAATCCCTACGGGGTGCGGTTGCACGCCCACGTCTTCGAGTACCTCCGCTCGGACTGGATTCGCGACGCGATTCAGGAGTTTCAATCGCCGCGCTTTCGCAACGAGAACATTTTGCAATTCGAAGCCCTTCTGCTGGCCGGCCTGATGACAGCGGCATCGCTGGTGGCGCGGCGCAAGATTGTCGAAGCGCTGTGGATCCTCGTTTGGGCGCACCAGGCGCTCGGGTCGGTCCGCCACGTAACCATTTACGTGACGGTGACGGCGCCGCTGGTGGCGCTCGAGCTCAGTTATTGGTGGACGCAGTGGGTGGCCCCGGCCGGACGCCGCGCCGTGCGGAGGATCCTCGATGAGATGGCACGTGACGCCGCGCCGGGATTCCGACGGACCAGCTTGTGGCCGGCGCTGGTAGTCGCCGCGCTGGTAGTGGTCGAGGAGCCGATCCGGTGGCCGAAGGATTTTCCGGAGGAGAGGTTTCCGGTAGCCCTGGTGGAGCGGCACGCCGGCGAGATCGCGGGCCTGAGGGTTTTCACCGATGACCAGTGGGCCGATTACCTGATCTACCGCTTCTATCCCCGCCATCGAGTCTACGTCGATGGCCGTAGCGACTTCTACGGCCCCGAGCTAGGTAAGGAGTACCTGCGCGCCAGCCAGGCCCAATACGACTGGCGGGAGATTCTCGATCGCCACGGCTTTGACTCGGCGTTGGCGCCGGCGAGCTGGCCGGTGACCTCACTGTTAAAGCGGGACGCGGACTGGCGCCTGCTCGCCGACGATGGCAAGGCCCTGTTATTCGTTCGCCGTCAACGCCTGGCCTGGGCCGCCCGACCGGCGATCCCGACCGGGCTAATGAAAACAATTCGTTCCGCCGAAACTCCTAGGGGGGATTTCCTCGAATGAAAGACGGGCGGCTAAGCCAAAGGACACGTGCCGGCGACCGAAGGCCGCCGGCCGGTCGCCGGCGCGGGAAGGTCATTGCCGGGCGGCCCGGCCTACGGCCCGAGGCGTGGCGGCTGTCGTCAGGCCGGCAACTGGCGGAATTTGCCCTCGATGGGGGAATCATGGCGCAGGAGCTGGTCCAACCCGGGTTGGCGGAGGCGGGCAGGGAGCCGCGGCCGGTGCGAGCGCTCGAGGAGGCTGTTTGAGTCTGGAATGGGCGATCGCGCTAGGGGTGGGGGTGCTGGCGGCTGCCGAGGACATCTGGCGTCGCACGATCTCGAATTGGCTGGTGGTGGCGGCGCTGGCCGGGGGGCTGATCTCACAACTGGCGCGTCAAGGGGCGTGGGGCGCGGTGGCCGCGCTGGCGGGGGCGGCCTCCGGTTTCGGTGTTTTCCTGGTTTTTTACTGGCTGGGGGGAATGGGCGGAGGGGACGTGAAGCTGATGGCCGGCTTTGGCGCGCTGCTCGGAGCCGGCGGCCTGATCGAAGCGGCGTTTTGGACGGCCTTGCTCGGCGGGTTACTGGCGGCAGGGGTGATCGCCTTAGACGCCTGGCGCGGGGGCGGCCGGCGGCGGGCGCCGCGGGCGGCGACGGTGCCGTACGCGCCGGCGATCGTAGCCGGCGTTTGGGTGACGATGCTGTCGCGGGCGGGGTCGAGCTAGGAGCGCACAGGACCGGGCGGCGTCCTCGCATGAATCAGAAAACGCGGCCGCCGCGTTCCGTTGTGCGCGTGTACTGAGGAGTCGCCGGCTAGAGAGTCGGACGAGAGTCAGGAGAAAGCTTATATGGATCGCAGGTTTTTAACCGTGCTGGGTGTGAGCCTGGTGTTCGCGCTGGTGGTCTCCAGCATCTTCTACCAGATGTCGGCGCGCGCGGGCAACGAGCCCCGGAAGACCGGAGATGTCGACTTGAAGGACATCGTCAGGGCCGCCAAGCCGCTCCAAATCGGCATTTCGATCAAACCCGACGACGTGCGTATGGACAAGATCCCGGCGGCGCATTTTCCCATGGGGGCCTTCTCGAAGGTCGAGGAGGTGATCGACCGCCCGGTGATCAGCAACATCCTGCTGGAGGAGGCGGTGCTCGAAGGTCGCCTGTCGAATCGCGGCAGCGGGTCGGGGCTGGCGCCGGTGATCCCGGTAGGCATGCGGGCGATGGCGGTGCGGGTCAACGAGGTGGTCGGCGTGGCCGGTTTCGTGCTGCCCGGGATGCGGGTGGACGTGCTGGTGACGGGGCGGCCGCCGGAAGCCAACGGGACCGTGACCACCACCGTGCTCCAGAACATCCTGGTGCTCAGCGCCGGCCAGACGATCCAGCCCGACCAGAAAGGCCTGGCTATCAACGCGCCGGTGGTGACGCTGCTGGTGACGCCGGATCAGGCCGAGGTGCTGACGCTGGCGGGCAGCGAGGGACGAATCCAGCTGGTGCTTCGCAATTCAAGCGACCAGTTGATCGCACAAACCACCGGCCGCGACGTCGGCGACCTCTATCGACGCGCCGGCGGCCCGAAGAAACCCGCGCGCGCCGAAGCCGACCCGCGGCCGCGGCCCCGGCCGGTGGTGATGGCAAGGGCCGAGCCGCCGGTGGTTTCGCCGCCGCCGCCCCCGCCGCCCGACCAGGTGGTGGTGATCCGCGGCACTCAGAAGACCGTGGAAGTGGTGCAAGCCCATCGTGGGGGATCTAACCAATGAGAACCGGCAGGTGCCTTCGAATGCTGGCCGCCGGGGTGGTCGTCGCCCTGGTAGCCGGGGCGCAGACTGCATCCGAGGACCTGCGCATCACCATCGGCAAGAGCGTGGTGCTGGACTATCCGACAGACATCAGCCGGGTTTCGACGTCGGACCCGGCCATTATCGACGCGGTCGTCGTCTCGACCCGGGAGCTGATGTTGCACGCCAAAGGGCACGGGGTGGCCACCGTGGTGGTCTGGGCCAAGACCGGCCAGCGGACCTTCTACAACATCTCGGTCGAGCACAACCTCGAGCCCATCCGGAAACTGCTCCGCGACACGTTCCCGAACGAGGACATCCAGGTGCAGGCGGCCCGCGATTCGGTGACGATCACCGGGCGCGTGAGCTCGCCGGGCGTCGGCGAGCGGGCCGCGTCGCTGGTGGCCTCCCTCGCCAAGACGGTGATCAACAACCTGAACGTGACCGCCGTCGCCATCGACAAACAGATCATGCTGCGCGTCAAATTCGCCGAGCTCAACCGCAACACCTCGCAATCGTTCGGCGTCAACCTGGTGTCGACCGGCGCCTTGAACACTCCCGGACGGATCTCGACCGGACAGTTCGCCTCGCCCGGGCCGACCGAGCTCAGCGGGAGCATTCCCGGCCGAATCGAAGGCACCACCAGCAATTTCTCGATCACCGACGCGCTGAACATATTTGCCTTTCGCCCGGACCTGAACCTGTCGTCGTTTATCAGAGCGCTCCAGACCGAGGGCCTCTTGCAGATCCTGGCCGAGCCCAACCTGGTGACCAGCAACGGCAAGGAGGCCAGTTTTCTGGTGGGCGGCGAGTTCCCGGTGCCGGTGTTGCAGGGCGGGGCCAACTCCGGAGCCGTGACTATCCAGTTCCGCGAGTTCGGCATCCGGCTGACGTTCAACCCGCAGGTGACCGACCACAACACAATCAAGATGTACGTGCGGCCGGAAGTTTCGACGATTGATCTGGCCAACGCCGTCAGCCTCGGCGGATTCACGATTCCGGCGCTGGCCACACGGCGCATGGAGACCAACATCGAGCTCGGCGAAGGCCAGAGTTTTGTCATCGCCGGGCTGGTCGACGACCGGACCACCGACACGATGGCGAAGATCCCGGGGCTGTCGAGCATCCCGATCCTCGGCGTGCTGTTCAAGTCCCGCGCCGAGGCGAAGGCTCGCACCGAGCTGTTGGTGATGGTGACGCCGGAGGTGGTGCATCCGCTCAACCCGGCGGATCCGAAACCGTTGCCGCTGATGCCGAAGCCGTTTCTGGTGCCGCTCAAACCGCCCTCGGGGTCTCCGGCGGCCCCGGCCAAGGCCCCGAAGGGAGCCGCGGCCGCACCGGCGGCCGGCAGCAAGACGCCGGCGAGCAAGTAGAGGAAGCAAAGGAAAATGGAGGCAGTCCCCAGAGGTCGCGACAAGGAGCTGACGGCGCTGCTGATCGCACCGGACCGCGATCTGGCGCGCCAGTTCCTAGTGAGCGCCGCCGAGACACGCGCTTTCCAGGTGCTGGCCGATCTGAAGAGCTACCCGCCGCGGCCCACGCTGGACATCCGTCTGCGGCAGCTCAAGCCGGACGTGGTGCTGCTCGACGTGGCCTCCGATGCCGCTGTCTCGACCGAGCTGATCAAGTTCATCGCCGGCTGCCGGCCGGTGATCCACGTGGCCGGGTTGCATACGCGCAACGACTCGGAGGCGGTTGTGCGGACGTTGCGCTCCGGCGCCGCCGAATTCCTGTTCACCCCGTTTGACCCGTCGGCGCAGCGCGAGGCCGTCCAGCGGCTCAGGCGTCTGATGCGCCCGGAGCCGACCGCCACCCACCAGGAGCTGGGCCGGGTGGTGCTGTTCACCAGCGCCAAGCCGGGCGCCGGCGCCTCGACGCTGGCGACGCACACCGCCTTCGCCATCAGGCGCCATGACAACGCGCGCGTCTTGCTGGCCGATCTGGACTTGTTCAGCGGCACCATCGCGTTTTACCTGAAGTTGACGCCGGAGGCTTCCGTCACCGAGGCGCTCGAGAACGCCAGCCGGCTGGAGGCCGGGTTATGGAGCGAGCTGGTGGTCAACGTCGATGGCGTCGACGTGCTGACGGCTCCCGAGACGGCGCCGGCCGGCGAGGTGCAGGCGGCCAGCTTGCACGACATGCTCGAGTACGCCCGGCAGATGTACGACTACGTGCTGGTGGATACCCCGACGGTGTTCCACCGGCTGACGCTGCTGGCGGTCAGCGAATGCGACCAGGCCTATCTGGTGACGACGGCCGATCTGGCCAGCCTGCACCTGGCGCGCAAAGCGGTGAACTTCCTGGTGCAGCTCGGCTTCGGACGCGACCGCTACCAGGTCATTGTCAACCGTCTGAGCAAGTTTGACGGCATCACCGGCGGCGATCTGGAGAAGATTTTCAACTGCCAGGTGCACGCCAGCTTTCCCAACGATTACTCTTCCCTGCACCGCGTGCTGTCGCTCGGCCAGACGCTCGGCGCCGACTGCGAACTGGGGAAGGCGGTCGCGAATCTGGCCCGCCAGTTGGCCGGCGGCCAGCCGCGCGAGCGGGGCGAGAGCCGGAACGACAAGAAAAGCGAGAAGAAGAAGCAGGCCAGGCCGGAGATCGCCCGGCCGGCGCTTTCGAGGATATAGAGGGAAACGGAACAGATAACCCATGCTGCCGAACCTGGAATCAACGAGCGGATCGACGGGCCAGCCGGCCAGTTGGGAGCAGCGGCTGTTGAAGGGCGGATCCCGTCTCAAGGGCGCGCCGAAGCCCGAGTACCAGGAGCTGAAGTTCACCCTGCACCGCAAGCTGCTCGACAAGATCAACCTCGAGGCGCTGGCGACCATCGAGAACGCACGCGTCCGGGGCGAGGTACGCCAGGCGCTGATGATGCTGATCGACGGCGAGCAGACGCTGCTCAGCTCGCTCGAGAAACAGCAGATCTGCGACGAGGTGCTCGACGAAGTGTTCGGGCTGGGGCCGCTCGAGCCGCTGCTGCAAGACCCGACCATTTCCGACATTCTGGTGAACACGCACAAGCAGGTGTATGTCGAGCGGCGCGGCGTCCTGGAGCTGACCACGGTGGTGTTCCGCGATGATCCGCACCTGCTGCGGATCATCGACAAGATCGTCTCGCAGGTCGGGCGCCGGATCGACGAATCGAGTCCGATGGTCGACGCGCGGTTGAGCGACGGCTCGCGCGTCAACGCCATCATTCCGCCGCTGGCGGTGGACGGGCCGCTGCTGTCGATCCGCCGCTTCTCGACC
>Ga0247727_10006232_pt1 | contig 23595 bp, 21 predicted proteins | sample WisWelCaveWW1625_FD_202498 | JGI IMG/M metagenome (GOLD analysis project Ga0247727, IMG submission 202498) | Biofilm microbial communities from Wishing Well Cave, Virginia, United States - WW16-25 | ecosystem: Environmental > Aquatic > Deep subsurface > Groundwater > Cave microbial mat | place...
GATGGCGTCCTCGTCGATCATGCGACCGACCTACGCCGGTTCGCGCCGTTCAGGAACCTCAGCCCCCTGAGTCACACAGCCGCATCAGCATAGACCGCGATTCTGTTATTGTTCGGGGCGTCCTTAGACCGGGTGACAAGAGGTTGGCAAGGCACTTGGGCAGCGAGAACAGTAGGGTTGAACATTGTTCCACTTGTGTGATCTCCGAGCCTCAGATGGGGATGTCGGGGTCGGCAGAATTGGCCAACGAGCGCCATGTCCAGCGTTGCAAGACTGTGCCCTCCTGGTCGCCGGTCAGCGACTGCGCCGGGCCTTATCCTGCCGAACCGTCGAACGCCGCCGAAGAGTTGGCCAGGCGTCAGGGAGTTGCCACCCTCTAAGTTGTGACGGCGCAGCACCAAGGCTCGAGGCACGTCACGCAGGGGAGCGCGCCGCGACAAGCTCTCGAACTCGTTGAAGGGTGTTGGCGATCCCGGCTGGATTCGAACCAGCGACCCTCTGCTTAGAAGGCAGATGCTCTAGTCCAGCTGAGCTACGGGACCGTCCTCTTGTCCGGCGAGCAAGGCGATTGGTGTCCCGACACGAACACCGCCGGCGACAGCCTCCGCGAGGCATGGCTCGCCGCTCAAACATGTACGCGAAATTGCGCCGCTCGGCCAGCCGTCGCGCCGGCTCGGCGCGGCCCCGCCGGGCGGATGCAGGTCCAGGTTCCGCGCGATCGGGGCCGATTAAGCCCGCAACTTAGAACAGGCCCTCGAACTTCTTCTTGAAGCGCGACAGGCGTCCGCCGCGGTCGGTCAGATGCCGGTCGCCGCCGGTCCAGGCCGGGTGCGTGCTCGGATCGATGTCGAGGGTCAGCCTGTCCCCCTCCTTGCCGTAGGTCGAGTAGGTCTCGAACTCGGTGCCGTCCGTCAGCACCACCTTGATGCGGTGGTAGTCGGGGTGAAAGTCGTCCAGCTTCTTCATTGGGGCTCTCGGGGGCTACTCGCAGGGCCGCGCCCGCCTGCACGGGCGGGCAATCTCGATTTCGGTCCTCCTCATACTGGAAGGCGCCGCCGGGGACAAGCGCCGCCAGGGCCCGCAAAGAGCAGGGCCGCTGCACCCCCTTGCCCCGACCGGGCCGCCCCGGCACTCTGCGGCGCGCACACCCCCCAGCCCCGAGGCTATCCTTGTCCGACGCCGGACCGACCGCCGAACCTTCGCCCCCCGAGCGGCGTGAGCTGCGGCCGCTGTTCGTGCTGTGGCCCTACATCGCCCGCCACCGGGCCATGGTGGGGCTAGCCCTGGTCGCCCTGGTGGCCTCGGCCGCAGCCATGCTGACCGTGCCGCTGGCCGTGCGCCGCATGATCGACTACGGCTTCTCCGGCCGGGACGGCATCTTCATCGACCGCTATTTCGCCATGCTGATCGTCATCGGCCTGGTGCTGGCGGTGGCGAGCGCCGGGCGCATGTATGCCGTCAACTGGCTGGGCGAGCGCGTGGTGGCCGATCTGCGCGCCGAGGTCTTCCGCCATCTGGCCACGCTGGGGCCCGCCTTCTACGAGAAGACCCATTCCGGCGAGGTCATGAGCCGCCTCACCGCCGACACCACGCAGATCAAGGGCGCCGCCGGCACCGCCCTGAGCCAGGCCTTACGCAATCTCATCATGCTGGCCGGCGCGCTCACCTTGATGTTCGTCACAAGCCCCACCCTGGCGTTGTTGGCGCTGGCCGCCATCCCCGCCATCGTCTTCCCGCTGCTGGCCTACGGCCGTGCCGTGCGCCGCCTGTCGCGCGCCGCCCAGGACCGGCTGGCCGACGCCTCCGCCTACGCCGCCGACAACCTCGGCGCGGCCCGCACCATGCACGCCTTTGGCCAGGAGGCGACCGTCGCGCGCCGCTTTGCCGCCGCCGTCGAGCGCGCCTTCGAGGCGGCCCGCGCCCGACTGCTCGCCCGCGCCGGCCTCACCGCCATCGCCATCTTCCTGGTGGTCGCGAGCGTCGTCGGCATCTTGTGGTTCGGCTCGCGCCTCGTCATCGCCGGCGAGATCACCGGCGGCCGGCTCGGCCAGTTCGTGCTCTATGCGACCTTTGCCGCCGGCGCCATCGCCGAGCTGTCGGAGGTTTGGGGCGAGCTCGCCCAGGCGGCCGGTGCCGCCGAGCGGCTGACCGAGCTGCTGGCGGTCCGCGCCGAGATCCGTGCACCGTCAGCCCCCAAACCGCTGCCCGTCCCCTCGGTCGGCAGCGTCGCCTTCGAAGCGGTCCACTTCGCCTATCCGGCGCGGCCGGAGGTTTCCGCGCTCAATGGCGTGACGTTCAGCATCGCTCCGGGTGAGACGGTCGCCATCGTCGGCCCGTCGGGGGCCGGCAAGAGCACCATCTTCAATCTGATTTTGCGGTTTTATGATCCCCAGGCCGGAGCCGTGGCCGTCGACGGGCTCCTGGTCGACCAGGTGGACCCGCTGGCGTTGCGCCGCCGCATCGCCCTGGTGCCGCAGGAGGTGGCCCTGTTCGACGATACGGTGGCCGAGAACATCCGCTACGGCCGGCCCGATGCCAGCGATGCCGAGGTCGAGCGGGCGGCCGCCGCCGCCCAGGCCGATGGCTTCATCGCCGCGCTGCCGGACGGCTACCGGACTAGCCTCGGCGAGCGCGGCGTCACCCTGTCCGGGGGCCAGCGCCAGCGCATTGCCCTGGCCCGCGCCATTTTGCGCGATGCGCCGATCCTGCTGCTCGACGAGGCCACGAGCTCGCTCGATGCCGAAAGCGAGATGGCCGTGCAGAAGGCCCTGGCGCGTCTGACGGAAGGCCGCACCACGCTCGTGATCGCCCACCGGCTGGCCACCGTGCAGCGCGCCAGCCGCATCCTGGTGATGGACAAGGGACGTATCGTCGAGGAGGGCCGCCATGCCGAGCTGGCCCGCCGGGGCGGCCTCTACAGCCGCCTGGCCGAGCTGCAGTTCACGCTCGACGCAGCCCAGTAGCCTGCTCCGGGTGCGCAGCCGCCCGACGAATCCCCGTGTCCCCGCCGCACCACAGGCGCCCCAACCGGGGCAACGCGCGAGGTTGTGACTTCTCAACGGGGCGCGAATGCCGCACGTTCCGCCGATCGGAGGCTGCGTTGCCCCGGACTGGGGGCAGCGTGCGTGTGCGCAATCAGACATTCGGTTGCATCTGGGACTTTGCCGGGATGGGGCGGCGGCAGATCATGAGGCCAAGACGGGGAGCGGCGGGGGTTCTCGCAGGCCTGCTGGCAATTTCGCTCGGCGCCGGCGCGGCCGTCGCCCAAGACAGCAACGATTGGGCGCGGTTTCCGGGCACCGCCTACGCCAACGCCGACCCGAGCGACAAGGCCTTCGTCAAGGAGTGGGAGGCGACCCCGCCGAAGGGCTACCCGACGCTGAGCCGGGCCAACCTGGCGCCCATGAAGGCGGCCATCAAGCGCTACACCGAGATCGTCGCCGCCGGCGGCTGGACGCCGCTGCCCGAGGTCACCCTGCAGCACGGCACCTCGCATCCGGCCGTTGCCCTGCTGCGCACGCGCTTGCTGGCCTCCGGCGACCTGCGCGAGGCCGGCGGCAACCCCCAGAGTTTCGATTTCTACGTCGACAAGGCGGTCAAGCGCTACCAGGCCTCCAACGGCCTGGCGCCCACTGGCATCGTCGACAAGCGCACCATCGCTGCCCTCAACGTGTCGGCAGCCTCCCGCCTCAAGCAGCTCAAGACCAACCTGACGCGGCTGACGGAGCTGTCGCAGTCGGCCGCCAAGAAGTACGTGCTGGTCAACATCCCGGCCGCGCAGATCGAGGCTGTGGATGGCGACCGTATCATCTCGCGGCATGCCGGCGTCGTCGGCAAGCCGGACCGGGCCACCCCGCTCCTCAAGTCGACGATCCACGAGCTCAATTTCAATGCGGTTTGGCACCTGCCGCCGACGGTGATCGAGAAGGACCTGATCCCGAAGGGCAGGGAGATGGCCCAGCGCGGCCAGAGCGTGCTGGTCAAGTATCACATCGATGCCTACGGCGGGGACGGCAAGAAGCTCGATCCGGCCAAGGTCAACTGGAGCTCACCCGGCGCCAAGAGCCTGACCTACAAGCAGCAGCCGGGCGCCGAGAACCCATTGGGCTTCGTCAAGATCAATTTCAACAACTCCCACTCCGTCTACATGCACGATACGCCCTCGCAAGCCCTGTTCGGGCGCAACTTCCGCGCCGCCAGCTCGGGCTGCGTGCGTGTTGCCGGCATTGAGCACCTTGCGGCCTGGATCCTGGCCGAGCAGGGCTGGCGGCCGGAGCACGTGCTGCACATGAAGGAGAGCGGCGAGCGGCGCGACGTCACCCTCAAGAAGCCGGTGCCGCTGTACTTCGCCTACCTTACCGCCTGGGCGACGGAGGACGGCGTGGTGCAGTTCCGCCGCGACCTCTATCTCAAGGACGGCATCGGTCCGACGGCGGCGGCGTACTGAGGCGTCATTCGGGAATTTGATTGCTGCATTTGGACATTGTTTCTTTGTATTAGCCGGATTGAGGCGCGGATGCCGTTTGCGGTCGTGCCATGAAGGTTCGAGACGCCATTCGTCTGCTAGAAGATGATGGATGGTTCCTCGTGTCGACCCGAGGCAGTTATCGCCAATACAAGCACCCTTCCAAGCGGGGACGTGTTACAGTGGCGGGTAAGCCCGCAGACGACCTCGCGCCGGGTACGCTCAACAGCATCCTGAAGCAGTCCGGCCTGAAGGAGAGACAATGAAGCGCTACGCCGTCGTAATCGAGAAGGCGGATGGCAACTACTCCGCCTATGTGCCGGACCTGCCTGGCTGCGTGGCGGCGGCACCGACGGTGGAGGCCATAGAGGCTGAAATCCGCGACGCCATTCGCTTCCACATTGAGGGCCTCGAGGCTGATGGCCTCGTGGTCCCCGAACCGACGAGCATCGCCGAATACATCGAGGCGTGAACCGCGCAGCAGATGCCAAAGATCGGCAAAAAGCTCGATCCGACACGGCCGCTCGGGGATCACGGCTGCCATTGCGTTGCGGCTGGGCAAGTACTTCGGCACCACGCCGGAGCTGTAGCTCAACTTGCAGGCCGACTATGACCTGCGGCTTGCCCGCGCCTCCGATTGGCCAAAGATCGAGCCGCGCGTGCGCGTTCTGGCCACAGGACAGTGACGGGTGGCCGCCGGCCAATCCAGAAGCCTCGGTTGACCGTAATCAATAGTCGGTGAGGCGCCCCGTGCGACAAAGCGCGGGGGCTTTCGGCGGCCGCCGGCTGGTTTAGAATGCCTCCAGGGACAGGCCTTGAGGTCGCCCGTCGAGGGCGGCGGTGCCGGCAGAGGTGAGGTTTATGGATTACGGCAAGGCGTTCGCCAAGGCGCTGGAGGCACTGCGGGACGAAGGCCGCTATCGGGTGTTCGCCGATATCCGGCGCGCCCGTGGCCGCTTTCCCTCAGCCCAGCACTTCACGCCCGACGGCGCGCGTCCGATCACGGTGTGGTGCTCCAACGACTACCTCGGCATGGGCCAGCACCCGGCCGTGCTGGCCGCCATGCACGAGGCGCTCGATGTGGCGGGCGCCGGCTCGGGCGGCACCCGCAACATCTCCGGCACCTCGCACTACCATGTCGAGCTCGAGGCCGAGCTCGCCGACCTGCACGGCAAGGAAGCGGCGCTGGTCTTCACCTCGGCCTACGTCGCTAACGACACCACACTTGCCACGCTGCAGAAGCTGCTGCCCGGCTGCGTGATCTTCTCGGACGAGAAGAACCACGCCTCCATGATCGCCGGCATCCGTAATGGCGGCGGCGAGAAGCGCATCTGGAAGAACAACGACCTGGCCGACCTCGAGGCCAAGCTCGCCGCCGTCGAGCGCGACCGGCCCAAGGTCATCGCCTTCGAGTCCGTCTACTCCATGGACGGCCTGATGGCGCCGATCGGCGCCATCTGCGACCTGGCCCAGAGATACGGCGCCCTCACCTACCTCGACGAGGTGCACGCCGTCGGGCTCTACGGGCCGCGCGGCGGCGGGCTGGCCGAGCTGCAGCGCGTCATGGCCCGCGTCGACATCATCAACGGCACCTTGGCCAAGGGCTACGGCATCATGGGCGGCTACATCGCCGCCGGCACCGACCTGTGCGACGCCATCCGCTCCTACGCTCCGGGCTTCATCTTCACCACCTCGCTGGCACCGGCCATCGCCGCCGGCGCGGTCGCCAGCATCCGGCACCTGAAGACGAGCGGCGCCGAGCGCGAGCGCCAGCAGGAGCGCGTGCGCGTCGTCAAGGCGCGGCTCACCGCCGCTGGGCTGCCGGTGATAGCCAACCCGAGCCACATCGTGCCGCTGCTGGTCGGCGATCCCGTGCTCGCCAAGCGCATCACCGACGCCCTGCTCGAGCGTTTCGCCATCTACGTGCAGCCGATCAACTACCCGACCGTCCCGCGCGGCACCGAGCGCCTGCGCCTCACCCCCTCGCCCCAGCATTCCGACGCCGACATCGACCGGCTGGTGGCGGCGCTGACCACGCTCTGGACCGAACTCGCCCTGCCCTTCGAGGGCCGCGCCCAGGCCGCGGAGTAGGGCTGCACGTAGGTTGGGTTAGCGCGGGCAGGGCGTGGCGTTGGGGCACGACATTGGACCGCGCGTAACCCAACATCGGCGGGTCGCCCTGCCCTCGCGCCGCCATGCGATGCGAAATGTTCAACAGGGAACACAGCTGGTCTTACGTTTAATGCCTTTTTTCCCGCCAATGATCTGTTTGATATGGCCGGACGGACATTCACCGTCGTTCACATACGCCTTTTCGTTGTCGCCAAGCGCGCTCATCCCCCTCGGGGGTTCCTTCGCAAAGACCCGGGCGCTGCCTACGCGCAACGCGCATGACGCAGGAGTTGCAGTTGGCTGGGGCGATGGCGTCTGCGAAGCGGCATTGAAATAGAAACGTCCCGTCAGCGCCGAATGCTCCCAGGGCACCTGCCTGCGCTGCGTTTCTTTCATCACATCGTTGCGGACGCCGATAAGGATGGCGCTCAAGTCGTCATTTGACGCAGTGATGTGCTTAACGAGGGCGCCGGCAAACGGCGAGTTGCGTCCGACGCCGTCCAGCGCAACATTGCCGGGTTGAGTGGAAAAGCTGATCAGCGTGCCGACACCGGATTCGACCACGGCAAGTCCGCGCCCGACTTCCGACGATCGCGTGCCCATTGAGCGCGCCAGATTACGCGCCAGCGGATTATCACGACAGGCGTCGAGAAATAGAATACTCGTGTTGGTCTGCCGTTCCATGATGCGGTGCACGATGTCCACCCGTACCATCTCGAACTCGAGAGCTTCCGCACCCTCTGCCTTCGCATCGACGGGTACCAGATAGTTCTGGCCTGCTACCTGCAGCCCGTGCCCGGCATAAAAAAAGACGCCAGCTTCCGATCCCTTCAAAGTGGCCGCGAAGTCGCGCACCTTGCGATCGAAAGCCGCCTTATCGAGGTCAAATCCTTCCATCACCTGGAAGCCGTGCGTCTTGAGCGAAGCTGCTACGTCGGTGGCGTCGTTCTTTGGATTGACAAGCCTGGGAGTGTGTTGGTACGCGGAATTGCCAACGACGAGTGCAACGCGCTTCTGCGCGTGCACGGCCGATGGCAACAGCAGCAGAATGAAAATGAATGCAGCTCGCAACATGCTCGGCACCCCTCGCAATGCGTGGGCGATCATAGCAGCAAGAACTGTGGCAATCGAGCGGACTGAACGAGGAGTAGGCCTCGTCACGCGCGATCAATTTGCGGAAGTGTTCGGAAATCAATCGGGCCAAATGGGATCAGAAGCTGCCGGCACCCCGAGTGCGGGGTCGCCTCCAAGGGCGCCGGCAGCGTCGCCCGTACCGAAGGGCACCGGTGCGGACGCCCCAGCCACTACCACTCCCAATGTGGCCGAACAGCAGCACGTCTCAGAGGAGGCATCGGAACCCGCAGCAATGCCGGTAGCGGCAAACGACAACGACTCCGATGAGAGCTTGAGCGCTGCCGTTGAGATTGATGACCTCGCCGCTCCCGAGCGCATTGTAGCTGACCCGCCCGTTCCAGAACCAGCACCGATCGAGCAGCTCCCCGCAACCGGCACCGACCTGTGCGACGCCATCCGCTCCTACGCTCCGGGCTTCATCTTCACCACCTCGCTGGCACCGGCCATCGCCGCCGGCGCGGTCGCCAGCATCCGGCACCTGAAGACGAGCGGCGCCGAGCGCGAGCGCCAGCAGGAGCGCGTGCGCGTCGTCAAGGCGCGGCTCACCGCCGCTGGGCTGCCGGTGATAGCCAACCCGAGCCACATCGTGCCGCTGCTGGTCGGCGATCCCGTGCTCGCCAAGCGCATCACCGACGCCCTGCTCGAGCGTTTCGCCATCTACGTGCAGCCGATCAACTACCCGACCGTCCCGCGCGGCACCGAGCGCCTGCGCCTCACCCCCTCGCCCCAGCATTCCGACGCCGACATCGACCGGCTGGTGGCGGCGCTGACCACGCTCTGGACCGAACTCGCCCTGCCCTTCGAGGGCCGCGCCCAGGCCGCGGAGTAGGGCTGCACGTAGGTTGGGTTAGCGCGGGCAGGGCGTGGCGTTGGGGCACGACATTGAACCGCGCGTAACCCAACATCGGCGGTCGCCCTGCTCGTGTTGGGTTACGCGCGGCTCAACCTCTCGATGCCAAATCGAGCGAAGTGGCCGCGCTAACCCAACCTACATTCTGCCTGCCTCTCCCAAGACGTTGCGGCCGTGCTAGCGTGCGCGTTGAGCACGGGAGAAACGCCAATGAAAGTCACCGCCATCGAAACGCTCGCCTGCGATGCGGGCTGGCGCAATTACCATTTCGTCAAGCTGACGACCGAGGACGGCATCGTCGGCTGGAGCGAGTTCGACGAGGGCTTCGGCTCGCCCGGCGTCGGCACCGTGATCGATCGGCTCGCGCCCCGCGTCGTCGGCCAATCCGCCGGCGAGCACGAGCGCATCTACGCCGAGCTCTACTGCGCCACGCGGCCGGGCTCGGGCGGCGTGGTCGGCCAGGCGCTCGGCGCCATCGAGAACGCGCTGCTCGACGCCAAGGCCAAGAGTCTCGGCGTACCGGTCTATCAGCTGCTCGGCGGCAAGGTGCGCGACCGCATCCGCGTGTACTGGTCACACTGCGCGACGTGGCGCATCAATCATCCCACCTGGTACAAGCCCGCCATCACCGACCTCGACGGCGTCAAGGCCATCGGTCGCGAGGTGCGCGAGAAGAAGTTCACCGCGCTCAAGACCAACATCTTCCTCTACGAGGCCGGCGCCAAGAACCCGAAGGGCTGGCGGCCGGGCTTCGGCGCGCCGTTCTTCCCCGAGCTCAACGTCGATCGCGCCGTGCTGCGCAACCTGCGCATGCATCTGGAAGCCATCCGCGAGGGCGCCGGCCCCGACGTCGACATCCTCTTGGACCTCAACTTCAACGCCAAGACCGAAGGCTATCTGAAAATACTGCGCGAGATCGCCGACCTCGACATGTTCTGGATCGAGATCGACACCTTCAGCCCCGAGGCGCTGGGCTACATCCGCCGCCAGAGCCCGCACCCAATCTCGTCCTGCGAGACGCTGCTGGGCCTGCGCGAGTTCCTGCCCTATTTCCGCGAGCAGGCCATGGACGTGGCCATCGTCGACACACCCTGGAACGGGGTGTGGCAGTCGATGAAGATTGCCGCGTCGGCCGAGGCGCACGAGGTCAACGTCGCCCCGCACAACTTCTACGGTCACCTCTGCACCATGATGAATGCGCACTTCGCAGCCGCCGTGCCCAACCTGCGCATCATGGAGACCGATATCGATCGCCTGGCCTGGGACGACGAGCTCGTCTCCCACCCGCCCGTCTATGAGAACGGCCATCTCGTGCTGCCCGACCGTCCCGGTTGGGGTACCGAGCCCAACGAGGCGGCCATCCGCGCCCGCCCGCCCAAGGGCCAGTCGGGGCTCCTCAACTACGGCCGCAAGAGTTGAAATTTGCTCGAGAGTGGGCTGCCGGCGAACGGCAGCCCAATATCCCCACCCGCGGTCGTCTGCCTTCGAGCCCGGCGTCCAGGCTCCTTGTTGTACGTAGGAGCCCCGTGATAAGAGGGCCGCGCGCCGCTCGGGCGCGCCAACCGATTCGCGGAATAGTCGTCATGTCCACTGCCGCTGCCGGGCGCCGCGATGCGCCCTATTCGAGCCTGTTCTCCCAGACCCTCGCCGAGAGCGACCCCGAGGTCGCCGGCATCGCCGGCCGCGAGCTCAAACGCCAGCGCGACGAGATCGAGCTGATCGCGTCGGAGAACTTCGTCTCCCGTGCCGTGCTCGAGGCGGCCGGCACCGTGCTCACCAACAAGTACGCCGAGGGCTATCCCGGCAACCGCTACTATGGCGGCTGCCATGTCGTCGACGAGGTCGAGACGCTGGCGATCGAACGCGCCAAGGCGCTCTTCAAGTGCCGGTTCGCCAACGTGCAGTCGCATTCGGGCAGCACCGCCAATCAGGAAGCTTTCATGGCGCTGATGCAGCCCGGCGACACGTTCATGGGGCTTGCGCTCGACACCGGCGGGCACCTCACCCACGGCTCCCCCGTCAACCTCTCGGGCAAGTGGTTCAAAGTCGTGCCCTACCGGGTGCGCCGCCAGGACCACCGCATCGACTTCGACGAGGTGGCGGAGCTTGCCCGCCGGCACAAGCCCAAGGTCATCGTCGCCGGCGGCAGCGCCTACCCGCGCATCATCGATTTCGCCGCCTTCCGCGCCATCGCCGACGAGGTCGGCGCCAAGCTGATGGTCGACATGGCGCACTTTGCCGGCCTGGTCGCCGGCGGCGCCCATCCGAGCCCCTTGCCGCACGCACACATCGTCACCTCCACCACCCACAAGACCCTGCGCGGCCCGCGCGGCGCCATGATCCTCACCAACGAGGAGAACCTGGCCAAGAAGATCAACTCGGCAGTGTTCCCGGGCATGCAGGGCGGACCGCTGATGCACATCATCGCCGCCAAGGCCGTGGCTTTCGGCGAGGCGCTGCGGCCCGAATTCAAGGCCTACGCGCGTGCCGTGGTCGAGAACTGCAAGGCCCTGGGCGAGGTGCTGGCGAGCGCCGGCTACGACCTCGTCTCGGGCGGCACCGACACCCACCTCCTGCTCGTCGACCTGCGGCCGAAAAAGCTTACCGGCAACATCGTGGAGAAAGCGCTGGGGCGCGCCCATATCACCGTCAACAAGAATGCCGTGCCGTTCGATCCCGAGAAGCCGCAGGTCACCTCGGGCATCCGCATCGGCTCGCCGGCCGGCACGACGCGGGGCTTCGGCGTCGCCGAGTTCCGCAGCATCGGTCGGCTGATGGCCGAGGTGCTCGACGGCCTGGCGGCCAACGGCGAAGCCGGCAATGCCAAGGTCGAGGCCAAGGTGAAGGCCGAGGCGCTGGCACTGTGCCAGCGCTTCCCCATCTACACGTGAGCTGCGTGATTTTCCCTCTCCCCATGCCTCTTCCGGCATGGGGAGAGGGTTAGGGTGAGGGGCAGCGGCATTCGCTAGCGTGGCGTTTGCGTCCGCCCCTTACCCCAGCCCTCTCCCCGCAAGCGGGGAGAGGGAGATGGCTAGCGGGAGCACTGACATGCGCTGCCCCTATTGCAGCTGCGAGAATACGCAGGTCAAGGACAGCCGGCCGACCGAGGAGAACCAGTCGATCCGCCGGCGCCGCGTGTGCGAGGACTGCGGCGGGCGCTTCACCACCTTCGAGCGGGTGCAGCTGCGCGAGATCGTGGTCGTCAAGCGCTCGGGCCGGCGCGTGCCGTTCGACCGCGAGAAGCTCTCCCGCTCGATCGAGGTGGCGCTGCGCAAGCGGCCGATCCAGCCCGAGCGCATCGAGCGCATGGTGTCGGGCATCGTGCGCCAGCTCGAGAGCATGGGCGAGCAGGACATGCCCTCCTCCGTGATCGGCGAGCTCGTCATGGAGGCGCTGAAGGGCCTCGATCCCGTGGCCTACGTGCGCTTTGCCTCTGTCTACCGCGACTTCCGCGAGGCCGCCGACTTCCACGAGGTGCTGGGCGAGATCGCCGAGCGGGCGTCCCCCGAGGCCTCCGGCCCGGCGCCCAAGCCAGTCAGCGCGACGGCGGGGAGAAAGCACTGACGCTCCGATGGCCCGTAGCTCGCGTAGCCCCGCCCTGTCGAACGACAACCGCTTCATGGCGTTGGCGCTGCGCATGGCGCAACGCATGCTGGGCCGCACGGCCCCCAATCCCGCCGTCGGCGCCGTCATCGCCGACGAGGCCACCGGCGAGGTGATCGTCCGCGGCTGGACCCAGGCCGGCGGCCGCCCGCACGCCGAGGCGCATGCGCTGGTTCGGGCCGGCGCCAGGGCGAAGGGCCAAACCATGTACGTCACGCTCGAGCCTTGCTCGCACCACGGCCGCACGCCGCCCTGCGCCAACGCCATCGTGGCGGCCGGCATCCGTCGGGTGGTGTGCGCCGTCAGCGACCCCAACCCGGAGATCGCGGGCCGGGGCTTGAGCGTCCTGCGCGAGGCCGGCGTCGCCGTCGATCTGGGATTGTGCGCGGAGGAGGCGCGCTGGATGGCGGCCGGCCACCTGCTGCGCATGACGCGCGGCCGCCCGTTCGTGCAGCTCAAGATCGCGGTGTCCCGCGATGGCTTCATCGCACCCGGCAATGGGGCGCCGCGCTGGGTCACCGGACCCGAGGCGCGAGCGTTCGCGCATATCCTGCGCGCACGCGCCGATGCCATCCTGGTCGGCCGCAAGACCGTGACCGACGACAATCCCGACCTTACCTGCCGCCTGCCGGGCCTGGAGGCGCGCTCGCCGCGGCGCGTCGTGCTCGATGCCGGGTTCCGCACGCCGGTCGATGCCCGCATGTTCGCGACCGCCGACAAGGTGGCGGTGAAGATCTTCGGCAACACGCGGAGCGTGCCGCCGGCCTATCCCGACGCCGTGGAGGTGCGGCGCATGCCGACCGGCCCCGACGGCCGCCTCAGCTTGGAGGTGGTGCTGGAGAGCCTGGCGGCGGAGGGTGTCACGCGCGTGCTGGTCGAGGGCGGACCTACCATCGCCGGAGCCTTTCTTGCCGCGGATCTCGTCGACGAGATGGTGATCGGCCGGGGCAACGAAATGCTGGGCGAGGCGGGGCGCATGCCGGCGGGCGACCGCGGGCTGGAGTTCCTCGACGACGCCAGGCGCTGGCAGAGGGTCGATGAGCGCAGGATCGGGGCCGACCGGCTGTCGGTGTACCGCCGCGTCGATCGCTTCATCGGAGAGCTGGCTGCATGACCACGGCGTTTCGCTACTACCTGCGCGTGCGCTACCAGGAATGCGATGCCCAGCACGTGGTGTTCAACGCCCGCTACGGCGACTATGTCGATCTCGCTTGCTTCGAGTTCCTGCGCGCCGCCCTGCCGCGACCGCAGGATTGCTTCGACGGCACCTTCGAGAGCCAGACTGTGCGCCAGGTGATCGAGTGGAACGGCCCCGCCCGTTTCGACGATGTGCTCGAGGTGTCGGTATGGGCCAGCCGGATCGGCACCACCTCGTTCACCTTGAGCTTCGAGATGCGCCGTGCCGGCGAGCCCGACCCGCTCGTCACCAGCGAGACCGTGTACGTGCACGTCGACAAGGCGACCTACACGAAACGGGAGATCGAGCCGCGCATGCGCCAGGCGCTGGAGGCGGGCGCGCACGGCAAGTCGGTCGACCATGCCGGGTATCTGCGGTGAGATCCCCTCTCCCCGTGAAATACGGGGAGGGAGATGCGGTGCGCCGCCACCGCCGACGTGATATCTTGCCGCCATGTTCACCGGCATCATCACCGACATCGGCGAGGTTGTCGCGCGCGAGGACGGGCGCTTCACGCTTCGTAGCGGCTACCCCGCCCGCGGCATCGCCGTCGGCGCCTCGATCGCCTGCGACGGGGCCTGCCTGACCGTCACCCGCGTCGGCGATGCGGGCAGCGGCAGCACCTTCAGCGTCGATGTCTCCAACGAGACGCAGAGCAAGACCACGCTCGGCGACTGGACGCTCGGCCGGCGCATCAACCTGGAGCGGGCGCTGAAAGCCGGCGACGAGCTCGGCGGTCATATCGTCGCCGGGCATGTCGACGGCGTTGCCCGCATCGTCGATCTGCGGCCGGACGGCGACTCCCAGCGCTTCGCCATCGAGGTGCCGGCGCCTCTCGCCGCCCACATCGCCTCCAAGGGCTCGGTCGCCCTCGACGGCATCTCGCTCACGGTCAACGAGCTGGAGGGGAACCGCTTCGGCGTCAACATCATCCCCCACACCTTGACCCACACCACGTTAGGCGACAAAAGGCTCGGCGACAGGCTCAACCTCGAAGTCGACCTCATTGCGCGCTACGTGGCGCGACTGATGGAGTTTCGCCAGTGAACGACGGCTTGAAGACGGTGGCTTACGCGGAAGGCAAGGGCTTCCTGTCGCCGATCGATGAGATCATCGAGGACCTGCGCAACGGCCGCATGATCATCCTCGTCGACGCCGAGCACCGCGAGAACGAGGGGGACCTCGTCATTCCCGCCCAGATGGCAACCCCCGACGCCATCAACTTCATGGCCAAGCACGGACGCGGTCTCATCTGCCTGTCGCTGATGGCGCAGCGCGCCGAGCAGCTGCGCCTCGAGTTCATGGCGCCGCAGACCGAGGCCCGCGGCCGCACCGCCTTCACGGTCTCGATCGAGGCGCGCGAGGGCGTCGCCACCGGCATCTCCGCCCATGACCGCGCCCGCACCATCGCCACCGCCATCGACCCCACCAAGGGCCACGTGGATATCGTCTCGCCTGGCCACGTGTTCCCTCTGATCGCGCGCGAGGGCGGCGTGCTCGTTCGCGCCGGCCACACCGAGGCCTCGGTGGACCTCGCCCGGCTCGCCGGCCTCTACCCGGCGGGCGTGATCTGCGAGATCATGAACGACGACGGCACCATGGCGCGCATGCCCGACCTCGTCGCCTTCGCCCAGCGCCACGGCCTCAAGGTCGGCACCATCGAGGATCTGATCGGCTATCGCCTCAGGCACGACCGGATCGTCAGGCAGGTGGCGCAGACGTCCGTGCAAAGCATCCACGGCGGCGCCTTCGAGCTGCACGTCTACGAGACCACCGTCGAGCCCGTCGAGCACCTGGCCCTGGTCAAGGGCGATCTGAGCCAACCCGGCCCGGTGCCGGTGCGCGTGCATGTCGTCAATGCCCTCGCCGACCTCCTGGGCGTCGGCGAGAAGGGCAGCACGGGGTCGCTGATCGAGCGGTCGATGCAGACGATCGCCGAGGAAGGGCGCGGTGTCATTGTGCTGATCCGCGACTTGCGCCCGAAGTCGGTGTCGGAGGCGATCGCGAAAACCGCCCAGCGCAAGCGCCCTCGCAAGAAGGCTGAGGAGGAGCGACGCCTGGTCGAGATCGGCATCGGCTCGCAGATCCTGCGCGAGCTGGGCGTCACCGACATGGTCCTGCTGTCGAACGCGCCGCCGTCGCGCTACGTCGGCCTGGAGGCGTTCGGGCTCCGGATCGTCGGCCAGCGCAGGATCGGTTGATCGCCATGGCCGGCAGGGGACAGCGATCGGCCGTGCAGGGTGTCTCGCCAGAGAGCCGGAAGGGCGGCGGGCCCGCGCGCGTGCTCATCATCGAGGCGCGCTACTACGAGGCCATCTCCGACGCGCTGATGGCCGGCGCCATCGCCGAGCTCGAGGCGGCCGGCGCCAGCTACGAGCGCGTCATCGTCCCCGGCGCGCTCGAGATCCCGCTGGCGCTGGCGGCGGCCGTGGAGGCGGGCCTCATCCCCGCCGGGGCGGCGTATGCGCGCTACGACGGCTGCGTGGCGCTCGGCTGCGTCATCCGCGGCGAGACCACGCACTACGAGACCGTATGCGGCAACGCCAACCACTGGCTGATGGATGTCGCCGTCCGCCACGCCATCCCGGTCGGCAATGCCATCCTGACGGTGGAGACCGAGGGTCAGGCGATCGAGCGGGCTGGCGGCGGCCGCCAGGGCAAGGGCGGCGACGCCGCGCGGGCCTGCCTGCAGCTGATCGCGCACGCCCGCGCCTTCGCCGAGGAGCGCGCATGAGCAGCTCCCCCAACGGCACCCGTGGCGCCAAGGGCCTGTCGCGCAGCCAGGCGCGACTGGCGGCGGTGCAGGCGCTCTATCAGATGGACCTCGCCGAGACCGATCTCTCCGCCGTGATCGAAGAGTTCAAGACGCATCGGCTCGGCAGCGAGGGCGAGAACGGCACCGCCACCGAGGCCGATCGGGAGCACTTCGTGCACGTGCTCAAGGGCGTCGTCAGGCGCCAGCGCGAGATCGACCCGATGATCGACCAGCAGCTGGCCCAGGGGTGGCGGCTCACCCGCGTCGATTCGATCGTGCGCGCCATCCTGCGCGCGGCGGCCTTCGAGCTGATGGAGCTCGCCGATGTGCCGCCCCGCGTCGTCATCAGCGAGTACATCGACGTGGCGCACGCGTTCTTCGAGGGCGACGAGCCGAGGGTCGTCAACGGCGTGCTCGATCAGCTCGCGCGCAAGCTGAGGCCCGGCGAGCTGCCCGAGCGAGGTTGAGGTAACATCCCCTCTCTCCATGCTTCTTCAGCATGGGGAGAGGGTTAGGGTGAGGGGCAGAACCTCGCTCCGGCGATTGTGGCTGCCCCTCTCCCCGTAAAGGACGGGGAGAGGGGGACTGGACGCGAGGCGCAATGGCGGACCATGACCAACAGGACCAACCAATTGGCGGCGAGGAGGCCATCATCCAAGGCTTCCTGGCGCCGCTGGCGGCGGGCTTTCCAGGCGCCTTCGGTCTGCAGGACGACTGCGCGCTGATCACGCCCGCGCCCGGCACCGAGCTCGTGCTCAAGACCGATCCGGTGGCCGAGGGCGTGCATTTCCTCACCGACGACGCGCCCGAGGACATCGCCTGGAAGGCGCTGGCCGTGAACGTCTCCGACCTTGCCGCCAAGGCGGCACGGCCGATCGGCTACCTGATGGCGCTGTCCTTCCCGCAGGCGCCGACGGGTGCCTGGCTGGCGCGCTTTGCGGCGGGTCTGCGGGCGGCGCAGGAGCGCTTTGGCTGCCATCTGATCGGCGGCGACACCGACCGACGGCCCGGACCACTGACCGTCTCGATCACCGTCATCGGCTCGGTCAAGCGCGGGCGCATGCTGCGCCGCGGCACGGCACGGGCGGGCGATGCCCTGTTCGTCTCCGGCACCCTCGGCGATGCGGCGCTCGGGCTCGCCCTGCGGCACGACGGCGGCCTGGCCGCAGCCTGGGGGCTGGCAGAGGCAGAGGCTGACTACTTGCGCCGCCGCTACGCCCGGCCGGAGCCGCGCCTGGCGCTCGCGTCGGCGTTGCGCGAGCATGCGTCGGCGGCCATGGACATCTCCGATGGCCTCGCCAAGGACCTCGCGCGGCTATGCAAGGCGAGCGGCTGTGGCGGCCGCGTGCGCTTTGCCGATCTGCCGCTCTCTGCCGCCGGCGCCAAGGCGCTCGCCGCCGATCCAGGCCTCGGCCAGCGCATCGTCGCCGGCGGGGACGACTACGAGGTGCTGGCGGCGGTCCCTGCTGTCAATGTGATAGCCTTCCAGGCTGCCGCCACCGGCGCCGGGCTGCCCATGGCCCCGATCGGCGAGACCACACTGGGGGCCGATATCGTCATCGAGGATCGCGACGGCCGTCCGATGCCGCTCGGGGCGACCGGCTGGGACCACTTCTGAGCAGGCCAGCTCCAGTCCGGCCAACGCTCGGGTCAAGGTCGCCGTCCGTTCTACTTCACCCGAACGCCAGGCAGGCCAGGGGGCTAGTCTGCCCCGAACCGGCAGGCTTGGACATTCCGCCCAAGCCCCTTCTCGAACTCAATAATCGCATATCCAGATCGGCCCTACCTTTACGCAGGAGTCGGGACGACGGCCTTCGCCACGCCATTCACGGCATTGACGACGCTCGCCGTAGCGATTGTGGCGATGCCAGCCACGCCGATCGCGCTCGCATGAACGATGGTTGCCGTGAACCTGGACGACGCCTTTGCTCAGGCCATCGGGCATCTGGCCGACATTGGCAGGGGCAGCGTCGACCATGGAGGCTGTCGCTGCCAAGAGGCTCGCTGCAGCCAAGGTTTTGAGCCTTGTATTCATTTTCACTCCCACAGTGACCTCCCTAGAACGACGAGCGGACGCCCGTTCCGTTGAGCGCCCGTTCTCACTATACATTTTGTACAGAGTTCCGCCCACCAGCTTTGACCTTGATCAAAGAGCGCTCTTTCCCGGCCGATTGTTTCGGGATCGAGGCACGCGCCAACCTTGCGGGCCGTTTGACACTCTTGAACCGCGCTCTTCGCACCCTCTCCTCGGTGTTGGGGAGGAATGGCCCGCTCAAGGTCCGGGCTCAGGCTGGTCGCATCAAGCGCGAGCCTGCGACCTGGGTTCATCAGGCTGACCTTATTTCTGCGACGCTGCTTGCTGCAGCCGATGCACGCGCCCGGCCACCACGCGCACTTTGCGCGGCGCCGCCAGCCACACGGCCACCGCCGACACGCCGCTCAGGCCGACGCAGATCCAGAACGCCAGCGTATAGCTCCCCTGCGCGTCATAGAGTGCGCCGGTGGCCCACGGCCCGAGCGCGCCGCCGAAGATGGCCGCCAGCATCAGCGTGCCGAAGATCCTGCCGTAGTGCTTGCCCTGGTAGATCTCGGCGACGATCGCCCCGAAGATCGAGGTGAGGCCGTACCCGAGCCCGCCCTGCGCGCCGACCATCAGGTACAAGAGTGGCAGCGTCGGCTGGCGCTCGAGCGCGATCAGCGCCACAAAGCAGACGGCAAAGCCCAGGCTGCTGACGGTCCAGATCCATTCCCTGCCGATCCGGTCGGAGAGGTGGCCGAGCACGACCTGGCCCGGGATGCCGATCAAGCTGACGAGACCCAGCGCCCAGGCCGCCATGGTCGGGCTGAAGCCGATCTCGACCAGATACTTGGTCTGGTGCACCTGCACGGCATACCAGGCGTAGAGGCCCGAGAAGTAGCCGAGCGCGATCCACCAGAACGGGGCGGTGCGCACGGCCCGCCCCAGCGTCCAGTCCACGGCCGCCCAGGTCGGATTGACGACGTTGGTGGTCTGGGTGGCTGCTGCGTTCGTCGCGGGAGCGGCATCGCCGTCCGGCTGCAGGCCCATCTCCTCGGGCCGCTTGCGCAGCAGCAGATTGATCGGCGCCAGCACCACCAGCACCAGGGCCGCCATCGCCAGGCAAGCGGCGCGCCAACCCGCCCCCTCGATCACCGTTTGCACCCAGGGGAGCAACGTGATCGAGCCCACGCCGACCCCGGCAAACGCCATGCCGATCGCCAGGCCGCGCCGCCGCACGAACCAGTTGGGTAGGAACAGCGACTGGCCGGAATAGCCCAGACACACGCTGCCGCCGCCGACCAGGACGCCGAGCGTCAGGTAAAGATGCCAGGGCTCGGTGGTGAGCGGCGCCAGCAGCAACCCCGCCACCATCAGGCCGACGCCGAGCTCCATCACCACGCGCGGGCCGAGGCGGTCCATCATGCTGCCGAGCGTGGGGCTCAGCACGGCGGATACGAGAAAGCCGAACGAGAAGGCCCCGGCGGTGACGCCGCGGTCCCAGCGGAATTCGTCGAGAATCGGTGGGAACAGCAGCGAGAAGGCGGTGCGGGCGTTGACGCCTATGCCCATGCTCACGAACACGACCGCGACGATCAGCCAGCCGTAGAAGAAGGGAAGGCGCATGGGCGATGTCGATGGTGGGAATTGCAGGGGGGACGCGTATGCCGCGATGACAGAGCGCAGTATCACTTCATGCGTCACCTGTCGCCTTCAATCACTTGCCACGACGTCACCATGACTGTGCGTCAGCACACGCTCACAGGGAGCCGCGCACACCGTCCCACAGCAGCTTCAACGCCGTGACGACGAGCAGCCCGTAGCAGGCGCGATACATCTGCCGCTGGCTCAACCGCTCGTGCAGGAGCCAGCCGGCATGAATGCCGAGCGGGACCAAGGGCAGGCACAGCGCCATCAGCGTCCACAGGCCCCTGTCCGGCTGTCCCAGCGCCAGCCAGGGTCCCGCCTTGGCGAGGTTGATGGCGGTGAAGACGATGCTGGTGGTGCCGGCATAGACGGCCTTCGGCAGGCCGAGCGGCAGCAGGTACATGGCCAGCGGCGGGCCGCCGGAGTGCGCGATCATGGTCGTGACCCCGCTGGCGCCGCCGCAGAGCACAGCCTTGGCCGTGGAGCGCGGGCGGATCGTCGGGACGCCGCCGCCGATGAGCCAGTGGCCAGCGAAGCCCAGCGTGATGATGGCAATGGCGATCGCCGTCAGCCGCGTATCGATGGCGCGCATCAACAGGTATCCGGCGGCGATGCCGATAAGGGCGGCCGGCACGATCCGCACGACATCGGGCTTGGACCAGGTGCTGGGGCTCCAATACCGCAGCGCAATAAGATCCATGGCGATGAATAGCGGCGCCAGCAGCGTGCCGGCGGCAACGGGATCGAGCACGAGCGACAGCAGCGGGATGCCGATGATGGCAAAACCGCCGCCGAAGGCGCCGCGCATGAAGGCGATCAGGACTACGCCGAGCCCCGCCACGGCCAAGGTCAGAAGATCTGGCATCGCACAATTCGGCCCTTTGCGCTCACGTCGCTCCCGCCTGCCCGGCTCCCTTCTAGCGCGTTTGCCGGCGCGCGCGATCCAAGGCCGGCGTTGTGACGATGTGCCCGTGTTGCAACGGGGCAGCACATTTGGCATGGTCCCGCGCGATTCCGGCCCGGGGGCGCTCCCGGGGCGAAGCGGGTGCGCGGCTACCCGCGACCCGCGTTCGTGCGTTTGCCAGGTGCGGCTTCTCAGGGGGAACTTCGGCCATGAGCATGGTGATGTGGGCAATCGTCGTGTGCGGATTGCTCTCGATCGTCTACGGGGCCTTCACGGTGCGGGCCGTGATGGCGTCCGACCCCGGAACGCCGAAGATGCAGGAGATCGCCGCGGCCATCCAGGAAGGCGCGCAGGCCTACCTGACGCGGCAATACTCCACCATCGCCGTTGCCGGCGCCGTCATTTTCGTCATCGTCGGGGCGCTGCTCGGCTGGCTGGTCGCCATTGGCTTTCTGATCGGCGCCGTGCTGTCGGGCGCCGCCGGCTTCATCGGCATGCTGGTGTCGGTGCGCGCCAATGTGCGCACCGCGCAGGCGTCCACGCGCTCGCTGGCCGAGGGCCTGTCGATGGCGTTCCGCGCCGGCGCCGTGACGGGCCTGCTGGTGGCCGGCCTGGCGCTGCTCGGCGTCGCCGTTTACTTCGAGGTGCTGACCGGCGGTATGGGGCTGTCGCCCACGAGCCGCACCGTAGTCGACTCGCTCATCGCGCTCGGCTTCGGCGCCTCGCTCATCTCCATCTTCGCCCGCCTCGGCGGCGGCATCTTCACCAAGGGCGCCGACGTCGGCGGCGATCTCGTCGGCAAGGTCGAGGCCGGCATCCCGGAGGACGATCCGCGCAACCCCGCAACCATCGCCGACAACGTCGGCGACAACGTCGGCGATTGCGCCGGCATGGCCGCCGACCTGTTCGAGACCTATGCCGTCACCGTGGTGGCGACCATGGTGCTGGGCGCCATCTACTTTGCCGGCCAGCCCGTGGTCGGCAACGTCATGCTCTATCCGCTGGCCGTGTGCGCCGTCGGCGTCGTCGCCTCCATCATCGGCACGTTCTTCGTGCGCCTCGGCGCCAACCAGTCGATCATGGGCGCGCTCTACAAGGGCTTCATCGCCACCGGCATCCTGTCCCTCATCGCGCTTTGGCCGGTGACGGACTACCTGCTCGGCATGGGCACGGTGTTCTCCGCCCGCGGCGTGCGCTTCACCGGTATGGACCTATACTGGTGCGGCCTGGTCGGCCTGGTCGTGACCGCACTCATCATCGTCGTCACCGAGTACTACACCGGCACCAACTACCGCCCGGTACGCTCGATTGCCGAAGCCTCCAAGACCGGCCACGGCACCAATGTCATCCAGGGCCTCGCCGTGTCGCTGGAGGCAACCGCCTTGCCGGCGCTGATCATCGTTGGCGGCATCCTCGCTTCCTTCAATATCGCAGGGCTGTTCGGCATCGCCATCGCGGTCACCGCCATGCTGTCGCTGGCGGGCGTGGTGGTGGCGCTCGACGCCTTCGGTCCGGTCACCGATAATGCCGGCGGCATCGCCGAGATGGCGGGCCTGCCCAAGGAGATCCGCAAGACCACGGACGCGCTGGACGCGGTCGGCAACACCACCAAGGCCGTCACCAAGGGCTATGCCATCGGCTCGGCGGGTCTCGGCGCCCTCGTCCTGTTTGCGGCCTATAACGAGGACCTGCGCTTCTTCGTCAGCCAGGCGCGGCCGGGCTCGGTGTTCCACGGCCTCAACGTCGACACCTTGTTCTCGCTCAGCAACCCCTACGTCGTCGTCGGCCTCTTCCTCGGCGGCCTGCTGCCCTACCTGTTCGGCGGCATCACCATGACGGCGGTGGGCCGTGCCGCCGCCTCGATCGTGGAGGAGGTGCGCCGCCAATTCCGCGAGAAGCCCGGCATCATGCAGGGCACGGAGAAGCCGGACTATGCGCGCGCCGTCGACATGCTCACGCGCGCCGCCATCAAGGAGATGATGATCCCCTCGCTGCTGCCCGTGCTGTCGCCCATCGTCGTCTTCTATGTGATGAAGTGGATCGGCGGACCCGGCAACGCGTTTGCCGCGCTCGGCGCCATGCTGCTCGGCGTCATCGTCACCGGCCTGTTCGTCGCCATCTCCATGACGGCCGGTGGCGGTGCCTGGGACAACGCCAAGAAGTACATCGAGGACGGCCACTTCGGCGGCAAGGGCTCGGACGCGCACAAGGCGGCGGTCACCGGCGACACCGTCGGGGATCCCTACAAGGACACCGCCGGTCCTGCCGTCAACCCAATGATCAAGATCACCAACATCGTGGCCCTGCTGCTGCTGGCCGTGCTGGCGCACTGAAGGGCGAATGCACGATCCGACAGGATTGCCACGCCCGCCATGGTCGGGCCGTCTGCGAGGTCAGCTATCGGCGTCTTTCCGCCGATCGCGGCGTGGCGCAAGGCAGATCGTGACCCAAAGCTGTCCTCCCGAGTGGTGTGCGCATCGCGATGCAGCATTCCTTGCTAATGCTGATATCCTGATCGCATCTTCTTAACTCTGATGACGTGGTTTGCTGATCGGCGCACCGAGCTGATCGCCCGAAGCGGAGCAATGACAATGGCGCAGCCCAACTTCGAATCCGTCGCGACCAACGGCATCAACATGCGGGTGGCGCTTGCCGGCAAGGGGCCGCTCGTCCTGCTGGTGCACGGCTGGCCGGAGGGCTGGTACTCCTGGCGCCATCAGATTCCATCTCTTGTCGAAGCTGGCTACCGCGTGGCCGCACCCGACGTGCGCGGCTACGGCGGGAGCGACAAGCCTAAGGCCATAGAGGCATGCCTGTCCCTTTAGCTCAGGCTGCCGCCACCTGATTTGATCCGAACCATCGGCACCGCCTCGTGTCGTCGATGATGTTTCGCATCGTCATCGGCGGCCGGGCGACGAGGCTCTCGATCAC
>Ga0247727_10006233_pt1 | contig 23594 bp, 17 predicted proteins | sample WisWelCaveWW1625_FD_202498 | JGI IMG/M metagenome (GOLD analysis project Ga0247727, IMG submission 202498) | Biofilm microbial communities from Wishing Well Cave, Virginia, United States - WW16-25 | ecosystem: Environmental > Aquatic > Deep subsurface > Groundwater > Cave microbial mat | place...
CGATCACGAACTGATCGGCCGAGGCGGCGATCGCCGAGGCGTACCCGAGCTCCGCGAAGGCACCGACGCCGATGTCGTGCAGGGACGGCGTGCACAGGTAGCCCTTGGGCGCCGCGGGATCGACCGTGCATCCGACGAGGACGGCGTCCGGGCCACTCGTCCCGGAGAGGGTCATCGCGACCTGGCCGCCGAATGCCGCGATCCGGGGGAGCCGCGACTCGCCGGAGACCTCCGAGAAGTAGTCGCCGCCTGGCGGGTCCGCGGCGTCGTCGCGAACGACGGTGAAGCGCACGCTGTGGCCGGCCGCCAGCTCGTCGTCCTCCCAGACGACGAACCAGGCGTCGCCGGTCCAGGAGACGTCCGGCGAGAATTCGTCACCGGCCGTCGTGGAGAGCTGGACGGGAGCGCGAGCCGTGTAGAGGTTCTGGTCGACGAGCCCGTCGCAGTCGTCGTCCTCGCCGTTGCAGGTCTCCTCGGGCGGGACGCACGTACCGACCACGCAGCCGGCCTCGCAGGTGAACGAACCGATCGAACCGCACTTCGTGTCTTCGCAGTCGCTCACGTCGCCCAGGACACAGTCGAACCCGTCGTCGGGCCCGCTGGCGCAGTCGTCGTCCACGCCGTTGCAGGCCTCGGCCGCGCCGGGATGGACGTCCCCGTCCGTGTCGTCGCAGTCGCCACCCTCCGCGACGTACCCGTCCGTCGCCGCGCACACCGTGTCGGAGGGCTCACCGAACCCGTCGTCGTCTCCGTCCCCGTAGAAGACCTCGCCGCCCTCGCAATCGGTGCCGGTGTCCGAGTCGGTGTCCGAGTCGGTGTCCGAGTCCGAGTCGGCGTCCCCGTCCACGAGGACGCACTGTCCGCCTTCACGGACGGTCCCAGGCGGGCACTTCTCTTCTCCGCACGCGGCCGCGGCCGCGGCCCCCAGCGTAATGATCGCGATCCGGTTCATGCGTCCTCCGTCTGTCGAGGACGCGCAGGATACTACCGCCCGTAGGGATTCGGGCGCAGGTCGCCTTTCCGGTCGGGGGGCTCGCCGCCCCCCTGCGTCTTGCCGGCGGGCGACGACGTCCGGGGCGCGCCCGGGCGCGAAGGCTGCAGCGCCACCTCGATGTCCGCATCGAGCAGCTTCGACAGCGTCCTCTCCTCGCGCGCTCCGGCGCCCTCGATCACGATCTGGCAGGCGCCCTCCCCTCGCGGGGCCTTCACGACCATGGGCGTGACGCCGACGTCGCGGCCGTCCACGAAGACCCGCGCGCCGACGGGCGTCGAGCGGATCCGGAAGGTGACCTCGGCGGGCACCGCCGGTGGCGAGGCCGACAGGTTCTCGGGGCCCGACGGCTCGGCGAACGGATCTCGCAAGGGCTCCGGCACGGCGCGGGCCGGACCCGGCTCATCCGCGAGCAGGAGCGCGGTCGCGGCCCCGGCCGCGAGGACCAGTCCGAGCGCCGCAATCGCGATGGGCCCCGCCGGGGTCCTGCGCTGCGGGGACTGGGTGATCGCCGCCGTGGTCCGCGTCCTCGGCAGCGGCGAGGGGGTCGAGCGGGACGGGGGGGCCGACCCCGTCGAGATGCCGATGAGCGGTCCCGCGCGGTCGCCTCCCGGCAGCGCGGCCGGCCCCGGGAGGGCGGCCAGCATCTCCTCGGCCGACTGCCAGCGAACCTCGCGGTCCTTCTCGAGCGCGCGCAGGACCACCGCGTCGATTTCCGTCGGCACGTCCGGATGGACGGTCCGCGGGGAGATCGGCGCCTCGTGGATGTGCTTGTAGACGACCTCGAGAAGCGACCCACCCCGGAAAGGCGGGTGGCCGACGATCATCTCGTAGACGATGACGCCGAGCGCGTAGAGGTCGGCACGGCGATCGAGGTCCGTCTGGCCGCGCGCGGCCTCCGGGGAAAGGTAGTGCGGCGTCCCCATCACCATGCCCGTGCCGGTCAGCCGCGAGACCTCGCCGTCCGACTCTGCCGAACGGGCGATTCCGAAGTCGAGGATCTTGGCGAAATCGCAGCCGTCGATGGAGAGCAGGAACACGTTCTCCGCCTTGAGGTCGCGGTGCACGATGCCCGCCGTGTGGGCGACCGAGAGGCCGCGCGCGACCTGCCGCGCGATCCCGCAGGCGCGTCCGACCGGCAGGCGGCCCTCGCGCGCAAGCAGCGTCGCGAGATCCTCCCCGTCGAGCAGCTCCATCACGATGTACGGCTCCCCCCGGTCGGTCACGCCGTAGTCGACGACGTCCACGATGTGCGGATGGCGGATCACGGCCGCGGCCTTCGCCTCCCGCCGGAAGCGTTCGAGCGCCGGCTCCGAACCCACCAACTCGGCCTTGAGCACCTTGATCGCGACCCGCCGGCCGAGCGCCGTGTGCCGCGCCTCCCAGACGATGCCCATGCCTCCGCGCGCGATGCGCCGAACGATCTCGTAGCGCCCGCCGAGGATGGAGCCGGGGCCGACGAGGGGCTCCGTGGAGGTCACAGGTGGATCGTGATCTGGACCGTGGCCGCTTGCAACGAGAAGGCGTCGGGGCCGTTTCCGGGCCGGTCGCGCAGCGCGTCGTCGAACGGACGGACGAGCCGCAGCGCAGCGCCGATCGCGAGGCTCTTGCGGACGAAGAAGTCGATGCCGCCGACGAACGACACGTCCCACGCTGTGTGCGGCTCCGTCGGCAGCGCGATCACCCCCTCCTGCGGCTCGACTTCTCGGCGGATGCGCATGTAGCCGGCGCCCGCTCCGACGAAGAAATCGAAGTCCTCGAACGGATGGTCGTAGCAGAGCTCGAGATCGATCCCGCCCACGAAGTCCGCGGAGAAGGTCAGCCAGTGCAGGTTGAGCAGGAGACGTCGCCACGCGACCCCGATGTCGGCGCCGACGGCGAAGGAGGTGTCCACGTACTTGCCGGCGCCGACGAGCAGACCGAGGCGTGGACGCAGCGGGTCGCCGTCGCGACGCGTGCGGATCTCGCGCAGGATCTTGCTGCCGGCGTCCTGCGCAGGCGCCGCAGCAGGGGGCGGCGGGTCGGGGCGAGCTTGGACGACGGGGACGACGTCTGCCGGCGGCGCGCTCTGCAGCGAGACGGCGACCCTCGTCGTCTGGGCCGGCAGGACGCTGATCTCCCTCGTGACGTCCGCTCGCCCTTCGAGCTCGAACCGCAGGGCGTGCGCCCCCGGCGCGAGCTCGACGACGGTCGGCGTGATCTCGGGCAGGGGAGCGGCGGCGCGGTCGACGTACACCCGCGCCCCCTCCGGCGCGGAGGAGACGAACACGGGGACCGGGCGAGTACGGATCGCGTCGATGCGTGCCTGGACGTCGACGCGCTCGACGAGCTGGGGATCGGCCAGCATCCGCTCGTAGAGCGCGAGCGCCTCGGGGAACTCGGCGAGGTTCTCGTGACATCGGGCGATGTTGAAGAGGACCGACGGATGGGGCCGCAGGGCGTGGGCGGACCGGAACGCGGTGATGGCCTCCCGGTAGCGTCCCGCCTCGTAGTGCTCCGCTCCCTGCTGGAAAGCCCGCCGGGCCTCCGAGACGGGATCCTGCGCGAGCGCCGTCGCCGGGAGAAGCGCCGCCGCGAGGAGTAGCCCCCTCATCCGTTCGGCGATGATAGCCTCTGCAGCCGATGAAGCCCTGCCCCTTCTGTGCCGAGCAGATCCAGGACGAGGCGATCAAGTGCCGCTTCTGCGGAAGCATGGTCGACGGGAGTGCCTCGATCGCCGAGAAAGGGGCAACGCCCCCCGGCAAGCTGCACGCGGCGGAGCTGATCTTCGAGGGGGCCCCGTCGTGGAAGGCGTGGTTCTGGTCCTACGTCGGCGCGTGCATCCTGTCGCTCGCCGTCATCGGGCTCGTCTGGCTGCTCGTGCTGCATCTCGTCCGCAAGAGCACGCGCTACAAGGTCACCGACCGGAACGTCGACACCGAGGCCGGCGTGTTCTCCAAGAAGGTCGAGACCCTGCAGCTCTGGCGCGTGCGCGACCTCGATTTCCGCCAATCGTTCTGGGAGCGGATCCTCGGCATCGCCCGCATCCACGTCTTCACGAAGGACGTGACGGACCCGGAGCTCGTGCTCCGCGGCCTTCCCGCGTCGCGCGAGATCTTCGAGAAGCTCAAGGACGCTGCGGAGCTGGCCCGGCAGAGCAGGGTCGTCGGCCTCGTGGAGTGATCACGCCTGCACGCCGAAGTCCCTCAGCGCCGCGTTGAGGGTCACCTTGCGGTCCGTCGAGGCGGTGCGCTTGCCAATGATGAGGGCGCAGGGGAGGCCGTACTCGCCGGCGGGGAACTTCTTCGTACGCACGCCGGGGACGACGACGCTGCGGGCGGGGACGCGGCCCTTGTGGACGACCTCGGAGGGGCCGGAGACGTCGAGGATCGGGGTCGATGAAGTCAGGACGACGTTGGCGCCGAGGACCGCCTCCTCCTCGACGATCGTCCCCTCGACGATCACGCAGCGTGACCCGACGAAGACGCCGTCCTCGACGATGACCGGCCGCGCGGACGGCGGCTCGAGCACGCCGCCGATGCCGACGCCGCCCGCGAGGTGGACGTCGCGGCCGATCTGCGCGCAGGAGCCGACCGTCGCCCAGGTGTCGACCATCGTCCCCGCCCCGACCCGCGCGCCGATGTTGACGTACCCGGGCATGAGGACCGCCCCGGCCTCGAGAAAGCTCCCGTAGCGCGCGACGCCGGGAGGAACGACGCGCACGCCGGCCGCCGCCAGGCCGCGCTTGGGCGGGATCTTGTCGTGGAACTCGAGCGGTCCCGCCTCCGTCGTCTCCATGCCGCGCACGGCGAAGAAGAGGAGGATCGCTTCCTTCAGCCATTCGTGGACGATCCACTCGCCGGACGGGCTCTTCTCGGCCACGCGGAAGGTCCCGCGGTCCAGCCCCTCGACGGCGGCGAGGACGGCGTCCTTGTGGGCCGGGTCCGAGAGCTTCGATCGATCGGCGAAGGCCGCCCGGACGAGGGGCTCGAGTCGTTCACGCGACATGGGCGGTCACTGTACTGCACCGCCCGGCAGGGCGGCGCGCCAGGCGCGGACCGCCGCGTGGCACTCGGCCACGGTCGGGACGAGCGCCACGCGGACGTACCCCTCGCCCGACGCCCCGAAGTAGCTCCCGGGCGCCACGACGATCCCGACTTCGACCAGCGATTCGGCCCACGCCTCCGATGTCCGGCCGGCCGGGACCTCCACCCACAGGTAGAGCGCACCCTCGCCCGACGTTCGCAGGCCGGCCGAGTCGAAGAACGAGCGGAGGACGGCACGCTTGGCCTCGAAGGCGCGGCGTCGCTCCGCCACGTGTGCGTCGTCCGCCCAGGCGAGCGCGGCCGCGCGCTGGACGAAGTCCGGCGACCCGGTCCCGATGAGCGGACGCACGCGGCGGTACGCGGCGATCAGCGCGGGGTCGCCGGCCACGAAGCCGCTGCGGTATCCCGTCATGCCGCTCCTTTTCGACAGGGAGTGGAAGGCGAGCACGCCCTCGCGTTCGATCTCGAGGACGGACGTCGCGCGCTCGGTGCCGCCGAACTCCGCGTAGCACTCGTCGGCGCACACGACGAGATCGTGCGCACGCGCGAAGCGGACGATGCGATCGACGTACCACCGCGGCGCGACCGTTCCGGTTGGATTGTGCGGATAGTTGAGCCACAGGATCCGCGCGCCTTCGATGACCTGGCGGTCCAGCGTCTCCGGCTCGAGCAGGTACCCCGATTCGCGCACGAGCGGGATCGCGACCGGCACGCCGCCTGCGAGGATGGCGCCCGATGCGTAGACGGGATAGCCGGGCTCGCCGAAGATCACCCCGCGGCGGTGGCCGTTGGGATCGAGCAGCGCGAGCGGGAAGTGGAAGATCGCCTCCTTCGATCCCGAGGTCGCGAGCACCTCGCGATCGGGATCGACCTGGACGCCGAAGACACGCTCGAGGTACGCGGCCGCAGCCTCCCGCAACTCGGCGGATCCGAACGCGCTCGGGTACTGCGAGATTTCCGAGATCGCCGCGCGCACGGCGTCGCGGATGAAAGGCGGCGTGGGCTCGAGGGGATCGCCGGTGCCGAAGTCGTGCAACGTCTTCCCCGCGGCCCGCGCACGCTCCTTCGCCGCGTCGAGACGCACCTGCGGGTACGTCGGGATGCCCTTGAGCCGCGGATTCAATTTTCCAAACGCTCGGCGAGGCTGCGGATGGCCTCCGCGCGCGTCGGATGCCGGAACGGTCCCGAGTACAGGTCCGCCAGGTACGTGAGCACCCGACCGACCAGCGGCGAGCTCTTCGGGAGCTTGGCGAGCAGCCGCCAGTACACGCGCTCGAGCCGGCGCCAGCTGCGCTGCAGCGAGAGGCAGTCGCGAACGCAGTCGAGGGCGACCTGGCTCGCCGGATCGTAGCGGAGCGCACGCAGGTAGTAGGCGACAGCCAGGTCCATCCGGTGCATCGCGTCCTTCGCCACGTGCCCCGCGGAGACGAGCAGCGCCGCGCGTTCGATCGGCGGCGCCTTGCGGGCGCGCAGCTTCAGCGCACGGAACTCGTCTTTCGCTCCCGGATCGGGCCTGCGCAGTGCGATCGGGCCGCGCGCGAGCTTGACCAGCAGCCACACGGCGAAGAGCACCGCCGCGCCGAGCACGATCGGCTGCTGCCAGGAACCCACGAGAGAACTGTACACCGGTCTGTTCAGGCGGCGCGCTGCGAGTCGTACGGATCCCTCAGGCGGAGCCGGCCGAGGCGCAAGGACAGCGGGATCGCCAGCGCGTAAGCGAGAAGCGCGAGCGAGAAGGCGAGCGCGTAGCCGCCGAGGCGGGAGACGAGGACGGTGAGGGCGGAGGCGAGGACGGAGGTCCACCCGTTGATCGCCCAGCACCAGGGGACGACCTCGTCGCCCGCGCTCGGGAGCTGACGCAGCGCCAGAGGGAAGGCCATGCCCATCGCGAACCCCAGAGGAAACAAGGTCGCGCCCGTCGCGATCACCCGGAAAGCGAAGCCAAGGCCGAGAAGCCGGCGGGTCAGCAGGGGGCCTACCGCGAAGGCCTGGAGCGCAGCCAGGAAGAGCACGGCAAAGAGCGCCATGGGCAGCAGCCGCCCTATCGACGCCGCGGGCACACGACCGGCGACGAGGCTCCCCACGCCGCTCGAGACCAGCAGGACGAAGAGGACGACGGTGACCGCATAGGTCGGGTGTCCCACGAAGAGGACGAGCTTGTGGATGAGCACGATCTCCACGGCGAGATACCCGTACCCGATCGCCGCGAAGTACCCCAGCAGAGGACCCGCCCCCTCGACGCGGCTGACCGCGCGCCGCCCGCGAAGGAGGATCGGGACTCCGAACAGCAGCGCACCCGCGACGACGATGATCGCGAGCTGGATGAGCAGGACCCGCATGAGAAGGACGGCCCCGGGGACTCCCTGCGCGCGCCAGCCGGGCGCGAGGGTTGCGGCCGCGCCGCCCACGGCGGAGAGGTCGTCGGCGTAGGGGTGGTCGTCCGTCAGGACCGGGCCCGTCCCCAGGAGCCTCTGGCGCCAGGCCCGATTCCCCCGCTCCGGGTCCAGCACGAGCTGGTGCCGATCCGCCCGGACGATCTGGCGAAGCCTCCGGGTCTCGGACTGCGCCCACGGCCGCGCCTTGACCAGGATCGAGAGTGCCTGCGCCTGCCGGGACTTGACGAGCGCGATGTGCCGCCAGGGGCTCGTGGCGCCGCGCGCGCGCAGGGCATGGGCCGCCGCGCGCGCCCACCGATACGCGGCAGAGCGCCACGTGAAGGAGATCGTCCCGTCGCGAGTCAGGTGGTCCAAGTAGTCGCCGAACGCTTCCCGCGTGTAGAGCAGCTCCGGGCTCCAGGCCTGCGAGAGGACCCCGCCGTACGAGTAGAGGTTCGGCTGAGCCATCTCGATGATGTCGAACTTGCCGGGGTCGCGCAGGATGGCGCTGCGCGCGTCGGCCTTGATGGTGCGGACGCCTTTCTGCCGGAACGGGTTGTCCGGGTCGGAGGCGTAGCGGGTCCGGACGATGTCGAAGATCTCGGAGGCGATCTCGATCGCAGTCACGTCGCGGTGCCCTTCGTGCCTCGCCGCCATGACGTCCGCGCCGGCGCCCGCGGCCAGGATCGCGACCCGACCCGGCCGGTGCAGCTTGAAGACGACGGCCACCGCTCCGGCCTCGTAGGCCTTCAGGCGTTCTGCGGTCCGGACGACCTCGCTCCTCGAGGTGCTGTCGAGGACGACGAAGGTGCGGCCGTTCGGGTCCTCGAAGACGCCCAGCCGCGTGAGTGGTGTCCATCGCTCGTATACGATGAGCCGCTCGTCGAAACCGGCCGCGTGGCGGATGGGGAAGAGCGGGGTCGACAGGCCGAGGGCGGCCGCGGCGAGCGCGACGAGCCCCGTGGCGCTCGCAAGCCACAGCCCCCTCCTTCCGCGAACCGACCGGCCCGACCGGAGCGAGGCGAAGGCCGCAGCGGCCGCGCCCGACGCGGCGAGGACCGCGAGCACCACCGCATCCGGACCGCGCAGGACCGAGAGCGCGGGAAGGAACGCCAGGCAGCCGGCCGCCCCGCCGCAGAGATCCGCCGCATACAGGCGCCCGATCGCGCCGCGCGCGTCCCGGAAAGCGGCGGCGAAGGCCACGCCGCCGCAAGCGAAGGGCAGCGCGATCGCGGGCGCGAGGAGAACGAGGGTCCACGGCGCGACGAGCGACAGCGCCCGGGCCTGCCGCTCGCCGAACTGCACGACGCGCGCGTCGCCGAGCACGTCGGAGGCGCGCGTGAAGGGGAGACGCACCGCGAGGACGACCGCGACGACCATCGCTCCCGCCATCGCCAGCGAGAGCCATCCGAAACGCGCGAGGAGCCGGTCGGGCGGGACGAGCCTCGGAAAGAGGTGCAGCGCCAGGGCGCCCACCCCGATGCCCAGGAGCGCCAGCGAGATGGCGAGGTGCGCGAACTGGGCGAACATGACGATGGCGAAGATGCGCGTCAGGACCAGCTCGAAGAGCACCAGGGCGAGGCTCGCGAGGAGGAGCGCGAGTGCGAGCGGGCCGACGGGCAGGTCGGTCTCGCCGTTCGGACGCACCGCCTGGCTCGCCTAGTACCAGCTCCGCCCCGTGTAGGTCGGCGGAGGACGGATGCCGTACAGGCCGAGCAGCGTCGGCGCAATGTCGATGATGCCGGGGCGATCGGCGGTGAAGGGGCGCGAGGAGAAGACGATCCCGTCCGTGTCGTCGACGTCGGAGGCAGCGTGATCGCCGGACCACTTCCGGTCGTTGGGGGCGAAGAGGTCGCCGTCGGGCATGCCGCCGAGGATCGTCTCCCAGCTCGTCCGGTATCCTTCGGCGAACGCGACCTGCAGGTCGGGTGCGGACACGTCCTCCGAGTTCGGGAACGCTTCGGCGCGGGTGTAGACGCGGCGAATCGCGCGGGCGCCGCCGGCGCCAGGATCGGTCAACGCCTGGAGGCCTTCGCGGATCCGCCGCGAGAGCGCGTCGTACTCGGCGCCGCGCGCGACGATCCCCTGATCCTCACGGCCGGCGACGTTCAGGTAGATCTGCCCGGTTCCGAGCGCGTAGGCCTTCGTCCGCGCCCAGTCGACGTCGAGCAGAAACTCGCGGGGCGGCCGGGCGGCATCGGGCCGCAGCGCGAGCAGGCCCTCGTGGCGCAGCCAGGAGTTGACGTGGAGTCCGCGCCGGTACGAGTGGAAGCCGTGATCCGACATGACGACGAGCAGGTCGGAGGGCCGGAGCTTCTCGAGCACCCGCCCGACGACCTGGTCCATGTGCACGTATGCCTCCTCGATCGCGCGGCCGAATCGCGCCGCGAGGGCGGCGTCGTACCGGGGATGCTCGGGCTCGGTGAGGCGCACGAACATGTGGGCGACCCGGTCCGTCGCCGTCGAAACGGCTACCAGCACGTCCCAGTCGGCCTTCTCGAGTGTCGACAGCAGCATCCGCTCGCGCATCGCCTCGGTGTGCTGGACGTCGGCGAGGAACTCCGCCTCGCCGATGACCTCGGCGTTGAGCGCGGAGGTGTCGTGGTCCCAGCCGACCGTCTTGAAGAGACCGAACTCCTCGGCGAGCTCCGCGGAGAATCCGGGCGGAGACGTGATCGGCAGCCAGGGAGCGCGCGGATGGATGTTGACCGGGCTCATGAAGAGCCGCAGAGGGGTCGTCTCGAGCACGAGGAAACGGACGATGCCCTGCACGCGCCGTCCACCTTCCTCGAAGGTCAGCTCGATCCAGTCGGTCGGCGTTCCCTTCTGCGCCTGCACCGTCAATCCCGCGATTTTCAAGCTCACGGCCTGCGCGGTCCGGTGCACGCGCAGCGGCACGGACATCCGGCGCATGGGCCGCTCGCCCGGAACCTCGGGGCCCTCGATGCGCGCATCGGCGACGCCGTCGACGACGCCGAGCTTGACGAGCACGCCGCCTCCCGGCTGCTTGGCGAGTCGCTCGGGGGTCAGATCCTCGGCGTAGTACGCGAACGTGCTGTTCGTGTTGCGCAGGTCCGGGACTCCGAGACCGGAGAGCATCCTTCCGTCCCCGACCGGATCCGGTGGGAAGCTGTAGGGAACGTTGAGCAGTGCGACCCGCACGCCCGAGTCCGAGAGCTTCTTCCAGAAGGGTTCCCCGCGGCGGAGGTTTCTCGCGCGGGGCGGCCCGACACGGGGCGTTTCGACCTCCGTGGTTCCGACGAACGGCCTGTAGGTCGAGGGGTCGCGGCGGATGAAGTCGAAGATGCCGTGGCGCTCGGGAAGCGTCCCGGTGGCGAACGTCGTCCACGCCACGGGCGACTGCGGCGGATTGGTCGATCGGAGCGGCCGATAGGTCCCGCTCTTCGCGAGCCTGCGCAGATTCGGCAGCTTCCCCTGGTCCATCCACCGCTCTGCCCAGTCCGGGTCCACCCCGTCGAAGCCGAGGACGACGACGCGCGGACGTCGGGCACGACCGGCGTCGCGGCCGGGCGAGCCGGCGTCGCGCGCAGGATCCGACGAACATGCGAGGAGGACGACGAGGGAAAGCAGAGCGGGGTGTCCGCGCACGGCGCGCGGCACTGTACACCAGCCTCCTCAGGCTGCGGCCGCGGACGCCTCCGGTTCGTCTGGGCCGGCAGGCGCTAGGCGGCGGCCGGTGCAGCGTCTGGCACTTGCTCCGGGCTCAGGGCGCGCCGCTTCTCGTCGAGCTCGGCGCGGGTCTTCTCGAGACGGTCGAGCTGGTTCGCTGCGCGCTCGCGGATGAGCGTCAGCATGGTGTCGACCCGGCCGAGGACCTTGAGGGTCACCTCGATCCGGCGCTTTTCCCAGGACTCCTTCTTCAGCATCTGTGCAATCACGTTTCCCTGCCTTTCTCTTTCGTTCGGGCTGAATCGGGTCGTGCCGCACCGCCGCCCTTAGGTGATGACGCGATGCGCTGACCCGTTGCGTCAAGTGAATAACGCACCGCGTCATGCTTGTCAAGGGGGGGGAACGGCGGTACAAGCCTCGCGCTGTGGGGCGTCTCCCGGCCGCATTTCCGCTGCTCCTCGCACTGACGGCCCTCGCCGCCGTCGCGTGCTCGGACGAGCCAGGCGAGAAGGTCGTCGCGCGCGTCGGGGACCGGGTGATCACCGTCGAGATGTTCTCGGAGCGTGTGCGGGCGGGCGGCCCGTCGACCATCGCACGGGCGAAGACGCCCGCGGGCCGGCGCGCGATCCTCGAGTCCATGGTGAAGCACGAGATGCTGATCGCCGAGGCGGACCGGCGCAACGTCCGGGGCCACCGCGAGGTCCGCGATACCCTCAACCCGATCCTGTCGAAGCGCCTTCTCGAGAAGGAGTTCGAGCCCACCGTCCGGATCGAGGACGTGCCCGAGGAGAACGTGCGGGCCATCTACCAGGAACGGTACGACGAGTTCCACATGCCGGAGACGTGGCGGCTCGGGGTCATCCAGACGGCGGACCGGGCGAAGGCCGACGAGGTCATGGGGAGGCTCAAGCTCGCCAACAACGACGAGGACGTCTTCGAGGCCCTCGCGACGACCGCGGACAACGTCGACGAGAACCTGCGGCGCACCGAGGGGAACATCGGGTACCTGCCGCTCGACGACCTGCGCCGAGCCGTGCCGGAGGATCTGCGGCCTCACTTCGAGCGGATCCGGGAGACCGACGAGGTCCCGGAGATCGTCGAGACCCCGCGGGGCGTCTTCATCATCATGATGACGGGGCACCGCCCGCCGCTCGACCGGCCCTACGAGTCCGTGCAGGCCGGGCTCAAGCAGCAGGCATTGCGCGATTGGCGCGAGAAGAAGCTCGGCGAGTTCGTCGCCGCGTTCCGGCGCACGCACAAGGTCACCGTGAACTACGAGTTGCTCGGGCTCGTGCGCATCCTGCCGCCCGAAAAGCGACCCCCGCGCACGAAACGCACCGACGCTGGAGCGGTTGAGAGGGACGGGGGGGCGGGGTAGAGTCCGCCGCTCCATCGGCAAGGACAGGGAGCCCGAAGGACAGGGAGGAAATCGACTGATGACCACACGCACGCTGCTCACGGCTGGGCTCTTCGCGCTCGTACTCGGATGCCCTCAGCAGGCGCCGCCAGGCATGACCGGATATCCGGGGATGACGGGCGTGCCGGGGATGCCGGCCATGCCGATGCCCTTCACCGGGATGCCCATGACCGCCGCGCCCATGACCGCCGCGTTCCCACAGCCGATGCCTGGCGGCGATTTCCTGCAGAACCGGATGAACGAGATCTACGGACGGTTCGGCCAGGGGCGTCAGCCGGTGTCCCAGCTCTTCCGGGGCAATCTCGGGACACAGCAGACGCAGGACTTCTCGGTCACCATCACCTCGGGCCACTGCTACACGCTCATCGGCGTCGGCACGGCCTCGGTCACGGACCTGGACCTCTTCCTCTTCGATCAGAACGGGACGCAGGTCGCGCAGGACCAGGCGACCGACAACTTCCCGATCGTCTCGGCGTGCCCGTCCTTGTCGGGCGCGTACCGCGTGCAGGCGAAGATGTTCACCGGTTCCGGCGAGTTCGGCATCCAAGTCTTTGGTAGCTAGACGGCTGCGGCCGCCGATACGGGGGCTGCGCCGGGCCTTCTCGGCCGTGCCTTACTCAGCGTACGAAAAGTACGCTTCCGTCGGCCCAGCCTCCGAGGGCTCCGGCTCGCTCCCCGTCTCGGCGCCCTCGCCTTCCCTGAGCGCGGACCTAAAAGTCCTGCTCCAGCCTGACGACATCCAGCATCGCCTGGGGGCGGTGGGCGTCCAGGTACGCGAAGGGGCCGAGGGCGCGAAGGACTCGCCCGAGGCCCGTCGGCCAGCGAGGCTCTTCGGTGCGGACGCCGCCGCCGAGGACGAGATCCAGAAGCCCCCCCGCCCTTTCAGGGAGTTCCACGATCTGTGCGTCCCAGGGGAGCCGGCCGCGGCGTCGTGCCTCGCGAACCGCCTCGTCGAGCCCGCCGAACTCGTCGACCAGGCCGACCTCCTTTGCACGGCGGCCCGACCAGACCCGGCCCTGCGCGACGTCGTCGATCTGCTCGAAGGTCTTGTCGCGTCCGGTCGCGACGCGGCGCACGAATATCCCGTAGTAGTAGCGGATGCGATCCTCGAGGAAGCGAACCTCCTCGTCCGAGTACGGGCGGAACATGGATTCCATGTGGGCGCGCCGGCCCCGTCCCGCGAACTCCACACCGATCCCGACCTCTCGCAGCATCTCCGACAGGTCGGCCTTCCCGTAGAAGATCCCGATCGAGCCGGTCAGCGTGCTGCGCTCCGCGAAGATCCGGTCCGCGGCGGCCGCCACGTAGTAACCGCCGGACGCGGCGATCGATCCCATCGACGCGACGACGGGTTTGACCCTCGCGGTGCGCCTCGCCTCTCGCCAGATCCTCTCGGAGGCGGTCGCCGAGCCGCCGGGGCTCTCGATCCGCAGGACGACCGCACCGATCCGCGAGTCCTCGCGCACGGTCCGCAGCGCCTTCGCGATCGTTTCGGCCCCGGTGAAGTGCCCCCTGAGCAGCGGAACGTCGAAGCTCTCGCCGTCGACGATGGAGTCCTCCACGTAGATCACCGCCACCGCGGGCGCCTGGCCCCACCGCCGCGGGTGCTCCGGGGGGTCGGGCGATTCCTCGACGGAGACGCGGCCCCCGTGCAGCTTGCGCAGGGACCGGTCGATCTCGTCCTCGTTCACGATCTCGTCCGCGAGGCCCGCTTCGATCGCGTCCGGCGCAGAGAAGGGGCCCTCGTCGATCAGGCGTGTGACCACCTCGGCCGAAAGGCGGCGCCCGCGGGCGATCATCGACACCAGGTCGCCGAACTCGTCGGCCAGGAGCAGGTCGCGCTGCTCCCGCGCCGCGTCGGACGAGGACATACGGGTCACGCCCTCCGGCGCGCTCTTGTAGTCACCGACCTTCACGATCTGCGCGCGGATGCCGAGGCGGCCCATCAGGTCCGTGAAGAAGAGGGCCTCCTCACGGACGCCGACGAGCCGGATCCCGCCAGCGGGTCCGATCCAGATCCGGTCGGCCGCCGCGCAAGCCGCGAGCGTCGAGCCCGTCGCCTCCTCGAGATGGCAAGCGACCTTCCGTCCGCGCCGACGCAGGCCCTCGATCCGACGCGAGACCTCCGAGGCGGCCGAGAGCCCGCCGAAGCCCGATCGGGGCACGAGCAGGACTCCGTCGACGGAGGGGTCCGTCGCGTCCCGACCGAGACGGCGGGTCAGGGCCGCCAAGGCGCGGACGTCGAGACCCTCGCGTACCTCGACCTTGCGGACGCGGCTCGGGCGCGGAACTCCCCGGAACCGCTCGCCGGAGATCCGGGCCGACGCGGTCCAGGCACGCGCCGAGGCCTCTCCGGTCCGCTCGTCGCTCGTCCCGGCGACGAAGCCGCCGCCGAGGGCGGCGTTCCCGGAGCGGACGTCGAGGGCCACGTCGACGCGCAGCTCGCGCTCGCCGTCGGATCGGATCGCGTGCTCGACGGTGGCGCGCGCGGCGCCGACCCACGGGAGGCCGACCTCGATCCCGCCTCGCGGCACGTTCGGCCGGTCGTCTTCCGACACGTCGATCTCGCCGAGCAGGGTCAGCGAATCGCGCACGAGCGGGCGCAGGCCGAGCCCGAACGTCCACAGACGTGGGATCGGCCCGGAGGTGCGGACGACGGGCGTGTTCAGGTCGTGGACGGTCGCCGCGAGAGAAAAGAAGGACGCGGGCCGCAGCGCGAGCCCCCCGCTCCATTCGCCGAGCCCGTCGACGCCCGGGTCGCCGTCGGAGACGAACTGCCGGTAGGTGAAGCCGAGTCCGAACGTCGGCGATCGACCCAGAGCGAACGAGAAGATCCCGGTCGCGCGCGGCGGCGGATCCGCCGAGCCGGCCAGGCGGGGGCGCAGGACCTCCAGCCCCGTACCGATGGACAGGCCTCCGAAGAGCGGCAGGGCCACGAGCACGGCGTCGCCGGAGCCGTTCGCATCGCCGATCGCCTGCGCATGGAGGTAGACGACGCTCCAGCTCTCGAGCAGCGCGAGCGCGCCCGCGTTCTGGAGCACCGCCGTCGCATCGGGAGGATCGACGATCGACGGCGCGGGCAAGAGGATCCGCTGGGTCTCTTGCTGCGCCAGGGCCTGCGCCTCTCCCAGTACCTGTATCAGTGCGACGATGGAAACCGCGGCGAGCGCTGAATTCCGCATGGGCCGAGGGAGACTAGCAGCCCGGTCCGGGCACGCCTAGGATTGCGGCCCGATGCGCCGCATCTTCTCCGTTGGGTTCGTTGGGTTCGTCGGGTTCGTTGGGTTCGTCGGGTCCATCCGGACCGTCGGGGGACTCGCCCTCGTCGCGATTCTGGGCCTCGCGGCGAGCCCAACCAACGCATGCGCGCAGGAGCCGCCGCCCGAGGCTCGCGAGTTCTACGCGCGCGGACAGACTCTGTACGAAGAAGGCCGCTACCGCGAGGCAATCGTCGAGCTCGAGCGCGCCTACGCGCTGGATCCGGGGGGGACGATCCTCCTGTACAACATCGGACTCATCTACGAGAAGCTCGGCGAGGTCGATCGGGCGGTCGAGTACTACCGGCAGTACCTGCGGCACGACATCGCGGCAAGCGAGCGCGAGCGCGTCGAAGGCGTCATCCGGCGGATCGAGGGCGCGCGGCAGGAGGTCGAGTCGCCGGAGAGCGGTGGCGAAGAGGGCCCGGCGGAGCGACCCGCGCCGCCGCCGCCGCCGCGGGAGCCCACGGAGTACGGACGTGCGGACGGCCTCTTCTGGGTGGCCTCCGGTGCAGCCGCCGTCGCGCTGGTCGCGGGCGGCGTCTTCGGCGCGATGGCGCTCCAGAACGACGCCGACGCCAAGGCGTTCGTCAGCGCCGACGGGGACGACCTGGCGGCGCGGCAGGACCTGGCCTCGCGCGCAGACGGGCAAGCGCTGGTGGCCGACATCGCCATCGTCAGCGCAGTGGCCCTCGGTGCCGCGAGCGCCCTGCTCTACTTCTTGCGTGAATCGTTGCGTGAATCGCCGCGCGAATCCGAGTCGGAGTCGCCGCAGGCCGCGGTGGCGCCGACCGCGGGGGGCGCGCTGCTGGCCCTCACGGCGAGGTGGCCGTGAGGGTAGCCCTGCTCGCCGCTTTCCGGCTGCCACCCGCCTGGCTGCTGCTGTCCGCCTGCAGCGCGCTCGTCGACGCGACCGAGACGCCCGTGCGCTGCGAGGACACGGCGGGCTGCCCGGCCGGAGAGGCGTGCATCGACGGCGAGTGCCGCGACTCCGGCGGGTGCGACCCGGCCGTGGAGGAGGTCTGCAACGGCCGCGACGACGACTGCAACGACGGCGTCGACGAGGGGCACGACGGAGACGGCGACGGATCGACCTGGTGCGGCGGCGGGGACCCCGACCTGCGGGACTGCGACGACAACGATCCGAATCGCGCCCCGGGCGCAGCGGAGGTCTGCGACGGTGCAGACAACGATTGTGACGGCCCGATCGACGAGGGGGCGTGTGCGGAGGGCGAGGCGTGCAATGCGTTCGCCGGCGTCTGCGAACCGTTCGACTGCCGGATCCATGGATGCCCAGATGGGGGGGGATGCAACCTGGCGACCGGAGTCTGCGACGCGCCCGACTGCCGCACCGGCGAGAAGGAGTGCTTCGGGGGGAAGATCCTCGACGAGGTCTGCGATCCGTTCAGCGGTTTGTGCGTGAGCCAACTCGGCCCACTCGGCAGTCCGTGCACCTCGCACGTGGAGTGCCTGTCGGAGTTCTGCATCGACGCGAACGTCGTTCGCCTCGACGCGCTCGGCGGCTCGGTCTGCTCGGAGCTGTGCTGCACGAACACGGATTGTCCGCCCGACTTCGTTTGCTGGGAGTCCGGATCGGGAACCGGCGCATGCATCTCGCGCGCCGTCGCGGGCGCTCCCGCGGACGGCACGGCGGTCGGCGCCGCGTGCACCGAAGGGAACGAGTGCGCGTCGGGCATCTGCGGTGAGGGGACCTGCGCCCCGCCCTGCTGCGTGGACCGCGACTGCGGCGCCGGAGGGGTCTGCGCGATGACGGTCGCGCGCGGCCGATCCACGACGGACCTCGTGCTCGCCTGCGGAGGCGGCGCCGGCAGCGCCTTCGACGAGGCCTGCATCGGGGCCGGGGACTGCGCATCGAGCCTGTGCCTCGACGGAAATTGCACGCGCGGCTGCTGCACGAGCCGAGACTGCGGGCCGGACCACGTCTGCCTCTACGGCTCCGCCGACGCCGCCGAGCAGACCGACTACTTCCGCGTCTGCGCGCTCGCCGGCGGCGTCTTCGGAGGCGGCGTCGGGACCGGCGCCGTCGGCGACGACTGCCTCTTCAACGAGGACTGCCGCTCGAACGTGTGCACGGCGCGCACGTGCACGGACACCTGCTGCTCGAACGCGGATTGCCCGGTCGACTGGTCCTGCCGCCCCCAGACCTTCGGCGAGGGCTTCGTCACGTTCTGCGAGCTGGATTAGCTAATTCGCGGTGGGCATTACCATGTCTTCTTGGGCGAGCAGCGAGCAAGGCGAGGGCGTCGAGACGGGGAGCGAGCCGGAGCCCTCGGAGGCAGGGCCGACGGAAGCGTACTTTTCGTACGCTGAGTAAGGCACGGCCGAGAAGGCCCGGCGCAGCCCCCGGATCGGCGGCCGCAGCTAGTCCGTCACGATCTCGCCCGTGTACACGGCCTCGAACGCGTCGCCCGTGATGTCGTCGATCGAGTGCATGTTCTCGTCGTTCCACCGGGCGTCCGGCGCGCCGGAGACGTACCAGTCCGATCCGTTGTCGGCGAGGATCATCCCGTAGGTCTTGAAGGCCGTGCACAGGACCTGGACCTCCGCGCTGCGGCCCTTGCAGTCGAAGTCGGCCTTCATCCGTACACGCAGCCCCATCGGGGGCACGTCGGGATCGACGTTGCTCGAGGCGAAGTGTGTCGCGGGGTGGATGTATCCGTGCTGCGTCGTCGAGACGGTGAAGCGCAGTGCGTGGTCGACCACGCCGTCCTCCACCACTTCGTCGTATCGCACGAGCCCCGGGTAGACCGGCAGCCCCGCCGCGTCCGCGGATGTCCAACCTTCGGGCCGAAGGGCGTTCGAGGTCAGGTCCCAGATCGCGCCGGACCCGGCGTCCCAGCTCGCACCGCCGCCCTGCGGGTACGCGGCGAATAGCTCGTAGAGCATGCAGGCGTCGTCGTCGATGACGAGGACGTGACGGTCGCCGTCCGCGTCCGGTCCGCCTTCGATCGGCGCGTCCGGCGGGATGGGGTACGGGCCCGGATCGCTCTCGTCCCCGTACGTGAAGGTGACCGGCACGCGGGGCTGGTCGCCGGGCACGTGGACGAACGGGATCCCGAACGGCGACCCGTACAGGTCGGCGCCGAAGTCCGCGTGGAATCCGCCGCTTCTGCCGATCGAGTCGATGAAGGCGTCGCTGTTGGAGTGAACATCGAGCCCGGAGACGTCGGTGTTCCAGGGATTGTCGGAAGGGAAAGTCGGACAGTCGCCGTCCGCGTCGGTGTCGACGTCCGTGTCCGCGTCGACGTCGGTGTCGGTGTCGGTGTCGGTGTCCGCGTCGACGTCCGTGTCCGCGTCGGCTCCATCGGACTGGCTGTCCTCGTCGGATCCGCAAGCAGACGTCGTCCACAGCAGTGCCGACACCAACAGTTCGCGCATCCCCGCAGTGTATTAGAACTGCGCCGCCTCCGTCGATTCGGCCAGGGCGACGGTCGAGGACTGCTTCGAGGCCGCCGTGGAAACGGAAGAACCCCTCCGCGGTCCGCTCGCCCGTCAGGAACTCCTGGTCCCGCGCGTCCACGTCGCTCGTCACACGCTTGGCGCTGTCGGCGTCCGTGCGCGCCACGAGGAAGGTCGGGACGCCCAGCACGTCCGACGCGAGCCGTGCGGCGACGAGCGTCCGGATGAACTGGCTCGTCGGGACCAGGACCTTCCCGCCGAGGTGCCCGCACTTCTTCTCGGATCGGCTAGAGTGGGGATCCCTTGTTCGTCTGTCCGATCTGCGAGTCGGCCTTCGAGCGCGCGGGGGATCAGTGCGCCCGCGACGACCGCTTCGTCGTGCGCCGGGAGGACTGGGAGGCCGCCAAAGGCGATCAGAACCTGGGGAGGCTGATCGCGGGGCGATTCACGGTTCTCGCGCGGATCGGCACCGGGTCGATGGGCACGGTGTACCGGGCGCAGCAGCCGTCGGTGGGACGGTCGGTCGCGCTCAAGATCCTCAAGACCGACCTGTCCCGGGACCCGGAGATCGTGACGCGCTTCGAGCGGGAGGCGAAGGCGACCGGGGGGCTGCGAAGCCCGCACAGCGTGACCGTCTACGACCACGGACGGACGGACGAGGGCCAGCTCTTCATCGCGATGGAGCTCCTCGAGGGCGAGCTGCTCACCTCCGCCCTGACCCGCGAAGGCGCGCTGCCAGTCGCGCGGACGGTCTCGCTGCTCACGCAGATCCTCCGCTCGCTCGGGGAAGCGCACGGGGCGGGAATCGTCCATCGCGACCTCAAGCCGGACAACATCTTCCTCGCACAGGTCGCCGGCTCGGAGGTCGTGAAGATCGTCGACTTCGGGATCGCGAAGATCGTCCACGGCGATCGAAAGGTGGACGCGCTCGAGACGCAGGCCGGCACGGTGTGGGGGACCCCGGCGTACATGTCGCCGGAGCAAGCGCAGTCGCGCCCGCTCGATCACAGGAGCGACCTCTACGCGGCGGGCGTCATCGGCTACCAGATGATGACCGGTGCGCCCCCCTTCCAGGACGACGACGCCGTCCTCGTGATGGCGCGCCACATCAAGGCGAAGCCGAGGCCGCCCAGCGAGGCCCGCCCGGACCTTCCGATCCCAGCGTCCCTCGAGGGCGTCGTGATGCGGGCCATGCAGAAGGATCCTGCGCTGCGCCAGCAGTCTGCGGCCGCCTTCATCGCCGAGCTCGAGGCCTGCGCCTCCGACGTGACCGCCGCGCGCGAAGGCGGCGCGCCGAACGCGTATCTGGCGCGCCGCAGGCGCCGCCTGGTCGCGACTGCCGCGGTGACCGTCGCGACGATCGGCGTCTGTGCGGCCGTCCTCGCGATGGCCCTGGCGGGCGGCGGGTCGGAGTCCGCTGCAGCGCCCGGGATCGTGATCGACCGGTCCCCTGCGACGGCCCTGGCGGGCGCGCCGGACACCACGACGGCGGCTTCGGGCCCGGTGACTATCCGGGTGAGCAGCGACCCCGCTGGCGCGGAGGTCATCGTCGACGGGCAGGTGGTCGCGACGACGCCTGGCGAGTTCACGCTGCCGCGCGCGGCCGCGCCCGTCGACGTCCTCTTCCGGCGGCGCGGCCGGATGCCGGGTGTGGAGCGCATCGTTCCCGACGCGGATCGGACGATCCAGGTCGTCCTGGGTCCGATCCGGGCGCCGACGATGCCTTCCAAGGAGCCGCCGTCCGCGGGCACCGCCGCTCCGGGCACTTCCGCCCCCTACCAGCGCTTCGACTAGCCTGGGGTCACTCTCTACCCATCCAAGTGGCTGTAATCATTTGATTCCTCAGGCTTCGTGACCGGGAAGTGTAGAGGTTGGCGTCCGGATGCACCCGTAGTAGCCTGGCACTTCCCGGTCACGAAGCCTGAGGAATCAAATGATTACAGCTACTTGGATGGGTAGAGAGTGACCCCATGAAAGTCGCCCTCGTCGGTTTCCGCGCATCCGGAAAGACCACCGTGTTCAACGCCCTGACGGGTCTGTCCGCCAAGGGGTTCGGCAGCGGCACGGTCAACCTCGGCGTCATCAAGGTTCCCGACCCGCGGGTCGACGGCCTGTCCGCCCTGTGCAAGCCGAAGAAGACCACGTTCGCCGAGGTCGCCTTCGCGGACATCCCCGGCTCCGCGGAAGGCAAGGCCCTCGATCCGTCGACGCTCGCCACGATGCGCGATCAGGACGCCTTCGCGCTCGTCCTCGCAGGATGGGGCGACAACGACGCCGCGAAGGACCGCGTGGCCTTCGAGGACGAACTGGTCCTGGCGGACCTGGCCATCGTGGAGAAACGCCTCGACCGGCTCAAGAAGGAGAAGGGGCGTCCCGGCGAGAAAGAGCTGCTCGATCGGCTCGCGGCGGCTTTCGGCGAGGGCAAGTCCGCCCGCACCCTGGACCTGTCGAAGGACGACGCGAAGTTCCTGTCGAGCTTCTCGCTTCTCTCGGTCAAGCCCGTGCTCCTCGTGCTCAACGTGGCCGAGGCCGACGCCGGAAAGCCCCCCCCACAGGCGCTGCCAGGCGCCATCGTCCTGTCCGCCGCCACGGAGGTGGAGATCGGACAGCTCGATCCCGCAGACCAGAAGACGTTCCTCGAGGACCTGGGCCTGACCGAGCCCGCGAAGAACCGCTTCGTCCGCGCCGCCTACGCGCTGCTCGACCTCATCTCGTTCTTCACGACCGGCGAGGACGAGGTCCGCGCCTGGACGATCCACAAGGGCGACGTCGCCCGGGCCGCCGCCGGGAAGATCCACTCGGACATCGAACGCGGCTTCATCCGTGCGGAGGTGATCCGCTCCGAGGACTTCCTGGCTCTCGGCTCCGAGGCGAAGTGCCGCGAAGCCGCGAAGCTACGGATGGAAGGCAAGGAGTACGTGGTGCAGGACGGCGACGTGGTGCATTTTCGTTTTGCGGTCTAGTTCGGGCGGGCCGGTCCCGAGAGACAACAGGACACAGGCAACCGGCAACCGGCAACCGGCAACGGGCAATGCATTGCTCATTGCCGGTCGCCGGTCTCCTGTGTCCTGTTCGTTTGTCCTCTACTTGAGCCACACGACCGTCACGCCGTCGCCGCCCTCGTTCTGCTCGCCGGGGCGGTGGCGCGCGACGTAGCTCGAACCGGCCAGGAACCTGCGGATCGCCTTGCGTAGCGCGCCTGTGCCGTGGCCGTGGATCACGAAGCCTGCAGTCCGGCTCTCGCGCAGCAGCCGATCGAGAAAGCGATCGATCTCCGCCTCGGCTTCGTCGGCGCGCAGGCCGCGGACGTCGACCGTGTTCGAGTCCGTCTGCGAGGGGCTCGTCGGATCTCCCGCGGGATCGATGACCATGCGCGCCGGCCGCGCCGCCTTCTCTTTCGGCGGCAGGATGCGCAGGTCGGCCACCTTCACGGCCATCCGCATCGCGCCCGCCGTGACCTTCACCATGGCTCCTGAGGGTGGGGCCACGATCGTCGCCTCCGCGCCGAGCCGCGTGAGCCAGACGCGTACGCCGGCGCGAAGGTCCGCCTCGGTCGCAGGCCGGGACTCGGGCCGCTGGGGCACGAGCGCCGCGGCGACCTTGCCGCCGGGCGCGACGACCTCGGCGGCGGCGGCCACGGTCTCCTTCGCCGCCTGGACCTCCTCGGCGCGCTTCCCCCTGCGTCGGATCCGCCCCTCCGCCTCCATCACCTCCGTCCGGACGCGCTGCACGGTCGCCACGAGGTCCCGCGCCTGGCGCTCGACCTCCCGCTTACCCTTCTCGCGGCCGACCTCGATCTCGCGCATCGCACGCTCCTTCGCCTCGTCCGCTTCCTTCAATCTCGCCTCCGCCGCGTCCCTGGCCAGCTGCGCGCGCCGCTCCGCTTCGAGCGCGCGCTCGGCGGCCTCCGAGACCAGGCGGCGCTCCTGAGGCACACGCTCCCTCGCGCGGGCCACGACGTCCAGCGGAATGCCGCACCGCGCCGCGACGTGCAGCGCCGCCGACGGCCCCGGCACCCCGAGGTGCAACCGAAAGGTCGGCGAGAGCGTCTCCGGATCGAATCCGACCGACGCGTTCGTCATGCGCGGATCGGACGCCGCCATCTCCTTGAGCGCGGGGTAGTGCGTCGTCGCCACCACGGCGGCGCCTCGCTCCACGAGCGCCTCGACCGCGGCCGCCGCGAGCGCCGCTCCTTCCTCCGGGTCGGTCCCGGCGCAGACCTCGTCGAGAGCGACGAGATCCCCTGCCGTGGTCGACTCCAGGATTCGCGCGAGCGCCGTCATCCGCGCGGAAAACGTGGACAGCGACAGGTCGAGGCTCTGCGCGTCGCCGATCTCCGCGACGACGCACTCGAAGAGGCCCGCCTCGGAGCCCTGCGCGGCCGGCAGCGGCAGCCCCGCCCGGAGCATCAGGCCGCAGAGGGCTGAGGTCTTGAGCGAGACGGTCTTGCCCCCAGCGTTCGGACCGGAGACGACGAGC
>Ga0247727_10006234_pt1 | contig 23591 bp, 16 predicted proteins | sample WisWelCaveWW1625_FD_202498 | JGI IMG/M metagenome (GOLD analysis project Ga0247727, IMG submission 202498) | Biofilm microbial communities from Wishing Well Cave, Virginia, United States - WW16-25 | ecosystem: Environmental > Aquatic > Deep subsurface > Groundwater > Cave microbial mat | place...
GGATTGGTTTCAAGTCAATAGCGCCCATCCTTGCGCGCCCGGACTTACGCACGTTGCCAAATTGTGGTACGATTTTTTGATGCTGGACAGCGCCTCGCGGCCATGGTTTCGCGATAATGTGGCGCCCGCGGTTCCGGCGAACTTGAGCGCCAAGGTGTTTAATTCGAGTCAAATTAATCTTTCCTGGAATCCGGCTGCCGACAACTCCGGCAGCGTCAAGTATAAAATTTTTCGCGGCGGCGCTTTGCTGAAAGTGACAACAAGCACGTCGTATTCGGATACCGGTTTGAAGACGGGAACGCCTTATTGCTACACGGTAAGCGCGGCCGATTCGGCGGGGAATGAAACGGCGCGGAGCAATCAAGCTTGCGCCACCATTTTGCCAACGGCCGTTTCCGATGATTCGCCGCGGCCGTTGGAATTCAAGCTCTGGCAAAATCATCCCAATCCGGCTAACCCCGAAACGGAAATCAGCTTTCAGCTTCCGGAAGCCAGCGAGGTGGAGATTAAAATATATAATTTGTTTGGCGGGGAAATTCGCGCCTGGACCAAGGCGCCATATGCGGCCGGCAATCATCTGGCGCGCTGGGACGGAAAAGATCAGAAAGGTCATGTCGTGGTGAATGGGATATATTTTTATCAGCTTCGTGCCGGTCGTTTTGCGCAGGTGAGGAAAATGACTTTGCTGCGATGAGAATAAAATTTTGTATTTAATGCTGGCATAACCTACTTGGTATGAGTTCATCGCCGTTTATTATCGCCTGAATATTTTGTTTACCGCGTTCGTCAGCAATCCCCAATATCGCCTCGAGGTGCTCAAGCTTCTGCAAGGCGACGTCTACGACGAAGAGCAGCCCGAAGTGTTGCGAAAAATGCGGGAGATTATCTCTATCGTTGAAAACAACGAAAATCACATTTGGCACGATAAGCTTGGCACGCTGACGGCGGATGTGATCAAATCGGCTTTTTAGATGAGAGTTTACTTCTAAGAAACCGTCACTGCGAGCGTTTTTCAGCGAAGCAGCCTTCTTGCTTGCAACATCGACCCGCAAGGGGTCGGGACTACTTAATGAGAATTTGCAATGGATTTTTCTTATACCGACGAACAAAAACTGTTGCGCGAGGAGATCTTTCACTTCGCGCAAAACGAGTTGAATGAAGACGTGGCGAAACGCGACCGTGAGCAGATTTTTCCGCACGAGCTTTGGCTCAAATGCGGCGAGATGAAACTGCCGGGTCTGCCGGTGCCGGAAGAATACGGCGGCGGCGGATTGGATCCGCTGTCAACCGCAATCGTGCTCGAGGCGTTTGGATACGGCTGTCATGACGGCGGCTTGGCGTTTTCGATTTGCGCGCATTTGCTCGCGTGCGTCATTCCGATTTGGAAATTTGGCAGCGAAGAGCAAAAGCGCAAATATCTGCCCGGCTTGTGCAACGGCAAAATCATCGCCGTCAACGCGATGAGCGAGCCGGACTCCGGCTCTGATGCGTTTGCGATGCGGACCCGCGCCGTTCCCGATGGCGACGGCTTTCGCCTCAACGGCACGAAGACTTTCAGCTCGAATGGTCCGGTGGCGGATTTGGCCGTGACGTTCGCGATGACCGATCCGGAGAAAGGCTATCACGGGGGCGTCACCACGTTTCTGGTGGAGAAGGGAACGCCGGGGTTTCGCTCCAGCAAGAAATGGGATAAGATGGGCTTGCGTACTTCACCGATTGGCGAGTTGGTCTATGAAGATGCCTACGTGCCGGCTTCGGCCGTGCTTGGCAAAGCCGGCGCCGGCTCGACGCAGTTTACGCATTCGATGGATTGGGAACGCGCTTGCCTCGTGGCAATTCACGTCGGCGCAATGGAGCGGCTTTTGGAAAAATCGGTCGCGCATGCGCGCACGCGCAAACAATTCGGCCAGCCGATTGGAAAGTTTCAGGCGATCTCGCACCGCATCGCTGATATGAAGGTGAAGCTGGAGGCTTCGCGCCTGCTGGTTTACAAAGCCGCCTGGGAATTGGAACGCTCCAAAAAAGTTTCGCTCGACGCGGCGGTGGCCAAATTGTTTGCCAGCGAAGCGCTGCTGCAGACGGCGTTGGACACGGTACAAATTTTCGGCGGCTATGGTTTCATGACCGAATACGAAGTGGAACGCGCGCTGCGCGATGCCGTCGGCAGCACGATTTATTCCGGCACTTCCGAAATGCAAAAGAACATCATCGCGCGCTGGCTGGGGTTGTAAAAAAGTGGAGTCGGACTTGGGCATGATTATCATCATCTTGACAAATCTACAAGCCCAAGTCCGACTTCGCCCAACTTTATGAAGAGCGCATGAATGAATCATAAAAATGAAATCACTGTGGGCCGGCGTGAACCCAGAAAAATCCGCTTACTCATCGCTGCCATCGCCCTCGTTGCCATCTTAGTTTTAGCCGTATCCTGGTTGCTTCGCGCGCGTCAAGAGGCGGATCGCGATGACGAACATGAGATTAAGCGGGTGCGGGTGAAATACATCAAGTTTCCAGAGCTTCCCAAAGCTCGTCTCATGAACGTTGAGGAGCTTTACTTTCTGCGGCCGCTGCAAAAAACGAAATGGCACACTGCCGAGCAAGCGAGTTACATGCAAGCCGATGACCTGGTCTTTGCTTTATATCTCAATGGCCGGGCGTGGGTGATGCCGTGGTGGGTCATTAAGAATCACCATGTGGCAAACCTGACGTTGAACGATCAACCCGTTCTGATGACGTTCTGTGAAATCTGCACCGGCAGCTCTGCCTTTATTCCGGTTCTCGATGGCAAGCGCTATATGTTCCGAGTCAAAGGGGTTTATAATGGCACGCATTTCATTGCGGACGATGAAACCGGAAGTTGCTGGACGCCGTTCGTCGGCGAGGCCGTGCTCGGTCCTTTGAAAGGGTCGCGCTTGAAACGCTTGCCGTTGTATGAATGCACCTGGGCGGAATGGCTGGCTTTGCATCCGGAATCCCTTGTAGCCGACGGCGCCAACGAGTCACGAGATGGACATGCCAAGTTGTTTACGCCCGGAAAAGATGTGCATGTGAAAGATTTTATGAAAACTTTGCTTCGCAAGCGCGACCGCCGGCTCCCGGAAAATGAATTGGTTTTGGGTGTGGAAATCAACGGACGTTTTAGAGCGTACCCGCTTGCAACTTTGGACCAAATTGGATTGGTTGTCAACGACACCTTGAGCAGCGCTGAAATTTTGATTATGCACAAGACGAGCACATTGCTCACCTCGGTCTTCTCGCGCCGCTTCGGCAACGAGGTGCTGGTTTTTGAAAACGCCTCCAATAACCAAGTCGTCGATCGAAAATATAAGTCGGCCTGGAACTATGACGGCGAGGCTTATGCTGGCACATTAGCCGGACAGAAGTTGTCTTACGTTTCATGGACGATTGAGGAATGGTTTACTTGGGCGGCGAGCCATCCGCAGACTGAAATTTTTGACGTCGACGACGCTTTATAAATGATTTGACGCCGGTGGATGAATCTTATGGTGAAACGTTGAACCTGAGCAAGGAAGAAAAGCTTATGGCAAATGCTGACACTCAACTCACGCAAAAAACTGTGGCTCCGGCCTCCATTGCCAAAACATTCCCGATTTACGCTTTCGTGGCGGGAACGGCCATCGTCGCCATCATGCTGGGCGACGATCTGCTCGGCCTCGGTCCCGCTGTTGCGGGACTCAAGAGCCGGTTGATTCAAGTTGGCCTCGCGATCATGGCCCTCGGCGCCGCGGCGGATCTCACGATAGGCCAACGGTCCTTGCTCGCCTGGCTCAAGTCATATCTCACGGACTGGCAAGGCTTGCTCAAATTTCTCACCATCGCGGTGCAACTGGGCCTGCTCGTCGTGATCATGCGGTTGAGCTTTCTGGAGCACAATGCGTTTTATCATAACGTCATGCTGCTGACGCTGTATGGTTTTATCATCCACTATTTTCTGCCGCAGCCCTATCGCCTGCCGTTCTTCTTGCTGCTTTCGCTCGGCGGCATCTTCGGCGTTTTCGGCCTGGCCGACGGCGCGTGGCTGATCGGACTCGGTCTGGCGTTGATCGGCATCTGCCGATTGCCGATTTCATTGGCGTGGCGCGCGGCGATTCTGATCATCGCCGGCGCGGCTTGCATCGCCATGCGGGTCAGCAATATTCAAACGCCATGGAACAAAGCGATCTGGCCGATCTTCGGCTCGATGTTCATGTTTCGACTCATGGTTTACCTTTACGACCTCAAACATAAAAAAGTCCCGCAAAGCGGGATGGACGCAACCCGCACGCTCTCATATTTTTTTCTGCTGCCAAACGTCGCGTTCCCGGTCTTCCCGGTCGTGGATTACGGCACGTTTTGCCGCACGTATTACAATGATGATCAGTACCGGATTTATCAGCAGGGCTTGAAATGGATGTGCTGGGGCGTCGTGCATCTGTTGATCTATCGCTGCATCAATTATTACTGGATCATCGGCCCCGAAGAAGTGCGGGACACCAGCACCCTGGCGCAATACATGGCGTCGAATTACTTGTTCATCATTCGCCTCTCGGGCCAGTTCCATATGATCGTCGGCATTCTGCATTTGTTTGGATTCAACCTGCCGCGCATCATGGATCTCTACTTGCTGCCCAGCAGCTTCACCGATTATTGGCGCCGCGTCAATGTGTATTGGAAAGAGTTCATTCAAAAAATATTTTATTACCCCGCTTATTTTCGGCTGCGCCGCTTAGGCGAGACCAAAAAACTGGCGCTGGCGACGGCCTTCGGCTTTCTAGTGACCTGGGTTTTGCATTCTTACCAGTGGTTTTGGATTCGCGGCTCGTTTGTGTTTTCCGTGCCGGATGTTTTGTTCTGGTCCACGCTGGCGGTGTTCATGCTGGCCAATGCGCTTTACGAAGCCAGGCATGGGCGGCAGCGGATTTTGGTTAAACGCGCGGCGACGTTGGGCGAGATCGCATCCAAAACCCTGCGCGCCGCGGGCATATTCGTTGTGATGACGATGCTCTGGTCATTGTGGATCAGCCCGTCCGTATCCGACTGGTTGAGCCTATTGTCGAGCGCGGAATTGACTTTGGCGGGCGTCGCGACGATGCTCTTGCTCATCACCGCCGTGATTGGCGGCGTCGTATTTCTGCGCGAGAAATGGCCGGCGCGCTCAACTGCATGGAGAGAGACGCCGCCGGCTTTTTTTCGGTTGGCCATGCCGACCGCCGGCTTCATTCTGGTGTTTTACTTTTTAGTGCAGCCCGAATTTCATTTCCGCCTCGGCCCCCAAGCGAGCGCCGTGATCGCAGATTTGAAAACGAATCGGCTCAACGAGCGCGACGAAGCCATGCTCGAAAGAGGCTATTACGAGAATCTCACCAATGTGAATTTGTTCAATTCGCAGCTTTGGGAGCTTTATGCCAGGAAGCCGGACATTTGGCTGCCGGTTATGGAAACCGATGCGGTTCGCAAGACCAACGACCTCATGAAGTACGAGTTATTGCCCTCGTTCAACGGGTCGCTATTGGATGCCCCGTTCTCGACCAATCGTTGGGGCATGCGGGATGATGACTGCGAACAAACTCCCGCACCCAACACGTATCGCATGGCGTTGCTCGGCGGCTCGGTGGAAATGGGCTCGGGCGTGGTGCAGGAAGAAACCTTTGAATATCTTCTGGAGCAACGTTTGAATCGCGAGCCGGCGAAGCGGAAGCACGAAATTCTCAATTTCAGCGTTGCCGGCTATCACATCATTCAGCAGCTCGTGCTTTTTGAAAATAAGGTTCTAGCCTTCAAGCCGAACGCGGCATTTTTTGTCGCGCACGTGCGTGATGAATATCGCACCGCGGATTATCTCGGGGAAATCGCCGGTCTGGAGATGCCGTATGATGAGATCAAGGAAATTATGCGGCGCGCCGGAGTTTTGGAGAAACCGGCGAAGGCTAAACAGCTCCTCGAGCCTTATAAATACGAAATCATGTCATGGGCGTATAGCCGCGTGGTGCGGAATTGCCGGGAGCGCGATATTTTGCCGATTTGGATTTGTTTGCCCGCGGCGCCGGGAAGAAAAGATTCCGCGTATGCCACCGAACTCATTCGCGTCGCCGCGGCGGCCGGTTTTATCGTCTTGAATCTGACGGATGTTTACGACGCCGGAAAGGGCGCCTATTTGCAGTTGGCGCCGTGGGACAAGCACCCGAATGCGCGAGGACAGCGGCTGATCGCGGATGGACTCTATGCGGCGCTTCGTGAAAACGAGGACAAAATCCCTCTCGGTCTTTCCGCCGCGCTGAACCTGGCGGAGTCCAAATCAGAGTAACAAAAAAAGTATGAGTTTAGCAATCTGAACCAAAGTGCAATGCTTTAGCATTGCAAAACTAAAGTTTTGCACTCCGAACCGAAGAATAGCAGCTATGGAATTATCAGCAAAAGTTAACGATCACGCTTCGCAGCCACCGAAGCCTTTGCCGGCAGTCCGTCAGAAAGCGCCTCTGTTGGTTTTTCTCATTGGCGCCGGAATAACTGCGCTGGCGTTGAGCGCGGATTTAATCGGCCTCGCCGGCTGGTTTGGCGGAAGCTTTTTAAAAACGCCGTGGCTCTGGGCCGGCCTCGGCATTTTGGCGATCGGCGCCGCAATGGATTTGATTTTTGGCCGCCGCGGCCTGATCGAATGGCTCAAGCCCATCGCTCTCGACGGGCCAGGCCTGCTCAAATTTCTGAGCCTCGCCATACAATTGTACCTCCTCACCGTGGTCATGAGAATGTGCTTTTTAGAGCACGCGGCTTTTTACGAGAAGGTGATGACCCTGGTCTTTTACGGTTTTATCATTCACTATTTTCTGCCGCAGCGGTTTCGTCTGGCCTTTTTCATTCTGCTTTCATTCACCGCGATCTTGGCGGTTTTCGGCCTGGCGGACGGCGCCTGGTTGCTCGGCATCAGTCTCGTGCTGATCGGCGTCTGTCACGCGCCAATAGCGTTTTGGCTGCGGGTGATGATTTTAGTTGCCGCCGCCGGCGCGATGACCGCGGCGCGCTTCGGTTATTTCTCCGTGCCGTGGTCGAAAGCCCTCTGGCCGATTTTAGCCTCGATGTTCATGTTTCGGCTCATCATTTACTTGTATGATCTCAAGCACAACAAGGCGCCCATAAGTTTTACCCGCACCCTGTCGTATTTCTTTTTGCTGCCGAACGTCGCGTTCCCGCTTTTTCCGGTGGTGGATTATAACACGTTTTGCCGCACCTATTACAACGACAATCAATACCGCATTTATCAGAAGGGCTTGAAATGGATGTTCTGGGGCGTCGTGCACCTGCTGATCTATCGCTACATCAATTATTACTGGATTATCAGCCCCGAAAAAGTGCAGAACACCGCCACTTTGGTGCAGTACATGGCGTCGAATTATTTGTTGATCATTCGCCTCTCCGGCCAATTCCATTTGATCGTCGGCATTCTGCATTTGTTTGGATTCAACCTGCCGCGCATCATGGATCTCTATCTGCTGTCCACCGGCTTCACCGATTACTGGCGCCGCGTCAATGTTTATTGGAAAGAATTTATCCAAAAAGTGTTTTATTACCCGGCCTATTTCAAGATGCGCCAGGTTGGGAACACCACCAAGCTGATGCTGGCCACCGCTTTGGGTTTTCTGGTGACGTGGTTTCTGCACTCTTACCAGTGGTTTTGGATTCGCGGCGCCTTTGCGTTTTCCGTGCCGGATACTTTGTTCTGGTTGAGCCTGGCGCTGCTGGTGCTGGCCAATTCACTTTATGAAGCCAAGCATGGCAGAAAACGGGCGTTGGTTAAGCGCGCCGCCACCCTCGGCGAGATTGCCTCCAAGACGCTACGCGCCGCCGGCGTCTTCGTGGTGATGGCGATTCTGTGGTCGCTATGGGTTAGCCCGACCCTCGCGGATTGGGTGGCGCTGATTTCCGGCGCCACCGTAACTTTGCCCGGCGTGTTCGCAGCGCTGGCGGCGATCATCGCCGTGTTGGGCGCCGCGACAGTGCTGTACGAAAAATGGCCGGCGCTCAAAGCTGAAGCGAGTGAAAAAGAAATTTCGTTTTTCCGTTTCGCCGCGCCGATGGCCGGCGCCATCGTGCTGCTTTACTTTTTGGTGCAGCCCGAATTTCACTTCCGGCTCGGGCTCGGGGCGAGTCACTTGATCGCTGATTTGAAGACCAACCGGCTCAATGCCCGGGACGAGGCTTTGCTGCAGAGAGGTTATTATGAAGAGCTCAACAATGTCAACACCTTTAACTCGCAGCTCTGGGAGCTATACGCGCAGAGACCGGATGATTGGCGTTCGCTGACGCAAACCGAAGCGGTTCGCCGCACCAACGATTTCCTGAGATACGAGCTGGTGCCGTCGTTGGATGGTTCTATAAAAGACGCGCCGTTCAAAACGAATCGTTGGGGCATGCGGGACGACGACTACGAGCAAACGCCCGCTGCCAAAACCTGCCGCATTGCGATGCTGGGCGCTTCCGTGGAATTGGGCTCGGGCCTGATGCACGAGGAAATATTTGAATATCTCCTGGAGAAACGCTTGAATCAAGCGCATGCCAGGGAGAAATACGACCGCTACGAAATTCTGAATTTCAGCGTCGGCGGCTATCACCTGCTCCAGCAGCTTATCATTCTGGAACGGAAAGTATTGGACTTCAAGCCGAACGCGATATTTTATGTGGCGCATGGCAGCGAGGAGGGCCGGTTGTTTTTCAAATCTCCGCTCACCCCGGCGCGCCTAAACCCCGCGCAGATTCCGTTCGAGGACTTGCGGGAAATTTTGCGCCGGGCCGGCGTCACGAAAGCGATGAACGCTGAAAAGATGGCCGAACGCCTCGCGCCGGTTAGCGATGAAATTTTGTTGTGGGCCTATGGCCGGATCGTGGAGCAGTGCCGCCAGCGCGACATTCTCCCGGTTTGGGTTTGTCTGCCCACTTGGCCGGGAGTCGACGATTCCGCGCGCGTCGCCAGACTTGTTCCTATCGCCGAACAGGCCGGTTTCATAGCTTTGAACCTGTTTGACGCCTACGACGGTGCGAAAGGCGCCTATTTGCAATTGGCGCCATGGGACAAGCATCCAAACGCCAGGGGCCACCGGCTGATTGCGGAGAGGCTCTATGAAGCGCTCCGCAAAAACGAGGACAAAATTCATCTAGGCCTTTCCGCGGCGGCGACGGACATTTCCGCGTCCGGCTCCGAATAACGGCAACGATGAAAAGATGATCAATATAAGCCGGACGAGCCGGAACCTTACAGGCGCAGCCAAAAAAGATCAACACGGAGAAAACAGAGCAAACAGAGAGGACAATGATTGGAAAATTCTCTTTAGCTTTTTAATCTCTGTTTGCTCCATTTCTCCGTGTTGAAAATCTTTGCCTGCGGCCGTAGATTTTTTTTGCACACATTTTACTTGTTAGAGCATAACCAAAACCTTAATGGAGATTTATGATGGAAACGACCAAAACCACGGTAAAGGATTATATCCTGCGCGAGTTTCTTCCCGGCGAAAATCCCGCGGCGCTCACGGATTCGACCCAGCTTATTACCGGCGGCATTCTCGATTCGCTGGCGACTTTGAAGCTCGTGTCTTATCTCGAAGAAAAATATAAAATCCAGATCGAAGCGCACGAAGCCGATGTGGAGCATCTCAACACTCTTACCAATATTGCGGAGCTGGTGCACGCGAAGATGTAGCGTAACGCAGACTGCCAGTCTGTAAATGTTTTGAAAATTTTAAATTGAAGATTTTCAATTTGCAATTTTCCATAGTTTTTCAGGATAATACCTTATGACGAACCCTGTTGTTTCGATCGTGATCGCGACAAATAACCGCTGTCATCTTTTGCAAGAGACCGTGGCCGGAATTTTCGCCCAGACGTTTGTAAATTGGGAGCTGATCATTGTTGATCATGCTTCCGACGATGAAACGTGGGATTGGTTGAGCGAACAGCAGGATTCGCGTGTAACCAAGCTGCGATTAGACGAACAGGTCAAGCGCGCGACAGCGCGAAACAAAGGCCTGGTTGAAGCCAAGGGTGAGTTTGTGCTTTTTCTCGACCACGACCAGCAGTTGGTAGAAACGGCTTTAGAAAAACACCTCGAAGCACTGGCGCTCCACCCTGACGCCGTGGCCTCCATCAGCAGCTATGCGGAGTTTGACCAAAACGGCGGCAGCGAAAATTTTAAGCTCGTTCGCCGCCGCGAGGTTCGCTCCATTTGGCCGGATATTCTGTTTGGCTGGATACCCCGTGGCTTGGGCCAATGTTTGTTTCGCCGGCAAACCGTCAATGCCGGGAAGGCGTGGCATGAAGATTTGACGCACAACAGCTTTGAAGATCACGCCCTGTGGCTGCAAGTGGCGCGTTTAGGGCCGATGGCATTGGTGCCTAATATTCTTTGCAAATACCGGCGTCGCCGCGGGCAACTGAACCCTCCTGAATTGTGGAAGCTTTTGACCAAGCTGCGCAAACGCGCCGCGGCGAAGTGTGAAGGCCAAGAGTATGAATTGGCGCAGCAAATTCTCCAAGCACGGGACGATTTTAAGTCGGGCATGAAGCATTACAAAGAAGCTAACCTGGCTCAAGCGATACGCTTTTTCCGCCGCGCGCTGCGTGCAAACGCGAGCCTGCGCCAATCTCCCTTAACCCGGCCAATGCTTTTGTCGCCGCTGCGGAAGTGCCTGGTGGGCGCGCCGATTTTTAATGCGTGGAAACGGCGGGTGATCGCAAAAATTAATTTCCCGATTCGTCACATTGTGACGACGGGAGCGCCCTCGCTGAAAAGAGTGTCGATGCGTCCCAGCGGCGAAGCGTGGAATTTTTGGGATCGTTGCCACTGGCTTGGCCTCGAGCATGAGCTGCGATGGTATTGGGTCAAAATGTTCGCCGCGAAAAAATGGCGGCAGCAAGCCGAAAATTATAAGTGGATTTTTATTCTCGGCTGCAATAATTCCGGAACCACTCTCGTCACGCGTCTGCTGGAATCACACCCGGCCATCAGCGGCGTGCCGCGCGGCGGACGCGGTGCCACCGTCGTGTTGCTGCCCCCAAAATATGCGAACGTCTCCCGGCTCTGGACGGAAAAACTCGAATTGTTTCGCTTAACCGAGGCGGATCAGCATCTGGACGGCTTGCGGTTGATTTATGATTGGGTGGCGGCCATGTATTTTTCCAACCGGCCGTATATTCTGGAAAAGGCGCCGCCCGATATGGTTTGCGCGCGTTGGTTTCAAGCGATTTTTCCGAATGCGTATTTTATCGGACTGGTGCGCAACGGCTATGCCGTGGTCGAAGGGATGAATCGTCGCGAAGGGTATTCGATGGATCGCGGCGCGCGACACTGGAGCACGGCCAATCAAGTGATGCTCGAGGATACGGCCTATCTCAAACAGTTCATGCTCGTGCGTTATGAAGACTTCACACAAAATACGAAAGCGGTCATGCGCCAGGTTTGCCAATTTCTCGATATCGACTTCAAGCCCGTGCAAAAAGCGGTTAATAAAGAATGGCGCGTGCACAACATGGATAACCAGGCGGCAAAGATTCAGAACTTCAATGCCAAAAGTTTCGCGCGCTTGACCGCGAGCGATCTCGAAATTATCAACCGTTATGCGGGAGAAACGTTGAAGCGTTTTGGCTATAAGATGAATGCGCCACAACTTCGGCGCGAAGCCTTGTCGGCGGAAATGCCGGTATGACCGCAACGCCACAACCTGCCGCATATCGTTATGAATGAAAATACGACAACTGCTTTTGCTGAAGAACTTCGCGCCGCCACCGGTTTGGTTCCTAAAACCGTTTTTGAAAGGTGCCGGAGATACGCTGCGGAAGCCGGGATATCTATAAGTTTAAAATGATAAAATGAGTTAATCGGTTACCGTATTGACAAATAAACATGAACGGTTTTAACAGAAAAAAATATTTGGTTGGCGCATGCAGTTTCGTTCTTTTCAGCTTTGCCGCCGTCGTCGTTCGGGCGCAGCCTAATCCGGATTTCGTCAATATCAGTTATGGCAGGTATAATTTAAACAAGTTTGATTTATGGCTGGCGAAATCTGCCAAGCCCACGCCGGTGGTGATCCATTTCCACGGCGGCGGATTTATCGCTGGCGATAAGACGACGGGAATAGATGCAAGTTTGGTGAATAATCTGCTGGCGCGAGGCATTGCCGTCGTTTCTGCTAATTATCGTTTGATGAATGACACCACTTTTTATCCGGCGCCACAGCGGGATGCGGTGCGCGCCATTCAGTTCATTCGATACAACGCCGCGAAATACAACATCGATCCGTCGCGAATCGGCTTATCCGGCGGCTCGGCCGGCGCAAATATGTCGGTCTGGATCGGCTTGCATGACGAGATGGCTGATTCAAATAGCCCGGATCCGGTGGAGCGCTTGTCGACGCGCGTGCGTTGCGTTGGAGTTTATCAGGCGCAAACCTCGAATGACCCGAACTGGGCTTTTGTGAAAATTGCCGGCACTCAGGAAATTTATACACGCGCTGCTGATTTTTACGGCGTTTCCGTTGCGGCTCTTAAAACACCATCGGCCGCTTTACAGAAATTGATTGATGAAGCTTCTGCCCTCACGCATGCGACGGCAGATGATCCGCCGGTTCTTATTTGGTACACTGATAAAATGACCAACGTTCCTTTGCCGGCGAACGCTAATTGGGATCAGGTTATTCATCATCCGAGGTTTGGCGTCTATTTAAAGGATGTGCTGGACACTTTGCGCGTCGAAACCAAAGTTTATTGGGGCAACGGCGGCACGATTAATAATCCCATGCCCCCGTTAGCCAATATTGATTTTTTCGAGCAGAAGTTAAAAACCATTTCGACCGGTATTGGCCATAGTGCCACGGAAAATTTCGGCTATGAATTACGCCCAAATTTTCCAAATCCGTTTAATGCCGAAACGATCATCAAATACCATTTGCCGCAAAGCGGCCAAGTCAAACTGACGATTTATGACCTCACCGGCAAGCTCGTCGCCATTCTCGTCGACGAAATGCAGGGCGCCGGCGCTTACAAAAAAAGGTGGGATGGCCGGGACAAGTCTGGCAGAGCGTTGCCGAGTGGAATATATTTTTACGAGCTGAAAACGCCAAGCTTTGCCATGACACGCAAGCTGGCATTGGTCAAATAGTTTTAATAAAGTCAAAGTCGTCGAATGCAAAGACTCTCTTAATGAGAGGAATTCTTATGAGCATTACAACCAAAGGATTGTCGAGTGCGCCGGTGAATTTTTCCAATTTGGTCGAGTTGTTGCGCTCGCGGGCGTATCATCAACCGGAGCAGCGCGCCTATATTTTCCTGGGGGATGGTGAAAACGAAAGTGGCGATCTGACTTATGGCGAGTTGGATCGGCGCGCCCGCGCCATCGGCGCCTGGCTGCAATCCCTCGATACAAAGGGCAAGCGCGCGCTGATGCTGTACCCGCCGGGCCTGGAATTCATCGCGGCATTTTTCGGCTGTTTGTATGCCGGTGTTATTGCGGTTCCGGCTTATCCGCCTCGGCGCAATCGTCCGATGCCGAGAATCCTATCGATCGTTGCCGATGTGCAGGCGTCCGTCGCGCTTACCACCACTGAAGTGATGGCGGATATCGAACAGCGATTGGTTCACGCAACGGCGTTGTCAGCGATGCGCTGGCAAGCCACGGACAACATTGCCAAAGATTTCGCGCTCACGTGGCAGTCTCCGGCAGTATCGAAGAATACTTTGGCCTTTATTCAATACACTTCCGGCTCCACCTCGACCCCAAAGGGCGTGATGGTGGATCATGGTAATCTGTTGCATAATTTAACCTATGCAAAATTTTTTCTGGAGAATGATGCCAATGAAGTGGGTGGAACTTGGCTGCCCTCGTTCCACGACATGGGGCTCATTGGAGGAATTCTACAGCCGCTTTACAGCGGGTATCCATGTTACTTGATGCCGCCGGTCGCGTTTCTGCAACGGCCGATTCGATGGCTCCAAATGATTTCACGCTACAAAATCACCAACAGCGGTGGGCCCAATTTCGCCTATGATCTCTGTGTCAAAAAAATCACTCCGGAACAGCGCACGACGCTTGATCTGAGCAGTTGGACTCTCGTCTATAATGGCGCCGAGCCAATTCGCCAGAGCACGCTGGATCAGTTTGCACGGACGTTTGAACCTTGCGGATTTCAGTGGAATGCCTTTAAACCATGTTATGGGCTTGCCGAAGCTACACTGATGGTCTCGTTCGGACGCAGAAATCACGACGCGCCTGTTTTTTGCAAGGCGGAAACGGAAGCGCTTGAAAGGAATCGGATCCTCGCAGCTCGCGATGACGACACCGGCGCTCGCACGCTCGTGGCTTCCGGCCGTTTTTATGAGGACTACACCAAAGTCGTCATCGCTCATCCCGAATCATTGCGGCAATGCGCGCCCGACGAAATCGGCGAGATTTGGTTGCAAGGCCCCTCCGTCACGCAAGGCTACTGGAACCGGCCCGAAGAAACCGAGCAGATTTTTCGCGCGCATCTCGCCGACACCGATGACGGCCCGTTCTTGCGCACCGGCGATCTCGGTTTCATCAAGGATGGTTGGTTATACATCACGGGCCGGCTCAAAGATATGGTCATTATTGCCGGCCGCAATCATTACCCGCAGGACCTCGAGTTCACTGCCGAAAGCAGCCATCCGGCGCTGCGTTCCGGTTCTAGCGCCGCATTTTCGGTCGATGACGATGGCGTCGAGCGTTTGTTTGTAGTTTGCGAAGTCAAGCGTGAATATTACCGGAAGCTGAATATCAAAGAAGTGGTTGGCGCGATTCGCGAAGCCATTGCCGGAGAGCACGAGCTGCGCGCTCATGAAGTGCATCTCATCATGCCCGAAACAATCCCGAAAACCTCCAGCGGTAAAATTCAGCGCCGCGCTTGCAAAGCGCGTTTGCTGGCCGGCGAGCTGGAGTTGGTGAAAAATCAAAATAACGAAAATGACGCTTTGGTTCGGAGCGAACAAATAGCACAACCTGTATCGTGTGCATAGTGGATAAATGACAAGTATCGATCAAAAATCACCGGCCGCAAAAGACATTGAAAACTGGCTGGCGGCGTATGTGGCAAAAGCGATGAAAATCGATCTGTCGGAAATCGATACGCGCAAGACTTTCGAGCATTACGGCATGGGATCGTTGGAAGCCGTGAGTTTGATTTCGGAATTAGAGGATTGGCTCGGACGCCCTCTCGATGCCACACTCATGTGGGATTATCCGGCGATCGAATCTCTGGCGCAGTATCTGACAACTGCGGCGCGCGTTAATTAGGCGAATTTTTTGAGCGAAGACACATGCTTTTCACTTCATTAGACTTTCTCGCATTTTTATCCATCGTGTTGGCGCTTTATTTCTCAACGCCCCAACGGTTTCGCTGGATTTTGCTGCTCGTTGCCAGTTACTATTTTTATGCCTGCTGGAAAGTCGAATACGTTTTTTTGCTGGCCGGCACGACGCTCGTGGATTATTTTGCCGGGCTGCAGATGGGAAAAACCGAGGAGAAATCCAAACGCAAAAAGTATCTCCTCATGAGCGTCTTTGCTAATCTCGGCGTCCTTTTCGCTTTCAAATATTTTAATTTCTTCAATGACTCGCTGCGCGCGGCTTTCAATGCTTTCAATATTTTTTATGATGTTCCCGTCTTTCACGTGCTGATGCCGGTCGGGCTGTCATTTTACACATTTCAGGCGCTCGGTTATTCCATCGACGTTTATCGCGGCAAGAAATCGCCTGAAAAGCATCTCGGCATCTTCGCACTCTACGCTTCCTTTTTCCCGCAATTGGCGGCCGGCCCGATCGAGCGTTCGACCCGCTTGCTGCCGCAGTTTCATCTGGAGCATCGCTTCGATTGGGAAGAATTCAAAAACGGTTTTCTGCTCGTCTTGTGGGGATTTTTTAAAAAAATGGTGATCGCCGACCGCCTGGCGATTTATGTCAACGCGGTTTACAATCATCCGGCCGATTATCACGGCATGCACGTCATTCTCGCCGTCATCTTTTTCGCGTTTCAAATCTATTGCGATTTTTCCGGCTATACCGATATTGCCATCGGCATCGCGCAGATGCTGGGCTACAAGCTCATGGATAATTTCAAAAGGCCGTTTGCCTCCCACACCGTGCGGGAGTTTTGGCAGCGCTGGCACATTTCCTTGACGAAATGGATCATGGATTATCTCTATTATCCGCTGGCGCTCAAAGCCACGAAGAAATGGCAAGGCTACCTCGTGACCTTTTTTGTGTTCGTGATCATCGGACTTTGGCATGGCGCCGCATGGAATTTTGTTTTGTTCGGCGCCTTCGTCGGCTTCGCGCTCGTCTTTGCCGATATCACCAGGCCGGATCGAAAAAAAATGACGGAGGTTTTATTCCCGCAGCGTTTCGGTATATTGCGGCGCTTGCACAAAACCCTGCAGGTCGCTATTGTTTTCAGCGTGTTCATGTTTGCCAGCGTACTTTTCCGTTCGAATTCGATTTCCGACATTCCCGTGATCTTGCAAAATATGTTTCGTCAAGTGAGCTTTTCCACCGATGCCATCGCGCTGCCAAATTTTTCGCTCTATGAGCTGGCCATTGCCGGATTGGCGATTCTGATGTTAGAAGCCGTGCAATGGCTGCAACAGCGCCGGCCGGTTTTTCAAAGCTTTGCGCAAAGACCATTGTGGGCGCAGTATGCGGTCTCACACGCGCTTTTATTTGCCATTTTGATGTTTGGTGAATTCAACCTGAAGCCGTTCATCTACTTTCAATTTTAGTGAAACATGATGAAACTTCCTCTTGCTCAGACGATTGTATTTGTGCTTGCCGGCCTGCTCATTGCCGCGGCCCTGTTTTGGGTAAGTGACACGCTTTCTCCGGTTTACAGCGCGGATAAGCGGCGCCTGAAAAAACTGCGACAATACGCCAACGAGATTGAAGCGATCAACGTGGGGAATTCGCATAACCGGGCGGTGGATTATGAGGCGATGGAACTGCGCGGCTTTCATCTGTGGAAACCCGGCAGCGATATGTTCGAAGTGTATTACCTGTTGAATGCGGTTGTGCCGCTGCTGCCGAACTTAAAGGTGGTTCTCATCACGATCAGCCCGATGAGCTTTAAATTCGATAACGGCTTTGACGAGAGCCGGCATGGCATGCGCCGCGAATATTATGCGATAACGCCAACCATCAGGTCGTGGCGGCCCATTCATGGGGATATGAAAAACCTCATCAAAGGCAAGCTTGCTCCCCTCGTGCGAGAAGATTGCTGGCGCGGCGTCGTCGATTCCATCCTGGTGAACACCTCCGGCGATGAGAGAGAGAAGCAAAAGGCCGCAGTTATGAATGCGGTGGACGAATATGGATACATCGGCCTCCACTTTGAAAAAAGGATGAAGCGGGGCATTGAGACGGATCGCTCTCAAGAGTTGCTGAATCTGATTCGGAAATCAGAAGAAATTTTCCGCGGCAATCCGAAGATCGCCGGCGAAGTTTATGAAACCGCCGCGGCCACCGTCCAAATGCTTCGCCAACGGGACATCCGCGTCATATTTTTCTCGCCACCCGTGACGCAGCTCGCTAATGAGCTTTTTGCCGGAGAGACTCCGACGACGGCGTTGGCGAAGCAATATATACAGCGCCTCGAAAAGGAATTTGGCATCGAGTATTACGATTTCTCGCAAGACCACGCTTTTGCGCAAAAGTATGAATACTTTTTCAATGAAGACCACATGAATAAATCGGGCGCCAGAATTTTTTCCAGGAGGCTCGCGGAAATTTGCGGGTTTGCCAAGGTTGCGAAAATGTGAACTCGGAGTGCAAAACTTTAGTTTTGCAATGCTTATGAACATTTTGCACATCAATCTGGCTGACGTAGCGCGCGGCGCGGCGAAAGCGGCGCTGCGCTTGCACAAGGCGCAGATCAAATTAGGCCACGCCTCGCAAATGCTGGTCGGTTACAGACACAAGAACCGTCCGGAAATCGAGATGATACCGGCCAGAAACACGCGCTGGCAGCAAGGCCTTTTCCGTTTCGTCAATCGCTTTGAAGAGCGCACCGGCCTGCAGTATTTGTGGCAGCCGTGGAAAAAACAATTTCTCTGGCATCCGTTTACGCAGCAAGCCGACGTCGTCAATTTGCACAATATTCACAGCGGTTTTTTTTCGCACACGATTCTGCCGAAGTTAAGCGCGCAGAAGCCGCTGATTTGGACGCTGCACGACTTGTGGAGCCTCACCGGCCATTGCGGTTTTCCTTATCTGCACGGTTGCGAACGCTGGAAAACCGGCTGCGGCCATTGCCCGGCGCTCGCCGATTATCCGGCGATCGCGGTGGACACGACCGCCTTACTCTGGCGCATCAAGTCGCAGATCTATCGGCGTCTCGACGCCGCGCTCATTACGCCGTCGGAATGGATGGCCGCCATTGTGCGGCAAAGCCCGTTATTCAAGGATTTTACCGTGCGCTGCATTCCGCATGGAGTGGATACAAAAATTTTTAAGCCGGTTTCCAAAGCGGCGGCGCGCGAAGCGTTGGGTTTGCCGCTTGACGCGAAGATCGTGCTTTTTGCCGCATTCGAGATTTTTCAAGAAAGAAAAGGCGGCGTTTTTCTTTTTGACGCGCTGCAACGTTTGTTTGATGAAGGCCGTAAAGATTTGCTGCTGCTCACGATGGGCAGCGACGGCGTTAAATTGGGCGACAAATATAAATTTCCCGTCCACCATCGCGGCTTGCTGCAGGATGAGAAAGCCATGGCGCTGTGTTATAACGCCGCGGATTTGTATGCCGGCCCTTCGCTCGCGGAAGCGTTCGGCCTCGTGTACATGGAAGCCATGGCCTGCGCCACGCCGGTCGTGGCGTTTGATTGCACCGCGGTTCCCGAAGTTGTGCGTCACCTGGAAACCGGCTATTTGGCTCGAACCAAAGACGGCGATGATCTGACGCATGGTCTGCGCTTGCTGCTGGATGATGACCGTTTGCGGGAAAAATTGAGCCGCCAGAGCCGGGAACTTGTTGAGCGCGAATATACGCTCAAGCTGCAAGCCGAGCGTTACCTCGAATTGTATCAGGAAGTCATTGCCAAACGCGCTGCCGGCGCGCGAAAAATGGCGAATGCCGTTGCGCCAGAATACGTTTAGTCATGATTGAAAAGATGGCTTCACCTGCCATCGTAAGCTGCGTTCGCATTACACGGCAAAGCAACGCTTAAGCGAGTGAGGATAAATATTTCATGCGAGAAGTTGTTGATACGATTGCAAACCGGAAAAATCCTTGGCCGTCCGTTCCGGAAGACCCGCAGGGTGATATGGCCTATCGTATCGATGGCGAGTTGTCGCCGCGCGTCGATCCGCGGGAAACCCTGGTGGTTTCCGGTTTTTGGCGCAGCGGCACCACCTGGCTCGAGGAAGCCTTGCGGGAGATTCTTCAGGCCAAGACGCTTTTTGAACCGTGCGATCCGTTGACGGAAGAAATGCAGGAGATTCACGCCTACGACCATGTCGCCGGCAAGCCGTTTGAATTTCTGCGCCTGTACATGCCATATTGCGGCGCGGACACGTTGCACGGCCATCCGTTGCATGAATTATTTCGCCGGGCCCTGGTCGCCGAGTCGCGCGGTTCTTGGATCAGAAGATTTAGAAAAGGAATCGATGAAAGCCAGCGTACCCGCGTCGTGGTGAAATTTGTCCGCGCCCAGCTTTGCCTGCGCGCCGCGCAAAACACTTTTGCGATGCCGGTGCTGCACGTTTATCGCGATCCGCGCGCGGTGATCGCCAGCATCAAAAAGACCAAATGGCATTGGTTGTTCGATCACCTCCGCCTGCAAGAACAATTGTTGGATTTGCCGGATGGGCGCGCCGAATATTTCAAACCGTGGCGTGACGAGATTGTGGAATTTGATCGTTATAACCCCGTCACGCGCATCGCCGCTTATTGGGCGCTGACGGAAAAATTCGTGCAAGATAGTTATGCGGATTATCAGGGTCGGTTTGTCTGCATGAGTTACGAAAAACTGGCGCAGGAGCGGGAAAAAGTTTTCGCGGCAATTCTCGAGAAGCTGAACCTGCGTCCTTGGCAAGAGAATTTTCGGGTTTCGGAAAAAGACAGTTCTACCACCTCGAAAAAGCAGCTCGGCGCCTCGGTGAAAGAAAGAGTCGCCGGCTGGGAACAATATTTGTCCAACAAAGATATCGCGGTGATTGAGTCTGTCGTGCAGCATTTTGGTTTTGAAGATCGGCTGGTGAATGAGCCGGCTGAATATCAGCCGATCTTGTGAACGGGATTTTGGCGTGAGATCGTAACGCAGGCTTCCAGCCTGCAAAGCATTTTTTTATATGGCGCTTGCGATAAAACTAAAATTGCCATCCGGCAGTGTCCCGGTGGCGCGGCGGAAAAAAGTTTTCTTTTGGCTGGCGCTGATTGTGTCGTTCTTGATTTTCGTCGTCGCCGTTGTCGAAATTACACTGCGGGTTCTTTATCGCGAGAGGAAGTCATGCAGGGCTATTTCGGAAGATGGGCTTTTGTTCAAGACGCCGTGTTGGGCTATCGCCATGCTCCGGGATTTCGTGGTTTTGCCTATCGACGCGGCGACTTTGAAATTCCCGTCATTATTTCTCAAAACGGCTTGCGGCAAGCCGACTTTGAAGCACAAATGCAATATCCGGCGCGGCTGTTACTGCTCGGTGATTCCTTCACCTTCGGCCTCGGCGTTGAAGAGGATTCGGTATTCGCGACGCTCATTCAAAATGAGCTCAATCCCAAAGGCCTCGGCGTCATCAATGGCGGGCAATCCGGCTATGGCGTGACGCAAGAAGCCCGGTTGGGGATTTCGTTGGCGCCGGCGGTAAAACCGGCAATGGTCATCTTATGCCTTTTTCCGAATAACGATGTCAGCGGCGATTACTACCAGGACTACAAAAAGATCGAGGTGCGCTACGGGTGCCGTCTGTTTAAAACACGCTGGCTGCCCATGCCGGCGGTGGATTTTCTGCGAACGCACTCTTATAGTTGGATGATTATTGCTGCCGCATTTGCCAGAGCCGGGATGGAAAGACCCCGCGAGACTCTAGAGAACCTCGCAAACAACGGCATGGAACGCGCCCTGCAGCCAACTTTGGAGGCGCTCGCCGCGCTTCACAATTATTGCCGGGAAAAGAACATCAAGCTTGGCGTCATGATGATTCCTGCGGCGCAAGGCAAAAACATTTTTAATGATCCTCTGAAGCGCGCTCTCAGCGCGAAAGGCATTTCCGTGTTGGAGCTCGACAAAAAGAAATTCAGACGAGGAGACTGTTTTCCTCATGACGCCCATTGGAACGCGCGCGGCCATGCGAAGGCGGCGAAGCAGCTTGCCCCATTTTGCCTGGAATTGTTTGACAACGAGAAAATCAATTAAGGAGAGCTGATATGAGCGACAATCTCAACACCGTGCTCCTCGAAGAAAAACTGAAATCGAAAATTCAGGCCGAAGTGTCTTTGCAGAGGCCTGATGAGGATGACAATCCCAATAACGTCTATATTCAGGAAGAATTGGATGCGAAAGTTCGCGCGCTGACACATTTGCTTCCCAATCATCAACTCGAGCCGAATGACGTTTTCATCGTCGGGTATATGAAATCGGGCACCACCTGGTTTCGGAATTTGGCCGCCGGCGTGATTTATGGCCTGGATTCCCCGCATATCCCCTTTTCGGTGGTGTGGGAGCTGATTCCAAATCACGGGCCGCTAAAGCCCTATTACAAACGTTATCACCATCCGATGTATTTTAAAGTGCATGATTTTCCCCGGCCGCAATACCGGCGCGTGGTCTTTCTTGTGCGTGATGGCCGCGACGTCGTCGTCTCGCTGGCGCATCATCTCAAAAATGTCTACAAGCATGAGGTTGACCTGATGAAGCTGGCCAGAGGAAGATACCCGACTTTTCGCGAGAAGTATGCATGGTATGACCACGCCGAAGCCTGGTTGTCGAATCCTTATCAGGCCGAGAAGATCACCATCAAGTACGAAGACTTGAAAAAAGATCCAATTCCCGAGCTGCGCCGTTTTTGCGAATTTGCCGGCGTCAAGCGCGACGACGACGCGCTTAAGAGTGCCGTGGCGTTTGCCTCGTTTGAGAATATGCGTGATAGAGAAGAGCGTCTGGGCATGGACTACCGAACCTGGCCAAAAGATCGGCCCTTTGTGCGCAAAGGCCAGGTGGGCAGCCATAAAGATGAGATGCCCCCCGAAGTTTTAGAAATTTTTTTGCGCAAAGCCGGCGCGGCGCTGCGCAAACTTGGATACTTGTAGATCAATCGGTGCATGGCGAAAAATGCCAAAAACTTTCTTGTGACAATCAAAGAGGTTTCATGATGAGCGGCAATCCTAACATAGTTTACGTCGACGAAGAATTGGATGGGAAGGTACGCGCGCTGACACATTTGGTTCCCAATCAGCAATTGGATCCGAATGATGTTTTCATCGTGGGCTATATGAAATCGGGCACCACCTGGTTTCGGAATCTGGTTGCCGGGGTGATTTATGGCTTGACTTCCGGGCACACCCCCTATTCCGTCGTGTGGGAAGTCGTTCCGAATCACGGCCCGAAAAAACCCTATTACAAACGCTATAGCACGCCGATGTATTTCAGATCGCATGCTTTTCCCTTGCCGGAATACAAACGCGTGGTCTACGTGCTGCGCGATGGCCGTGACGTCGTCGTTTCCCTCGCGCATCATCTTCAGGCCGTGCACGAGCAAGAGGTTGGCTTGGCGAAACTGGCCAAGGGTAGACACCCTTCTTTTAGCGGCAAGTACGCATGGTATGATCACGTTGAAGCCTGGTTATCGAATCCGTATCAGGCGCAAATGCTTATCATCAAGTACGAAGACTTAAAGAAAGATTCCATTCTCGAGTTGCGGCGGTTTTGTGAATTTACCGGTGTTAAACGCGACGAGGATTTTCTCGAAAAGGTGGTGACGAGTACTTCATTCGAGAAAATGCGTGACAAAGAAGCGCGCTTGGGCTTCGGCCGCCAGCATTGGCCGAAAGACCGGCTCTTTGTGCGACGCGGGCAAGTGGGCAGCCATAAGGATGAAATGCCGCCGGAAGTTTTGGAAATGTTTTTACGCCAAGCCGGCGACACGCTCCGCAAAACCGGATATTTGTAGCGCAACATTTATGTTGTGTTCGACGGTGTTGATAGATAAGCATGAATCGATAAAAAGGAATGGCTTATATGTGGATTTTTTGCTGCGGCATGCCGCGTTCCGGCTCGACCTTGCAATTCCAGATTACCGCGCAGCTCGTTGAAGAGGCCGGATTGGGCAAACGGATGGAAGCGGTTAAACCGGCGGCCTTCGGCAAGCTGCGCAAACGATACGCCGCTGAACCGGGCTGGAAAGTTTTCAAGATTCACACGTGCACGGACAAAGTGGAAAAAGAATTCCATCGCCAAAATGCCGTGGGCATTTATGTTTATCGCGATCTTCGCGATGTCGTCGTGTCAACGATGCGGAAATCGGACATGACCTTTGAGGCGCTTTCGAGCCTCGGCTTTCTGGAAGATCGTTTCGAGGAATATCAAAAATGGACGTCGTTGCCGAGAGTGTTGGTGTCAAA
>Ga0247727_10006235_pt1 | contig 23591 bp, 20 predicted proteins | sample WisWelCaveWW1625_FD_202498 | JGI IMG/M metagenome (GOLD analysis project Ga0247727, IMG submission 202498) | Biofilm microbial communities from Wishing Well Cave, Virginia, United States - WW16-25 | ecosystem: Environmental > Aquatic > Deep subsurface > Groundwater > Cave microbial mat | place...
ACACACGGTTCCATTGAGGTTGTCTGCGGTTCGATGTTCAGCGGTAAGACGGATGAGTTGATTCGCCGTCTCGTCCGTGCGACGATTGCCAGGCAAAAAGTGCAAGTCTTCAAGCCCGCCATAGACATTCGCTACGCGGTCGAGAAAGTGACCTCGCACGCGGGTTCCGATTACGATGCGACCTCGGTTAAAAATTCGGTCGAGATACTTTCAAAGGTTGATGCGGACACAACCGTCGTCGGCATTGACGAGGCGCAGTTCTTCGATGCGGAAGTTGTCAAGGTTGCGGAAGAACTCGCTTCCCGTGGCATCCGCGTCATCGCGGCGGGACTCGACACCGACTTCCGCGGTGAACCGTTTGGTCCAATGCCCCTGCTCATGTCCCGCGCCGAGCATGTGGATAAACTCCACGCCATTTGCATGGTGTGCGGCGACGAAGCCTCACGCACGCAACGACTCGTCAATGGCAAGCCTGCCAAGTACGATGACCCCGTTGTCATCGTAGGTGCGGCGGAGTTGTACGAGGCGCGTTGCCGCGTCCATCATGAAGTCCCCAGAGGGTAAACATGCAAGACTACAAAGAAATCCTTTCTGAAATCCTGATTGACGGCGAGCTCCTCCAAAAACGTATCACTGAACTCGGCGCTGAGATCAGCATGGATTATTCCGATGGCAACCTGCTCCTCGTATGTATCTTGCGCGGCGCGGTGCCGTTCCTCGTTGACCTCAGCCGCAACATCACCGCCCCGCACATGATGGACTTCATGGCGGTCTCCTCCTACGGCGCGGGCAAACGCGAGTCCACAGGCGCTGTCCGTGTAACGATGGATTTGCAAATGGACATTCGCGATAAAGATGTCCTGCTCGTCGAAGACATTGTGGATAGCGGCAACACCATCGCCTCGGTGCTTGAACTGCTGACGATCCGTTCGCCGCGCACGCTCAAAGTTTGCGCACTGCTCGATAAACCCGAACGCCGCGAAGCGGTTGTCCCCATCCATTATCGCGGGTTCAGCATTCCCAATAAATTTGTCTTCGGCTACGGTCTCGATCTCGACGAATACCATCGCAGCCTCCCCTTTGTTGGCGTCGTGAATTTGGATAAATACAAACCACCCTCTGATTGACGATTGCCTATTTGCTAATTTGTCTATTTGTTGATTTGCTCCTTCACCATGCCTGACGAATCACAATCTTCCTACGCTGGTCGTTGGGTTGCCCGCATCCGCGGCAAGATCGTCGCACAAGGGGGCACGCCCGAGCAAGCTTTGCACGCCGCGCAGTCCAGTCGCCACAAAGAAAAGCCTGAAATCATTTTCATGCCCCTCCCTTTTTCAACCTCGCCTCTCTTGGATAAAGTCCGGGGCGCACTGCCCGATCAGGAAATTTATCTTGTCGGCGGCGCAGTGCGGGACATGTTCCTCAACCGCCTCTCACACGACCTTGATTTTGCCCTGCCTTCGGGCGGCATTTCCCGCGCCCGACGCGTCGCCAATGCGCTCGATGCGAATTTCATGATCCTCGACGAAGAACGCGACACCGGGCGCGTCATCGTCATCGAACCCGACGACTCGCGCACCTACCTCGACTTTGCCACCTATCGCGGCGGGATGGAACTCGAAGACGACCTACGCGCTCGCGACTTCACCATCAACGCTATCGCCTACGACCTGCGCACTCAAACCATCCTCGATCCGCTCGACGGCGCGTCTGACTTGCGGGCAAAAATTATCCGCGCCTGCTCGGCAAGTTCCTTCACGGACGATCCGATTCGGATTTTACGCGCCGTGCGTCAAGCCGCGGCATTTGATTTCAAAATTGATCTCGACACGCGCAAGTGGATGAAAGATGCCGCAGGTCTTCTCCCCAACATTTCTCCCGAACGCCAGCGGGACGAGTTGTTCAAAATCCTCGAGGGACCCCGCCCCGCCGATTCAGTCCGCGCACTGGAGATGCTTGGCGTATTTCCACATATCCTGCCTGAACTTACCGCGATGAAAGGGGTGGAGCAATCTCCGCCGCATGTGTACGAGGTGTGGGAGCACACACTGAAAGTGCTCGGTCATCTCGAGGGAATCCTCGCCGCGCTCGAAACCGAATCCAGCAATGGCGACCCCTTCAACGAAATGCTCCTCGCCAGCCTTGGGCGTTTTCGTGAAAAATTCACCGGTCATTTCGCCGAGTCGCTCAACACAGATCGCTCCGTGCGCGCCGCGCTGTTTTTCGCCGCGTTGTATCACGATGTGGAGAAGCCAGCCACCAAGTCCGTGGACGAGGCGGGACGCATCCGCTTTTTCGACCACGATGTAAAGGGCGCGGAGGTCGCGTCAAAACGCACGCACGCGTTCAACCTGAACAACGACGAAATCCAGCGCGTCAAAAAGATCATCTACAACCACATGCGCTTCCATTTTTTCACGATGAAACTGGAAGAAAAGAAGCAGGCATCGACGCGCAAATCCATTTATCGGTTCTTCCGCGATTCGGGCGAGGCGGGCATTGACCTCGTCCTGCTCGGGCTAGCGGACCTGCGCAGCACGCGCGATCATACGCAGACTCAAGAAAATTGGAAAGCCGCGTTGGACATCGCTGAGATTTTGCTGGACAACTATTGGGAGAAACGCGAGGAAATCGTCGCGCCGCCGCGCCTGCTCGACGGGCACGAACTGATGAAGGAACTCAGCCTCGAATCGGGGCGCATCATCGGTCAGTTGCTCGAAGCCATCCGCGAAGAACAGGCGATTGGGAACATCAAAACACGCGAGCAGGCGCTTGAGTTTGCGCGCGAGGAAATGAGCAGGTTATGAACATCGTTTTCTTCGATCTTGAAACCCAGAAACTTTTTGAAGAGGTCGGTGGGCGCGACCCATCGAAGTTATTGCTTGCCTGTGGCGTGACGTGGTCCACGGCGCGGAATGATTTTGCTGTGTACTGGGAAAAAGACGCGGCGGCGTTGGTCGCCGAGTTGAAATCTGCCGACCGCGTGATCGGGTTCAACATTCTCAACTTCGATTACGAAGTGCTCAAACCGTACGCGCCCGGCGAAAACCTGCGCGCCATCCGCTCGACGGATATGTTGCAGGATATTCACAAAGCGTTGGGGTTCCGTTTGAGTCTCGATTCGATTGCGAAGGCAACGCTTGACGCGACCAAATCTGCAGATGGGATAAAATCAGTGGAGTGGTTCAGGAACGGCGAACTGGACAAAGTTGCTCAATACTGCAAAGCCGACGTGGATATTACCCGCCGCATCTTTGAATTTGGGCGCGACAATGCGTTTGTGCAGTATTATTCAAAGATGGGAAGTAAGTTGAAAGTGGCAGTGAATTGGAAGTAGTCTGCTTGGTCGGGGTCTGAGACCCCGACCGAACACGAGGAGATAAAAATGCAAAAAATAAACATCAACAGGATTGAACTCGCTTACGAACGTCGTGGATCAGGAACTCCGCTTGTGTTACTGCACGGATTTCCGCTTGATCATCACACGTGGGATTTCGTCGCGCCTTTGCTCGAAGGCACATTTGACCTGATCCTTCCGGATTTGCGAGGATTCGGGCAATCCACGACCGTGGATGAAATGCACACACTGGACGCGTTCGCCTCAGACATCGAGGGCTTGCTCGATCATTTGGGAATTCAAAAGGCCGCGGTTACCGGTCACTCGATGGGAGGGTATGTTGCACTAGCATTTGCACAGTTATACCCGGATCGAATCCGCGGGCTGGGATTGGTTTCCACGCAAACGCTTTCCGATCCGCCGGATCGAAAAGAGGGACGATACAAGTCTGCGGCGGAGGTGGCAGAAAAAGGCACCAGCGGCGTGGTGGACACAATGACGCCGAAATTCACATCGGATGAAAGTCTGCAAAGATCAGCAAGAAAAATCATGGAACGACAGAAACCCGCCGCATACATCGGCGCGCTGAAAGCGATGGCGGAACGGATGGATACCTCCTCCCTGCTGGCATCGGCGACATACCCGGTAGTCATCATCCATGGGGATAAGGACTCAATAATACCGGTTGATCGCGCGCGGGAAGCAAAGTCCGCTTTGCCGGACGCTCACTTTGTTGAATTGCCCGGCGTGGGTCACCTGCCGATGATGGAGGCGGTGAAAGAAACTGCGGAAGCGTTGAAGCATCTTGTATAGGTTGGGAAATCAGCCAGCCTGCTGGCGATGACACGGGAGCGAGCTCATTGAATCAAAAGTAAAACGTCCCCACCGAAAGAGGCGGGGACGTTTGGGTTCAGGATCAACTTCAAATGGGGGAAAGAAGCGGGGCTTTATCCTATGAAGCCGCGAGGGGTTTTGATAATGGCTCGTTGAAGGCGGGCTTTTGATTTGACGATCCGTTCCGTTTTACAAGACGGTTGATGTGCGCCACGAGCACGCGGCTGGGAGTCGGCTTGGTGAGGTAATCGTCTGCGCCGGCATCAAGCACACTGGCAATCATCGAGGGGTCGTTCAACGCAGAGAGAATGATGATCGGCACCTGGCTGAAGGCGCGCACCGATTTACACACTTCCCAACCGTCAATATCGGGCATCATCAAATCCAGCACCACAAGGTCGGGTTGTTTTTCGCGGATGAGATTCAAGCCTTCGCCGCTGTTGTTGGTGGCGGTAACGTCGAACCCTTGCGATTTCAGCAAAAGGGAAAGCAGGTCGGTTACAGCGGCGTCGTCGTCAATCACGAGGATTTTTGTAGGCATAGGTTTTCCAGTCAGCCCCCATTATATCGAAGAATGGCGGGAATGGCACTTTGCAATGGGCTTGCAGTTGAACCCGCCAAACGGCAGTGCGGAGCGTTACTTTTGTACGGAAGCCTTCGTGGTAAACTACATGCGATTTTAGAAATCTATTGGAGAATTGAATGAAAACCTGGGTGTATTTGTTCGACGAAGTAACAAAAGCGGAAAAATACGCGGGGTCGTGGGAGGATGTGCGATCCTTGCTTGGCGGAAAAGGCGCGGGACTATTCGACATGACGCGCGCCGGCGTGCCGGTGCCGCCGGGATTTACGATCACGACCGAAGCCTGTAACTGGTTCCGCAAAGCGGGGGCATTCCCACCGGGGATGTGGTCGCAGGCGCTCGCCGCGATGAAAGTGACCGAGAAGCGGGCTGGCAAGAAATTTGGCGCCGCCAAAAACCCTTTGCTGGTCTCATGCCGTTCGGGGGCGAAGTTTTCGATGCCCGGCATGATGAATACGATTTTGAATATTGGTTTAAATGATGATGTTGTGCAGGGGATGGTCAAACTCACGAACAACCCGCGCTTTGCCTGGGATTCGTACCGCCGCCTGATCGAGATGTTCGGCGCGACCGTGTTCAACCTCGACGACGAGTATTTCGAGCATCCGCTTGCCGAGCACAAAACCAGACGCGGTTACAAAGTGGACACCGAAATGACCGCCGAGGATTGGAAGGAACTGGTTTCCGTCTTCAAACAGATCTTCAAAAAGCAGGTCGGTTTTGATTTCCCGCAGGATGTGTACAAGCAATTGGAATTTGCTACGAAGGCAGTCTTCGAATCATGGACCGGTAAGCGCGCTGTGGATTATCGCCGCGCAACCAATATTTCAGACGATCTCGGCACGGCGGTCAACATTGTGACGATGGTCTTCGGCAACATGGGCGAGGACTCGGGCACCGGCGTCGCGTTCACGCGCAACCCGTCCACGGGTGAGAAAAGGATGATGGGCGAATACCTGCTCAACGCACAGGGCGAGGATGTGGTCGCTGGCATTCGTAACGCAGACCCCATCGAGCAATTGAAAAACCAGATGCCCAAAGCCTACAAGCAGTTTATGGACATAACTGCGCGGCTCGAGAAACATTACAAGGACATGCAGGACGTCGAGTTCACCATCGAGCGCGGCAGGTTGTGGATGCTCCAGACGCGCAACGGCAAACGGACGGCGAAATCCGCTGTGAAAATCGCCGTAGACATGGCAAAGGAAGGTTTGATTACCAAAGAACAAGCCATTCAGCGCGTCACGCCGGAGAATGTGGATTCCCTGCTCCATCCGCAGTTCGACCACGACGCAATGGATAACGCTGAGAAGACCGACAAATTCTTTGCAAAGGGCGTCAACGCGTCCCCCGGCGCGGCAGTTGGACAGGTCTATTTCGATGCAGACACCGCCGAGAAAATGGCGAAGGAAGAAAAGCAGGACACGATCATGGTGCGCCCGTTCACCAAGCCAGATGATGTGCACGGCATGATCGCCTCGAAAGGCGTGCTCACCAGCGAGGGCGGAGCGACATCTCACGCGGCAGTGGTGGCGCGGCAATTTGGAATCCCGTGCGTAGTCGGCGCGTCGACGATCAAAATTAACATGGAAGAACGCCGCATGACCGTCGGCAGGACCGTCGTCAAAGAAGGCGATTGGATTTCAGTGGACGGTACGACCGGCAAAGTGTTTATCGGAAAGATTCCAACCACGTCGCCGTCTCTCGAAGAGCAAACTGAATTGCTCACCTTGCTCAAATGGGCGGATGAAATTTGCGCGCGCAAGGATATTCGCAACTCCCCCGCAGATGGCTATCCCACGCGCGGACTGCAAGTGTGGGCAAATGCCGATTATCCGAAAGACGCGCAACGCGCCCGCTCATACGGCGCAGTGGGAATCGGGCTATGCCGTACCGAGCACATGTTCTTCGAGCCGGAGCGACTGCCTATCGTGCAGGATATGATCCTCTCCGCAACCAGCGAGGGACGTACCTCTGCCCTCGATAAACTGCTCCCCTACCAGCGCAAAGACTTCGACGGTCTGTTCGAAGCGATGGACGGCTACCCGGTCATCATCCGTTTGATTGACCCGCCGCTTCACGAGTTCATGCCCGACGAAGAAAAACTTCTCGAAGAAGTCATTACGATGCGCGTGAAAAATGACCCTTCGGCAGGCTCAGGGCAGGTCTTGCAGGAAAAAGAGAATCTCCTTGACGCGATCAGGCGACTGCACGAATCAAACCCGATGATGGGCTTGCGCGGCGTGCGCCTCAGCATTTCCATGCCTGAGATCGTAGAGATGCAAGTGCGCGCCATCTTCGAAGCCTCAGCGGATTGCACCAAGCGCGGCATCAAGGTCAAGCCTGAGGTGATGATTCCGCTGACAGGGACGGTGAAGGAACTCGAATGGATTCAACCCCGCCTTGAACGAATCGCAAAAGCCGTGATGGACGAAAAGAAAATTAAGTTCGAATACAAGTTTGGCACGATGATCGAAATCCCGCGCGCGGCGGTCACTGCGGCGGAAGTCGCTACTCACGCCGAGTTCTTCTCGTTCGGCACAAATGACCTCACGCAAATGACCTACGGCTACTCGCGCGATGACGCCGAACGCAATTTCCTCATCACTTATCAGGAACAGGGCATCCTTGAAACCAATCCCTTCCAATCGCTGGATCGCGGCGGCGTGGGCAAACTCATGGATTGGGCAATTGCCGAAGGGCGAAAGACGCGTCCGAATCTCGAAGTGGGTATCTGCGGCGAGCATGGCGGCGATCCGAGTTCCATCGAGTGGTGTCACATCATCGGCAACAATTATGTTTCGTGTTCACCGTTCCGTGTGCCGATCGCGCGTCTCGCCGCGGCGCACGCAGCGTTGAAGTATCGCCCGCAGAAGAAGGTAGTTACAGCGAAAAAGAAAATTGCCGCGCAGGCAACACGGCAAAGCAAGTCAAAAACCACAAAAAGGAAATAATATGGATACGATCATCGAAAGTATCTCCGCGCTGGAAATTTTAGATTCACGCGGCAACCCCACCATTGAAGTGGAAGTCGCGCTGGCAGACGGTTCGTGGGGACGCGCGGCGGTTCCGTCCGGCGCGTCCACGGGCGAGCATGAAGCGCTTGAGATGCGCGACGGCGACAAGAAACGTTATCTCGGTAAGGGTGTCTCGAAGGCGGTGGCAAACGTCAATGGTGTGATTTCAGACGCGCTCTTCGGCTGGGACGCGTCCGAACAAAAGGCGGTTGACACCGAGTTACTTAACCTCGACGGCACACCGAATAAATCCAAACTCGGCGCGAATGCGATTTTGGGCGTTAGCCTCGCGGTGGCAAAAGCCGCGGCAAATTCATTTGGCTTGCCGTTGTATCGCTATCTCGGCGGCGTGTACGCGCATGTTCTGCCTGTACCGATGTTGAATATTATGAACGGCGGCGCACATACCTCATGGCAATCCACCGATATGCAGGAGTTCATGGTCATGCCATTCGGCGCGCCATCATTCTCTGAGGGACTTCGTTGGGGCGCGGAAATTTATCACGCGTTGAAGTCTGTGTTGAAGGAAAAAGGTTATCCAACCCTTGTCGGCGACGAGGGCGGGTACGCGCCTGCATTGAAAGCCAATAACGAAGCAATCGAGTTGATTCTCGCCGCAATTGAGAAGGCAAGGTTCAAAGCGGGACGGGGTCAAGATGTTGCCATCGCGCTCGACCCTGCCGCTTCTGAGCTCTATGAAGAAGATTCAAAGACCTACAACCTTCGCAAGGAAGGCAAGAAACTCACGGGTGAACAGATGGTTGAGTTTTGGGCGAAGTGGGTGAAAGATTATCCGATTGTTTCGATTGAAGACGGACTCGCGCAAGACGATTGGGAATCGTGGAAGTTGATGGTCAACACGATGGGCGATAAAATTCAAATCGTTGGCGATGATTTGCTCGTGACAAACCCCGAACGGGTCCGCCGCGCCATCAAGGAGAATGCGGCGAATGCCCTGCTCGTGAAAGTGAACCAGATCGGCTCACTGACCGAAACCATCGAAGCCGTGGAAACCTGTCATCGGGCGGGCTGGAGGGCGGTCGCATCTCATCGCTCAGGCGAAACCGAAGATGCGACGATTGCCGATTTGGCAGTCGCGTTGAATACTGGTCAAATCAAAACCGGCGCGCCTGCCCGCTCCGACCGCGTGGCGAAATACAATCAACTACTCCGCATCGAAGCCGAGCTGGGGGATACCGCGAAGTATGCGGGGTGGGATGCGTTGAAGGTATAATCGGTAGGAGAAGATCATTATGCAGGTATTCGCCTGCCTGAATCGTGTTGGCGTCAACAGTAATGGAGATACGAATATGAAAACCAAATCCCCACTGATTGTTTTTGTCATCGCCGCGATTCTGCTCACGTCGTGCCGATTCAACCGTCCCGACGAGAGAAGCGGAAACCCGACCAGCGGACCGAATACGCCTGCCGTCACTGCTCCTCCCGTCGCGTTCACATCAGAAGCACAAACGCAAACTCAGGTTTTGCAATTCGCACCTGGTCGCAACGATTACATCCTTGAAGTGGACGGCACGCCGCGCGAGTTTATCCTGCATATACCCAGCGGATATGACCCGAACATACCGACCCCTGTGGTTGTGATGATCCACGGGACGAATCAAAGCGGCGCGGTGATGTATGAAAACACCGGCTGGGCAGATACGGCGGAAGCAGAAAATATCATTGTCGCCTTTCCAACGGGATGGAAATATCCGCTGGTGGGCGAAAACGGACTGCACGAAAAATGGAACACGCCCGGCACCGCCACCGAGGTCGAACCCGGTACCGAGTTGAAAGACGATGTGAAATTTATCCGCACGATGATCGAGGACCTCAAGGTTACCTTCACTGTGGATAATAAACGTATTTTTGCCAGCGGCTTCTCGAACGGCGGCGGGTTTGTCATTACACGTTTGATTCCTGAGATGAACGACGTGTTCGCCGCGTTTTCCAATGTGGGTTCGGGACTCATCGGCAAAGGCGAGGTGGAGGACGTCTCCGTTAAGATCAACGCGTCGCTATACAGCATCCTTGGGACGAATGATAATAAACTTGCAGAAGGGCAAGGGATCCCCGTTCCCTTCGCCTTTACGGAACAGGAGATCGTGAACGACCCCATCTTCAGCGCCATGTTCGATAAAACAATTGCCCTGCTCAACCTTCAGAAATCCTATATGGTTGAATCCGACACAGACTTCACCCGATTCACATTTGCCAAGAGCAACGCCGGCGCGGATAACGAGTATGTGTTCATGATGATTCGCGGCATGGGGCATGTGTATCCGAGCGAAGACAAGAGCCGCGCGGGCGTCAACGCGGCAGATATATTTTGGGATTTCTTTTTGAAACACCCGAAGCCATAAAACAGTTAAATTTTGTTGGCGTATTTCTCTGCAAACAGTGCAGGTTGCCCGCCGGTGTGCCAGAAGAGCACGGTCTCATCCTGCTTGAAAAATCCCTTGCGGATCAGGTCAATCATCCCTGCCGCGGCGCGCCCGGTGTAGACAGGATCAAGCAGAAGACCTTCATACTTTGCAAATAATTTGACCGCTTCGCGCTCCGCGTCGGTCAATACGCCGTAGCCTGCGCGGCAATAATCGGCGTTTGCCAACACGTCAGCGGAAGTGAACTCAAGCCGCTCCCCAAGCTTTTCACTCGCTGACGATGCCAACGCCGAGACATGTTTCTTCAACCAGTCTTCAGATTCGTCAATGCTGATTCCTAATACCCTGCCTTTGAATCCAAACACGCGTTGACCTAACACCAGTCCCGCGTGAGTCCCGCCTGAGGATGTGCCGAACACGATCCAGTCCAGACCTCCGAGTTCTTGAGGAACTCGGAGGTCTCCCATTTGCTTCATCAACTCTTCCATCGCAAACGCATACCCCAACGCCCCTGTCGGACTCGATCCGCCGTAGGGAACAAGATAGGGTTTCTTTCCATCTGCAACAGCTTTGTCGTAAGTCTCTTGCAAAACTCGATCACGATCTTTACGAGCTGAGACCGTGACAATCTCTGCGCCAAACATCTTATCCAGCATTAAATTTGCAGATGGCTGTTCCGGCATTTCGCCATTGAGTACAAGAATACATTCAAAACCAAACCGTGCCGCCGCCGCGGCAGTCTGGCGGCAATGATTCGATTGCAGCGCGCCGCCTGAGATTAAGGTCCTTGCGCCTTGTTCTTGCGCTTCCGCGACGAGAAATTCCAGTTTGCGCGTCTTATTCCCTCCGAAGGCAAGTCCCGTCTGGTCGTCGCGTTTGATCAGTATTTTCGGTCCGCCCAGCATTTCAGAAAGACGCGGGAGGTTTTCGATGGGTGTTGGGAGATGTGCAAAATGGAGGCGGGGGATGTTGGTCATGTTTTCTTTCTCTGAAATATTTGGTGGTCGAGTAGTCCCGCACGCTCTGCGCGGGACGTACCGAGACCACCACGCTGTAAAGTAAAACTTGTTGCAAAATCGTTCTTGAATATCAGCTGGTCTCGATACGAGCCGACGAACACGGCTCCACTCGACCAACAGAGCATATTTGAAATCACGCGCCTAAACTTTGCTTCGTCTTCGACTTCCCCCGCGAACGCATCACATCCAAAACTCGCGGCATGATATCTGAATACAACTTGTACCAAAGCGGATTAGGCGCGTAGTCCCATGCGCCCAAAGTACGAACAACCTTTCCACCGAGTCCCTCTTTGAAACGATACACACCCCACATCGAGTCACTTTCATTGAACACATCAGGCGCGCCCCACAGATCGTACACCGTGCAACCTTCTGCCTTCGCGCGCTTCATCGCTTCCCATTGCAGAAGATACGTCGGCATCTTTTCGCGGTGCAATTCACGCGACATACCATAGACATAATATGCGTGACCTGCAAAATAAAAGACGAAGATCGCGGCGACGGGCTCGCCATTTACCTCGGCGATCAAAGGCTCAGCATGAGGTAATTCGTAATTGGTAATTGAGGATTGATTCACCATGAACATTTCCCAAACTGTCTTGTAATATCCCTCATCACGAATCACAAATCCATCGCGCACAGATGTTTCCGCGTACATTTTATAAAGCATCCCCAAATCTTCCAACTTGCCTACGCGCAGGGTGACGCCTTTCTTTTCAGCGAGGCGGATGTTGTAACGCGTCTTCTGTTTCATGCGCGCGAGGAGTTCTTCTTCAGTTGGTTTCAAATCAATGATAACTGTGTTCTTGAATTGGATTTGATCCGCTGAATACTCCCACCCCCTGCGCTTCAATTCGGACATTACAGCTTGACCACTTTTATCTTCGGCATGATCTTCGCCTTGAGGGACTCCCATTCCCAGCACCACATCGGGATCCATTTTTAGGAAGATCGCGCCTTGCTTTTTAGCAAAGGATTGCAGATCATTGAGCACGCGCGTTCGTAGGGATTCATTCGTCCAATCGAGCAAGGGGCCTTTTGGAGAATAAAGAATGGACAGGCGTGCCGCAAATCCATTGCGGAGGATTTGGCGTTTGAAAATGAGGGCGGCGGCGAGGCATTGTTCAGTGTTCAGTGACCAGTGATCAGTTTCTCTGAAAACAGAAAACTTTCCATCAGAAGCCCACACCGCGTAAACAGGCTCCCACCCATACTTCGCCTTCACTTGTCCCCATTCGTAGGTTTGGAGGAAGTGAGGATTCGGGAGTTTGGAGATAATCGAATTCCAGAAGTTGCTTTCCACTTTTATTCCCTGTTCCCAATAAATCGCAAGTATGCCCAATACAACAACGGAGTATAGACTCGATCCATTGCCTGCGCGGCGCGTTTGACGCGTAGCGCGCCGCCGAAGCCGCGTTTGAAGCGATAGACTCTCCACAGCCCATCGTGACGTGTCTCAAAGTTGGCTTCGAGAGTGGCTTCGTCTTCATCGGGCACGCCCCAGAGGTCGTATTCTTCACAACCGCGCGCTTTTGCCCATTTTATCGCTTCCCATTGCAGGAGGTAGGTAGGCATTCGATTACGCTCTTCATCCGTGGAAGCGCCATAGAGATAATACGCGCGATTTCCATTTCGAGCAACGAATAGCGCGGCTAACGGTCTTCCTTCATATTCAGCGACCAGAATTTCACCCATGCCTTTGGGATGAAGTAATTCATACGCCCGTTTGTAATATTCCAGCGAGTGGACTCCAAATCCGTCGCGTCCCCCTGTGACGAGCATCATCTTGTGAAAGGACTTGATATCGTCCCACGCGCGGATAGTCACGCTTTTTTTCTCAGCGAGGCGGATATTGTAGCGGGTCTTTTGTTTCATCTTTGCTAATATTTCATCTTCGGAATTCTTTATATCAATTATGATTGTTCGAGGCGGCTGAATGTTGTGCGGACTCACCCTCACCCCGCCCTCTCCCTGAGGGAGAGGGGAATCGTTCCAAGAGTCGGGTTCTAATTTACAGAAGATCGCGTAGTGTTTTCGGCAGACAACATCTATTTCCTGCCAGATCTGATCACTGAAAGACCGATCACTGATTACTGGTTTTGGGATATAGCCAATTGTATAACCCAGCGGCAATTTGCGGAATAAAATCTGCGCGCCAACGTTGTCACTGACAATTCGCACAGGTTTCCACCCAAAGCCCCCCTTTAATGCCCCCCACTCCCCTGTTTGGAGGAGATGGGCGTTGGGGTGTTGGGAGAGAAATTGATTCCAGTCGGTGAGGGAGATGATCATAATGGTCGAAGGTCGAAAGTCGAGGGTCGGTGACTTTTGACCTTCGACTTTCGACTCAGAGGATGGAAGTTATATCCGCCTTCGGGGATTCGCGGATGGAGGAGTTGGGGATGAGTTCGTCGAGCAGGGTGATGATCGCGTCGGTGTCGGCGGAGTGGCTGAGGCGGGAGAGAGAGTCAATGGCTTCTATCAAATTCAAATTTGAGGATGAAGCGTCTGCGTCGAGGCGGAAGATGTCCGGATGCAGAGTCTTCGCAAGTGGAGTCCCTTCATCCCAAAGTTCTTCCGTAAGTTTTTCGCCCGCGCGAATACCCGTGTATGAAATTTCGATGTCGCGGTGCGGCTCAAGCCCAGAGAGTCGAATCAAATCTTCGGCGAGGTCGAGGATGCGGACAGGCTCGCCCATGTTGAGCACGAACGTTTCGCCGCCCGTTTCGATGGAGGCGGCTTGCAAAACAAGATAGACCGCTTCAGGGATGGTCATAAAAAAACGATACATGTCAGGGTGCGTGATGGTGACGGGACCACCGTTTGCAATTTGATTTTTGAAAATGGGAATGATGGAGCCGCGACTGCCGAGAACGTTGCCGAAGCGAACGACAGAGAATGCATACTGCGTATTTCGTGCTGAGTCGAGGACGATCATTTCGGCGAGACGTTTGGTCGCGCCGTAGACAGAGGAAGGACGCACTGCTTTATCAGTGGAGATAAGGACGAAGCGTTCGACGTTATGCGCGAGCGCAACCTGCGTAACGTTGCGCGTGCCGATGACATTGTTCGTGACCGCTTCGACAATATTGACTTCCATCAACGGGACGTGCTTGTGCGCCGCGGCGTGAAAGACGACTTGGGGCTGATGCTCTTGAAAAATTTGTGAGAGACGTTCTTCATTGCGGATGTCGGCTATGACGGGTGAAAGCAAAAGATTGGGATAGTCTTCGCGCAGTTCGAGCAGGATTTCAAAGATGCTGTTCTCCCCATGACCCAGTAAAACAAGTTCAGATGGATTGCGCCGCGCGATCTGGCGGCAAAGTTCGCGCCCAATCGAACCTCCCGCGCCGGTGACGAGCACGCGTTTTTCGGCAATCGCCGCGCCAACCGCTTCGTCATTGACACGCACAGGCTCGCGGCGCAGGAGGTCGGTGATGTCCACTTCGCGCAGGCGGTTGACGCTGACCTTGCCGCCGATCAGTTCATAAATGCCAGGCATCGTGCGAGAGGCGATTCCTTTGAGGCGGCACACGTCGTTGACCATGCGGACGAGTCCGCCAGGCGCGGAGGGGATGGCGATAATCACTTCGTCAATGCGATGCAAGTCAATCGTAGACGCCAAATCGCTGACCGCGCCGATCACCGTCACACCGTGAATGGCGTGTTTTTGTTTGGCAGGGTCATCATCGAGAAAACCAACGGGAACCAAATTGAGTTGCGCTGTCTTTTGCAATTCGCGCACAACGAGCGCGCCCGCGTCGCCTGCGCCGATGATGAGGGCGCGTTTGCCTTTTCCGTTCGCGCGTGAGACGATGGATTGCTCCGCCAAAATCCGCAGAGCAAAACGCGAGCCACCGATGAGAACCAGCGAGAGGAGCCAGTCAATTCCCAAAGCAGAGCGCGGCATACCTGGTAAAACCCGTCCCGCGCTGATGAGCAGGAGCATCACGCCAGAGACCAGAACCGAAGCGGAAGTAACTGCGACGGTGATCAATCGCAATTCGCCCGTGCTGGCATAAATCCATAAGCGGCGATACAAGCCGAAGAAGTAGTAAACTGGAATTTTTATCGCAAGCGCGACCACGCTCATCAACACAACCGCAGGAAAATAAAACGGCAGTTCTTCTACGTTCAGCCGCAAAGCGAAACTTCCCAACACCGAGACGATGATGAGCGCGATGTCGCCTATTAAGACGAAGCGATTGCGGATGTGAGGGCGGGGGCGCATGAGGGGTGATTGGTAATTCGTAAGTGGCATGTCGCGAGAAAAGAGAATTGGAGGAGTGGGGAATTGATGGTTAGAGACTGGAGATTAGAGACTGAGTACGCATCCAGTGGACGGTTTCTTTTAGACTGTCGGTGAGGGAGGTTTGGGGTTTGAAGCCAAACGTGTCAAGCGCTTTCTGTGGACTGCCGACGGAACGATAAATGTCGCCTACGCGGGGCGGCGCAAATTCAGTTTGAGACGCGTTGGGGAATAATTCATACAACACATCCAGAAGATCAAGTAATCGTGTTTCGATACCTGTGCAGATGTTGAAAGTCTTCCCAGCCGCATTCGGGTGTTCGGATGCAATCAGGTTGGCGCGCACAACATCGTGAATGTTGATCAGGTCGCGGGTTTGTTCGCCATCACCATAAATGATGACCGGCTTATCATTCAATAAGCGATTCGCAAAAATTGGAATCGCGGCGGCGTACATCGAGTCGGGGTGCTGGCGCGGACCGTAGACGTTGAAGTAGCGCAACGCGACGACTTCCAAATCAAACGCGTTCGTGAACAAGTCCGCGTACATCTCATTGACGATCTTCGACAGGGCATATGGGGATTTCGGCTGAAGCGGCGTTTCTTCGATGAGAGGCAACGCATCGGACTCACCGTAGACTGCCGCGCTCGATGCAAGGACTACGCGTCTGACGCCGGCGCGCCGCGCTGATTCAAGTAAGAGATAAGTCCCGGTCACGTTGACGTCGAAGCACTCCTGCGGCTCGTCCATGGATTGGGGAACGGAGACAAACGCGGCAGAGTGGAAAATAACGTCCATGCCGCGCACAGCCTCCCCGACGCGTGAAGCGTCTCGAAGGTCGGCATCCAGAATCTCAAGTTTGTCCGCGGACGATTCGATGTTAGCAAATTTCCCTGTGCGGAAATTATCCAAAACACGAACGGATTTGCCTTGCTCGAGCAAAGCCTCTGCAATGTGCGAGCCAATGAACCCCGCGCCGCCTGTGACGAGAACTTTCATCTATCGTCCCGTCCGGCGGAGCATTGTGCCGATGGTGCGAAGGATGATCTGGAAATCCATCGAGAACGTGCGATGTTTGATGTAATAGAGGTCGTATTCGAGTTTGACCGCCATCTCGGTGACGGTGGCGTAATAGCCGTAGTTGATCTGCGCCCAGCCTGAAACGCCGGGCTTGACCAGCAAACGCGCCCGATAAAACGGGACCTGTTTCTGGAACGCGGCGACGAGTTCAGGGCGTTCCGCGCGCGGACCGACGAGACTCATATCGCCGCGCAGGACGTTCCAGAATTGCGGGAATTCATCGAGGCGGGTCTTGCGTAAAAAGTCGCCGACGCGCGTCACGCGTGGATCGTCTTTTGAGGCAAGTTTCGCCTCGCCATCCATTTCCGCGTCCTGCCGCATGGTGCGAAATTTATAAATGGTGAACTGACGGGCACCTTTGCCGAGGCGGGTTTGCTTATACATGACCGGGAAACCGCTATCGAGAATTATGGCAAGTGAAACGATTGGGAAAAATAACAGCAGAACAATCATCCCCACCATGCCGCCGATCACGTCGAGCGCGCGTTTGGCAAGGTCGTAAAATCCACTTACGCGGACTTCATCTACAAACGAGCGGATGATCCAATCCGATTCGAGGTGGTCAATTGGGAGTCTCCCCGTCATTTCCTCGTAGAGGATGGGCATGCGCGTCACTTCGACGCCTTTTTCCTGCGCGTCCAAAATCGTTTGGAAGGTTTTCCCTTGGATTTCTCCATTGATCGCAACGACAATGTCTGAGATGCGGTGGTCGTCAATCAACGCGAGCAGACGATCACTGGAGCCAAGTACTTTCAAATCGTGAAAGGTTTTTTTGAGTTTTTGTTTGTCATCGTCCACAAAACCGACGAGGCTGAAAGAGCGCGTGCCGAGCGATTCGTAGAGTTGAGCAAGCGTCCTGCCAGCCTGCCCAGCGCCGATGATCAACATGCGCCGCAGTTGCCCCGTCCGTTTGTAGATGCGGATGAAGATCATGCGCCAGCCCAACGTGAGGAGCGAAGCGAAAACCAGGAAGGCGCCCACCCCCACGCGCGGTAAATTCGATGGGTCTTGTGTGAACACAAAGACAACCGAATATGCCGCCAGCCCGATGAATGCAGAAATGGCGATGCCTCGCGTGGTTTTCCGTCCACTGCCAGCGATGTGCGGCTCGTATAAATCCACCAGCAGGAGCATCCAGATTACCGGCAGGAGATAAAACCAAAACGGGACTTCAATATCCACGCGCGTATTGAGAATGGCAAGAATCCTGGGTTCGGGAATGGGAGGTCTTTCTGCCAGCAACGCCGCATACTGCACGTTATAGTTGTACGCCCGCCACACGGACAGCGCGGCAAACACCGAGAGAACCGACATCACCAGATCGCCCAAAAACAACAACGTGCGATGCTCGCTTGGGCGCAAGCGCAATGGCGTGGTACGGATATTCTCAGCCATGCGCTTGCCCTCGCATGGTTAGCATACTCCACAACAAGCCGCTCCCCCACGTAAGGTGCATCACTGGGATTGCAAGAGCCAATCCAACAATCAGGTACGGTTTACGGTGTCGAACAGCGGCATGAATGCCAGCCAGAACGAAAACGGAAAAATACAAGATCAGTTCAGCGATCAAAAAAAGTTTTACAAAAGGAAAAAATACCGAAAGCACAGCCAGCCCCAACAAGCTCAATACAAGCAAAGGAGGCAGAGCCTGCCTCCAGCGAAGGGTGTTTGGATATCTGCGGAGCATACGCCACTTCCAAAATCCATAACGCCAGTATTGCCGCATTAGTTCCAGCAGGGTTTTGCGCGCAAAGTAGATCGAGCGAATGGACGGATCAAGCCAGATTCTACCACCCGCCTTTCGCACGCGCGCGTTGAACTCGTAATCTTCATTGGTGAGTAAGGTTTCATCGAACAGTCCGACGCGTTCGATCAACTCGCGGCGGAAAGAACCAAACGGCACCGTATCCACCTCCGCGGCTTGTTTCGCGTGACGATATAACGCGTCGCCGACGCCGAGTGGGTGTGCCGCGGCGACCGCGATGGATTCGGCGATCCACGTTTTTGCGCCGGGGCGAATCTCCCACACGCCGCCGACGTTATCGCCGCGCTTCGCCTCCAGCGCGTTCACACAATTTTGCACGTAATCGGGATACGGCTTCGAGTGCGCGTCGAGGCGGAGGATGATCGGGCTGTGTGAAAATTCGATGGCGCGGTTCACAGCCGAAGGGATGGTCTGATGCGCGTTATCCACGATGCGAACGTCGAGGTCGGCGAAATCCTTTTTGAAGGTTTCAATCTCGCCGCGGGTGCCGTCGGTGGACATGCCATCCGAAATAATCACTTCCATGCCGGCGCGCGGAAACGTCTGCTCACGCAGAGCCTCAAGCAAAAGTCGAATTGTGGATTGCTCGTTGTAACAGGGAATGATGATGGATACTTTTGGCATTTCACTTTCGCGCGAGCGGCAGGTGGATGGTGAACGTCGTCCCATGCCCCACCAAACTTCGGACGCCAATTTTACCACCATGCGCCTGCACGATCTCGTGCGCAATTGCCAGCCCCAACCCCGCGCCGTGACTCTCACCGCCCGCGCGGGATGGATCCACTTGATAGAACCGATCGAACAGACGCGGCAACGCCTCCTCTTCGACGCCGACGCCTGAATCAGCCACCTCGACTTCGATCCACACCCCATCCGTCTTCGCCGACAAGGCGATGTGTCCATCGGCAGGCGTGAACTTCAACGCGTTGTCCACAAGGTTGGTGAACACTTGCGCCAGACGATCTCCATCGCCAAAAATGGACGGTAAATTTTCTGGCGCATTCAAACGAAGAGTCACATTTGCCTTTTGCGCCTGCGGTGAAAATTTTTCAACCGCGTGTTGCAACAACCCGCGCACATCCACGGCGGACATGTTCAGGTCGGCGGTGCCGCCTTGCAGTCGCGCAAGATCGAGCAGGTCGAGCGCCATGCGGTGCATCCGCCCCGCTTCGTCGTAGATGATCTGCGCGGCTTGTTTTCGCGCTTCGGGCGAATCGGCTGTGCCATCGAGCAGGGATTGGGCGAATCCCTGAATGGACGTGAGCGGGGTCTTCAACTCATGCGAGACGTTCGCCACAAAATCGCGCTGAGATTTTTGGGTTGTGTCCATGCGCAACACCATCGAATTGAAGGCGCGCGTCAAATCCCGCACTTCGCGCGGTCCGCGCGGCGGGACGGGCAGCATCGTTTCAGCGGGATAGGTCCGCGAGGCGGCGATAACCCGCTGGAGAGGGTCAGCCACCGAGCGCGAAATGAGGAACGCCAGCACCAAAGATAACAGCAGGGCAATCGCCCCTCCCTGCAAAATGGGAGTCAAGAGTTCGTCGGTAAACACATTCAAGATTCTCACTTCTGGGCGCGGAGCGGCAACGACCAGTGCATTTCCGTTTGGCAGGCGCGCCATGGAATGCAACCAAACTCCGCCCTGCTCGTCGGTAGCAAACTGCGAATTTCGGTTGAGCAGGTTCCGACGCGGAAAAGGAAGCGAAGGCTGTTCAGGATGCGAGTCGAAAACGAGGGTGCGCGTCGAATCAAAAATCAAGATGCGGGCGTCGTTTGCCTCTGCAATTCGTTGAAGCGCATCTGTGTTCCCGATCACCTCGCGCGGGTTTTCCGTGATCTGGCTTTGCACGATGCGCAGGCGCTGAGTCGTTTCACGGTACAGCACCGGGTTGCGAATCAGAAAAATGAAAAGGGTAATTAACACCACGCCCAACGCGGCAGTGATCACGAGCGCATAACTTAGCCAAAGGCGGGAACGGAGGGAGGTGAACATATTTTACCGCTGGTCTCATAAGTAAGTAAACTTTTTCCATGAATTTGTAGATTGAAATTCAATCAAAAAGTTTAGTAAATTATGCGGCACTCTGTAAAGACCCATTAGGATCGGAAAATGAACTTGCGCGTACTTGTCGGGTCGCCCCCTATTGTTTCTTTCTAAAATCCCGTAACCCCTCCCGCAATTTCGATAGCAATTCGTACAATTCATCAAGTTCATCCTGGGTTAACACCGACCACGGCGCATAAAAATATTCGACGGTCTTCTTTTCAACTTGTTCACGGATTTCCGATCCTTTTTGCGTGATGCGGAAAATTCCCGAATCACTGGCTTCCTCGAGCCAGCCGATCTCTTGCGCGGCTTGCAAGGCAATTACATAGTCATTGACCTCGTAGCCGCGGAGCGCCAGTTTCTCTGTCAAGTTCTCCGCGGTGACGGAGCTTCCGCCAGCCGCCGCGCCCAGCACAGTCCACACGATCCCTGCCTGATTGAAATGCGGGCGCGCTGCCGCAAGGTGCGAGTCATCGCGATAGGCGAACAAGTCCATGAGGTATTCGCGGATTTTCACAAGCACCGGACTTTCGCGGTCCGCCACGCGGAAGCGTTTCTGGATTGCCCATTTTTCAGGCGGCTCCGGCGCACTGTCGTTTGCCAGCACGATCTGTTTGACCAGGGTTTTGAGCCGCTCGAGGTCAATCTCAGGCATGGACTCTGGCGCCGGCAATTTCGCATCGCCTGCCATGATGATGTACTTCACGCCCGCCCGCGCCATCTCGGTCACTTTGTATTCCTCGTCCGGTTGAGGCTCGATCCAGCCCTTCACGTCGAGGCGGGCAAAGAGTTTCTCGAACTGTTCGGGGTTGGTGAACGGGTCGCGCTTTTGGAAATTTTCAAGCGAGAAGTACTCCAATCCGAGTTCCGCGTATAAATACAACTCGAAGGGAATGTCATTCCGCACCGCGGTTTCCTCGATCTCCGGTTCGGTGAGCGCCCAGAATTCCTGAAGGACGGCATTGATTTGCTGCCAGAATTTCACAAGTGGATTGGGTTCCATCGCGAATTAAGTGTACAGCGAACCCCAACCAGGAAACTTGCAATGACGGGTTAAGTTGGAACCACCAATTTGTATCCGATGCCGGTCATCGTTTCGATTTTCACGGAACTGTCTTCGAGTTTTTTTCTCAGATGCGCCACGTGAACGTCCACCGTGCGGGTTTGACCGTAGAAGTCGAAGCCCCAGGCTTTTTGCAGAATCTGTTCGCGGCTGAGCACGAGTCCGCGGTGTTCGGCGAAGGTGAGGAGCAGGTCGAATTCCTGGGTACGCAGGTTGAGAGTTTGCGCTGAGCCGTGTCGAAGCGTCGAAGAAGCGATACGGACCTCCCGTCGGGCTGGGTCAATCGTCAGGTCGCCGAGATGAATCGGGGATACCGCGTCCGATTTAGCGCCGCGTTCCCCGCGCCGCAGAATCGCCTTGACGCGCGCCACGAGTTCGCGCGGGTTGAACGGTTTGGTGAGGTAATCGTCCGCGCCGAGTTCGAGACCGAGAATTTTATCAATGTCTTCGTCGCGCGCAGTGAGCATGAGGATCGCAGACGAGTTGTTCGCCGCGCGCAGTTGACGACACACTTCGAAGCCGTCGAGTTTGGGGAGCATTACATCGAGCACGATCAAGGCGGGATGTTCGCGTGACGCGGCTTCGAGCGCCGCCGCGCCGTCCTTGACGGATTGGGTGCGAAACCCTTCGCGCTCAAGATACAGGCGCGCCAGTTTGATGATGGAGGGTTCGTCGTCTACGAGGAGGATGAGTTCGTTCAAGGTGGTCTCGATACGCCCGATGCGGTGGTTGAGTAGCGATCTATGCGTATCGAAATCACGCATCGGGCTACTCGACCAGCGAGAAAATAATTTTGATTAGTCGCCGCGCGTCGGCATGAGCAACGCGATGCATTCGATTTCAACCCGCGCGCCTTTGGGCAACGCCGCCACCTGCACAGTACTTCGCGCAGGCGGGTTCTCCGGGAAGAATTCCGTGTAGACCGCGTTCATCTTTGCGAAATCGTTCATATCCTGCAAGAAGACCAGGGTCTTGACCACGAAGTTGAGTCCCGAGTCCGCCGATTCAAGGATGTGTTTGAGGTTGGTCAGAACCTGCCGCGTTTCCGCTTCGATTCCGCCTTTGACGATCTCCATCGTGGCGGGGTCCAAGCCGATCTGCCCGGCGGTGAAGATCAGGTTTTCGGTGCGGATGGCTTGCGAATACGGACCAATCGCTTTTGGCGCCTTATCGGTGTGGACGATTTTTTTGCCTTCGGATGTGTACATATCTGCCTCACTTTTGTTTTTCGGTGAGGCGATTGTACTGCCGATTGATGGAATATGTAAACTCTCCCACCGCCAAGAACGCTAAGGTCGCCAAGAAAAAATTCTCTTCGCGCCCTCCCTGGCACCGCCCGCCAGGGCAGGTGTAGCGAGCTTTGCGGTTAATTAAGGCGTTGGGGTCTTTTCAGGGCGCGGGTTGGCTTCGCGGAAGGCTTGGATCGCCTCGTGCAACGCTTTGCCTGCGCCGCCCATCGCATCTTTGGCATCTTTGAGTTCCTTCAACTTCTCACCCATCTGGCGGACAGTTTCCTTCGCCTTCTCAGGGTCGGTGACTTTGCCATTGGCATCGAATCCTTGATGCCCATTGACAATGCCGTTCATGCTGGCGTGGATCGGCTTGGCATCCTTGAGCGCGGCTTCAAACGCATCAAGCGCGGCTTGGATTCCCGAAACGTCCTTGCCGTTTTGCCCGGCGCGATCAATCAACTGCTGGACTTTGCCGACGAACTCATCCGACTTGCCAAACTTCTCGTACGCTTCGAGTTGCTTCGCCCAGATTTTTTCGAGGCGTTCATTCGTCAACTCGCCCTGCGGCGGCACGGACGGATCCTTCGCCCCCGCGGCGGCAACGCCAAACATCGGTAGGCTCGCCAGCCCTAGCGCCGCGACCAGCGCAAGGAGCATGGTTTTCTTGAATAAAATGTTCATGGTTGAAACCTCCTTTCAAGGTTACAACGATGATTGTAGGGTATTCAAGTTATAAAGGTATGGCGGAGATGTAAAATCTTTGTAAAATTCAAACAAATCCTCCAAATTTTGAAGACTTGGAGGATTTGTTTCGGTTCCGATTATCGGTCAAATTGAGTACCCCCGATTATCACGGCACATTACCGCCGCCGAAATTATCGATCAGCGCGTCCTTGGCGTTGCCGAACCAGATGCCAAGGTAACCGCCGCTGGCGTAATGGGGCCAGGCTGTCACATTGCGCGTCGCCAACAGGACG